>Ga0209006_10004965_pt1 | contig 12096 bp, 5 predicted proteins | sample JacPin_JW_Ref_O2_FD_188567 | JGI IMG/M metagenome (GOLD analysis project Ga0209006, IMG submission 188567) | Forest soil microbial communities from Algoma, Ontario, Canada - Jack Pine, Ontario site 1_JW_Ref_O2 (SPAdes) (version 2) | ecosystem: Environmental > Terrestrial > Soil > Boreal...
AAAAAAGAGGATGGTCCCGAGTAAGCGAATGGCTTCTTTTGTTCTCATCGTTGCCAATGATACTGCACCATCCCGTCGGTTCGATTGACATAAGAAAGGGCAGCGTCAGACGCTGCCCCTGCGGTCGAGAAGTCCCGCCCGATCCCTTGTTTAGAAGGTGAACCTGGCAGAGAGCTGAACGATGCGACCGCCAATCGAGGTGTTGCTGACTACGCCCACGCCTGAATTAGGCGTGCCCGGACTGACGGCGTTGCTGGGATTTTCGAAGCTGGGATGGTTGAACAGGTTGATAGCATCCATCCGCAGTTGCAATTTACCCTGTTCCCATCCCGGCAGACCCCAAGTCTTGGCCAGGGAAAAATCGACATCCGTTAGATCGGGTCCACGGAGCGAGTTTCTCGGGTTATTGCCGAAAGTATTGTTTGCTGGTGCCCCGTAAGCGTTCGGGTTGAACCATTCATTAAGCGACTGATGAACCGCACTTGGATTTCCAACCAGATCCGGATACCAGAACGCACCGCCATTCCCGTTTGCCTGCGTGCCCGCGCCATAGTTCGCCATAACGACGGTAAACGGAGATCCAGATTCGGCGATGAAGGAAGTTGAGGCTTGCCAACCTCCGATTGCCGCATCCATGAGTGGCGAGTTACCGTACTGGTGTCCTCTGCCCAGCGGTAACGCGTATACGATCGACCCTTTGAACGAATTGGGCCGATTGAAGTTCGAGACCGCGTAGTTGGCCGATGGGTGAAGGGGATCCTGATAGTACACGGAACCGAACTGGTTACCCCAGCCGGAGGAATCCATGTCATCTTTCAACTGCGACCATGTGTAAGAGACATCTGCAGAAACGCCATAGCCGAATGGCTTCTTCAGTATGAACGACGCTGCCTCGTAGTTCGAAACACCACTGTACAAGCCAGTTCGAGAGCCGGCCGAGCCGATGCCGATGTTGCCATACTGCGGATACGGCAGGTTCGCCTTAGCGCCTCCAAGTGCACCCGTAGACAATGAATTGATATCGGTCTCGAACATCTCGTTCTCCCAGTGGCTGCCGATGTATTGCGCCTCTACGACCATATTTGCGGGCAAACGCCGCTGCACGCTCCCCGTCCACTGCCAGCCGTCCATAATTGGCAGATTATAGGGAGTATAGGGGAGAGATCCCTGACCGTTGTAGGAAGCAGGATTGCGAGCGTTAGCGCCGGAGACGATAGGCAGACTGGCTCCGGTTCCCGAAAGCTGCACCACTGGTCCCAAACCATTAGGATTCGCAGTACTGGTGGGATCATTCACACTGCCCGTGGCCCCGGTGCCGAAGCCTAGCGGTGCGCCTACCGTGTCCACGCTCCACAGGCTGGCGTATTGGCCAACCCCGCCGCGAATTACCCAGTTGTTCGACGCCTGCCAAGCGAATCCCAAGCGAGGCATCGCTTTGGCTTTGGTCTCGAAGGATTGGGTGCGCGCCCCGTTCAGGCCGGCAAACCAGATTGAGCCGGGAGTGTGGGTAACGGGATTGGTGAGGGTCGGATCAAAGCCGCCCATATTGTTCTTGACTTCGCTCATTCCACCATGGACTTCCACGCGTAAGCCGAGGTTCACCGTCAGGTTCGGCCACAGCTTGATGTCGTCCTGCGCAAAAAACGACGGGTTCTTCTCCCGCATTCCATGTTCCGGTTGAGTGAATGTGCCCCAGTTTTGCACATCTCCCAACAAGAAGTCGGCGTAGCCAACTTCGGCAGCACTGGGGACGGTAGAAGTGTACTGGCCAGTGAAGGTGAGGTTTGCGGGCTGGATGCTGCCCCAGGGAGTGGAGTTGTCCTGCGCAAACATCACCTCCGCCCCGAAATGAAGGATGTGCTTGCCGCGAACCAGGGTGAGCACATCTGAGGGAACGAAGGTGTTTTCGATAAAGACCGCGTTCGTGCCGGTGCTCAGAACATTGCCGGGATTGGGGGACCCGGTTCCATTCACAGTTACATTGGGAAACGCGTCGGCTCGGGAGAACTGCAATCCCAACGATGCCGGGTAGCCCTTGTCTAGGGACTGGGGAACAAACCAGTTCGCCTGCCGGACAAACGAATAGCGGAATTCGTTGACCACGGACGAATTGATGGTATACACGTCGCTAAACTGCGCGCTGTAAGCTTCGCTCGCATTATTCTCGCAAGCGACAGGGCAGGTCGGGCCCGGGTCATAATTGGTCCTGTGTGGGGTGGCATGCATGCTTGTCGTAATGTTGATGCGGTTCTTGTCGCTTACTTGGTAATCCAACCGCCCAAAATACTTGATGCTGTTGTTGTTGCTGGGTTTCAGAAAGCTATAGTTGTCCGAGAGGCCACTGCTAGTCGTTTGGGGCGTGGGGAAATACTTCTGAATGTTCACGGCCACCGGGTCGAAATCAGCTGTGGGAAGAGCCAGGTCAGCTGGATTAAATTGCCCGCATTGGGCGACATTGGTCGTCAGAGGAACATTACCATGCGCTTTGTCTGTTTCAAGGGCGTTGCCGCCTCCCAAGCTAGCGGGGATGACACCGAAGGTCGTCGGATCGAAGCATCCAGCCCTCATGGCGTTGGTCGGAACAAAAGTGTTGGAGACCGCGCTGGTGGGATTGACCTCCCGTTGATAGTTGAAGTAGAAGAACAGCTTGTCCTTGAGGATCGGCCCGCCAATCGAGCCGCCAAAGTAGTTGAAACGCTGCTTGGCCTTCACGGGACTATTGTGGGCGGCATCGTTGAAGTAGCTTCGCGCGTTCAAGTAGTCGTTCTGGAAATAGTCGTACAAGGCGCCGTGAAACTGATTGGTTCCGCTCTTGCTGATGACGTTGAACACCGTGCCGCCGCCGCCGTACAGCGCCGAGGCAGTCGAAGCAATCACGTTCACTTCGGCCACGGTGTCGCTCGAACCCTGGTCAATGTTGGCGCTATGCGGCAGCCAAATCGAGCCGCCATCAACCAGAAAGCTGGAGAAGTAGGGCATGCTTCCGGAAACAGCTTGATCGAGGCCGGAGTCGCTGAGATCAGCCTCGCCGCCACCATTGCCACCCATGGGGGTGGAGGTCGCGCCAGGAAGCTGCTGCAAGAGACTGGTCCAGCCGTTCGCCGGGTCCTTGCTTGGCAGGTCGGTCAACTGTTCCGTTGAAAAAGTGGTGGCCACCGTGGCATCCTCGGTCTTCAACAGCGGCAGAGTGGATGTGACCACGACTTCTTGGGTGATTGAGCCTACCTTCAGCGCACCGTCGACCGTGGCCAGACCAACCTGCAAAACAATCGAGTTCTTCACCAGTTTCTCGAAACCTGGCTTGGAGAAGGTAACGGTATAGGTCCCGGGCAGAATCGAATTTGTATCGTAGAGACCATCGCTGTTGGTGACGAAAACCCGGCTGACACCCGTGTCGTTGTTGACCACCGTGACCGTGACCCCGGGCAGGATCGCCCCCGACGGATCGGTTGCGGTACCACGAAGGTCAGCGGAATTTGAATTTTGCGCGAAACCGGTCCCGGTCACGCACAGCAGAAGGCAACCCACCAACGCGATATAAACCGCTTTGCTCATTAGAGCCTCCGACGCACCAAAATGGATTTTGCTCACGACTCCCCGCGGCCACGGCTAGACTTACAAATAACACTCAGACAATCGATTGTCTTACAATTTAGGCGGCTTCCATCGAAGCCGCCTAAAATCAGGCTGACGAATTTAGAATTTGAGCTTCAGCTCGAGCTGGAGGATACGTCCCGATACTGATGAACCCTGGAAGTTGCCATAGGGGCTACTGGCCGGAGTTACCGTGTTTTGGACGGTCCCGAAGGTATTGCTGGTTATCGAACTATCGGGGTTGCCGAAGTTCGGATGATTGAGAACGTTATACGCATTGGCGCCCACCGTGAAGGCAAGTCCGTTTTCTGTAATGCGGAAGGTCTTCTTGATGGAAAGGTCGGTGTCGAAGTATCCCGGCCCGCGGAAGCGGTTGCGCGCAACGTTTCCGAAGTCGGCTTGCGTGGCTGTGGTTGCAAACTCCGAAGCCGTCAGGCACGCAAACGGATTGGTTTGCTGATTGTTGGCAGAGTTCGACGAGCTATTTACTGTGCAGCCGGGTGTGGGACCTCCGAGGAAATCTGCTAAGACGGCCGCGCCCGTTGTAGAGTAGTTACCTAACAGTTTACCGGGGATACCCGTATTGACCACGCTGTAGGGCTCCCCCGAGCGTTTGAACAACACTCCGGAGACCGTCCATCCCCCAAGAAACCGGTTCTTAGACATGAACGGGACATCCCAGACGTAGTTGAGGTTCAAGACATGGCGGAAGTCATAATCGGCGTTCCCGTAGTTTAGCCGGCGCAAATTTTGCGGATCGACTTGATAGCGCAGCGAATCTCCTACCTGGTTCAAGCTGTATTGGTCAATCCCGGCGTTCGAGATCGAGTCCAAGCTATGGCTGTAGGTGTAGCTCAGCGTGCCCGTGAAACCTTTCGGTAGTCTGCGCGACAGGCTTGCGGTCAGCCCGTTATAGTTGGAAATACCGTTATTGGTGAGATTGGCCACTACGCCGAAGCGGGAATCGTTCGGTGCGCAGGGAAGACTCCCGAAGGTCGGACACGGATTTGTCGTGGTCGGTTTCACGTATGCATTGGCTCCGTTGACCACCTGGAGCAACTGGCTGCCGTGGTTGCCGACGTAGTTGATGTTGGCCACCATCTTGTCGCCAAACGCCTGTTCAACCTCCAAGTTCCATTCCGCATACCTGGGGTTGACCATATGTGGAGTTGTGGTGTAGAAGTTTGGCCCTTTGAAAGTTGGCACTACGGCCTGAATGCTCGCCAGAGTACCTCCACTTGCGAAGCCGTTCAGGAAAGCAGCATTGTTGGCGGCTGCTTGTGCAAACGCACCATTCGCAAGCCCCGGCGCGATCGGGATGTCCGCCCCACTTGCCGCAACCGTCCAGATGGCGGTGTTGGGTGGGTTACTGAGCAGGTTGGTCGAGATCTGAGCTGGATACAAATCACTGAAGATCCCGGCTCCGCCGCGCACGACCGTACTCTTATGAAAGCCGGGCGACCAGGCAAACCCCGCCCGCGGCTCCCAAACAATCTTCTCCAGGCTGGAGAAAAGCCCGGATTGTCCGGGGAAAATGGACTGATTGTAGGGTGTCGCGATGTTGTGACTGATGCCGCCCAAGAAATCTCCGCCGAAATGCACAAAGCAGTGGGTGGTACACGACTCGTTGGAGTTGCGGTCTAGCCTTAGCGACAGAGTGAGCTTCAGATTCGAGTCAACCCGCCACTCGTCCTGTCCGTAAAAACCCAGACTATAGTTGTTGATCTGGCGGTCACTACTAGCGGCGAACTGCTGGCGCAGCACGCTGCCGCCGCTACTGGAAAGAACGCCGTTCGTGAAGTCGGTCAAACTGGTCAGTCTGAGGTCGCCCGTGTGATTGCTCCCGGGACCATAGTCGGCGAAGTCGATGCGCCGGAAGTTCACCCCGAACTTCAGGCCGTGATTGCCCCTCGTCCAAGAGAGGTCATCTACCAGCTGATACTGGGTGAGGGTGCGACCCGCCGGGTACCGATAGGTTTCTCCTCCCATACAGGAGAGATTGCCATCTAGCAGATAGCAAGTGTTTGTGGCTGCGGCTACCCCGATCGTAGTCGGAAAGAGCGCTACCGATTTCGTTGTCGTTCCGAAAATAGCGCTGTAGTACTGACCATCGACAATCAACTGGTTCACCAGGTTGGGCTTGAAGATGTGATTCCAAGTGAACTGGCCTGAATCGTCCGGTTGGACGCTCTGCTGGTTGAAGCCGGCGTTGATGGGATCGGTGTAGGTGGGCTGAACTCCCCGGTCCTGCCAATACCGCCAGTTCATGCGGTCGTTCTCTGAAAGCACATAATCCACCCGAAAGGACATGAGGCGCTCCTTGTTCAGGTTGTTCAACAGCGACCGGAAAGTCTTGGTGCAGGGAGCAGCCCCTGTTCCGAAAGCGATGCCGTTGATTACAGTGGTGCCACTTGTGGTGGTCGCGAGGTCTCCGCAACCACCATCGCCCGGCACCGGTGCAGCACTGGCCCCACCAGGCGCCCCGGCATAAAGTGCGAACATTTTCTGGTAAAAGGCACTCTCAGCCGGCTGGCTCGCGTCGATGTTAGCTTGAACCGCCGACGCCCATTGGGTCGTCGGAACGTAAACTGGCAGGCCACCCCCAGGCAGCACATAGCGCAATCCTTCGGAGTCGAAGAAGAAGAACAGCTTGTTCTTGACAATCGGGCCGCCAAAGGAGCCGCCCCACTGGTTGCTGTTGGCGAAGGGACGAGGAGTATTAGTGTTATTGTTGAACCAATCGTTGGCGTTCAAGTAGCGACCGTTCCAATCCCAAACAGCATTGCCATGAAACGAGTTGCTGCCCGACTTGGTGGTGAAGTTCATGTTGACTGACGCGCCGCGGCCATATTGACCGGTGTAGCCGTTATGCACGATTGCCACTTCTTGAACTTCATTCTGTCCCAGCATGTTGTTGCTCGAGCCGGAATTGTTCAGGTTGCTGTAGGGATCGTTCATGTCGCCGCCGTTGATGGTGAAGAGATTCGAAGTGCCTGGCATGCCGTAGGCCGTGAAGTTCCCGTAGCCTGCACCCGTGCTCAGAACGACCCCAGGCGCCGACAGGGCAAAATTCGTCAGATCCCCGCCTGGGCTGGGCATGTTCTCAATCTGGGCGGGAGTGTAGGTTGTTGCGATGTTGGCGTTTTCGGTTTCCAAAAGGGGTGCCGCACCCGTCACTTCGATCGTTTCACCGGTCGTTCCCAACCGCAACTGAACCGAAGCAGTCGTGACCTGACCCACCCCAGCCGTAACATCTTGGGTGGCAGCGGAGAACCCCATTGCCTTTACCGATACCCTGTACACCCCGGGCCGCAGCAGAGGGAAGCGAAAGCTACCGGTTGTACTCGTCGTCACGGTTTGGACTGATCCGGTCTCTTCACTTGTAAGAACAACACTAGCTCCTGCCACTGCTGCGCCGGTCGGGTCCGTGACTGTACCGACGATGTCGCCGGAGATAATGCTTTGCGCCGACGCCACGTCGATCAGTAGCGCTGCACTCGTGCCGGCAATCAACGATAAACACAAAATCTTGGCCAGCAATCGAGACATAAATCCTCCTCAGCTGTCGAATCGCTCAGCGACGGGTGCACCGTAGCGAACTCCCTGCACGTAGCGAATCTCCTGTCTGCATTCGCACTGCCGCGGAGTGCTTCTGCTCAGACCGTTTGTTGAGTATGTGATGAACTAAACGATTGTGGATTTGCGCTTCCCGTTCTGTGCTTCGAGGAACTCGCGCGCTCATCAGTGTTGAGAGCAGCCGCCGAGTCGTCGAGGCGCAAATCTTCCAAGAATGGAATCTGCTGATGCCGAAATTATGGAACTGCGGATTGCCTGCTCCGGTGCAACGTTATCGGATCGCCACATTTGGCTCGTGACTCCGCGCGGCTATTTAACATACATACTAGTCAGTATGTTGATTGGCAAAAATCCAAAAGAAGGAAAGCAAAGAATAAGGAGGTCACGCGATCCGGAGCGCACGCGGGAGCTCCTGGTGCGGGCGGCATCCCGCGAGGTCTACAGATCGGGTTTCCAGAGTGCCAGCCTAGACACAATTCTGGCCGCAGCTGGGGTCACCAGGGGCGCACTGTACTACCACTTCGACAGCAAGGAAGCTTTGGGATACGCCGTCGTCGAAGAGGTCATCGGCCCCGACGTCCGCGCCAAGTGGGTATGTCCTCTGCAGAGGGGCAAGGACCCCATCGAGGCTTTGATCGGCATTGTTCAAGATATAGCCGTTCGGCCCGAGGATGTACGGGGCGGCTGTGCCCTGAACAATCTGGCGCAGGAAATGTCTCCTCTTGACGCGGGATTCCGCAAGCGGCTGTCGCCGTGTTCGATGCCTGGCGGGGGGCCATAACCTCCGTTTTGCGGGAGGGACAGACCCACGGAAGCGTTCGCCGCGACGTGGAACCCTCGGACGCCGCTGGTTTACTGATCGCGATGGTCGAAGGCTATGGCTCGCGGGCAAAGAATGCTCGGGATACGAAACTGATGAACCCGGGCATTAGAAACATCGTCGACTGGTTGCGGTCCCTGTGCCCGCCGCGCAACCGCGAGCGAGGCTGATCGCATCAGTCCGCAAAGGAGCAGTGTGGCGCTGTCATATACCAAGCGGTTCGCATGTGTTGGCGTATGTGCAAAGTAACCCTTCTACAAAACGACATTTGACCAGGAGAGATTCGATGAAGCGAAGGAACGAGGACCTCGCCTCCTGGCCTAGCACGCATACTCCCGCCGCTGGCGTTGGAGTCATGGCTAAGGGAATGAGGTCCCAACAGAGACGACGAGGGTTCGAGATGGTGTCCTTCAGATTCCGGCGCGCCGGCGTTTACGAGAGCGTGAGTAAGTTCTTCCGCAGACGATCGGGCTCGCCAGGACCGAGACGAGCCTCAACGGAGGCATGGGTAGTCTTCCACACCGGGACGGCGCGGGCCAGCAACTTTCTCCCTTGCGGAGTCAACTGCAGCAGACGAGCACGGTGGTCATCGTGGTCTGTCGTGACCTTGATCAGGCTGTGGCGTTGCAGCGGTTTCAGCGCGGCCGTCAAAGTTGTCCGATCCATCGCCAGCAAGGAAGCCACCGCCCCAATTGTGGGCGCCTCCGGGCGGTTCAAAGACACCATCAGCGAGAATTGCCCATTAGTCAGGCCGAGCGGGCGCAGTGCGTTGTCGAAACGCCGCGCCAGCGTTCGCGCGGCGCGCAGCACATGAAGGCAGAGGCAAGAATCGCGGACCAGGATCGTTGTTTCATACGATGTGTCCCGAGCTCTTGGCATATTTACATATTATAAATCTTAGCTCGATTCCCATCCATGCTATAGTTGATATCAACGTATTGTGGAAATAAGCGAATGAAACTGGCCCATGCGGGGGCACAGCCCTAGCTGTAACCCTATGGAGAAACCGATGAACTCACATAGATTGGCCGCCATTGCCGTCCTGGTATTCGCCTTCAGCATGGTTTTTGGAGCACGAGAAATGAAGTCGCAACAGGCCAAAACCCAGTATCCCCACATGGCGCCGGTTGCAGAGTACTTCATCACGGACCGGAATGCCGAGATTGCCTTGGCGCGAAGCGCCGCCCCGGAGTCCATCTCGCGCGATGCAGAAGTTTTGCTCCTCGGACGAAAAGGCTACGAAACTGCAATCAAAGGCAAGAACGGCTTCGTCTGTTTGGTAGCTAGATCGTGGATGTCGCCGTTTGGCAGCGAAGAGTTCTGGAATCCAAAAATTCGCGCGCCTGAGTGCTACAACCCGCCGGCCGTACTGTCCTTTCTTCCTTACGCTGTCAAAGCAACCCTGATGGCTTTGTCGGGATCCTCGAAATCTCAGATTTTTGATGGTATCAAGGCCGCAGTTGACAAGAGGGAGCTGGGCGCCCCAGCCCCGGGATCACTGATCTACATGATGTCGAGGCAAGCCTACTTTACCGACAAAGGCAACCGTGTCTTCTGCCATCTGATGTATGACCTTCCCCGGATAGAGGGCGCGGTCTGGGGCGCTAATCAGGTGGGCGCCCCCGGCTTATTTGATGGCTCCCCCATCTTTTTTCAGCAGTTGGATCCGGCCCCGGTCACAGAGTTCTACGTCGCCCTGGGTACGTGCTCAGACGGAAAGTCCGTCAATGCCGGCGATAACTCCACGAACCATTCTCACACCCGGTAAAACTGTATCCGTGGATGTACTAAGTTACTCAGGCCCGCGTGGCTTCCTCCAGCGCGTAGATGAATGACTCATACACTCTGCCTGTGGTTTGGCGCAGGCCTAACTCGCAGGTCCGATTTGCGGAAACAAACCAGGTGTCGTTCCCAGCCGTCTGGATTTGTGTGAGTGTGTCTCGCGTGGCAGAGTGAACCAGCTCGGGATGCAGCATGCCGCGGTCGCCGGCAGTTCCGCAACAAGTCGTTCCCACAGGGATCTCGGCGCTGTCGGCGAGCGCGCCGGCGATTCCCAGGAGCGTATCACTCAGGCCGAGGTGTGTCATCGAACAGGTAGGATGGACGAGGATCTTCGGAATCCTTTTCCGAATCCTTAATGAGGGTAGAAGATCCTTACACCACGCGATCGAATCGATAATCGTGATGAGCTTGAGTCGACCTTTACGCTGATCATCGAGATGCTCCAGGATGTCGTCCTTGAGACCAAGCGTGCAGGAAGCCGCGTCCACCACCACCGGCAGCTTTCCTCCATCACTCCAGCGCCACAGCGCGTCGCTCATCTGTTCAGACATCCATGTCTGCCCCCGCTTGTAGCCCTTGGAACTCCACGGCGTCGTGCAGCAAAGACCCCTAACGTCATCGGGAATCCAGAGAGGTTTGCCCGCGCGTGCAGAGAGCGCCGCAAACGCATCAGGAAGACCCGCAGATGCGGGCTTGGTGTTGTCTCTGCCGAAGATACGGTTGATGCACGCGGGAAAATATACCGCCGCTGCACCCTCGCGTCTTGTTTCGGGAAGCTCGGCAGGAGCGGCGTGCGGCATGGGGCCCGCGACTCCGGGAACCAGATCCTTGCTGACGATGCTGCGGGCCACGTCCGTCATGGCCGTAAGCAGACTCGGGCCGGATAAGGTTTGGACGACGTCGGCAGCCTTGACGCCAACACGGGCTAGTCTTTCTACCTCGGCCCACTTCCTGGCCACGTCGAGCGCAACTTCTTCGGCATGCTCGGAATGCTGCATCTTACGGAAGTGTTTAATCAGAGCGCCTGTATTGATTTCGATTGGACACACATCGGCGCAGGTACCATCGACAGCGCAGGTCTCGATACCGTCGTATTCGTACTCATGTTGCAGCTGGGTCAGCACCTTCGACCATTCGGGCTGTCGTGACATCTCACGACGGAGAACGATACGTTGTCTGGGGGTGACGGTCACATTTCGGCTTGGGCACACAGGTTCGCAGAATCCGCACTCAATGCAGTGAGAGGCAGAATGAACGTCTTCGATTGCCGGAGTGGTCTTGAGATTCTTCAGGTGAATCAGTGGATCTGTGCTCAGCAGAACATTGGGAGCCAGGATTCCGTGCGGATCGAGGAGGCGTTTTACACGCCACATCAGATCAGTGATCGTGTCGCCCCATTCGCGCCGGACAAACGGAGCCATGTTGATTCCTGTTCCATGCTCCGCTTTCAAAGAGCCGTCATACTTGTCCACCACCATGGCAACAAGGTCACGCATGAAGCCGTCGTACCGCTGGCGGCTGGCGTCTTCGCTCATCTGTTCAATCATCACGAAATGCAGGTTTCCGTAGGCGGCATGTCCCGCGGCTCCCGGTTGATATCCGTGTTTGGCAAGAAGATCGAGCAGATCCTGAGTAGCCTCCGCAAGTTGTGCGGGTGGAAAGCAAACATCTTCGATGATGAGGTTTGTGCCTTGCGGGCGCATCCCGCCGATGATCCCCATCAGACCATCGCGAACGTGCCATGCCAGCTCAATGGCTTCGATTTCGTGCGTGAACTCCAGCGGCTGCAGCATCTTCACGTCGCCTAGAGCTTCCCCAACCTTGCTCACGACCGCCTCAAGTTCCTGGTCGCTATCAAAGCCGAATTCAACCAGCAGGGCGGCGTTCTTTGGATCGAGGTTTTTCCAATATTGTGGCGTCCCTTTCCACACTTTCGCGGCTGCGGTCAGCGCTGGAGCGACCATAAGCTCCACAGCCTGGGCTCCCAGCTCGACGAGCTTTCCCACCTGCTTGACCGCCGCATCGATGGTGTCGAATGGCAGCCACGCCACGGTCGTCTTTGCCGGCAAGTGATAAGTCCTGTAGACGGCCTCGGCCACGAAACCGAGCGTGCCCTCTGACCCAACCATCAGGCGCCGCAGAATCTCTACTGGCGTCGCACCGTCCAGAAACGCATGCATGGCATATCCATTGGTATTCCGGATCTCATATTTCCGGGTAATTCGATCCGCAATTTCTTTGTTGGCGAGAATCTCCTCACGGATCTTCAATAGTCCTGCCGCCATTTCCGGCTCGGCGGCAGCAAACAAAGCCTCAGCTTGCGG
>Ga0209006_10004966_pt1 | contig 12090 bp, 13 predicted proteins | sample JacPin_JW_Ref_O2_FD_188567 | JGI IMG/M metagenome (GOLD analysis project Ga0209006, IMG submission 188567) | Forest soil microbial communities from Algoma, Ontario, Canada - Jack Pine, Ontario site 1_JW_Ref_O2 (SPAdes) (version 2) | ecosystem: Environmental > Terrestrial > Soil > Boreal...
CAGGCTGGCCGGGGCGGTGAACCGGAAGGCGCCGGCCCGGAACGCGAGAAGGTCCCGCGGGCCGGCGTCGCGCAGCGGCGGGAGGCCGGGCGTGACCGGCAGCACGGCGACCGAGCCGGCCGGCAGGACCCGGTCCAGCCGCGGCGCGTAGCCGCGCCAGGCCCGCTCGTCCTCCGGCCGCCGCGGATCACCAGGCTGGCTCAGCACTTCCGCGCGCTGGACGCGGGCCTGCACGTCGTCCGCCAGGAACTGCCGGTTCCCGGCCAGCCATGATCCGTGGGCATGCCAGACCTCCCGGCCCTGGACCCGGGCGAACAGGTCAGCCACGTCATCGTTGATGAAGGCGTCCAGCGGGGTTTCCGACACCCCGCAGCCCCACCGGTCCGCGATGGCCGCCGCGGCCGCCCGGACCGCGTCGGCCAGCTCGGGGCTGATCCCGGCCAGCCCCCCGGCGGCGTGCACGGCCCGGGCCGCCGCCGGGGGCCGGGCCACGCCGGGCGGCGCCAGCACCTCCAGTACCGGGCCCAGCATCCCCGCACTGCGCGCCAGGATGCCGACCACGTCGAACGACGGGGCCAGCGGCAGCACGCCGCGAGCACAGACCAGTCCGTGGCTCGGCCGGAAACCGAACAGCCCGCACGAGGCGGCGGGCACCCGGACCGACCCGGCGGTATCGGTACCCAGGCCGAGGCCGGCCAGCCCGGCGGCCACGGCGGCGGCCGGGCCGGAGGATGAGCCGCCGGTGAACCGGCTGGGATACTGCGAATTGAGCGGCGCGGTGCCCTCGCCGGCGTTCCCGATCAGGGAGTAGGCGAGCTGATCCAGCTTGGCCAGGCCCGCCACGGCCGCGCCCGCCGCCAGCAGCCGGGACACCGCGGGCGCCGTCTCCGCGCTGGGGGGATGCGTCGCCCGCCACTGCGGGTGCCCGAACGAGGACACGTGGCCGGCGACGGCGAACATGTCCTTGACCGCGACCGTCACGCCGTCCAGCGGCCCCGGGCCGGTGGCCGGCAGGCTCACCGACCCTGGCGCCCAGCAGTGGACCGCCAGTGCGTCCCCTCTACCGGCGGCATCAGCGCAGATGGTGGACCTCCTGGAGCCCGTACACCGGGGTGGGCAGGCCCGCCTCCCGGGCCTTCAGCTGCAAGGCCAGGTAGAGCGAGTAGTGCCGGGACTGGTGCAGGTTGCCGCCGTGGAACCACAGCGCCTGCTGCTGGGTGGGCTTCCACATGTTGCGCTGCTCGCCCTCCCACGGGCCCGGGTCCTTCGTCGTGTCCGAGCCCAGGCCCCAGCACTTGCCGACCCTGTCGGCCACCTCCTGGGAGATCAGCTCGGCCGCCCAGCCGTTCATCGACTGGTACCCGGTGGCGTACACGACCAGGTCGGCGGGCAGTTTCGTGCCGTCCTCCAGCACCACCGCGTCCTCGGTCAGGCGATCGACCTGGCCGCGCGCCAGCGCCACGTCCCCGTTGGCGACCAGGTCGGCTGCCCCGACGTCGATGTAGTAGCCGGAGCCGCGGCGGAGGTACTTCATGAACAGGCCGGACCCGTCGTCACCCCAGTCGTGCTCGAACCCGGCCGCCTCGAGCCGGTCGTAGAACTCCTGGTCCCGCTCGCGCATCTGCTCGTAGAGCGGGATCTGGAACTGGTGCATGATCCGGTAAGGGATCGACGCGAACACCATGTCCGCCTTGTCGGTGGTCATCCCGGACGCGACGGCCTCCTCGGAGTACAGCGCGCCCAGGCCGATGTCCATGAGCGTGGCCGACCGGACGATGTTGGTGGACGAGCGCTGCACCATGGTGACGTCCGCGCCGTTCTCCCACAGCGCACCGCAGATGTCGAAGGCCGAATTGTTCGAGCCGATGACCACGCACCGCTTCCCGCGGTAGCGGCCCGGGCCGGGATGGGCCGAGGAATGGTGCTGGTCGCCCCGGAAGGAGTCCATGCCCGGGAAGTCGGGCAGGTTGGGCCGCCCCGACATCCCGGTGGCCAGCACGAGCTGCGCCGGGCGGAGCACGAGCAGCTCGCCGTCCCGCTCGACCTGCACCGCCCACTGGCCGGCCCGCGCGTCGTAGGCCGCGCTGGTCGCCTCGGTATCGGGCCAGTAGTTGAGTTCCATGATCTTCGTGTAGGACTCGAGCCAGTCGGCGATCTTGTCCTTGGGGGAGAAGACCGGCCAGTTGTCGGGGAACTTCAGGTAGGGCATGTGGTCGTACCAGACCGGGTCGTGCAGGCACAGCGACTTGTACCGGCTGCGCCACTGGTCACCCGGGCGGCTGCGCTTGTCGATGATGATCGTGGGCACCCGGAGCTGGCGGAGCCGCGCGCCGAGACCGATGCCCGCCTGGCCGCCGCCGATGATCAGCACATACGGCTGCTCGGTGATGCCCAGCTCGGATGCCTCCTGCTCGCGGTCTTCCAGCCAGGTGGTCCGGGCCGGGTTCGCGCGGCGCTCGATGCCCTTCGGGCGGGTCGGCCCGCGGCGTTCCTCGTGACCCCTGAGCTCATCCAGGCTGGTCAGCAACGTCCAGCACCGGCCATCTCGCAGCCGCAGGTGCCCCCGGCCGCGGCCCGCGGCGGTCTCGAAGTCGATCCAGGCCTCGACCACGCCGCCCGCGCCGGCCGGTTCCTCGCCGCCGGTGATCTTCCAGCCGCGGGGCTGCACCCCGGGCAGTGTCTGGTCCAGCATCGCGCTGATCGCCGCGCGGCCCTCGAGCGTCTTGATGTTCCAGGTGAACGCGACGAGATCACGCCAGAAACAGTCCTCGGTGAACAGGGCCGCGGCGGCCGCCGTATCGCCCGCCGACAGCGCGTCCCCGAAGGCGGACAGCCAGGTCGTCACCCCGGCTGCGACCTCGTGAGATGGCAGGGTTGCAGTCATCGGTGGCCTCCCGCGGCGATGAGGGGTGATCCTGTGCTCTTCCCACCCTCACCCCGCACCGCCGGGGGCGTCCAGCCCCGGCCGTGCCGGGCCCGCGGCCGGGCGCCCCTGGCCTGGCGGCCGGGGCCCGGCCGCCGCGGGCCTAGCGGTCGGCGATCCAGCTGCCGTGGAACCCGAGCGGGATCCGGGCGGGCAGGTGCACCCGGGCGACTGGGTCGGCGGTGAAGTCCTGGGCGGCCAGGATGACCAGGTCGGCGGCACCGCGGTCGGGGTTGTGCACGAACGCCATGACGTAGCCGTCGTCCTCGTCGGCGCCGGATCCGGCGGGCACGAACACTGCCTCGCCCGCGGTGGCGTCGCGGCCGAACTCGTGCGCCTCGGCGGTGCCGTGGGCCAGGTCGTGCTTGAGCAGTGCGTTGGCGAAGGCCTGGTCCGCGAAATCGCCGCCCAGCGACATCGTGCCCTGGCTGACCTCGCCGATCACCGCGCTGTAGCCGTAGCGGTGCGGCCGGGAGATGACCCGGTCGTCGACGCGGGGGAATTCCTGGAAACGGTCGTCGAGGCGCTGCTCGGTGACCTTCCCGGCGGCCGGGTCCACGATCCAGCGGTCCAGCGTCAGCGGCCCGCGGCCGTCCAGCGCGGACACGTCGTAGGCGCCCTGGTAGCGGCACAGGTCGATGACCACCCGGCCGCTGTCGTCGTCGTAGGCGTTGAGGGTGTGGAACACCCAGCACGGGTCCACCTCGAACCAGCGGATGTCAGCGGGGCTGCCGTCGCGGGGGAGCAGGCCGACCCGGGCCTGGTGGCCGGGATTCCAGGTGTAGGGCAGCCTCTTCCCGGCGGACACCGCGTCCATGCTGAAGGTGACCGGCAGGTCGAACAGCACCACGTACCGGCCGGTCAGCGCGAAGTCGTGCATCATCGGCCCGTCGGTGACCGGGATGTTGGTGGCTGAGGCCACCCGGCCGCCGGAACCCAGGACGAGGTGCTGGACGTGGTCCCAGGCCCAGTAGTAGGCGATCGCGTGCAGGTCCCCGGTGACCGGGTCCGCCTTGGTGTGCGCGGCGAACCCGCCGGGCAGCGTCCCGCTGAAGTCACACGGCCCGACGGTGTCCAGCTCGTCGGTGAGCTCATACGGCAGCGGGCCCGACTCCACCGTGGCCAGGGTGCGCCCGGCGCTGGCGATCACGTGCGTGTTGGCTGCGAAGTCCATCCCCTCGTGCACCGGGCCGGCCGGCCACGCCTCGCCGCGGGCCTCGGCGACGGCCCGGGACCGGACCCACCGGTTGCGGTACCACTCGGCCCGGCCGTCGCGCAGCCGGACCCCGTGCACCATCCCGTCGCCGGTGAACCAGTGATAGCCGGGATCCTCGAGCCCCATCGGGTTGGGGCCGTTGCGCAGGTAGCGGCCGTCCAGCCCGGCCGGGACCTGCCCGGTCACCGGCAGGCCGAAGGCCGTGATCTCCTCGGTCACCGGAGCGAACGGGCCTTCGAGGAAGCGACTGGTGTCCGGCATGACCGATTTCCCTCTCCGCTGAGCCTGCGGGCCACTTACCCGCATTTGCGCACGCCTAAAGGCCGCGGTGCCGCCGTTCATCCCGCGGTCACCTCCCGCCAGCCAATACGCCGCAGGCAAGGTCTGTCCCAGGCAGGGCTGGCTGGCCGGGCCGGGGTTACCGTCAGCGTCATATCCAGGCTGGAACGTCAGGCCTGCGGCTCCTGCCACAGCTGCACCCTCGCCCGGCTCGCCGCCGCGCTCGGGGGAAGAGCCGGCCGCCCTCGCCAGCGTGCCGGACAGCAGCGGCCACATCCAGCCAGACTGACAGCGGCCCGGAAGCACGCTGTGCTGCGCGGCCCACGCAGGAGGCCGGGCGTGGGATGCTGCCGGCATGGCAGCAGCTGCCCCGGCGCAGCCCGGAGACTTCCAGGCAGCGCGGCCCGCTTACTGGTTTCCGCTGTTGCTGTTCGGCGGGGTGGCCGCGCTCTCCCTCCCCTTGTCGGTCCTCGGGTCACCCCGGCCGCCGACCGGAGTTGCGGAGCTCAGCGCGGAGATTTATCCGACCATCACGAAGGCGATGTACTTCGGTGGCGGCTCCGCCACGCGCCCGTTTCCGTTCCCCCTGGGCTGGTACTGGGTGGGCGCCCTTATGGCCGGCCAGCTCCTCACCGGGGCCTGGTACCGCTGGCGGGATCGCCGCACCGGTAGCCAGACCCCCCTGCGCGGGTACCTCGTGACCGGGCTGGTGCTGGCCGCGGTCACCGCTGTGCTGCCGCTTGCGGCCTGGGGCACACCGGTCCAGGTGGAAGGCCCCGGTCTGAACACGTGGTCGTGGCTGGAGGTTTTCCGGCTGGGGACATTCGCGCTACTGGCCGCGGGCGTCAGCCTGGCGCTCCTCGCCCGGAGCGGGCACAACCGGGCGCTGGGGATCATCACCGCGGTCTACATCGCGGCCGTGTGCCTCGCCGGCTTCCTCGAGCTGCAGCAGGCCTTCGTCCTCCCCGCGTTTCCCTTCGCGGGCCCGGCGGTTCTGCTGCCCGCTGCCGTGCTGCTGCTGTCCGGCCTGGGCGCGCTGGCGTCCGGCCTGCGGGGCCGGCGGCGATGAGTTTGCCGCCAGATCCTGGTCATACGTGTGCCGGGCACGCCAGGCCGGCCCTGAAATGATGGAGTTGATGACGGTGGGCGCGATCAAGGTGCATGAGTTCATCGCCCTGGACGGAGTCTTCGAGGACCCGTCCTGGACGTTCGAGTTCGGCTTCGATCCGGCGATGGGTGGGGCTATCGCGGCGATCACGGGGTCGTGCCAGGCGATCCTGCTCGGGCGGCGGACATACGAGGTGTTCGCCCCGGCGTGGTCAGCCCGGAGCGCGGACGAGGACCCGGGTGCGCCGTTCTTCAACGAGTCGCCCAAGTACGTCGTGTCCAGCTCCCTGGTGACCGCGGACTGGAACAACTCGACGATCCTCGGCCCGTACCGCGCCGACATCATCCGTGACCTCAAGGAGAAGGTCGACGGGGATATCTACGTCAGCGGCAGCGGCACGCTGGTCCGGGCGATGCTCGCCGACGGCCTGGTCGATGAGCTGCACCTGTTCGTCTATCCCGTGGCCCGCGGGGCCGGCCAGCACCTGTTCGCCGACACCGGCCCGGCCACCACGTTCCGTCTCGCTGAATCCGAGGCCTACAGCAACGGGGTCCTGCATCTTGCGTACGCACCCGCGGCCGAAGCCGCATAACCGGTCGCGTCAGCGATGCCCGGGGCCGGCTCAGGTAACGTTCCTGGCCCACCGCCCGGATTTGTGATGAGTGCCTCGCCGCCGCGCGCGATCGGTGATGGGCCCGTGGAGTTCGAGCAGTACCGCGGTGAGCTGGTGGCGTACTGCTACCGGATGCTGGGCTCGTTCCACGAGGCCGAGGACCTGGTGCAGGAGACGATGCTGCGGGCGTGGAAGGCCCGCGACCGGTACGACCGCACCCGGGCGTCCGTACGGACCTGGTTGTACCGGATCGCGGCTAACGTCTGCCTGACCGCGCTGCAGGGGCGGGCACGGCGGCCGTTGCCGTCCGGGCTGGTCTCGCCGAGCGGCGATCCCGGGGCGCCGCTGACGCCGGCGCTCGACATCCCCTGGCTGCAGCCGTTTCCCGATGCGCGATACGACACGGAGATGCGGGCGGACATGCGGCTCGCGCTGGTGGCGGCGATGCAGCTGCTGCCGCCGCGGCAGCGGGCCGTGCTCGTGCTCCGCGAGGTACTGGAGTTCAGCGCTACCGAGGTCGCCGCGCAGCTCGGTACCACGGTCACCGCCGTCAACAGCGCCCTGCAGCGGGCCCGCGCTGCCCTCACGGATGCGGGCGACGCGGGCGAGGTCAGCGAACCGGACGATCCCGAGGTGCGCGCGGTGATCGGACGGTACGTGCAGGCGTTCGAGGCAGCCGATGTCCCCGCGCTGGTCCGGCTGCTCACCGATCAGGCGGCGCTGGAGATGCCGCCAGTGCCGCTGTGGTACCGGGGCAGCCGCGACTACGGCCTGTTCATGCACCGCGTGTTCCAGACGCGCGGAACAGGCTGGGGCATAAGGCAGCTCACCGCCAACGGGCAGCCCGCACTGGCCGCGTACGCGCCGGAGCCCGGCGGCGGCCACCGGCTGCACACCCTCCAGGTCTTCACGGTCACCGGCGGCCGGGTCGCGCGTAACGTCGTGTTCGCCGATCCGCGCGTCTTCGAGGCGTTTGACCTGCCCACGCAAATTTCCTTCGGAGACTCTCGCCAGCCGCGATGAGCCGGGCTGGTGCCGCCGGTATGTACCGGTGAGCATCGACCGAAGGAGACCCATCGTGAGCGTCATCGCTATTCACTTCATCACCCTGGACGGGATCGTGTCCGACCCCGACGGGTCCGATGGCACGCCGGCCGGCGGCTGGGCGTTCCGGCACGGCCCCGAGGCAGTCGCCGGGGACAAGTTCCGGCTCGGCAGCGTCATGGACAACGGGGTCATGCTGCTGGGGCGCGCCACCTGGCAGTTGTTCTCGCGGCTGTGGCCGCCGCGCGATGACCCGTTCTCCGCGCGGATGAACGCGGTGCCGAAGCTGGTCGCCTCCCGCACGCTCACCGACGCCTCGGCGTGGGCGAACTCCCGGGTCATCGGCGACGACGTCATCGACGCCGTCAAGCGCGAGCAGCGTGATGTGATCATCACCGGCAGCCTGAGCGTCGTTCACGCGCTGATGGCCAGGGACCTGATCGATGAGTACCGGCTGCTGACCTTCCCCACCATCCTCGGCACCGGTGAGCGGCTGTTTCCCGCGGGCGGCCCGCCCAAGTACCTGGAGTGCCTGTCGGCCGGGCCGTCCGGCGCCGCCGTGCTCGCGCGCTACCGGAGGGCAGCACGTTGACCGCCCACTTCCCGGTTACAGGCCGAGTCGGTCGGCCAGGGTGGCCCGGTGCTGGGGTTCGGTGCCGAACAGGACAGCGGAGCTGCGGGCCTGGCGGAAGTACAGATGCGCCGGGTGCTCCCGCGTGAAGCCGATTCCGCCGAGCACCCGGATGGAGTCCGCGGTGATGTGCGTGTAGGCGCGAGCAGTGCAGCCCGACCACCAGCGCGGCGATCCCGGGATCGCCTGCGCCGCCGGCGGCCGCCCCCAGCGTCCCGTCCAGGGCGGCCCGGGCGCGTCACCGGCGACCCGGTACAGGCCCGCCCCGGTGTCGTCTCGCGCGGCGATCAGCAGCACGCCCGCCGCGTGGCCGTCCACCACGTAGAGCGCCTCGCCGTCAGAGTCACGCCGCGGCACCGAGGAAATCCAGCGGAACATCATCGCCGAGCGGGTCCTGGGCCTGCCCCGCGAGCCCCGCCCGCCGGAGCGTCCTGACCGCCGGAGCAGCATGAGCCGCCCATCCGTGCCGGGGCCGACTGTCGTACCCGCCGGGCATGGTGGGTGGCCATGGTTCTTTGGAGGGAGAGGCAGATGATCGGCGAATTGCATTCGGTGGTGCTGGACGCCCGCGACCCGCACACGCTGGCCAGTTTCTACTCTGAGCTCCTGGGCTGGCCGGTCGTCCGGGTGGACGGGGACTGGATCGATATCGGTGACGGCCAGGGACGGCAGCTGAGTTTCCAGCACGCGCCGGACCACCAGCCGCCCCGCTGGCCCGACCCGGCCTTCCCCCAGCAGGCCCACCTCGACATCGGGGTCCAGGACATCGATGCGGCCGAGGCGCAAGTCCTGGCCCTCGGGGCGACTCCGCTGCCCAGCAACGAGCGTGGATTCCGGGTGTACGCCGACCCGGCGGGCCACCCCTTCTGCCTCACCTCGGACTAGCCCGGACCGGCCCGGCTCGGAGAGCTCCGGCCGCACCACGGCCGTCCGAGCTGTCGGTATTGACATGTGCACGAGGACCTGGCAGCCTGCTCACATGTTCTAGATGACATGTCTTGAGTTACATGATCGTGCGAAAGGAATGCCCATGGCCGAGCACGTCACCGGCGGGCACGTGCCTGATGTGCCCGACGTGCGCAAAACGATCACCGTGCCAGTGCCGGTGGACGAGGCGTTCAGGATCTTCGTCGAGCGGCCGATCGAATGGATACCAGCCGGACACTCGTTCCTGAACGCCCCGCAGTCCATGGCCATGGAACCGAGGGCAGGCGGGCGGTTCTACGAGCGGGGGCGGGACGGCGCGGAGATCACCCGGGGCACCATCGTGGAATGGTCCCCGCCGCACCGGCTCGCCGTGACCTGGCGGGTCGGCCCGGGCTGGCAGCCCGTCTTCGATGACGACCAGGCCAGCGTCATCCGGGTCGGCTTCACCGCCGCCGGCCCGGGCACGACCGACGTCGCCCTGACGTACACCCAGCTGCACCGGCACGGCGAGTTCGCCGCGGTCCTCAGGGCGGCTCTCGCCGGGCCTGACCCGGGGCAGACCCTGGTCCAGTACGCCGGCGTGGTGGCGCGCCACGCCGCTGGTGCCCGCGGGTGATTCAGGCGGCTGGTGCGACGCTGACGTCGAGAGTCATGGTGTCGGCCTCACGGCCGTAGTCCCGGGGATCACCTTCGAGGGCGAAAGCGATGGCGGCCAGGGACTCAGGCTCCGCGTCCGCCCGGGTTGCTACGCCTCCGCCGTTGATGTGCAGCGCGGGGACGCGGAAGTGCCAGTTGCTGGCCTCGTCATCGAAGAAGAACTCGACTCGCAGCGCGCTCATGGCCAGACCCTCCTACAGTTTCCCGAACGGGCTGAACCCCACCAGCGCCAAGCCGAGGCAGGCGGCCACCGGCGTCACCGCCTCGACCGAGAGCTGCCCCTCGCCGCTCCAGTAGACGTCCTCCAGGTGCAGGATCAGCGCGAACTCGTCCAGGACCAGGGACATACCCATCCCGACGGCCACACCGGCGACGCAGAGCCAGACCAGCGAGCCAGGCCCGCTGATCGCAACGAACGCGCCGGCAATCAGCAGGATCAGGCCGGGAACCGCGTGATGAACATGCGTCCCGGAAGTCGTGACGTTGTTCCGGAATGGGCCGCGGCCGTCGCGGATGAGCCGGGTGATCGTGCGCGTGGACACGAAGGTCACGACGAAAGCCAGGAAGCACAAACCGAGCGGCAGTTTGCCCGCCGCCACCACCTCGTGCTGCCACCACGAACCCATAGCGCTGATCGTCGCAGCAAGCGGGGACCGGCCGGTAGCGCAACACACGTGACCTGGCGAAGCGGCCACCGGGCACCCTGCTGGCATGCTGGGGACATGGAGAGCGTGTATGAGGCTGCAGGCGGCCGGGAGGGTCTGCTCCGCCTGGCCAGGGCCTGGCACTCCCGGGTCATGGCCGATGAGGTAGTCAGCCACGCGTTCAGTCACGGATTCCATCCGCAGCACGACGAGCGGCTGGCCGCCTACTGGTCCGAGGCCCTGGGCGGCCCGGCCGCCTTCTCCGGCAGCTTCGGCGACGAGACCTCGGTCGTGCGCATCCACAGCGGCAACGGCCCGCATGAGGAGATGGACCGCCGGGCGATCGCCTGCTTCGACGAGGCGATGCAGGACGCCGGCCTGGAAGCGGCCGGGCCGCTGCGGCAGGTACTGCACGACTATTTCGCCTGGGCCACCACGACCACCATGTCGCGCTACCACGAGTCTGCGGACGTGGTTCCCCAGGGCATGAGCATTCCGCGCTGGTCATGGGACGGCCTTCAGCGCTGAATCCAGGGCGCTGTGGGAGCCCAGGTGACGGCATGTGACCTCAGCCGGCCGGGCAGGCTGGTCAGCGGGCAGCGTAAATCGCGGGCCCGGCTACATCCAGCCGCCGTCGGCGGCGAGGGTGGAGCCGTTGAGGTATGCCGCGTCGGGCGAGACGAGGAAGGCGATCGCGGCGGCGATTTCCTCGGGGTCGGCGAGGCGCCCGAGCGAGGCGTGCAAGCCGATCTGGGTGCCGGCCGGGAGGTCATGCCCGCGGAGCAGCGGGTGGGTGTAATTCCGGGAGTTCTCGGCGGCCATATCGGTGGCGGTGCCCCCGGGGGCGATGGCGTTGATGGCGATGTCCCGGGCCGCCAGCTCGGGAGCCAGGTTGCGGGCCAGTGCCACGACCGCTGCCTTGCTGGCTGCGTACAGGCTGTGCTCGAAGATGGCGATGCCGGCGCTCACCGAGGACATCAGGACGATCCGGCCCCCGCCGGTCATCAGCGGCACCGCGGCCTGAACCGCATACAGCTGGCCCGCCACGTTGGTGTCGAATACCCGCCGGAAGTCCTCCTCGGTGATGCCGGCCAGCGGCCCGAAGTACTCCACCCCGGCGTTGCTGACCAGCACGTCGAGGCCGCCCATGCTGTCCGCGGCGTGCCGGGCTAGCGCCTGCACCGCGGCCCGGTCCCGCACGTCACCCTGGAACGCGAACGCCGTGTGGCCAGCGCCGGTGAGCTCGGCCACCAGCGCGCGGGCCTGCTCGGCATGGCGATAGTAGGTGATAGTGACCGCCGCGCCCTCGGCGGCCAGCCGCCGGGCCACGGCGGCCCCGATGCCGCGGCTACCGCCCGTGACCAGCGCCCTGGAATTGGCCAGACGTTGCATGAGGTCATTCTTCACCTGGTAGCCGCCCATTTCCGCGGTTGAAGCGTTTGCGAGCTGCTTCGCCCGCGGTCCTGGACCGGGGCGGCGGTGACCACCACGTACAGGACCGGCTCGGTGGTGTCAACGGCGGCGTGGCCCTTGATGCAACTGACTGGTTGCCATACTATGGCAACCGATCAGTTGCTACATGTGAGTGGCAGCGCAGACTGGGCCCGCCGCGAGGCACCAGCCCGAGGAAAAGAGTGATCATGGCTCAGGTAACGGTCAACATCGAGATCATCACGCGCTTCGAGCACGCGTTTCGCGCGGCCGACCAGGCGACCATCGGCGAGCTCTGCGACCCGGGCCTGGTCGACCACAATCCAGCGCCCGACGAAGAGCCGACGCTGGCCGGCTTCAGGCAGAAGGTCGCGGGCTTCAAGGCGATCTTCCCCGACCTGGTGGAGGACCTGCAGGACATCATGGCCAGCGGCGACACCGTCGCCACCCGGTGGGTGGTGACCGGTTCCCAGCAGCAGGAGTTCATGGGGATCCCCGCCTCCGGCCAGCCGATCAGGGTCGAGGGCATGAACTTCTACCGCCTGAAGGACGGTCGGGTGACCGACATGTGGACGCAATTCGACGGCGTCGCCCTGATGCAGCAACTCGGCGCCATC
>Ga0209006_10004967_pt1 | contig 12089 bp, 11 predicted proteins | sample JacPin_JW_Ref_O2_FD_188567 | JGI IMG/M metagenome (GOLD analysis project Ga0209006, IMG submission 188567) | Forest soil microbial communities from Algoma, Ontario, Canada - Jack Pine, Ontario site 1_JW_Ref_O2 (SPAdes) (version 2) | ecosystem: Environmental > Terrestrial > Soil > Boreal...
TTCTTGTGAATTCTTTTTCGAACGGCTCAAACCGACCGCTGCTTTTTTGCTGTTCGATCCTTGCGTTATTCCTGTTGCGCCAGTCGGGCGGCGTCAGGTCCGCCCAACTTATACGGCCCGAAACCAGGTCTTCGCGATCGTAGCTCACCATGCGAAGAAATTCGTCGTTGGCCTCAAGAATGCGACCGTCGAAATCCCAGACGAAAATCCCGATGATGTTGGAATCGACCAGGCGCCGGATCTTCGCTTCGCGTCCCCGCAACGCTTCCTCGGCGCGCTTGCGCTCCGTCAAATCGAGGACGAACGCGACACCCTCGTTGCCGCCCTCTTCGAACAGCGCGCCTCCAATCAGCACGGGGACGCGGCTGCCATCTTTTCGAAAAAACTCCTTCTCGTATGGCCGAGCAATCGTATTTGAGCTCAGTTCCCCCAAGGCGCGCCTGTCGCGCTCGCGCCATTCCGGCGGGGTGAGGTCCGTCCAGCGTACGCGACCTGAAACCAGGTCGTCCCGGTCATGTCCTACGAGATGAAGAAACGCGTCATTGGCCTCAAGAACTCGACCTTCCAGACCCGTAATGAAAATTCCGATGATGTTGGAGTCGACCAGGCGCCGGATTTTCGCTTCGCGCTCCCGCAATGCCTCCTCCGAGCGCTTGCGCTCCGTTACGTCTGTCGCAGTGCCGATGAACGCGATGAACTCTCCATTCCCGTCGAGAATCGGGTGACCCGATGAATTGACGTGCTTAAGTGTTCCGTCAGGCAGCAAAACCCTGTACTCGTCGAAGCTGTCGACTTTTTCATTAACCACCCTCATAAATCTCTCGTCTGTCCTGCTGCGATCCTCCGGATGAACTCGTTGCCGAAAGTTTTTGCGGGTCGGCAGATCCACTTGCGGATCCAACCCGTAAATCCGGAACATTTCCTCGGAGCAGAAGAGTACTTTCTGGCTGCGGGCGTCCCATGCCCAACTGCCGGTGCGCGTCAGCTTCTGCGTTTCGGCCAAATAGCTTTCGCTCCGCAGTAAGTTGGCGGTTCGTTCCAACACTTTGGCCTCGAGCTCGTCGCGGGCTTGACGAAGCTCCTCCTCTGTCCGTCGTCGCACGGCGCTGACCCAGCCGACAGCCAAGGCGCAGAATATACAAAACGTTAGATAAACGAGATCGGCGTAGCTAATTGGGCTGAAGGAAAACCCGGGACGCAGAAAGAAGTAATTGAGGCTGAGGACTGAAAGAACAATTGCGAGCACACTCGGCCCGGTTCCTGCGTACCAAACGGTCGCAGCGACTGCGAACAGGAACGGTGTCAAAATGGCCTCGAACTGTCGCAACAGGAAGAGAGCCAAGCCGTTTGCAATTGCTACGGACAGAACCGCAATGCCGTATCGGAGAATCGTCGGCATGGGTGTTGGCGATGAAGGGTCCCAATTCGCCATGCTTGTCTCATTCGTGAGCCAGCCGACCTACAAGGAGCTATGCGCGAAAGTTGGCGGCAGCCTGAGGGGAACGCCGGTGTATCGTGGGGGTGTTCGAAGCCTCTACTTCTCCACTGAAGGAGTGTTACGCCCGGACCGACACTAACGTTTTCCAACTCTCCCAACCAAGAGCTTTTTGCGGACCCGCTGACCGAAGTCTTGCGCAAACGCCGCGCCAGCGCTTCTTGGGCAGGGCATCGAGGCCGAAGTGCAAGGAAGAATGCACCGACGAAGTGTGCCTGCTGGCGGCCGGACCCCGTCGTGAGCGACCCGTCTCGGACGTGTTTGTCGCGTCAACACTCGCCGCTTCCGGGATCGGGCCGGCATAAGCCGGCGCGTGACCGTCTCAGAACCGATCACGATACTCGCGCCGTGTGGGCGGGCAATTCGAATTGAAAGATGGCGCCGCAGGGCACGTTCGCCCTCGCCCACAGTCGCCCACCGTGCGCTTCGATGATCGAACGGCAGATGGCCAAACCTATGCCCATGCCTTGAACCTTGGTAGTATAGAAGGCCTCGAACAGGCGGTCCGCAGTCTCCAGATCCAGTCCCGGACCCGAATCTCGTACCGACACCAGCGCGCCGTTTGAATCCGATTTCTCGGTACAAATCAGCAATTCACGTGCTCCTTCGCGCATGCTGATCATTGCCTCCAAGGCGTTGATAATCAAATTGAGGATTACTTGCTGCAGTTGCGCCCGATCTGCCTGGACAACCGGCGATGGCCCTGCGAACTGCGTCCGCACCGATACGCCGTTTTTCGTCGCCTCGCCACGCGTCAGCTCAAGCGCGTCGCGGATCGCTCCGTTGATCTCCGCGCGCTCCCTCTTCGGCGGCGTCTCCTTGAAAAGCCCGCGGATCCGGTAGATCACGTCGCTTGCTCGATAGGCCTCCGTCACGATGCAATCGAGGGCTTCTCGTACCTCGTCCAGGTCCGGCGGTCGACGATTCAGGAAGTGCCGAGCGGCCTGAGCGTTAGTGACTATCGCCGCAATGGGCTGCGTCACTTCAGGAGCGATCGAGGCCGTGAGCCGTCCTATCGTTGTATTGCGGTCCACATGCGCCAGATCGACCTGCGCCTCGTGCAAAGCTTCTGTGGCCAGCGTCAGGGTGTACGTTCGGACCAGTGCGGCATCAAAGTCTTTTTTGGTATCGTCTGGCGCGGCGCCCAAGTGTCGAATATAGATCATAGTGCTCTCCTTTGAATTTTCGGAGGGAAAAACGCGGCGCCGCGAACATCCCCCGAATGATCTATTGCCCTCTTGGACCGGCTTGATCCGGCCCGGAGGCCTTTGCTTTTTTCATGTGGAATTTTGGCCTGTTGCGCCTTTGAGAGACGGGGTCGGGCTCAATTGTCAAAATCAGGCTACTCCGGGATCGGCAATTTGCGCGCATTTTGCTAGAAAGGCGGAGACAGCTCCGTCAATTGCCTTTGTCGTGGAAGTATAATGATACCGCATCGACAACGCCTCTCTTGGTGTCCGCGGTGCCCCGAGAAGCTCCGACACCGTTCGCCGCGACAGCGCGTTTCGCCATGGCCGGAAACTGAACGGCACGCCGTCGCCAGGAGCGCGCCCATAGTAAACCAGGTGCGGTGATGGGACTCTCGGAGCGGTCTGCAAGCTCGCTCGACACTATCGCGGTGCACGCCGAACGCGTTTATTCGGTTGCCGAAGGGGCGACACCTCCGCTGGGGATACAAGCTGTATCAAGCTCCTGGCAAAGATCGGCAAAAAAACACGGCCTCGATCCACTCGATAGCCAGGCGCCACGCATCGTCACGCCTGCTGAGCTGAAACATCTTCGCGAACCGCTGGATAAGCTCATCTTCACTGCCCAGCAGGAGATAGATGAATTGTATGAGGTGGTTCGTGAGGCTGGATACACCGTCTTGCTCTGTGATAGCTCGGGCGTCGCCGTCGCGCACCGTGGTGAAAATGCGCTGGCAAGCCAGTTCCAATATTGGGGAACTTGGCTCGGCGGGGTGTGGTCCGAGGAAGTGGAGGGTACAAACGGCATCGGCACCGTCATCGCCGAAGAGCGGCCTGTCACCGTTCACAGAAGCCAGCATTTCAGATCCAGACATATTAACTTGAGCTGCTCTGGCGCGCCGGTGTTCGGAGTCGATGGGCGACTGATAGCAGTCCTGGACGTCTCTGCCATCGATCCTGAACTCTCCGAACGAGCGCACGCGCTGACTGGCGCGCTCACAGTACGATCGGCGCGCGCGATAGAAGAACGGTTTTTTCGTGAGCAGTTCCGTAGAGAGTGGATCGTCGCAGTAGCGCCGCCGGAAGGAGGCGCTTCTGGCATGCTGCTGGCGATTGACGGCAACCAACGCATCATCGACGCAAACCGGGTAGCGCGCACCTCCCTCATGCTCGACGATCGCGGGCTCCAGGCCGGTACCAGCTTGTGGTCGATTTTCGAGCGAAACATCGACCTCTTCCGGCGCCAGCACCGGGGCGATATCTCCGCGCGATTGCTGATCGCCGGCAGCGATGACAGTCGGCCCGCGCTTGTCACTCCACCCGAACCTGCCGGTGCCTCGAGCTATCCAACGAACTGCAACCTGCACACGCGCCCGCGCTCGATTGATATTTCGACGCTGCCGCGAACAACGCAGGCATACGGCGGATTATCGCCCGGCGCGATGCGCCGGGTGCGGGAATACGTCGAAGTGCATTTGGGCGAAAATATCGATCTATTGATGCTGGCTGGAGTCGCCGGACTATCAGTGCATCATTTTGCGCGCCAGTTTAAGCAATCCGCCGGGGTGACGCCGCATGTCTACCTCACGCAAAAGCGAGTCGAACGCGCCCAGGAGATGTTGGTTCAGACGGATCTGCCGTTAGCGGAAATTGCGTTCGCCGCGGGCTTTTTCGATCAAGGTCATCTAGCGCGTCATTTCCGTCATATGCTCGGTACGACTCCTCGAGAGTTTCGGTGGTCGCAACGCTAGAAACAAAAGGGCGCTCAGGATTCACACACTCGAAAGGGCCGAAGTTCAGGACTTTCCGGTGCTGATCGCTCGCCGGATATTCCCGTCGATGCCGGTTCTCGAGGTGACCTCGCCAGGGATTGCGCGCTCGCGTCGCCAGCTGGCCGGACTTCGACCAAAGGCCTGCCTGAACAGCCTGCATAGATGTGCCTGATCCGAAAAGCCAACGCTCAAGGCTATTTCGCTCAGTGGTTCCGCACTGGTCATCATCAGATGGCTGGCTCTCTCCAGACGCCTCTTCACAACGTAGGCATGTGGCGAGTCGCCAACAGCGAGTTTGAACTTCCGGGAGAAGTGTGCCGGGCTCCGCTGCGCGACCGCGCTGAGATCCCGGATGTGAATGGTGCGGTGTAAATTGCTGTCGATGTAAGCCCGCACGCGAGTGATCTGCCAGGCCGCCAGACCGCCCGTTGTGGAGCCGTTAGCGCCCGAGCATCGCTCGATCTCCGCTTGCAGGATGTGCGATGCTGTAACCAGTGACGCCTTGGCCGCATCCCGATCACGCTCCAGTTCTCGCCTTGCAGTATCAAGCAGCTTGGCCAGGCTATTCGCAACCAGGTGGAACTGTTGATCGGCTCCAGAAGAAGAATCTGGTGCGGTAGTTTGAACCAATTCCATAATCAATTTCCTCGACGAACGGCTTCGGATCACCAAGAGAGTGGAGCAGGGAGCCCCTTTTGGCTCGTTAATCAGCGTTATGGAAAGTTAATGTTGCCGACACCGCACAAATTTATCCTTGAATATCAATACTTTGAAAAACCAGAGTTCCCAATTCAGAACACCTCAGACGCACTCAGATCCAAAACGCAATGACAGACGTGAGGATGCAGACGTAGAGGGCGGCCTCCGCCAGTGGAGGATTCGCGAACATTGATCTCAATCCGAGGCGCCCGACAGCAAATCGAACGGCGATCAGGATCACCAATGCGAGGAACAAGTACCTCACAAAGGGATCAACCATGACGCCACCCAGATCGATATCCCTTGGCGCACGCATTGGCTTCACCCAAGTCCGCTTATGAGCCGGTCGAAGATTCCCTGATCGCGCTTCGGTACTGGAGCTTGCTTCCCGCCAACAACGGAAACGCTGCAGGTCATTCCCGCGACGAGCGGCACATCCGGAGGGACTTGTTCGATCCGGATGCGCACCGGAATTCGTTGCGCAAGCCGAACCCAAGTGAAGATCGGATCAACGTTCGGAAGGCCTTGCGTGCTGCTTGCCGCATTCGGAGCGCTGATGCCGCCCGTGATGCTCTCAATCCGTCCCTTGATCGGATCTTGAAAGCCCAGCAGCGTCGCCTCCACCGGATCGCCGACATGGATGTTGGCGAGTTTTGTTTCCTCAAAATAGGCATCGATCCAATGGGAGTGTTCGTCGATCACCGACAGGTTGGGTGTCCCGGCCCGGGCAGACTCTCCCACACGCATCAGAAGATTTGTGACGTAGCCGTCGACAGGCGACCGTACCTCAGTCCTCTGCAGATTAATCTCGGCTTGCGAAAACGCGGCCTTGGCGCTCGCAAGTGCGGCTTCCGCCATCTTCGCATTTCCGTTGAATACCTGTTTCTCCTCAATCGAAGTGGACAGCGTTGTAAGAGCCGCCCGTCGGGCGTTCTGCGCTTTCTTGACTTCGAGATCGGCCTCCCGATTCAGGATTGTCGCCCTGGCATTGACCAGCGCCACCTCAAAATCAAATTTTTCAATGACGTAGAGTATATCACCCTTCTGAACATGCTGGTTGTCGTAGGTTCGCACCTCAACAATCTGGCCAGAAATCTGAGGGGCTACATTTGCGACCTGTACACGGACCATACCGTCGCGCGTCCATGGCGACGTCACATAAACGCGCCAGCCATAGCGCGCTGCAACAAGCGCTGCCACGACAAGTACGCCAGTTGCAAGATATCGGAGCAGATTGACCGCTGATCTCCTCTTTGTGGCCAGCGTTACGCTCATCGCCCCTCTCCTCCTGTGATGAAGCCCCGGCCGTCAAAATGCCGGATCCTGTGCCTCTCATGCTCCAGCACCAGGCCCGCGGACCATAAGTCGGTTACCGCGGCCAACAGTGCTTCCTGCAGCCCGGCCTTGCCTTCCTGCATGCGTCGAAGAATTGATCTGGCGCCAGCGTAGAGTCGCCGGCTATTCCCGGATTGAAGCGCTCGTTGTAACGGGCCAAGCCTGGAGCGGATGGCCGGATTGTCTGAGCTCTGCTCAAGGTGAGCGTAGGCCGAAGCCGACGCGAGTGACAGGTCGTTGGTCGCGAGAAGGCCCTTGAGCACCTCCGGGTGCGGTCTATCGGTGGCCGCGGCAACATAGTCGGCAATTCTGGAGGCCAGCGCGATGCTCAGCGCCGGCGGGCTGTATTTCTTGCCGGTCACCGACGCTGCCAACGTTTCCTTCGTCGCCCTGATGACGGCGCGTTGCTTGTCGCGCCCCGATACCGGCCACACCAGGCGGGACGCCAGAAATACGACTGCAAGGGCAAATGCTACAAACATGCATTGCGAAAAGAAGCTGAGTGCGTTGAACGATTGAGGGTTGGACGGCACCAACACGAAAAAGAAAATGGTGTTGATCATCACTCCGATACCAGCGATCTTCGGATTAACGCTGAGCAAGCAGCCAAACAATATCGTCGGCGCGATCGCAATCGCGAGCCGGATAAAGTCTTGTGAGTCGGTGAGGAAATAGAAGTGGACGATATCAGCGCTCGCCGCGGCGAGCGCGAAGCTCGCAATGGCGGCAACGACGGCTTTCGAAGGATCCGGCATTGTCGCGCTCAAAGCACACACAATTGCGGTGATCGTCAAAGCCAAAGCGGACGCCGGCCATCCTGCAAGTACGAGAAAAACCGCGCCCGCTGAAACCGCAATCCCGACACGAATTGCATTTTGTAGTGCAAAGAAGAACTCCTTGCGGTGTCGAAATCGCACATCGCGAGCCGGCTCGCTCCCTTCGCGTAGGGATAGAAGTCCATCCTCGAGCTGAGTCATGGATTCCACGCAGCGAAAGGCCTGCTGAATCTGCCCTATGGCCGCGATCGTCGCGTCAGGACGCGACAATTCGTCATCGCGCAGCCTGCCGAGGAACGCCAGCGCCCCCGAGCGATTGCCATCGAGCGCAGCAAGACATTGGTCTCGGATGGTTACGGCCAGGGAATCGCCACGCTCAAGCAAGCTCAACAATCGAACCTGTTGGACAATCTCGATCAGTGCCAGCATCGCGCTCCGCGCGCCACTGGCCCGATGCCGCCCATCCGCCATGTCATGAGCGACGATATCCACCTCATCCCTCAAGCCGGCAATCGCTGCAAAGAGCCTCCCCGCTCTTGCATCTTCCCTGGCTCCGGCCAACACGTCGCGCGCGTAGTCGCGCACATCATGCCAGGCCTGTGTTATCCGACGCTCCAGCCCAGGCCACACGGCCGGTGAACCGAAAAGATCGTTGATGAGTGTCACGCAAAGAATACCTATCGTGATCGCGGCCACGCGATCGGTCATTGTTGCGAACACCTTTTGCGGCGTATCGATATTGACGATCGTAATGATTCCAACTGTGTAGCCGGACAAGACGGCGGCATAGGCCCGAAAACCGCGGAAGTAGCTCGCGACGAAGACGCAAACACACATCCAGAGAATGAATGCCGCGAGCGTGCCGACACGCTCGCCGGGGAAGAGACCGGCAATCACGACGGACATCGTGGCGCCGACAAATGTCGCGGCAATCCTGTTGACGGCTTTCGCCACCGCAGCCCCGCGTGTCGGCTGCGCCAGGATAGCGACAGTCACTGCGGCCGATGACGCTCCTCCAAGCTGCAGCCAGAACGCCACGTAAAGCGCAACTACCGCCGCCAACCAGATTCTGAGGGCATAGGCCCATATGTGAACCGGTATCACCATGCGCTGATGTCACGTGCCCTCAGGCAACGGCTCCTGTGCTCCGCAATCAGGTGGATGCCTTGCCCACCGATTTTCCTCACCTATTGCATATCTCTCCACCTGAGGGTCTCCGCGGGACGGGGGGATGCCGCGGAGACCCTCTCGGCGAAGCGAAGGGACTGGACGCTTCGCCGTAACGGCAGCGGTAATTTCAATCACTTACGAGCTGCGGTCTTCGAGGATCTTCAGATCGCTAACTGAGTAAGAAAGTGAGTAACGAAACCCGGATTCGATTCTTTTCGGCGCGAGCGCGTCGAGCTCTTCGCCATTCGCTTCCGGAAAATTAAGCTCGCCCTTCCCGAGCCAGGCACCGGCGACGGTGAGATTGTCGGTGACCAACATTGCGAGCTCGTTGACCGCAGGCTTGTCCTGGTATCCGGCCGCCAGTCTCGGGAAGTATCGCAACAAGACCGTGGGTCGGCTGAGAAGAGACAGTCCGTTCTCAACCGGCTTGTGGACCGTGACACAGGCTTCCGCAAGACGCTGGCCATGGGCCGAGAGGCTGACGCCAAATCGGCTGCCGGACGCAACCGGCACCGCGGCGGGACCTGAGGCCGCATAGGAACGCGTCTGAAAAATGCTGCCCATTTTTCTTGGGAAATCCCTGCGTCCAACCGCGCGCAAGCGCGGCGTCATTGTCGGCGTAAATATACGGGCACCACATCACCGGCTCGTCGCAATACATTGCGTCGATCAAAATGAACGCCTCGCGATATTGATAGCGAGCCGGATCAAGGTATTCGTCATCCTTTGCCGTGAATTGCCAATCCAGAAACATCATAACGGCATGACCGTTTGACTTTGGATCTCGGGAAAGACCATTCGGCAATGTCGCTGCCGTCGCATCGGCGTCCGTCCAGAACTCGACACCAACAGCATCGCCAGCATAGTGCCAGGGTGGTGGCGGAGTCAGAGCGGCGTGGCCGAATGGCGATTTCGGAACTGTAAAGCCCTTGAGCATTTCCGTATCCTGACGCGTCTATTGCTTCGACACAGAGGCTACCGAAACCAGCCACAAATGATTTGATTGAAGTGCGTCGACTTGTTTATTCCTGCCGCAATCCAGAACGCGCCTGCTGGCATCAGCCGCGATTGCTAGGCGGTTAGGTCTGCCAGGATCTCGATATCGCTAACGGAATAAGAGAACGAGAACCTGTATCCACGCCCCACCTTCAGCGGCCCTAGCACTTCCAGCTCTTCGCCGTAAGCCTCCGGGAAGCTGAGCTCACCCTCACCAGTCCAGATATTTGTAATCAAGAGCTGATCCGAAGCGCACCGAACGAGTTCATCCACGGCTGGCGTGTCGTGCATGCCGGCGGAGAGCCGCGGAAAATACCGCCGTCCCACAATCCGGCGATCGAGCAATCCGACAAGACGCTCGACCTTTTCGCGTAACGTGACACGGGCCTGCGCCAGCAAACGGCCGTGAGCGGACATGCAGGCCGAGAATCTGCCGTCATGCGTGAGTGGCGCCGAAGCCGCGCTCGCGGTGGCAAAAGTGCGGGTCTGGTGTACCAGACCGAACTTCATCGGATAGCCTTGAATCCAGCCTCTCACCAACGCAGCGCCGTTGTCGACATAGCAATATGGGCACCACGCTATCGGTGATCCCTTCCACATCGCGTCGAGCAGGACGCCGAACCCGCGACACTGATATCTGGCAGGATCCAGATACTCGTCGTTCAGCGCGGTGAACTGATAGTCTGTGAAGAGCGCAACAGAGTGGCCTGGACATCTCTTATCAAGCTCGATGCCCGTCGGAAGGGTATGGACGGACAAATCGGGATCATTCCAAAACTCCACCGCCAGAACGTCACCTGCAAAATGCCAGGGTGGCGACGGGACCAGCGCGGCAGCGCCGAGTGGCGACCGAGGCGCCGTGAATCCTTTAAGCATTGTCTTGTACCATCAGCAGTGGCGTGTCAGCCCGCATCGTTTCAGCATGAAATGTCTAGCGCTGGCGTGATTCCCAACGCTTGGACAAACGAGTGACGACTTGGTGGCTTGTGCGCCCCGATGCTGAACTCGACCGGACCGGACCGCCTCGCTTTTTAATCGACGCGCGGCACTCCCGCTCTCGTGAAACGAGAGGACTGCAGCGAGGTCGAAAGCTCCAAAGGCTGACGTTTCGCTACAAGCGCAAGTTCCGACAAGGGTGTATTCCTATCTGTCATGATGACGATGCCGGGCTTCGGCTTCGGTTATGGATGCGAGTCCTGCGATGAACACGGAAAGCCTGAACGATTGGACGCTTCGCCCGATGCCTTTTGCGCAGTGGTGCGTGTTGCTGGCCTTGCTGTCCTTGACGGTCTCGTCCACCCCTTCCTTCTCACAGGGAAGACTCGAACAGCGCCTGGCGTGCACACCCGACGTGCTCAGACTTTGCAGCGCATTCATCCCCAACGTAGATGAGATAACGACTTGCCTCAGAGAGAGGAACGCCGAACTCAGCGATGCATGCAGAACGGTGTTCGAGGAGGGAATGAACCAACCCCCCGCCGTGGGCGATGGCACTGGAGTTCGCAACCGCGCCGCTAGATAAGGATTCGAGAGATGTCAGTTCACAGAATGCAGTTTGTGCTGGTGAACAACATGGCGCCGCGCAACCCCCCCGTCTGCGCGGCGTGTTCGCGACCGCTGGATCGGGGCTACTTGCACGAGCTCTCCACCTCGAAACGCTATTATTGCGGGGTCGAGTGCTACCGCCAATCGCCGGTCGTAACTGGATTTGTCGGATCAATCGCTCCGGCGACCGCATTCGAACTCGCTGCCGCCTGGCCGAGGCTGACCGTTGACGTTGCGTCTTCGCTGTTCGACAGCGCGTGGGACGCGACCATCGCGCCAGATGCTTGAGACCGCTTCCATCTGACTCTTCCCTCATCTGAAAGGCGAGCTCACCACGGAGCTACGCCGACAGTGCGCGTTCCAGCTTTGACAGGACCGAGTAACAAATATGTATCAAGTAAAGAACAATCGGCGACTTGCGAGGCAATTGGTAGCTCAGGTTTGAGCCCGCCCCGCCATTATCGTCGATCTTTGCGACGCAGCGGCGTTCATTGACATGCACCGTGTCCGCACCCAGCCATGGGTTGCCGCAGAGACCGCCGTCAAGTGCGTCGATCGCAACCCCGTCCTGATCGACTAGGCCACCAGGACCTTAGAAGGGCCAACAGGACCTTAGAAAATGCGCTGCGCAGGGAAGGCGTGCTTGATTAGCACACCAGTAGTACCCCCTCCGGCGCGCTTCAGTGCTGCATTTGCAGATTCATCAGCTCCGCGGCCGGCATCATGTTGTCGTTCAGATCCGCCATGATCAAAAGCGATCCGACGACGACCAGGACGACAATCAGCACGCCAAACGCCAGGGCCATCACGTTGTTGGTGTTATCCTGCCCGGTGGTGACATGCAGGAAGAACACCAGGTGGATACCCATTTGCGCGATCGCGAGGACAGTCAGGCCCAAGGAAATGCCGCCTGTCCAGAGCAGCGACGTGTTGGCAACCCAGAACGACATGGCCGTGAGGACCACTGCGAGAGCCAATCCGATTGTGTAGATAAGTACACCCGACGACGTTCCCTGTTCGACGTCGGGAAGCGCTGATGCGTCGCCGGGCGCACGATCGTACTGCATGTCGGTCATGAAAGGACTCCCATCAGATAGACCACCGTGAACAGCCA
>Ga0209006_10004968_pt1 | contig 12089 bp, 13 predicted proteins | sample JacPin_JW_Ref_O2_FD_188567 | JGI IMG/M metagenome (GOLD analysis project Ga0209006, IMG submission 188567) | Forest soil microbial communities from Algoma, Ontario, Canada - Jack Pine, Ontario site 1_JW_Ref_O2 (SPAdes) (version 2) | ecosystem: Environmental > Terrestrial > Soil > Boreal...
GGCTTGGGACATAAACCGCAGCGTGTTGGGGGCCGGATTTGGAACCGGTGCGATTGGCGATCCGAATCAAACGCTTGGTTCACCTTTCGGATCGGTTTCGGGGGATTCATCAATTACGGATTTTTATAAATTCTCTCCGAACGGTTCAGACCCTGACAATACGACTGGGTTACCACAATGGCATCTGCAATGCACCTCGCAGGGTACCGCCGCTCCTTGCTCCGTCGGAGAAGTTCAGGAAGGCGCGATGTCGCATGACCCCACACATGATTTGCTGTTCATGTTTGGTGGGGATTCAACCGCGACTGCCAACGGAAGAATCTATTGCATTAGGGACAGTAACACTCCAAGCGGTGCGGGAGCGTGTCCTACCATAGGTGGTGTCACTATCGCATCGAACACTTGGACTGTCATTCCCTCGGGCGCTCCATGGAACACTCCAGGACAGTGGGATTTCCCCATGGTGATTTTTGACCCAAATGCTTCAGCAGGAACGTATATGGGGGAATTTGTTATCTTCGGTGGCAACATTCAAGATAATGCGAGTGTTTGTCCCGCCCATTCCTTCCCCGCTGGTTTTGATGAAGGCGGCATTTCCACTTTGTGCCAGCCCGCCAACACTTACTTTTATGACCCAGTGAATGGATTCACCGTCGCGTATGCCTCCGCTGCAACGACTCTCGGTGTAGACATGCCCTCTGACCCGCGATCACCGCCGTGCGGTTATGACAGCGCTCGGCAATCCATTATTTGCGTTGCCGATGGCGGTTCGAGCGCGTCGGGAGCGTACGGGCCTGGGTCACCCCTCACTACTGCTACTGTTTGGGAATGGAAGAGTTCTGGAACAACCGCGCCGGGACTATCTCCCACCTGCGGCCAAGTGGTTTCGGGTAACCACGGGCTTTGGTGCCAATTAGGAATACCCGGCTCGGGACCCGCTCTCAACACAAACCTTAATAACAATCTCGTCATCGGCAACATGGGCGGCTTCGATAACGACGCAAATGCCTTCTTTCTGCTCGTTAATCAAGCATCTCCTATGGGCCTTCATGCCTATGCTTTGCCTCTACCTTAGTTTATGACCTCGATTATCTGGCTTGTGTTGCTACGTATCCCCCCGCGTGCCCCACATCCGCGCTTGCTGGCAAGTGCACCTTGGTGTACTCTCTGCGCATGGACATCGGACAAAAACTGCGTGAGCTGCGGCAAGAGAAGCATCTATCTCAAGGCGACATCGAGCACAAAACAGGACTTCTCCGCTGCTACGTCAGCCGTGTAGAGAACGGCTTCACCGTTCCGAACATCGAAACTCTCGAAAAGTTTGCCCGCGCGCTGGAAGTCCCGCTGTATCGATTCTTTACCGATGGCCAACAAGTTAAAATGCCCAAGCTGCCCACTTCCGATGCGGAAAAAGCGTGGGGAGCTGACAGCAGTCATTCCCAGGAGCTTCGTCAATTCGCAAAGGCATTTTCCCGTATGGATGACCGCAAACAAAAGCTTCTCGTAGATCTAGCGCAGAAAATGGCCCGCCGCCAGAACGCCTGAAATTGGTTCGCCCGGGTCTTAGTTTCGCCGCGGTCTCAGTTCAAAGGTTCCTTCAATCGGTTTCCGAATAACTCCAGATAGTTTTATCTCGTAAGTATTCGATACCGTCGGATCTCAGTTCGATAGCTCCTTCAGTTTGTTCGCAAACACCTCGCGCACCGCCTTCTCCGGAAGGATGTTCTTCAGTATCCCCAGATCAGCGTCCACGATAAGGTCTCGCTCAGTCACCTCCACCGTTCCTTTTATCGGAGTGCTCAGCAGCCCCATCTTCGCGCTAAGCGTGAAGCTAAGTATCGGCCCCTGCCAACTCTTCTGCTTCACCACCAGTCGCACCGGCAACCCCGCTTTCTCCTGCAACATTTCGTCAAACGACCGGTCTACCGATGCAATCATTGCAGCCTTCGAACGGTTATGTGCAATCGTTATCCGCAAGTTCGCCTCGCCTCAATTCTTCCGCATCGCGTAAACGCCACGCCAATCCGTACCTCTTCGCTTCGGCGCGTGTATCAAATATGCCCGCGTATTAATTGTCCCATTCCATTCGCACTGTGTCTTGCTGAACTTGGCCGACGTTAAGATGAAGGTCGAGGTCGAGACTGTCGTTGAGGTAAGGGCGTGCCCAGACAGGCCTCGAGTCGCATGCATCGGCGTTCGGCTCCGCCATTCGGAACCAAGCAACCGTGCATGAACGCAAGGCCGTAGGGACTGCGGCAACGCGCCCCAAGCGCGCTGAACTTAAATGTCAACTCTGCTTCTGCGGTCACTCGTCCGGAAATCCGGTTGGGTCCGGCAAAGCCCGCTACTGCCCAAGCTGCTCCAATAGCGAGAACGGCAGAGCCGCCGGGTTCGCTTCGAAAAAAGTGACGAAGTGCGCCGAATTGTTCATCACATAAAACTCATTGGTAAGCGGATTCACATCCACTTTGTCCGGGTTCGCGATCCCCGTAACGCTCGTGGTGTCGTTCGTCAGCCCATCAATGATAACGATCTGCCCGCCGGTAAAGTCGGCCACATAAATCTTATTCCTCACCTGATCCACCGCGAGTGCAAGCGGGAACGTGCCTGCCGGAACCTCAGTAAGCGATAGCGTGGCGCCGTCCAGCACGGTGATCGGGCTCCCTACTTGTCGCGTAAAATAAATCTTATTCGTTACCGGGTTTATCACCATTATGAAGGGGAAGCTCGATACCGCCACCGAGCTCACCGTATTCGTGCGTCCGCTGATCACACTGATGTTGCTGCTCAACAGATTCGCCACAAAGATCGTGTTCGTAGTCGGGTTCGCCACGATGGCTATCGGGCTGGTTCCCACCGCGAGCGTCTCGATCACCTTGTTCGACACGCCGTAGATCACCGAAACATTGTTGCTGTTCTGATTCGCCACGTAAATCCGGTCGTTCTTTTCATCGATCGCAATTGCCGTCGGATTCGTCCCCACCGGAATCGTCTTCGTTGCGTTCGTTAAACCATTGATAGCGGTCACCGTGTTGCTGTTGAAATTTGCCACATAAATCATATTGGTGGTCAGATTCACTTTTATGTCTGTCGTACCAGAGCCCGTGGCCGCGAACGACACAGCATGCGTAGCGCCGTTCACGATCGCCACGTCGTTATCTGTGCCGTTGATCACATAAATCGTGTTGGTTATGGGATTGATCTGCATCACCGCGTTCAGCGATTTTTGCGAAGTGGCACCCAATGAAATCACCGTGGGCTGAAACGAGATGCCGTCAATTTCCACCAGCTCACTCGAAGGTTCGTTCACCACATAGATTTTGTTCGTAACCGGATTGAATCCGATCGTCTGCGGGAAGTCGTCCAGTTGCACCGTCCCCAGTTGCGTCTGGGCCATCGCCACCTGCGCACACACCAGTAGAAAAATTGCTGCCACCGCGTTGTAGGCACATCTGCGCTTCATAGTTTTTGTTCCTCCGAGGGGCCCATTAAGTTCGCGAGAGCCGTGTCGTTCAGTGAGTCGTTCAGCGAGCGTCAGTATCAGGCAAACGGGCCTTTCTGCCTATTTATATTTGGTGACGTATCGACTATATATAACAGTGGGGTTCAGCGTACCCTGCGGGCGGCGAACGCTTCGGCGCAGTGTCAGACTAATTCCGCGACGTTGCCCGTTCCGCCTCTACCAGCTCGGACCTTCCCGGCTTGTCGGCGTGGCTACATACCCGCAACAATTCGCGAAAACATCTTTCACTCGCATCGCGATTTCCGCTCAGTTGCGCCCCGTGGGCCGCTCCATATAGCGAGCGAAAGCGCCCCGGCTCCTTCTTCAGCGTCGCCTCGAATTGCTCCAATGCTTGCGCCGGTTCATGCATCTCCAGCAACATCTCCCCGAGCAACTCGCGCGCCGGAGCCAGCGGACCGGGCGTCACCGCGCTTTTCTCCGTCCCGTCTTCCAGTTCCGCCGCCGATTTCATCCGGCGTAGCGCTTCCTCTTTGTTCCCCTCCGCTAACACAGCCCATGCCCGCACGACAATCTCCTGGATTTCCACCTGCAGCGCCCAGTAGTTTTCACCGGCTTTCGAGAGCCGCTCTCCAATTTGTTTCAGCGCAGTCGCTGACTCGTTCGCCGCCGCCGCTTGCCCCAGTCGCGCCGCGCCCATTCCCCGAGCGAACCACGTTATGGCATCCGTATAAGGGAACGCTGTCTTCCGCACCGCGAGCTGCGCAGCCTGGCTTCCAGTCCTGACGTTCCAGCGCGTACCGTGCCGGGATCGCTGCAAGCGCAAAATATCCAGCCGAGGGCCCGCCGGCGCCGCCGATCACCGCCGTCGAATTAAAACGTGCCGCAATCTCCGGCAACGAATTCACGAGCCGCCGCGCCGCTTCGTCCTGCCCCGTTTGCAGATAAGCGTAAATTTCGTAATCGCTGGCGTGTAGCTCTTCCGCCGTCTGGCCTTCGCGGCGCGCCGCTGCTGCCGCCGCTATATTGCTGTCGATCGATTCCTGCCAGTAGCCCGTTCGCGTAAAAGTATGCGAAGGCATGTGCAGCGCATGCGGCGCATCTGGCGCAATCTCCGAATAACGCCGTGCCGCCACCAATGCCCTCTCGGCCAGCTCCGGCACGTCGTATGTATGGATGATGTAATGCGCCAGTCCAGGATGCGTCGGCTCCTCCTCGAACAATTTCTCCAGAATCGCTCCGGCCTTCAGCCGCCCCGCGTACGTCTTGTCCGCGGGATCCTCCGAAGCAGCTATCGCCAACGCGTAGAAAATTTGCGCCTCGTGATCTTCCGGATATTTAGCCGCCACTTCCCGCATTGCGTCGCGATACGCGATCAACCGCGTCAGCTGAGGCGTGTTCCCGAAGTCGCTGTACAACTTGCCGACGGCCGCAATGTACGCTCGTTCTCGCTCCGTTTTTGCGCCCACCGTCTTGCCGCGCTCCACACTCTCCAGCCCAGCCTGCATCTGGCTCTTGTCTTTCATTCCCGCTGCGAACGGATTGCTCCAATCGCTAAGCGCGATTCCCCAGTACGCGATTCCGCACGTCGCGTCCTCACCCAGCACCGCGTTGAATCCTTCGATGGCCCGGCTGAACTGGAAGGAATGCAGCAGCGCTATCGCTCGATTGAATTCCTTCTGCGCCGTTTCATTGCACGATGTAGCAAAATGCACTGTCCCCAACTTCTCGCCGTCTCCATGCTGATGCTCCTGCCCCCGCGCTAGTCCACTCACCGCCACCAACGCCAAAACCATGGCCGCAACGGCTCTGCCTCTCACCAATTTGATCCTCCCGCTTCGGGCAGTATAGCGGCGTTTCTGGGTGTGTGGAAGCAAGACGCCCCTCTGAGCCGTACGCCTTTTAAGGGCTATATGCCAGCCACAAACAGGCCGGAATCGAGGTTCTGACCAGAGTTCTGTTCGGCCCGATTTGGTCCTTTGTGGCACACATTCGTATGTCTCTGATAATGCACGCCTCAGTTGACTGTATCGCTACGGTACACAATGTTCTATTGTGGCACGCCGCTTGCCTCTACCGCAGTGTACCCGCCAGCAGGACAACAGATTTTGAGCGGCTTACTCTAGGAGATCCAAGACATGAATAGGAAACAGAAGGGTTTTTCACTCATCGAGTTGCTGATCGTCGTCGCAATTATTTTGATCATTGCGGCTATCGCAATCCCGAACTTGCTCCGCGCACGTATGGCGGCCAATGAGGCCTCAGCGGTTGGTTCGGTTCGTACCATCAACACTTCGGCTGTGACTTACTCCTCGACCTGGGGCGTACAGTTCCCAGGGTCGTTGGCGGCAATGGCAGGCGCACCGGGCGGCGTGGCAGCTTGCGGTGGAGCAATCTTGATTGACCCACTGTTGGCTGGTGCAACGGCGGCAGCGACGGCCAAGAGCGGTTATTTCTTTACCTATGTCGGAGCTACCGCAACACCGGCGTTGAATGGTTGCACGGGCTTCCAGTCCTACACGGTAGTGGGCGTTCCTGCGATCGTAGGACAGACTGGCCAGCGCGGCTTTTTCAGCGATCAGAGCGGCGTCATCCGTTACAACACAACGGGCGCGGCCCCGACCATCGCCGACAACCCGCTTCAGTAGTTCTCAGCACCATCTTTATGACGTAGAGGGGGAGAGCAATCTCCCCTTTTCCGTTTTTCCCCACTCACAAGCTCCGCCGCTGTCTGCGTCGCCCCCGACTTCCCTAACCCCTGCATTTCCTCACCCCAATTATCCATTCGTACTACCAACTCCAGTAGCCTTAGCACAATCGTACTGAACGTACTATGAAAGCTGGACCGACCATTTGGGTCTTCCCGACCATTGTCGCAAACACGTGCCGGAATGAAACTGTCATCGACCTGAGATGGTCACACAAAAGCGAGGAGAAAAAATGAGCAACAGACAACGCGGATTCTCACTAATCGAACTTCTAATCGTCGTAGCGATTATTTTGATTATCGCGGCTATCGCAGTTCCAAACTTGCTTGCAGCCAGGGCCGCGGCTAACGAAGCTTCAGCCGTCGGCTCGATTCGCACGATCAATTCTTCGGCGGTCACCTATGCTTCGTCTTGGGGAGTCCAGTTCCCAGCCTCTCTAGCGGCCATGGCTGGAGCGCCCGGCGGCGTTGCAGTCTGCGGCGCGGATCTCCTGATGGACCCAGTTCTTGCCAACGCAACCGCGGCAGCCACCGCCAAGAGCGGGTATTTCTTCACCTACGTCGGCGCCAACGCAACTCCGGCACTCGGCGGCTGCACTGGCTTCCTGAACTACACGATTGTGGCCCAGCCTGCAACCGTAGGACAAACCGGCCAGCGCGGCTTCTTCAGCGATGAAAGCGGCGTCATCCGTTACACCACCGACGGCAGCGCCCCCACAGTCGCTAGCGATCCGCTCCAGTAACCTCTCGCGCCATCTTAGATCGAAACGGGGAGAGCAATCTCCCCGTTTCATTTCCCGCAAAAACAATCCCCTCTTTCGTTTTTCTCCAATAGCAAACGCCGCAGCCACCCAGTTTTTGACCCTTCTTTTGCGTTGTCACCGCACGCGTGATCCCATCAAACTGGAAGGGCATCCTGCCGCCGCTTTGCTCCGGCTTTTGATTTTGCTTCTGAATTTAACGTGTCATCCCGAGCGGAGTCCCGCGTGCTTTTGCTTCTCCGCTGGTTTTTAGCGGCGCGGGACGCAGTTCAAGGGACCTGCTTTTTCTTTTGCCGTTACGCCGGTGACAACGCTTCAGCGCGGCCCAACGCCGCCTCTTAGGTCTCAACTACGCGTTGGTGCCGCCGTCCACAGTAAGGTTCGCACCAGTAATATAAGAAGCCTCCGGCCCAGCGACGAACGCCACCAACGCGGCGACTTCCTCAACTTTCCCGTAGCGGTTAAGCGCCGTGGCCGCCAATTGCGGTACGGCCCAATCGCCTGTGGCGGGATTCAGGTCCGTGTCGATCGGGCCCGGCTGAATATTATTGACCGTGATTCCCCGGCTCCCCACTTCCCTGGACAACCCCTGAGTAAACATCTTGACGGCTCCCTTCGTCGCCGAGTACGGCACCAATCCGGGCGTCATCATGCGTTCGCCCACGCACGACCCAATCATGATGATGCGGCCGCCATTCTTCATGTGCTTCAGCGCTGCCTGCGTCGCGAGCATCACGCCGCGAAAATTGATGTTAATCACGCGGTCCAGCTCCTCCAGCGTGGCGTCTTCGAATTTTTTCGGAATGGCGGTGCCGGCGTTGTTCACCAGCACATCAATGCCGCCAAGCGCGGCCACCGTTTTCTCCACTGCACCACGAACTGCTTCGGCGTCTGCGGAGTCCGCTTGAAACGCGACCGCCTTCCCGCCTGCTTGTTCAATCCCCTTCACCACCTTAGCCGCCGCCTCCGCATCCTTCGCGTACGTGATGGCAACGGCCGCTCCATCAGCAGCCAGCCGCTTCGCGATCGCAGCCCCAATCCCTCGCGACCCACCAGTAACCAGTGCTATTTTCTTACTTAGCGTAGCCATAAAATCTCCTTTAACTTCATTCGATCGCAGCAAGCAAGATGATCACGACTTAGCTCACTCAACTACTCGAAGCTTCGCCTCTTGCTTTTCGTACCGCCGGCATCTTGCCGGCGCTTTTGATTCGGCTCTACAATCTCCCACGATTCACTTGACCGTGGTCCGCCATCGCCAACCGATTCGACGCCGGCGAGCAATCCGAGACCACGTATCTGATGCCCAGCACCAGATTCTAGATTGAAAAAAGTAAGACCTTCGCTTACCCCGCGAAAGCCTTGAAACTGCAAGCCTTCGCCCCTGTACTAATTGAACGACCGCGCCACATCTTACGGTGGACGCATTACCCGTTTCCTCCCAAACTATCCAATAACAAGCTTGGGGAGATAGGCGATGGCGCACAGAACCAGTTTCTCAGCAATAAAAACGGAACAGGCAAAATTAGCGAAAAGTTGGAAATCAGAAGGCCGCCAAAGCGAAGCATGGGTAATCGCCGACCCGGAAATCGTAGAAATTTTCTCTGCCGGTGTAGCCTTCGGACTGGAAGCGGGCCGCCGCGGCCGCAGCGATCCAGCCTACTCCCCCGACGAGTGGCGCAAAGCCCTCCGCGAAGCCATGGAACACGCCGCGACGGTAGAAGCCAAGCTAGAATCCGCAAAAGACGAACTGCAAACAAAATAAACATTCATCATTGAGATTCCGCGACCGCCCCGCGCGGCACCAGCGTTTAACCTCAGCACATGTGAAAATCGAGGGGGGTGCCAAACTTTTTCTGCGGCGGGTAGTGACTCGTGTTGCCTCACTCCACGAAACTCGGTTACGCCACGACTAGACCTTGAGGGTGCCGCACTCTTCGTTTTTCAGAAGGGTGCGGGTTTAGACGCCAATATCTCCCAGATCCATCTCGACAAATAGAACTTCCGCCGCCGCGAGCCGTGCTTTTGTAGCGGCCGCCTTCAGGCGGGCGGTTTCTCTGGCGAAGAGTCCACGAAAGGAACGGAACATGTTATCTTTTGCCCATGCGAATATTCATACCGACGACATTGTTGTTGATTTCTGCCGTAGCTTTCGCCTCCGCGCCAGCCGCGACTGAAAAAAACGCGCAACAAAACTCCGCGCAACCTTCGCCCTCCGCGAAATCCGCTCCCGCCATCCCCGACCTCGCCCAACTAAAAACAATGTCCACCCGCTTCGCCCCCACTCCCCTCCGCGTGGACATCTCCGTCCTCTCGGCCGGCGACCAAAAAGCTCTGGTGAAACTAATCGCCGCTGCCCGCATCGTGAACATAATTTTCATGCAGCAGTTTTGGAGCCACGACCTCGCCACTTATCAGAAGCTCCGCCACGACCGCACTCCTCTCGGGGCCGAACAAACGCACTATTTCCAGATCAACAAAGGCCCCTGGTCCGAGATTGACGAGTGGTCCGCATTCATTCCCGATGTTCCCGCGCGAAAACTCCCCGGCGCGAATTTTTATCCCGAGGATATGACCAAGGACGAATTCGAGACCTGGGCGAAAACTCTGTCGCCCGAACAAAAAGAACAAGCCGAAGGATTCTTCACCGTAATTCGCCGCGGCCCGGACCATCAGTTGAAAATCGTCCCCTACAACGAGGAGTACAAAGGCGACCTGAACCTCGCCGGCAAACTCCTCCGCGACGCCGCCGCACTCACCGACAACGACACCCTGAAGAAATTCCTCACCACGCGCGCCGACGCTTTCTCTTCCAACAATTATTACGAAAGCGATATGGCCTGGATGGATCTCGACGCCCCCGTGGACGTCACCTTCGGCCCCTACGAAACTTACATCGACGAAATCTTCGGCTACAAAGCTTCCTTCGAAGCCTACATCAACGTTCGCGACGACAAAGAAACCGCGCGCCTCGCCTTCCTCGGAAAACATTTGCAGGAAATTGAAGACAATCTCCCCGAAGATCCGCAATATCGCAATCCGAAGCTAGGAGCGCTCGCTCCTCTCCGTGTCGTGAATGAAGTTTTCAGCGCGGGTGACGCCGGCCACGGCGTGCAGACCGCCGCATACAACTTGCCCAATGACGATAAAGTGGTCCAACAAAAAGGCAGCAAGCGCGTGATGCTGAAAAACGTGCAGGAAGCGAAATTCCGCGCCACGCTGATTCCCATTTCTCGCGTAGTCCTCTCCCCCGCCGATCAAAAATATCTGAGCTTCGACCTTTTCTTCACCCATATCGTGGCCCATGAGCTTTGCCACGGCCTCGGCCCGCACCAAATTAAAGTGGACGGCCGCGACACCAACCCGCGCATGGAGTTGAAAGAGCAATACGCCGCATGGGAAGAAGCCAAAGCCGACGTCACCGGCCTTTTCGCGCTGCAATATCTAATGACTCAAGCCGACAAGGGAAAACTAACCATGCCGCTTCCCCACGGCCCCGAAGCCGAGCGCAAGCTTTACACCACCTATCTCGCGTCCTCCTTCCGCACCATGCGTTTCGGTTTGCAAGACGCGCACGCCCGCGGCCAAGCCATGCAGTTCAACTTTTTTCTAATGAAAGGCGCCTATATACCGAACGCCGACGGAACTTTCAGCCTCGACCTCGCCAAAATGAAAGATGCAGTCGTCGAACTCGATAAGGGCCTGCTCGGCGCGGAAGCCAAAGGCGATTACAGTTTCGCAAAGACGTGGATGGCCATGAATGGCGACGTAAAACCCGAAGTACAAAAAGCCCTGGCGCGCCTCAAATCCGTCCCCACTGACATCGAGCCCCTATTCGAAACCGCCGACACCATCAACGCCCCCACCGCGGCCCACTGATGGTGTTTCGTACCTCAGCTGAAAACGTGAGTTGTTCCTGCGACGCAGGCGAATTTCGGTGATAGCGATGGCGCGCCAATCGGCGCGGACGGAATGGGCGAGCGTGCAGTTGTAGCGGCGGCCTTCAGGCCGGCGGTTTTCTCATTTCGAGCGGCGAGCCGTCCGCCTAACAGCGCCCACTACAAAGCCTACGCTTACGTCGTTGACTCTGTATAATGCGACGGAGCAATGTCGCCCCTTTCCGGCACAAAATTAAGCTCGTGGGAAATTGTCGCGCCGATCGGCGCGGCGCCTCCACTAGCGCCAGCCACATTTCCACAAATACAGGCACTTCGCGGCTCGAACCCTCGTAGCGACTATCGATTCACAGTAGCATCCGCCTTGGTCGACAATCGTCACGTGGTTTTCCGATTGAGTTACTCCTACACTCGGTTGGTTGGCACGTTCTTCTGGCTTGACGCAACACGGGTCGGGAATAAGTTGGAACGTGTAAACGAGCGAATACGACGTAACAGCATCGCTGCAGTTTCTGCACTCGAACTGAGATTGTTGTGCACTCTCCAAAGCCGCTTTGTGCAACAACGGTGGGCCACTCGTTGCACAGCCGACTCGATCGTACCGTCCTTGCGGATTCCGAGCACCACGGTCACCGCGCCTGTGATATGTGCCACTCGCGAAATCGGAGGGTATACAGCCGGCGACAATTTAGTTACAAGAACTTCTGCCCGTTTAGCGCCGGTAAGAGGAGATTCCTGCGCAGAGGAACTTGTGATGAACGCGGACAGCACCGAGAGCAGCGCGAAAATCGACAGCAGCCAGCGCCATCTCATATGGCAAATTCTATACTTGATGAAACGCTAAAACCATCTTCCGGTGGACTTACACGATGGCGCTTGCTAGCGGCACAAAACTAGGCCCGTACGAAATCATCGCCCCAATCGGCGCGGGCGGAATGGGCGAAGTATTCCGCGCAAAGGACACCCGCCTCGGCCGCGACGTAGCCATCAAAGTCCTCCCTGAAACTTTCGCGAAAGACGCCGACCGCCTCCGTCGCTTCGAACAAGAAGCACGCTCCGTCGCCGCGCTGAACCATCCAAACATTCTCGCCATCCACGACATCGGCGAATACAACGGCGCGCCCTACCTCGTCTCTGAACTTCTCGAAGGACATTCGCTCCGCGTCGAAATGAACAACGGCGCCCTGCCCACGCGCCGAGCCGTCGAATACGCCGCGCAAATCGCGCAAGGCCTGGCCGCCGCGCACGACAAAGGCATCGTCCAT
>Ga0209006_10004969_pt1 | contig 12086 bp, 9 predicted proteins | sample JacPin_JW_Ref_O2_FD_188567 | JGI IMG/M metagenome (GOLD analysis project Ga0209006, IMG submission 188567) | Forest soil microbial communities from Algoma, Ontario, Canada - Jack Pine, Ontario site 1_JW_Ref_O2 (SPAdes) (version 2) | ecosystem: Environmental > Terrestrial > Soil > Boreal...
GCATTTTGCCGGCCAGTTTCACACGCTGTCGGGCGCCCATATCAGGCCGCGCCCGCTGCAGCAGCCGTTCCCAAAATTCTATCTCGGCGGCGGCTCGCGACAGGCGTGGGAAATGTCGGCCAAACATTCCGACGTGCATCTGTTCTGGGGCGACCTGCCGGAGCGGATCGCCGAAAACATCACCGAGATCCGCGCGATGGCAAAAGTTCACGGCCGCGAAAACGAGATCGGTTTTGGCATGCGGCTTCAAATGGTCTGCCGCGAAGACGAGGCGGACGCCTGGGCCGCCGCCGACACGCTGGTCCGCAACGCCACCGAGCGGCAGAAGCAGGAGATGAAGACGCTCTACAACAATTCCGCCGCCAACCAGCGTGTGCAGCAACTGGCCCGCGAGCACGGCGAGCTGTTGCTGCCGCATCTGTGGACCGGCATCACCCGGGTGCGGCCGGGCGCGGGCATCGCGGTGGTCGGCAACCCCGCCCAATGCGCCGACACGCTACAGCAGTTCATCGACGCCGGCTGCCACTCGTTCTGCCTGTCCGGTTATCTGCACGACGAGGAGGCCGAGCGTTTTGGGCGGCTGATCCGCCCGATCCTCGCCGCCAATAATCGTGGCCGGCTGGCAGCCTAGGAGAGGAGAGATCACGATGAGGAGATTGCATTTGCTTGCGGGAGCCATGCTGCTGCTTGTTGCGTTGACGACTCCGCAAGTCCGGGCAGCAGAGGACGCACCCAATCATGAGCCGGTGGAGGAAGTCGCTGATTCCTCGATCCCGGTCGGCAAGCGGGGTATTTTGCCGCTTTATGTTTCCGCCGACTGGTCCAGTCCGTTACCGGCGATCACACGGGCGGTTGTCGTTGTGCATGGGCTGGGCCGTAACGCCTCGGGCTATTTCCGAAACGCCAGAAAGGCGCGGGCCGAAGCCGGCGAAGCCGGCAAGGGTGCGATCGTGATCGCGCCGCATTTCCTGGCCGGGGTCGATATCGATGCCTTCCGGCTGCCTCGGGATACGCTGCGCTGGACTTTTACCAGCTGGGAAGGCGGCGAACCGGCGGTCGGGCCGGCGCCGGTCAGTTCGTTCGAGGCGCTGGATGCGATTCTGGAAAAACTGGCGGATCGCAGTCTGTTTCCGAATCTCAAGCAGGTCGTGCTGGTCGGTCATTCCGGCGGCGGGCAAATGGTGCAGCGTTACGCCATCGCTGCAAGAGGCGATGCGGGGCTGATGAAAGAAGGGGTAGCTGTTCGCTACGTCGTGGCCAATCCATCGACCTACGTCTATTTCAGCCGCGAGCGGCCGCAACCGTCGATCGCGGCAAGCTGTCCAAAGTTCAACGAATGGAAATACGGCATGGAACAGCGCCCGGCCTATCTCGCCGGCACAGCAGTCGCCGCGCTGGAGCAGGCCTATGTCGCGCGGCGGGTGATCTATCTGCTGGGAACGATGGACAACGATCCAAACCATAGCGAACTCGACAGGACCTGCATGGGGGAAGCGCAAGGACCGACCCGCTACGCGCGCGGTCACACCTATGCGGCCATGATGAAGGCGCGCGATGGCGGAACGCCGAACCACGTCGTCTGGGATGTGCCGGGCGTGGCGCATTCGGGCGGCAAGATGCTGACCTCGCCCTGCGGCGTCACGGCGCTGTTCGATGTGCCCGGCTGCGAAGCCGCGCGTTGAAGTCAGGCCGGCACGATTACCTTGCCGATCGAGTTTGGGGGTGAGGCGATCTGGCGATCTCATGATGAACGCGAGGACAATCAAACCCGGTTGCAAACCACCCCATTGAACCGATCGATGATTGAATTAATCTCGGCAAGCAGCTCTAAAAGAGTCAAGCGCGGCGAAAGTCCGCGACATCAGGGAGAGAACCATGAGAACATTGCTCGCCGCCCTCGCAGTGGCGGCTCTGGTCGCGCTACCGCGTACCGGCCACGCCGAGGACATCACCCGCTTTACGCCGCTGAAAGCGGAGGAGCTGACGCCGGCGCAAAAGGACTGGGCCGACGCGATCACCGCCCCGCCGCGCAACGCCAAATTCGTCAACCCGCCCTATCGCGCCTATATCCGCAACCCCGACCTGGCGCCGCGGCTCACGGCGCTATCGGAATATCTGCGCTGGCATACCTCGCTGCCGCCGCGCCTCAGCGAGCTTGCGATCCTGATCACGGCGCGGCAGTGGACCGCGCAATATGAATGGTTCGCGCATTATCCGTTGGCGCTGAAGGCCGGTCTCGATCAGCAGGTCGCCGACGCGATCGCGCTCGGCAAGCGTCCCGACAACATGAAGGATGACGAGGCCGCGCTGTACGATCTTGCGACGGCGCTTTATGTCGACAAGAAAGTCAGCGATCCCGTCTATAAGGCAGCGCTGGAAAAATTCGGCGAGCGCGGCATCATGGATATCATCGGCATCATCGGCTACTACGGCCTGACGTCGATGACCTTGATCACCATGCAGGCCGGAGCGCCGAACGACAGCGTGCCGCCGCTGCCGGTTTTGGCGAAGTAGGGGCCGGCCGCTGGCGCGCTTACCTCACCGCCGGTAGCGCTCGTTGCGGGCATAGGCCGGGCGGTTTTCCGGGGGCGGGCGGCTCGCGGAAGCGGCACGGGTCTCGCTCGAGACCGGTATCGCCGGCTTGAGTTCTTCGAGAAAGATCGGCCGCGAAAAATAATAACCCTGCGCATAGCGGATCTTGGTGGCGCCCTGCAGGTAGGCCAGTTCCTCGAAGGTTTCGATGCCCTCCGCGATCACGGTCATGCCGAGCGCTTCGCTCAAGGATTCGATCGCCCGCAGGATGCCCTGGCTGCGCGGGCGCTTATGGATGTCGGTGATGAAGGAGCGGTCGATCTTGATTTCGTCGGCGGTGATGTCGGCCAGCGCCGACAGCGACGAATAGCCGATGCCGAAATCATCGATCGAAATGCCGACCCCGAGCCTGCGGAAGATCGGCAGGATCTCGTCCTGGAAATGCGTCTTGGTGACGAAGGCGTCTTCCGTCACCTCGATCATGAAGCGCTTGGGATAACCGGTCGCCTCGAGCGCTTCGGCAAACCGGTGCATGAATTCCGGATTGCCGGCCTGCTTCGCCGCGACGTTGATGCTGATGGTGGTGTCGGGGCCGAAGGTCTCGTTGATGAGATCGATCGACTTGACGATCTCGGCCAGCACCAGATGGGTGAGTTCGTCGATTAGTCCCAGTTCCACGGCGAGATTGATGAAGGTGCCGGGGGCCTGGATGACGCCCTCATCGTCGCGCAGGCGCACCAGCGCCTCGATGCCCTTGATCGCCTGGGTGCGGATGTCGACCTTGGCCTGAAAGGCGCAGCAAAAGCGCTTTTCGAGGATCGCCATGCGCAGCGACTGCTCGACCCTGGTCCGGGCGAGCGCCTCGCGCTCCATGCCGGCGTCGAAGAAGGCGGCCATGCCCTTGCCTTCGTTCTTGACGCGATACATCGCGATATCGGCGTTCTGACGCAGCACCTCGTAGCTGTTGCCATGGTCGGGATAAAGCGAAACGCCGATCGAAGTGGAGGCGAAAATTTCCGATCCATCGATGAAAAACGGCGCCTTCAGCCGCTCAAGCACGAAGTGGATGTATTCCGCCACTTCATGCTCGCTCTGCACCGGATTGAGCAACAGCAGGAATTCGTCGCCGCTGATCCGCGACAGCATGTCGGATTCGCGCAAATCCATTCCAAGCCGTTTTGCGACTTCGACCAGAAGCGCGTCGCCGATGGCATGGCCGTAATAGTCGTTGATGTGCTTGAAATTATCGATGTCGAGGAATGCCAGCGCGAACCTGCCGTGGGATGTGTCGTGTCGCAGCAGGCTGTTGGCACGATGCTCGATGACCCGCCGCGTCGGCAGGTCGGTCAGTTCGTCATAATAGGCCGAGCGAAACAGATGATCCTCGACGGCCTTTTGCTCGCTGATATCGGCCGAGCTCGACACCAGGAGATTGCGGTCGGCGATGCGAACCGGCCGATGGGCGGTGAGAAAAACCTGCTTGCCCAAATCGCTGGTGATGGCTTCCTCCACGACCGCGGGACGGCCGTCGCGAAGCAATTCCAGGCCGGCTTGCCGGCGATCATGCCATGCGTTCGAAAGCGGCGTCGCCGCCGCAGTCGCCGCAATTCCGAACTGCGCCGCAGCGGCGTCGTTGATCAGCAGCAAACGGCCCTGCTCGTCCTGCACCGTTACGCCGGCCGGGAGCATCCTGAAGACGCCTTTTAGAATCTCGAGCTCGGTCTCATCGGCGATATCGCCGGCGCCGTCGATCGCGGCGGCCAGGAGGGCGGTGTTGTGGCGGCTTTGCATGGCCGCGGAGACTGCCGAAGTCTGTTGTAGTTTTGGTTAAATGGAACCGGGAAAAGCCGCCAATTCGCGCGGGCGCCGGCTTTCAACCGTCGTTGCCTTGATCGTCATTAACAGAGCGTCAATTGCGATTCGAGCGCGGTTTTATGTATCTCCGCGCGAAATGCGAAAACCTGGCTACCGCGAAGCGAGGTGACTAACCCCCGTACTCGGATCGTCGATCGGATTTTCTCTCGTGCGGGTTCTTCTAAATGCACCTCTTGCGGAAATAAGCGTGCCGGCCAGTCCCAAGGCCATGAACAGCACAATGTCACCGTCAATTCGGCCGTAGATCATGCTGAGCATGATCAGGAAACTGCAGAGCAGAAATACAAATCGGGTGTCGCGGTCGACACGGGCCGGCCCGAAAAGCAATATCAACGGCAGCGCGATCAATGCCAGAAAGCTCAGGCCGCCAAGCCAGCCAAACTCCACGACCGCTTGCAGGACGTCATTGTGAGGCGAGTAGCCTTTGAGACATCCCAATACCCCAAACGAATCAAGACCAGATCCGACGAGCCCGGCCATCGGCGCCAGGCGAAGTGCGTCCGAGAACAGCAATCTCCGGATTTCCAATGAATTGTCCGGATTTAAAAGCCGGCAATTAGGGAAGTTGAATAATGCGTCGATGGCATAGCTCATGTAGGTTGACGCACTTGCAAGACGAGCCAGTAACCCAACGGCGATCGAGACGATAATCACGAGGCCGAGCTGCCAACAAATCCTGCGGTCACGAGTCGACGAGACAAAACAAATCGCCACGACTGCCGGAATCGCGATCAGGACAAAGCGCACCATCGACGCCGAGAAAACCATGGTGGCGATGGAAATCAGGGCCGTGGTCAACAGCCCGTTTCGCGAGGACAAAACCGGTTCCGACGTGACGAACGCCAGCACCAGCAATCCCAACGACATCGAGAATGACGTCGCGGCGTTGTCAAACCCGAATACAAGTGGCCTTCCGAGCTGAGACCACACTGACACCAGGGCCGGCGCGGTCACGACAACGCCGACCGCAACGAGGATAGCCGAGAGCGAGAAACATGCCTGTCTGATGAACGGAATGTATTCCGCAGTTGATAGTCTCGCGGCGGCAAAGGCCGCGAACGTCATGATCAACATCATGACGTTCTTTGGGCTTGCGGCCAATGGATTAAGTGCAAATGATATTGCGGAGCAAGCGATCAACCCAACGAATGCAGCGTCCTCAACGCCAATCCGCAAGCCTTTGGTGGTGCCGAAACAAGCCAGGCCACAAATCGGAACAACCAGAAAACAAGCCGTGATGACAGCATTGCCATGGATGCCAAGACCTCCAAACAGCAAGATGAGCAATGGCGGCACTGAGGCGCCGAATGCGAAGAACCAGGCTGCGACGCGTGGTTTCTCGATCATGATATCGCCTCAGATAGGAACGTTCGGGGATTGTCGGTGGTCTTCCGCGGGCTTCGTCATCCGACCGCCGCACGGAAGATACAGCATTGCAGAGCGCCAATCCAGATGGGCATCGCCGCGTCGATCAAGCTGAAGATCGTGGGATGAACCGTCACCGCGCACGGCGTCACGACGCTGTGTCGGTTGCTCAACTCCGGGGCATGCGGCATTGCATCGTGCAGTGAACGCCGCTCTTCAAAAAGGCAATCTCGGTCTTGCCGTCGAACGGCCGCAGCGCCGACTTCAACAATCTGGTGCCAAAGCCGGCTTGTCCGACTTCCCCGATCGGGGGCCCCTCGGTTTCGTCCCAGATAATGCTGAGCCGGTCGCCGGACACCGACCACGACACCTGCAACAGCCCGCGCGATGCGGCGAACGCGCCGTATTTCGCAGCGTTGGTGGCGAGTTCATGAAATATCAAAGCGAGGCTGACCGCCAGTTTGGCAGGCAGAAACAGGGGATCGCCGTTCAGGGTAAAGCGGACATGGTCGTAGGGGCCGAGTTCGGACAACAGCATGTCCTTGATGTCGCAACCGCTGCCGTCGACCCGCGCGATCAGATCATCGGTCGCCGACAGCGCGCGGATCCTCGGATCGATGCTGGCCCAGGTCTGCGGCTGGTCCTGCAGCACCTGATGGATCACGGCATGAATGGTCGACAATTTGTTCTTCAGCCGGTGCTGCAGCTCGTCGATCAGGAGCTTTCGGTATTCCTCCTCCTGGATCAGGCGCTTGGAGATCTGCCGCTGTTGCGCGACGACCGACCGGTAATGCTCGACGCCCCAAATCGTCAGGCCGCATACCATCCAGAAGATCGCCATCAGCGCAAATCGGGCCGAATCGGCCGTCGATGGGCCGAAATTGAGGGTCACGCCGAGCGCGCCGCCGGCAAGCGCAGTCACAATTCCGATACGGAAGCCGCCGAGCGCGGTGGCAAAGAATACGGCCGGAAGATACGGGGTGAAGAATACGTCCGGCCGGATCAGGGCCAGACACCACCGCGCCCCGGTCGATAAAACGAGGCAGCATGCGGCGAAACCGATGCTGGAAAATGGCGATGGTTGGGACGTTCCCTGCCAGCCGCGCCGAAACTCGTCGATCAATTTGAACATGGGGCACTTCAACCGATCAGCTAAACCGAAACAAGGCCGAACCTGTAGCAGGCTCCGGAAGAGAGGGGGACCGGTTTCCATCGGGACGAAGCCAAAAGGCTTACCCGGAGATCACACTCAAACAAGGAGATGGCAAACCCATGGTTCCATCAGGCTGAAATTCGATCCGGTGCAAGGCCCGGAATGAATAGGCGGTTCGACACGACAAGCATAGCTTGCCTTGTTCCGGCAGAATTTGGTTAAAGTGCAACCAACATCGCCAAAGCGGGGGAGAACGACATGGGACGGCTGGACGGCAAGGTCGCGGTTATCACGGGCGCGACCAGCGGCATCGGCCTCAGGACCGCCGAGGTATTTGTTGCCGAAGGCGCGAAAATCGTCATCGCCGGCCGCCGCGTGGCGGAGGGCGAGGCACTGGCCAAAAGGCTCGGCGCGCCTTGCATCTTCCTCAAGACCGACGTCACGGTCGAGGAGCAGATGCGGGCGCTGATCGCGCTGGCGGTCGAAAAATTCGGGCGCCTCGATTGCCTGTTCAACAACGCCGGCGGTCCGGCGCAGACCGGCGGCATCGAAGGCCTCGATGCCGCGCGCTTCGATGCCGCGATGGCGACGCTGGTGCGCAGCGTGATGCTGGGCATGAAGCACGCCGCACCCCATATGCGCCGCCAGGGTTCTGGCAGCATCATCAACAATGGCAGCATCGCCGGCAGGCTCGCCGGGTTCTCCTCATCGATCGTCTATGGCGCGGCCAAGGCTGCCGTCATTCACCTCACCAAATGCGTGGCGATGGAACTCGGTGAGTCCGGCATCCGCGTCAACTCGATCTCGCCGGGTGCAATCGCCACCGGCATCTTCGGCAAGGCGCTCGGCCTTTCGGTCGATGCGGCGGAGAAAACCCCCGATATGCTGCGCGAAGTCTACAAAGCCGCGCAGCCGATACCGCGCGCAGGTCTGCCCGAGGACATCGCGCAAGCCGCGGTGTTTCTCGCCAGCGACGAATCCTCCTTCATCAACGGGCACGATCTGGTGGTCGATGGCGCCATCACGGGCGGCCGTAACTGGACCGCGCAGCAGCAGGGCCTGGCCGCGCTGCTCAAGACGTTCGAACAGGGAGCGGAGTAGGGGGGAACAATGTCAACAGCATTTGAGTTCTCATCGGTCGGAACAAGGTCGCGACCAATTTATCTCGCGCTTGTCGCCGGCGTGGCCTGCGCCTTCGCGATCGGAAAGACATTGCCGTCGACGATGGACGCAATCTCGACCCTGGTCGAGCCGCTATGCGCGGCCAGCGATCCCGCCGGCTCGACGCTCGATACCGTCGAGCCGATCGGTTCCTATGCACTGCCTAACGTTCCGGGCAAGCGGGTCACGATCGTGCGCGTATTCTACGGCCCCGGCGGATTCACCCGCGCCCACCGGCACGCCGGCTCCGTCACCGCCTATGTCACCAAGGGGGAGATACGCTCGCAACTGGCCGGCGGTCCGATCGAGACTTTCAAGGTCGGCCAGTCGTTCTTCGAGCCGCCAGGCGCCACGCATCTGGTCTCGGCCAATGCCAGCAACAGCGAGCCTGCGGAACTGATCGCGGTGTTCGTTGCCGATGAAGGCGCGCAGCTCACGACGTTTGTCGAATAGCGATCTTGCATCCGCGCCAGGCCGCGGGCGTGTTACGCCACGGCGCGGATTTGCACCCGCAATCCGTCCCGCGGCTTCGGGATCGGCCACATCTGCCAGTCAGGTTTGTAGCCGGGCTCCAGCGAGACTTCGATATTTTGCAGGAAGTGCCGCGCAAAACATTTGGCCTGCATATAGGCGAAGTGCAGGCCGAGGCACATATGGGCGCCGCCGCCATACGGGACCCAGGCGAAGCGATGACGGCCGCGTTGCGCCTCGTCGGTGAAGCGCGTGGGGTCGAAGGTATCTGGCTCGGGCCAGACTTCCGGCATGTGGTGGGTGAACAGCGGATTGACGCCAATCAGGGTGCCGGCGGGGATCGCATAACCCTTGAAGCTGAAATCCCGTACCGCGCGGCGTGGCATCGAGGGCACCGGCGGCTTGAGCCGCAGCGCTTCCTTGAAAGCCATTTCGGACAGCGGCATCGCCTCGAGATTGTCGAACGTCGTGGGCTGGTCGGCGTCGATCCTCAGCGCGCCAACTTCGTCGCGCAGCTTTTGCTGCCATTGCGGATTGGCGGCGAGTTCGCCCACAAAAGACGTCAGCGACGAAGTCAGCGTGTCATGCGCCGCCATCATCAGGAAGCTCATGTGATCGACGATGTCCTGGGTCGACAGCAGTGCGCCATCCTCATGGGTAGCGCGGCATAGCTGCGAGAACAGGTCCTCGCCACCCTTGGCGCGTCGGATCGGAATCTGCCGCGAGAAGTAGGCAATGATGCGCTGGCGCCCCTTGACGCCGCGCGCCATCTGGGTGCCGGGCAGGGGTTTACGGATCGGCGTAACCGAGGCAGCCACCATATCGACAAAAGCGCGGGTGATCTCATCGACCTCCGGACCGATGCCGGCGCCGAGAAACGAGGTGGCGGCAAGGTCGAGCGTAAGCTGCTTCATCGCCGGATAAAACAGCATCGGGCCCGGTTGCGCCTTCCATTGCGCAACCCGTGCCGCAATACCGGTATCGAGTTCGGCGAGATAGGATTTCATCGGCCCCGATTTGAACGCGACCGACAGCGCGCGCCGGTGCAGGCGATGCTCCTCGAAATCCAGGAGCATCAGCCCGCGCGGAAACAGCAGGCCGAGAATATGTCCCCAGCCGTGGGTCGAGGAAAACTGCTTTGCCTGGTCGAACAGCACGAGCTCATTAGCGTCCGGCCCCAGCAGTGACACGCTGGTCTCGCCGAACATGCGGCTGCGATAGACCAGCCCGTATCTGGCGGCAGTCCTCTCGACGTGCCCCTTGGGATCCGCCAGCACCTGCAGCGTCTTGCCGATCAGCGGCCAGCCCTCGTCGCCGGGGATGTGGGTGAGCGCATTACGTTTTGGCGGCTTCAGGCTGATCGCGGGGGAAGCCAGGCTTTGCATCGACATCGCAGGTGCTCCAATGGCTCTTCGGCTTGGCCCAACAAGGCAGGTCTAGTGATCCAAGGGATCACGCCTTCCGTTTGGCGGCTTCCTTCTGCAGGTCCGGCGCGTTGATGGTGGGGATCGCGACGCGGCCGGGGCCGGTCAGGGGAAGGGCCGCGGCGGCCTTGTCGTTTTCCATGATCTTCGCCATCACCGCCTGGCCGGCGCGCTCGAACACTGCGCGGTTCTCGATCACGAATTTCTGCGACTCGCGCAGTTTGGTGACGTAGCCGTTGATTTCCGGCACCACGTAGCGCGCCACCATGTCCCAGCTGCGGCGGGTATTTTCCGGGTTCGCCCAGTCATGCACGAAGCCGACAATGGTGCCGACGCCGCCGGAGACTTCCAGCAGGCTCTTGATGGTTTTGACCAGATCGTCGGGGGTGCCGATGGTGGAGGCGGCGCCTGCGCCGCCGGCGGTCTTCTCGACGGCGTCCTCGGGCGAGGTGAACGGCTGCAGGCCCGGCCGCTGCAATGTGCCGACATTATATTCGTTGTGCCACCGCATCAGCCCGGCGCCGGCCTCGCGCCGCGCCTGTTCGCGGCTCTCCGCGATATGCCAGGAGAGCAGCACGCGCCAGTCGGATCGGCTCACCGTGGTGCCGTGCTTTTTCGCGGCATCCTCGGCAAAACCCCATTGCGTCGGCAGCGCCATCAATCCTTGCGTCGACATCGAGCCGAGCGAAATGATGCCGATGCCATATTTGCCCGCCAGCGTCATGCCCGACGGCGAGATCTGCGAGGCCACCACGAACGGCATCTCTTCCTGCAGCGGCAGGATCTGCAGCGCGGCATCGTTCATGACGAACCAGTCGCTGCGGGCGGTCACCCGCTCGCCTTTGAACAGCCGGCGGATGATCGCGATCGCCTCATCCTGGCGGTCGCGCTGCGTCATCGGATCGATGCCAAGCGTATGCGCATCGGAGGCGAGCGCGCCGGGTCCGGAGCCGAAGATGGCGCGGCCGCCGGTCATGTGGTCGAGCTGCACCATGCGCTGGGCGACGTTGAAGGGATGATGATAGGGCAGCGAGACCACGCCGGTGCCGAGCTTGATGCGTTTGGTGCGCTCGCCGGCGGCGGCCAGAAACATCTCCGGCGAGGCAATCATCTCCCAGCCCGAGGAATGATGCTCGCCGCACCAGAATTCGTCGTAGCCGAGCGCATCGAGCTGCTCGACGAAGTCGAGATCCCTGCGAAATTGCAGCATCGGATGCTCGCCGATCGGGTGATGCGGGGCGAGGAAGGCTCCGAACTTGAGGCGCGCCATGAGTTTCTCTCCGGACGGGGTGTTATTGTTGGTTGCTCGCCCCCCAAACTACGGGTTGGGGAGGGCCAAGGCAATCACGTAAGCCGGATTCGGAGCCATTTGCGAGGGTGCCATGCGCAGCCGATAGATCGGCTGGGGTACCGGCGACGCCGCGACCGGTCAACGGGCAACCCGGTCATTATGCAATTTCTCACTCGGTTTTAACGGCAAAGCCAGTGCACGCCGGAACCGGAGGGCCATTGATTCCGATGCTGATACACCCCTTCGACATGTTCGCAACGTTCTCCGCCAACGGCACGAAGCTTTCGTCGCCTCGATCCTGAAGTACGGTCATGCTCCTTTCCAGCGCGTCATCCAATGCCCCGGACGAGTGATCTCCGGAATGCATGCGAAGCGAAACCGGGTTCCGTACGCCCAATGCCGTGAGATATCTCGAAAGCGACAAGACGGGCTCGCTGGACCATGACCAGGGCTCGTACGCTTCCAGAATGATTGGACTTTGCGGCGAAGCACGCGCCACCGAAACAATCGATTCGAGCTCATGAAAAAAATCGTTTGTTCGCTGAATGTTATGTTCCACTCCGTCAGATAGCGGCCGGTTCAACCCGTGGGCCAATTTCGGCGCCCAGACGGAGCACAATAGAATCGAGAAGCCGATCGTAAGCCAGTTGACGGTGGCAGGAGCCAAATACAATCGATTGAGATAGGCAACGTAACAGACCAGCAGGAGCGAGTTGAAAGCCGTGTAGAGAGCTTTGGGGAAATCGTAGCGCATGCCCAATGCAATTTCACTGCGATAGATGACACTTTGAGAAACATAGACCGCGACAAGAAA
>Ga0209006_10004971_pt1 | contig 12079 bp, 14 predicted proteins | sample JacPin_JW_Ref_O2_FD_188567 | JGI IMG/M metagenome (GOLD analysis project Ga0209006, IMG submission 188567) | Forest soil microbial communities from Algoma, Ontario, Canada - Jack Pine, Ontario site 1_JW_Ref_O2 (SPAdes) (version 2) | ecosystem: Environmental > Terrestrial > Soil > Boreal...
GCGCCAGCGCAAAGCCTCGTTTCGTCGCACTTACATCTGCCAGCGTCCGAAGCTCGGCGCGAAGCCGCCCGATCTCGACCCGCAACCGCGCGCGATGCGATTCGTCGGCGTGCTTTCCCCGAAACGCGCGCGCGACCAGCGCATCGCGCGACACGTCGGCGGGCCATGCTTCAGCCAGCGCGCGGGCCAGCGCGAACAATACCGGGCGGGTCGTGAGCGAGACCACTGTGCCGGCGTCACGCACGGCATAACGGCACGCATCCACCACCATCGCCTTCGACGCCAGCAGCGCTTCGACATCCTCGAGCAGGAGAGGGCGCTCGTTGCCCCGCGCGATCAGCCGCGCCGCGGGGGTGTTCAGGACAACAGATGCGCTTTCGACCTCCGCCATCAGCACCGGTATATCGGCCGCGCGCGCGGCGCGCTCAGCCCGGGCCAACGCCTCACGCGCGGTCCGGGTCCGAAGGCGTCGGATCGCGATCCCGGCAACGACCAGTTCGTGGGCGGCTTTCCACGCCGGCGGAAAGGACGCCGGGTTGACCTCGGCAAGTGCATGCTCGGCCTCATCGAGACGGCCGATCAAAAGTAGGCGCCGGACCGCAAGGTTGCGCGCATGCGCGGCGTTGACGCGGTCGCCATGCGCCTCGAGCGTCGCCCGTGCGGCGTCGAGCGCCTTCGCGGGCCAGCCGAGGTCCCGCGAGACGAGGGCGATCTCGGCCTCGGCGACAACACATCTCGCGCGGGCCACGGTCTCCTTCGGACCGAAGGCGCGCGCCGCATTGCGCAGCAGAGTTTTGGCGCGAGCGAGATCGCCGAGTTGCGCCATCGCGATGCCGCGCAGCGCCAGTGCCGGCGCGTCGTCGCGCAAGGCCACGCGCTTCAATGCGCCGAGGGCGTCACCTGAGGCGAGTGCGCGGGCCGCGGCGGTGATCAACGAGTCCATGGCAATCCCGTCACACTTGTCACTCTCACCATTCGATCTCCGGTCCTATTCTATCACACGAAGACAAACCAATGCGTCGTAGCGAGGAGCCAATGTCATGGTCGACTGGACAGTCCTTTCCCCAACGTTTCTCACCGCCGCGGTCGAGTGGGCTGGAGCCGTTGTGACCGTGCTTGCGGTTGGCCCCGGCCGACCTGCGAAGGAAACCAAAGGAGAAGAACGATGACGCGACGCATGACCGACTGGCTATGCCTTGCGGCCGCGCCGACCTTCGCCGTCATGGCGCTGCTGACCGGCGTTTTGGGCGGCGGGCAGATGGCGATGATGTGCTCGACCGCGCCAGACGCTTCACCGCTGAGCGGAATGGCCGCGATGTACCTGTTGATGAGCGCCTTCCATTTGACGCCGTGGCTGAAACTGATCTCGAGGCGGCGAAGCGTCGCTTTTGGTCCATCAAGTTAGGACCCAGCGGCGCGTCGTTATGGCTTAATGGCAGCCCGATCATTTTGATTCGCTGGCTTGCCGCTTGCGATGATCTTGCCCGGTCCATGTGAGGTTTTTCAGGCGAGACCGCGAGGGATTTGCTGACGATGGGTGCTGGGCGGTCGTTGGGACGGCAATTCGAATGGCTCTGGGCGGCGTATGCGGCGAGCATGTTCGGCACCGGGCTCGGGTTCGGCGCGTTCCCCCTGATCGCGATCCTGGTGCTGCACGCCGGGCCGACCGAAGTGTCGGTGCTGGCAGCGGCGGGGCTGGCGGTGGGGGCGGTGGTGTCGCTTCCGCTCGGCCCATGGATCGAGTTCCGCCGCAAGCGGCCGGTGATGATCGCGATGGACCTGATCCGGTTCGCGGCCTTGATCAGCGTCCCCGCCGCATTCGCGTTCGGATGGCTCAGCTTTGTTCAGCTCCTGGTCGTCTCGATCATCGTTGCCGCGGCCAACATCGCTTTTACGGCGGCGAGCGGCGCCTATCTGAAAGCGCTGGTGCGGCCCGAGGACCTGATCGTTGCCAATGCGAGCTTCGAGTCCACCACCTGGACCGCCACCGCGATTGGACCGCCGCTCGGCGGCATCGCGATCGGGCTGTTCGGCCCGGTAACGACGGTGGTGATCGACGCCGTCAGTTATCTGTTTTCGGCGGCAGCCATCCGCGCGATCGGCGGCGGCGAGCCGCATCCGGTGCGAACCGATGGGCCACGGTTGCGCGCCGGCGATCTGCTCGAAGGCTGGCGGACCATCCTGACCAACCCGGCGCTGCGCCCGCTGCTCTTCAATACCATTCTGGTCAACGGCCTGATCATGGCGACCGCGCCGCTGATCGCCGTCCTCATGCTCGGCCACCTCGGATTTACACCATGGCAATACGGCCTTGCCTTCGGAGCGCCCTGCATCGGCGGCCTGATCGGCTCACGGTTGGCGCGGCCGCTCGTTGCGCGGTTCGGACAGCACAAGGTCATGCTGATCGCCGGCGCGTTGCGCGCGTGCTGGCCGCTCGGCCTGGCTTTCATTCAGCCCGGCGCCATCGGGATCGCCCTCGTCATCATCATCCAGTTTGGCCTCGTCACCTGCATCGGCGTGTTCAATCCGGTATTCGTCAGCTATCGGCTCGAGCAAACCGGAATGAACCGCGTCGCACGCACGCTGTCCGCATGGTCGATCACCAGCAGCGCCAGCATCGCGGCCTTGACCGTGCTGTGGGGTTTGCTCGCTAGCCTCACCGGTCCTCGCATGGCGATCGCGATCGCCGGCGTCTTGCTGCTGGCCACGCCGCTCTTGCTGCCTCGCCGTGGCCCCGCATCATCGCAGCAGCCGGAGTATGCCTCGAACCTCACATCGAACGCAGCGATCTGATCCATGTGTGCGCTTGCTATTTCGTTCGTAGCGCTTCGAGCAGGGTCCGGAATGCTCGCGCATATTCAGCTCCGGTCTTGTGCAGGTCGCCACCGGTAGAGCAGGCGACCGCGGCTTCGGTCACCGCGCCGAGCAGCAAACGCGACAGCGGTTCTACCGATTGCCGCGCGATCAACCCATCATCCATGGCCCGGGCGAGGGCGCGAGGGAATCCGCCGCCGAAATGCCGGGCATCGATTTCGCGCCAGCGCTCCCAGCCCAGCACGGCCGGCCCATCGCGAAGAATAATCTGACCGGTTGTATCGCTTGCACAAGCGGCGAAATAAGCTTGCGTTCCCGCGGCCATCGCGGCGAGCGCATCGTTCTCCGACCGCGCCGCCCGATCGACCTCGGCGACGAGATCCTGGGAGACCTCGTCGAACACGGCTTCGAACAACGCCTCCTTGGTTTCGAAATGGTGGTAGACCGCGCCCTTGGCGACATGGGCCGCGGTTGCGACATTGTCCATCGTGGTGCCCGCGAAACCGCGTTCGCCGAACAGGCGCTTCGCCGCCTTGACGATCGCGGCCCGGGTCGCCTCGCGCCGCTCGGATTGTGTTGCCATGCCGCCATTCTAGCTGACCCCAGCGCGATCGCAATTGACTTTCCGACCGACAGTCGGTAGATACCGACCATTAGTCGGTATAGGAGCCAGCGATGCCCACGCTTTCAACCCTTCAAGCTTTTGCCGATACGGTCGAGTCCAACGACCATGTCGGCGCCATCGAGAAGTTTTATGCGCCCGATGCGATCACCCGGGAAAACGACCAGCCGCCCATTGTGGGCCGCGATGCGCTGGCCGAGAAGGAACGCCGCGTCCTTGCCTCGGTCGCCAGCGTCAAGACCACGCGGCTGGGGCCGCCATTGCTCGATGGCGACCATTCGGCGATCCGGTGGCGGTTCGAGTTCACCGCAAAGGATGGATCGAAGCGCGTGATGGAGGAGGTCGCGTGGCAACTTTGGCGCGGCGAGAAATTGATCGAAGAGCAGTTCTTCTACGATCCCGGGATGATGAAGAAAGTGTCCCGCGACGCTGCGGCCGAATAGGCGGATAAGCCGTTCCAACCATCCCAAGCGTTACGGGTGAATGGCGTCGATCGTCATTTGTGGCGGGGACGGTTTCTGAAGGTCTGGCCATGCCCCATCAATATTTGACTCGTCGCGGGCGCTCGCGGCGAGTTGATTGACTCCTTTTCCGGGCCTCGATCGTCCTAGCTAAAGTAGACCTCAGGCACGGAGCAAACGGATGAGCCTCAAGGACAAGAATGTCGTCGTCACCGGCGGAAGCCGTGGCCTTGGCCTCGGATTGGTCGAGGCGCTGGTTGCGCATGGCGCGAGGGTGACGGTGGTCGCCCGCGATACCGATGCTCTCGCCGCGGTTCAGGCCCGGCTGGGCGTCGCCACATTCTCCGCCGACGTGACGGACGAGACCGCCGCGCATCGCATCTTGGCCGAGGTCCGCCCGGATATCCTGGCGTTGAATGCCGGCGCGAAGCCGCGGATGGGCCGGTTGGACCAGATCAGTTGGGCGGATTTCACCGCCACCTGGGAGACCGACGTCAAGGCCGGGCTCTATTGGCTGCAGGCGGCGCTCAACCTGCCGCTCAAGCCCGGAAGCCGCGTCGTGGTGGTCTCGAGCGGCGCGGCCCAGAACGGATCGCCGCTTTCGGGCGGCTATGGCGGCGCCAAGCGGATGCTCTGGTTGATGGCAAAATATGCCAGCGGCGTCTCGGAGCAGAAGCAGCTCGGGATCCGCTTCCAGGCGATCGTGCCACAGCAGATAATTGGTGACACCGGGGTTGGCGACGCCGGCGCCAACGCCTATGCCCGCGCCATGGGTATCCCGCGCGAACAGTTCCTGGCGCGCTTCGGCGCGCCGATGCCGCCCCGGGATTTCGGCGAGAAGTTTGTTTCGGTATTGGACGATCCGAAATATGCCGATGGTTTCGCTTTCGGGCTCAAGGGCGACACCGGAGTCACCTTACTGGAGGAAGCGGCGGCTTGAGTGCAGCGCAACCCTCGGTGAACGGCGATTGCTTGGCGGTGCTGCGCGCTTCGGCCGCCGAGCTGCGGCCCGAACTGCACCGCTATTGCGCGCGCCTGATGGGATCGGTCATCGACGGCGAGGATGTCGTGCAGGACACGCTCGCCCGGGCGTTGGTGTCGTTGCAGGAGCTTGAGGAACAAGGCCAGGAAATGCCGCCGCTTCGGCCCTGGCTGTTTCGGATCGCCCACAACCGCGCCCTCGATTTGCTGCGCAGCCGGGCGGTGCGACTGGCCGAACCGATCGAAGCCGCCTCGGAAGTCGCCGACCCGGCGAGTCCTGACCCCGTGGAGATGCTGATGCGCCAGGAAGCGGTCAAGACCGCGGTATCGCGCTTTGCCGAGCTTCCCACCGTCCAGCGCAGCGTCGTGATCCTGAAGGATGTACTCGACGAGTCCTTGAATGAGATCGCTGCGTTGCTCGACCTCACGGTCGACGCCGTGAAGGGCCATCTGGCGCGGGGGCGTGCGCGCCTTCGGGAGATCAACGCGCACGCCGGCTCGGGTCAGGAGGCGCGGCCACCATCCGCGTTGGTGGCGCACTATGTCGCGCTGTTCAACCAGCAGGACTGGGACGGCCTGCGCGCGCTGCTCGCCGACGATGTGAAACTCATTCAGTCGACCCACGCTCCTCGCATCGGTTCCGCGGAGGTCGGCAGCTTCTTCACCATCTACGCCAGGTTCGACGGGGTGTGGCTCGCGCCGGCCTGGCTTGAGGGCCGGGAGGTGATCGCGGTCTTCGAAAACCGCACCGATTCGAAGCCCGACTACGTGATGTGGCTCGAGTGGCGCGATGGCCGGATCAGCTTCATCCGCGACTACCGCTATGCGCGCTATGTCATCGCCGATGTGGAGTTGGCGCTGGCGCCGGACGCCAAGCCAAGCGAGGGCACCGCGCGGTAACAGCACCTGCTGCAGAGTTCTCCCGGCGTCTTTTCAGCCGTCGGGGCGGATACGCCAAGGGCGTGGTGGAAAGTGGGTGAGCGGAATTACGCTTTTCAAACCTGTATGTTCATGATATGTTCTATTTGTATCACTTCGGTGCGTCTCATGCCGGCGCGGCTCTATTTCCCCGGTTTCCAGCCCAACCCGGAACTCGATCGTCTGTTTTTCGCGTTGCGCGTTGGTGCGGAGAACGCCGTTCGCGTGGTGCAATTGTGCGACCGTCTGTGTCATCAAAACGGACTGAGGGGGCGGCGGATCGCCGCAGACCTGCTTCACATCACGCTGCGCGGTGTTGGCGCGTATGATGGTTTGCCCAATTTCATCGTCGAGAGAGCCCGCGAAGCGGGAGCCGCGGTTTCGACCTCGCCATTTCCGCTGACGTTCGATCGTGTCATGAGCTTCAACGGTGGCCGGGGGAAGCGGCCTCTTGTCTTGTGTCCTTCATACGATCTCGCGGGACTGTTCAAGCTTCATTTCATGCTTGGTGAAGCGATAAAGCGGGCCAGGGTGGGACGACATCTGAGGTCGCATTTCACTCCGCACATGACGTTGCTCTACGACGGTCGGGCGGTGCGGGAGCTGCGGATCGACCCCATTCTCATCAACGTGCGGGACTTCGTTCTTGTGCACAGCATTGTAGGCCAGCATAAACACATCGAGTTGGCGCGGTGGCCGTTGCGGGGTTAGCCTGATGCGCAAATCCACATGAGGGCCTGCTTTGACGATCACCATCTACGGCATCAAGAACTGCGACACCATGAAGAAGGCGCGCGGCTGGCTCGACAGCCACGGCGTGGCTTACAGCTTTCATGACTACAAGACCGAAGGCATCGCCAAGGACAAGCTCAAGACCTGGTGCGATGAATTGGGCTGGGAAACCCTGCTCAATCGGGCCGGCACCACCTTCCGCAAATTGCCCGACGCCGACAAGGAAGGCCTGAACGAGCGCAAGGCCACGGCGCTGATGCTGGCGCAGCCGTCGATGATCAAACGGCCGGTGCTTGATCTCGGCGGCAAATTGCTGGTCGGGTTCAAGCCGGAAATCTACGCAAAGGAAGTCATCCCGTCAGGCAGGGCGCGGAAGGGCTAGCCAAATCGACCGGTCAAGTTCGACTAGCTAAGCTCGATGACATCATCGGAGGTTCGGCGTCCCCGAGGACCCGGTGCGAAATCGAGATCGATGACTGCATTGATGACGCTGACGGGTGTGGTTTTCGGCGTGATACCCATCAGGTTGTTGATCTTGAAGTTGCCCTCGATGCTGATGGACTTGTAGGAACCGATGATCTGCTCGACCGCATCGGCATTGCCGAACGGCAGCAGCAATCGTTCATAGGACACATCCTTGCCGTCCGGATCCTGCACCTTCGACACCGAATAAGTCGGCCGCTTTCGCATCAGGCAAACCCGGTAGGGCGCGACCACGCGGGCATATCTTTCCGGCCCGATCGCGTCGTCGAGATAGCGGTTGGTTCTTTTGTCGGGATCGACGTCGTCGTTGCCGTAGGTTGCGGTCAACCTCGTGCCTTCATGGGTGATCAGGAAGCGCGCGTTGTCGGCCTCGCCGGCGACGTCGAAGCTCATCAGGTCCGGCTGTTCGTCCGCGAGACGGTCGGGTTGATAATTCGCCAGCGCGGGTAGAGACCGAAGTTTGCCAACCGCGCGCAGCCACGCGTTGAGCAGATCGCGCTGCTTGATGGATCGGACCACCGAAGGATCGGCGCGCTCGAATTTCATTTGCTAATCGAATTCGATGACGTCGCCGGCCGGAATGCGGCCGGGCGCGCGGTGGAAAAGGTCGCGATCGATGATGGCGCGAAGCTTTGCAGTCGGCAAGGTGTCGTTCCCCCGCATCAGATTCCTGATCTCAAAGCCGCCGTCTTCGCTGATGGTCTTTAACGATGCGATCATATGCGTGACGCCGCCGCCATCCGAAAACGGCAGCAGCAGCCGCTCATATGCGACGATTCGTCCGTAGATGTCATCGATATTGGAGATGGTGTAGACGGGAAGGCCGCGCTGCACGGCCTGGTAATAGAACGGCATCACAAGCGGTGCGAGCCTGGCTCCGAGAAACTCGTCGAGATAGCGGCCCTTGCCGGTATTACCATAGGCGCTTGACAGGCGCGTGCCGTCGCTCTCGACCGTCAGGCGCGCAGGCACTGCTGCGGAATCGACCGTATAAAACACAAGGTCCGGAAGTTCCTCGTCAAGCCGCGAGGGCTGGTATTCCTCAATGCGCGGCATCGTCTGTTCGCGGGCGTAAAGCCGCAACCAGGTGTTCAGCAGATCCCGTTGCTTGATCGATTTGACGACCGTGGGGTTGGCGCTCTGGAATTCCAAGGCTGAATCCGATCCCGATGCAAAACGACCCAACATTGGCCTCAGGCGCAAATTTTTGGTGAAAATGCCGGATTGCGTCGAAACACCGTTAATGGCTGCTTTCCAGACGGCTCGACGGGGCCAGCGACACCCCCGGCAAACCGGTTAATCGGGCGCAAGTGCCACTCGACTATTGGGGAATCCGCAACGCGTTCGCTCGGCCCTATGCCCAGCATTCCGCCTTGCGTAATCCGTGCCGTTGACGGCATATTCCGGCCGGAGGCGGCCGGCCGGGGACGGGGCTTCCCAAGACACCCGGGAATCGAGGGGTCTGGGAAAACCTGCCAGGTCGGGAGAAATTCGGCTAAACGCGACAACGCTTCGCGGCCATGGCTGATGGGGGGAAATTTGATTGGCCGATGAGTTCATTCTCGAAACCCACGGATTGACCAAGGAATTCGCGGGATTCTACGCTGTTCGCGATGTCGATCTCCGGGTCCGTCGTGGAAGCATTCACGCGTTGATCGGGCCGAACGGCGCCGGCAAAACGACTTGTTTCAATCTGTTGACCAAATTCCTGAAGCCTTCGGCCGGCCAGATTCTCTATAAGGGGCAGGACATCACCGCGCTGGCGCCGGCCGACGTGGCGCGCCTTGGCCTCGTGCGCTCGTTCCAGATCTCGGCCGTGTTCCCGCATCTGACCGCGCTGGAAAATGTCAGGGTGGCGCTGCAGCGCCAGCACGGCCACTCGTTCGATTTCTGGCGTTCCAAGACCGTGCTCGACCGCTTCAACGGCCGCGCCCATGAATTGCTCGATGATGTCGGCTTAAGCGAGTTTGCGAAGATACCGGCGGTCGAGATGCCCTATGGGCGCAAGCGGGCGCTGGAAATCGCGACAACGCTGGCGCTCGATCCGGAAATGATGCTGCTCGACGAGCCGATGGCCGGCATGGGACATGAAGACATCGACAAGATCGCAGCATTGATCAAGCGCATCTCCGCGAAATACACCATCCTGATGGTCGAGCATAATCTAAGCGTGGTGGCGAACCTTTCCGACATCATCACCGTGCTGACGCGCGGTCACGTGCTGGCGGAAGGCAACTACGCCGATCTGTCCAAGGACGAGCGCGTCAAGGAAGCCTATCTGGGGGCAGGGCATGACTGATCTGAAAATGCCGGACGCCGGCGCGATCAGGCCCGCACCAACGACCGGCGCAGGCACGCCGGTGTTGTCGGTGCAGAATCTTCAGGCCTGGTACGGCGAGTCTCACATCCTTCACGGCATCGATTTCAACGTCAATGCCGGCGAGGTGGTCACGCTGCTCGGGCGCAACGGCGCCGGCAAGACCACGACGCTGAAATCGGTGATGGGGATCATCGGCAAGCGCACCGGTTCGGTCCGCTTCAATAGCCAGGAAATCATCCGGGCCTCATCGGACAAGATCGCCCGCCAGGGCATCGCCTTTTGTCCGGAGGAGCGCGGCATCTTCGCCAGCCTCGACGTCCGCGAGAATCTGCTGTTGCCGCCGATCGTGCGCAGCGGCGGGTTGTCGCTCGACCAGATCTTCGAGCTGTTTCCCAATCTCAAGGAGCGGCTCAACAGCCAGGGCACCAAATTGTCCGGCGGCGAGCAGCAGATGCTGGCGATCGCACGAATTCTGCGCACCGGCGCGCGATTCCTGATGCTGGACGAGCCGACCGAGGGCCTCGCGCCGGTCATCATCCAGCAGATCGGTCACACCATCGGGCGGCTCAAATCGGAAGGCTTCACCATCCTTCTGGTCGAACAGAACTTCCGGTTTGCCGCTACCGTCGCCGATCGCTTTTTCATCGTCGAGCACGGCAAGATCATCGACGGTTTTGCGAGCGGGGAGCTGCAGGCCAATATGGGCAAGCTGCACACCTATCTCGGCGTCTGAATACAACAAGAAAAAGAAAACAGGAGGCCCATATGAAAAACAAGATTGCGGGGCTGCTGCTCGGAAGCGCCCTGACGCTTGCCGCCGGGAATCTGGCTGTTGCGCAGGACAAGACCGTGAAGATCGGATCGCTGAGCGATCAATCCGGCCTTTACGCCGATCTCGGTGGTCCCGGCTCGACACTGGCAGCCCAGATGGCGGTCGAGGATTCCGGGCTTTCGGCCAAGGGCTGGAAGATTGACGTCATTTCCGGCGATCATCTCAACAAGCCCGACGTCGGCACCGCCATCGCACGGCAATGGTTCGACGTCGACAAGGTCGACGTCATCGTCGACGTGCCGAATTCCGGCGTCGCGCTCGCCGTCAAGAATGTCGTCAAGGAAAAGAACGGCGTCTACATCAACTCGGGCGCCGCGTCCTCGGATCTCACCAATGCCCAATGCTCGCCGAACACCGTGCACTGGACCTACGATACCTACATGCTGGCTCATTCCACCGGGCAGGCGCTCGTAAAGGCCGGTGGCGATAGCTGGTTTTTCCTGACCGCGGATTACGCCTTCGGCGCAGCACTCGAGCGCGACACCACAGCGGTCATTCTGGCCAATGGCGGCAAGGTCGTCGGCGGCGTCAAGCATCCGCTGAATACCTCCGACTTCTCGTCGTTCCTGCTGCAGGCGCAGTCGTCGAAAGCCAAGATCATCGGGCTCGCCAACGCCGGCGGCGATACCACGAACTCGATCAAGCAGGCGGCCGAATTCGGCATCGTCAAGGGCGGACAAAAGCTCGCAGCCCTGCTGCTGTTCATCACCGACGTCAAGGCCATCGGTCTCGAAACCGCGCAAGGGTTAAACTTCACCGAAACTTTTTATTGGGATATGAACGACGAGACCCGGGCATTCTCCAAGAAATTCGCCGCGAGGATGAAGAACGGGGCGCCCCCGACCATGGTGCAGGCCGGCGTCTATTCCGGGCTGATCCACTATTTCAAGGCACTGGAAGCGCTCGGCGGCAATCCGCACGACGGCATCAAGGTCGTGGACAAGATGAAGTCGATCCCGACCGACGATCCGCTGTTCGGCAAGGGCGAGATCGAGCCCAACGGCCGCACCATCCATTCGGCCTATCTATTCGAGGTCAAGAAGCCGTCGGAATCGAAGGCGCCCTGGGACCTCTACAAGCTGGTCGGCACAGTTCCGGGCGACCAGGCCTTTACGCCGCTGGACAAGAGCAGCTGTCCCTTGTTGAAGAAGTAACCCATCACCTTGAGACGTTGAGCGCGAGACAGAATCATGCAGGCCCTTTACGCCCAACTGCTGGTCGGATTGATCAATGGCTCGTTTTACGCGCTACTCAGTCTCGGCCTCGCCGTGATCTTCGGGATGCTCAACATCATCAACTTCGCCCATGGCGCGCTCTACATGATGGGCGCGTTCTGCGCCTATTTCCTGCTCAACGTGTTCAATATCGGCTATTGGCCGGCGCTGATCATTGCCCCCCTCGCGGTCGGAATTTTCGGCATGATCCTGGAGCGGACGATGCTGCAATGGCTGTCCGGCCTCGATCATCTCTACGGGCTGTTGCTGACATTCGGGCTGGCGCTGATCATTCAGGGCGTCTTTCAGAATTATTTCGGTTCCTCCGGTCTGCCGTATTCGATCCCTGATCAGCTCAAGGGCGGCATGAATCTGGGATTCATGTATTTGCCGATCTATCGCGGCTGGGTGGTCGTCTTCTCCCTCGTGGTGTGTCTGTTGACCTGGTATCTGATCGAGCGGACCCGGCTCGGCGCCAATCTGCGCGCCGCCACTGAAAATCCGACGCTGGTGCGCGCCTTCGGCATCAATGTGCCCCGAATGATCACGCTGACATACGGACTTGGCGTCGGCCTCGCCGCGCTGGCCGGAGTGTTGTCGGCGCCGATCAATCAGGTGCGGCCGCTGATGGGCGCCGATCTGATCATCGTGGTGTTCGCGGTGGTGGTGATCGGCGGCATGGGATCGATCATGGGATCGATC
>Ga0209006_10004972_pt1 | contig 12078 bp, 8 predicted proteins | sample JacPin_JW_Ref_O2_FD_188567 | JGI IMG/M metagenome (GOLD analysis project Ga0209006, IMG submission 188567) | Forest soil microbial communities from Algoma, Ontario, Canada - Jack Pine, Ontario site 1_JW_Ref_O2 (SPAdes) (version 2) | ecosystem: Environmental > Terrestrial > Soil > Boreal...
ACGAGAACCGCGCGCGCACATCCTGGATGGGTGCGTACTGAACCTCGAATTTATAAGTATTAGTAGTACCCGTGGTGTTGTAGTCGGAGTATCGGTATCCCGTATCCGCCGTCAGGTCATGGACGCCGGGCACATCGTGGGCGATCGGCAACCTGAATTCGACGAAGGCTTCGTTGATATCGTCGTGAACATTGATCGGCACCAGCGCACCGGAAAACCCGGCTAGAGCACCCGAGAGCTCTGCTCCGTCCGGGGCAAAGGTCTCGGTGTCTTTGCGATGTTCGCCGCCGAAATTGACGGCTATCCCGTCTTTGGCCAGGGGTGATTGCAGACCGTATTTGCCCAAATCGCCCGTAAGGTCGATGTGCGCGATCTGTTCGGTGTTGTTGCCGGAGGCCGTGCCCGGCGTTTGCAGATAACTCAGAGCCGCCGGGGTGACGCCGCCCGTCTTGAAAATGTTGTACGGCACGCACTGCCCGCCGCTGATGCAAACAGCGTCGTGCGTGACAGGATCGGTCGTTACTTGCAAGGCATCGTTGATCTTGATGAGATCTAGATAATTGGAGTTCGATTGGAACGTGGTCGTGTAGTAATACGAACCATAGAGGTCATAGGTCCATCCGTTGATGATGTCGCCCTTGGTGCCGAGAACAAGCCGGAAATTATTGTGCTCGTAAAAGGACTCGCGCCCACCGCCTTCAATGTTGCGCCGACCGATGATCAAGTCCGCGCTGTTGCCCTTGGACCCCGGATTGGCGCGGTCGCCCGCAATCTGCGCGGGAGTGCAGATCAGCGCTTGCTCCTGCGCGCTGAGCAACGGATTGCTGCAATTGACGAGATAGTTCGTGTCCGCAGACTGAGTATTCTGACCTTGAAACAACGCCGATGGGGCGACCACCGCGACGGTTTTGTCGTCCATCCACCCGAATTCCATATAGGGTTTGACCCAATCGTTCAGATCATCGTGCGCCATGAATCCGGCTTGGTAGCGCTTGTCTTGGCGCTGCAAGTATTCGTAAGGGTTATAGTTGAACTCCGGCGGCGGGCTCGCCCCGAACTGGGGCCGCGGCAAGAACTCGTTGCCCACGACGTCGTACTTCGTGCCGGCGCCGGGAGCCGGGGCGAGTGGCTTGAACAGATTGGAATTCGAGCTGCCGAAACATTCGACGCCCGTGGCCTGCGTACTAGCAGCCTCGCTATTGGTCCCGAGTTGGCAGCCCGAAAAGTCGCGGGCCGAAGCCGCGATGGGTTGCTGATCGTGGTAGACGAAGTAACCGGTAACGTTGCCGTTACCTTCGGCGAAGTTTGTTCCCATAATCATCGACAGGTCGTGTTTATAGCCGTCCCGGATACTACCGGTCGGCGGCGTCGATCCCTCATAGCCCGTGTTGGGGTCGTTGGCCGCCAGTAGGCCCTGCACGTAGCCGTTGTGCTGATCGTGTTGGCTGAACCCGTACTGGCCGTCGATCTGGATGCCTTGGAAATCCTTCTTTAGTATGAAATTGACCACGCCCGCGATCGCGTCCGATCCATAGGTGGCCGACGCGCCGCCCGTTACCACATCGACCCGCTCGATCAACGGTGCCGGAATCTGATCGATGTCAGGCGCGACGTCCTGGTTGGACGTACTAGGATCACCGGTGCCTAGCCGCCGCCCATTGACCAGCACCAGGGTCCTCTGTGGACCGAGCCCGCGCAGATCCACCGTCGAGAAGCCTCCGGTAGAAGTCAGCGGACTCGACTGGTTTCCGAAATCGGCGTTGCTGCCGATGATGTTCTGCGGCAGTTGATTGAGTACGTCCGTGATGTCCGTGTGGCCCTGTAGCTGAATTTCCTGGCTCGAGACGATGGTGGTGGGGCTGGTCGCGGAGATGTTCGCGGGGACAGGAATTCTTGAACCGGTGACGATCACTTCTTCAAGCTGAGGAGTCGGTGTCGCAGCCGCTGTTGTTGACACCGTTTGTGCAGACACCGGGCTGCTCGCAGTAAAAGCCCCGGCCGTGCACGCCGCGGCGAAGACGAGAATCAAGAGGCGCTTCGGCAAGGATCTACCGCCAGTGAATCCACGCGTCATCAACATGATTGTCTCTCCCTCAAAAGTTACTCGGCTTTCACCAGCCCTCTGCGTTGTGCTCTTGCAACGCTTGCTTGAGTTCTGGCTCAACCCGTACAACCGTAGGAGTCAAAAAATACACGTCGCGAGCATATGGAATAGACAATTGTGACGAGGTGGTCCCACGACGTGACGAAGCGTCCAGGTATGAGATGAGATGCTCGTTTTGCCCGTGCGCGACGAGGTGAGAATTGCGAGGCTGTGCGGATTTGTCGGATGGCGCGAGGAGGTCTTGTGGCGAAAGGGGCGCCAAGATCGCGGACTTTACGTGCGGGCCGAAGGCCTCCCTGCGAATTCGCGTGAGCCATCTATCTGCGCTTGGCGGGAGTCCTGCGGCGCGTCCATGGTCCATGTCACCGTGCGGGTGCGAACGATGCCGGACCGCGCGTTGCCTCGTAAGTGCGGAACTCGCCAGAAGAGTTGACTCCCGCGCCGCACTAAGTGCCCGCGCACGTGGTGAAGTCGCGGACCTCGACGAGGGTGGCCGGGAAGCCTTTCGCCCCCGGAGGGCCGGTATTCAGGCAACAGCGGAGACGAGACTTCAATCTGGTCTAAGAGCGGCGCCTTCCCCGCCTTCATTCGTGCCTGATTTAATCGCTCTAGCATGAGCGGCCGACGTGGCAGGCCCGGGCGAGTTGCGAGAAGCAAGAGGAACGCCAAGATTACCGGTATGTCGATCGCAATGGTGCCGAGCGCATGTCGTGCGATCGATTGGTCTTGCGCCCATGACAGTTGAGCCTGTTCATAGTAATCCTGCCAAGAGCGCTCGAAGCGGAAACGAAAGCAACGCCGCAAAATATCGGCGTTGCCGGCAGCGCGATCAAAGACGCTGATGGTCAGTCGATTCTGGCCATCCGGCGCAACGGGATCCTCTCCATCTTCAGTGTCGAAATCAAAGTACGCTTCCATGCTGCTCGCCATCACGTCCAATTCATTGTCGCCATTGGCCCAGAAGGTCCTCATCAGGCCGCGCCGTCCCTGCGGGGATGATTGAATAAAGGCACCGCGCCGGCCGGCGGCCTTCGTGCACACCGGACTTTGCCTAAATCCGTATCGTTTGAGCTCATTGATCCACGGCGCATCGCACCATTCAACCCATACGCGCTCGGCCGGCACGTGCAACAGATCTGCGCACGCGAGCGTGCGCGCTCCTTTGGAGTAGGCCAACGCGGTACAAAGACCCACCAAGTCATCACTCAAGCTGTAGCGCGTGGGGCAGGCAACAACGGCGCTCGAGAAATCTGCCGCGCCGATCAAGCGCATTTGCCGTTTATTGATCGTATTTTCCACGATGAAAGGTGTGCGGCATTGTGAGATTTGGTCGGCTAGCCTCATGGGCAAGACAATTACACAGCCCGGCGCATGAAAATGCTTTTTGGGATGAGGCGCTCCGTGAGAGGGACCAACCCCAAGATTAGCGACGTGACCATCGTGACCGCGCGGTACGCGGAGCGTTTCTGCGGGCGGGTTACTTATCCAGAAGCCGATCCAGCTCGACAGTGATGCCAGGGCAACATGCGCACTATCGTCTCGCGGTATGTCTTGCTGGAGTGTAAGCAAGCGCCGGACGCGAGGGTGAAGGCAAGTGTTCCATGACCGACGGGCACGGCAAACAGGACTGCTCGAATATTCAATAGGATTGAGCGATCGATTCGTACGAAGCCAAAGTCGGCTAGGTCGGTCGCCAAGCGCTTGATCGAATCTCGGCTGATGTATTCCTCATTGCCCACACGCAGAGTCACATAGTTTCCATCGGCTTCGATATAGTCGATTTTTTCGATGTCGAGTGGGTATAGGCGGTGTTGCCGCTCACCGACTAATAGTTTCGGAGGCCTCCCCCAAAAGCGCAGCATTTGCCGGGTTAGTTGACTCTCGGCGGCCTCCCTAATGCCGCAGCGCTGCCGAACCCGCCTGATCGCATGCTCGAAGCGATCCGCGCTAACCGGTTTAACCAGGTGATCCACGGCCCCTTCCGCGATTGCACGTTCGGCGTATTCGGATCGGTGGGAAGTCGTGATGCCAAGCGGTCTCATCGAGTTTCCTGCGAGCCGGAGGACATCAAATCCGGACATGTCGGGCAACGCTACGTCGATAAGCATCACATCGGGCTCCAGGTCCTCAACAGCATCAATCGCGGCGCCACCCGAGCTGACTTCCCCCACAATGTGCAAATCGGCTGTCTGGCGGCACAGTTGCGTCAATGCAGCACGCGCCGCCGGCTCCTCATCGACAATGAGAAGCCTGAGGGAGCGCGGCCGCTGCAATGGAGCATTCATCATGCGACGGTTCCTCTTGCCAAATGCGCTTCCAGCTTGTCGAGCGAGCCTGTCCAGCCCCCCTGGTGGCTGCGGCGCGCTTCTTCGTCGTGTAGTTGCGCATGCGTGAAGGTGATTTCGGTGCCTTCGGGAATGGCCCTAAGCCGGATCTCGACGCGCGATTCGCCGGGGTCTTCCAGGCCGCCTTTCCACCGCCAGCTCATGACGACCCGCTCGGGCCGCACGATTTCGAGGAATTCGCCGCTGCTCTCGTGCTCGGTGCCGTCGAGCATGCGAAAGCGCAGGCGATAGCGGCCACCGACGCGCGGATCGGATTCCGACAGAAGCACGGGGCCTGCGTCGGGCCCCCACCAATGCGCGATTCCTTCGGCGGTCGTGACCGCGTCGAAGACAATCGCAATCCGGGCCCGGATACGGCGCACAAGCGTGAGGCTGGTCATCGTCCCGTTCCCCGCGCTTCGGCTTCCTTGTTCTCGGCATAGGCGGCAAGCCCGTCGAGCCTCCCGGACCAAAAGCGCTCGTAGCGTTGCAACCATGCCATCGCCTCGCGCAAGGGCTGCGGCCGCAGCCGTACCGTCACCGTGCGGCCGGATTTTGAGCGAGTGATGAGGCCGGCATCGTCGAGCACGTCGAGATGCTTCATCACGGCCGGCAACTTGATCACAAAAGGCTCCGCGAGTTCGCTGACGGAAGCACTGTCCCTGCCTTCGAGCTGCGCGAGGATCGCGCGCCGCGTCGGATCGACGAGCGCTGCAAAGGTGCGGTCGAGGCGCGTTTGATAGTTCACCATATAGGAAAGCATTGACCACGCTGGCCGAATTGTCAACTGCCCGCTACAAATGCCTTTGGCGGGCATCTATCGGCCGCTGCGCTGAACCGATCCGGCCAATATATCCCCGCCGCCTGATGACAGTAGAGCGTTGTCACATGGAAAATGGGTATGTGTTTAGCGTGCGGAGTGAACGGCGCCCTCGCCTTGGTGGGGGCGCCCGGAGCTGTCACGATGCCTATGTCAAGCGGACTTGTTACGCCAGCTTGCCGTCGGCGCGACCGTAGATCTCGGCCATCACGGCCTTTGCTCCGTGAAGCTGTGCTTGACGCGTCGGGATCAGGTGCCGCACTTTGCACAATGCCCAGGCCAAGGAGCAAGATTGGAACCATGCGACTCCATCCGACCGGAAAATTCGACAACCACGCGGCGGCGTACCGCCACATCGAGGCGCGTCCCTTCGCGGCGGCGATGGGAGCCGAGATCGTCGGTGTCGACATCCCTCAATTGACGGATGCGCAGTTCGAGGAGATCCGGCACGCGCTGTTCCGCCACAAAATGATCTATTTCCGCAACCAGACTCTGTCGCACGCCGATCATCATGCATTCAGTTTGCGTTTCGGCGAATTTGCCGAGGATGCGTACACGCAGGGGATTTCGGAAAACAGAAATGTGCAGCCGCTGATCAAAGAAGCGGACGACGCGTCCAAGATGGTTTTCGGCGAAGGCTGGCACACCGACTCGCCATTCCTACCCAAGCCGCCCGCGATGACCATCCTGTATTCGGTTGAGATTCCCCCGTTCGGCGGAGACACGATGTGGGCCAACGCGGCGCTTGCCTATGCCATGCTGAGCGACGCGTATCGGCGGCTGATTGACGGAATCAGGGTTCATTTCTCCATTCGCGACGTACTGAAGGCGGCGCAGGAGGCGGTCGAAACCCGCGACAGCCCCATCGGCCGTCTCGCGGCGACCCGCGACTCGCCGCGCCTTTCGGACGACCTGCAGCGCAAAATCCGCGGCAGTGTCCATCCGCTGGTCCGCACGCATCCGGTCACGAGAGAGAAATCCTTGTATATCGACTCCGCGTATGCGATCACCCTGGACGGGATGCTCCCGGAGGAATCAGCTCCCATCATGCGTTTTCTGACCGATCACATCACACAGCCGGCCTTCACGTGCCGATTGCGCTGGGAGCCACATGTCGTGGCCATGTGGGACAACCGGCTTTGCGTGCATCAGGCCTACAACGATTATCCGGGATATCGCCGGGAAATGTACCGCACCACGGTGGCCGGCGAAGTGCCGGCATAGATGGCTTTGAAACGCACGTGATGGCCGACGTCCAATCCGGGCAAGATCTTTTGAAGAACAATTCATGTATCACAAGCTCATGCCCGCTGATGCCTTAAAAGCTGTACCCTAGCCGGACCCCATATTGACGAGGCGGCCCCCAAATTGCGGCGGCGCTGCCGAGGTTGCCCGCGGCATACAACGCGTTGCCGAGATTGGTACCGTAGGCTTCCAGTCGGATTCCATTATTTAGCGCGAGCGCGGCATTAACATTGAACAGCGAGTGGCTCGCCAGCACGTCAACGGGCACGACCTCGAACAGCGTGGCATATGCACGACTCGCGTAGGAATACTGCACCGTGGCCGTAAATTTTCCATAGCTGACCGGAACCGTGTAGCTTGGGCCAATGGTCGCCGTCCATTTGGGTGCATAAGCCAGCGACCTTCCCGTTACGTCCTGGGGACCGGCGAAGGGATCGCGAGCATCGATCAACGAGAGCTGCCTGTTGATCTGTGATTCGGTATAGGAAAAACCGCTGTTGACCGTCAATGGTCCGAATCGGGCATCCGCCTGCAATTCCGCGCCATAGATGCGCGCCTTGGGAACATTGACTATCGCCTGCTGCGAGACCGGATCGAACACGTTCAATTGCATGTTTTGATAATCATAATAGAATCCGGCGCCGGATATTCTGAGCTGCCGCTCGAGGAAACTCGCCTTGTAGCCGCCCTCGTAAGCATTGATCTTTTCCGGTTGAAATATGAAGTTGCTGCTATTGCTGGGATTTGCGCCGCCCGGCTTGAAGCCTCGAGACGCGGATATGTAGGCGATCGAGTTTGGATCCGGCAGGTAGCTGAGCGACACTTTTCCCGTGGGATCCGTGGTCTTGACCTTGGCGGCGAGCGAAATGGGAGGGAAGGGAAATCCCACCAATTGTTGCGTGCCGGTTGAGGTCTTCTCGTCGTGATTTTCACGGCCGCCGACGAGCAGCTGCCATTGATCGGTGAATTTATAGGTGGCCTGACCGAATACGGCGTACGAGTGTTCGTAGGGGCCGGTGTTGATTTGAATGGTGGGCGGGACGGTCAGGTTGAGGTAGGTCGGAGTGGCGTCCCGAAGATAGAACGCTCCGACTATCCAGTTCAGCGGGCCGGGATTGGCCGAGAGCAGGTTAAACTCCTGCTCAAAGGTGGTCTCCCGCACTTGTTGGGTTGCAATGGAAATGGGCAGGTAGCTGAAATCATTGTCCCACTGGTTTCTGCTCTCGGTGAATTGATAGCCGGTCAGCGAGCGCAGCGTGAGATTCGCTGAGATATTCCAATTGATTTCGTCCGTCGCCCGCCACAGGCGGTAGCGGTCATAGCTCGGCACGTCGTAGCTCACCACGAAAGGATTCGAGAGCCTGGGATCGACCGCATTATTTGCCCCACTCAGCTCGCTGTAGTCCTTGGCGGCAAAACCGTCGCCGTTCCGGTTGGTCGTTTCGTACTTGATATACATGTCGAGATCAGCGGTCGGCTGCCATCTCAGTGCCAGACGGCCGCTTTGTGACGAAACATTGCCGGGCTGTATATTGGCAGTGAGCGGGTCATTGCCGACATTGAGATCGGTGTAGAAGCTGTCTTTGCGGTAGATGTTTTCAGCAATGCGAATGGCGAAGTGATCCGATACGGGCAAATTCGCCGCGGCCTGCGTTTGGGTGTATCCGTAGTCGCCGAAGGACTGCTGGACGAAGCCCGTCACGCGCTCGAAGGTAGGCCGGACGGAGTTGACGAAAATCGCGCCGCCGGTCGAATTCTGTCCGACCAGCGTTCCCTGTGGACCGCGCAGCACTTCAATCTGGCCGATGTCGTAGTACGCGTCGTTGATGGCCGTTTCGTGGGGAATGAAGAAGCCATCCGAATAATTGGCAACGCCGGACGAAGTCGTGGGGTTGATGGACTGCAGGCCTACGCCGCGGATGTTGACGTACGAAAGAGCCTCTTGATTCTGGATGTTCAACGCGGGAGCGACGCTGCCAAGGTCGTCAATGCTCGAGACACCGTGCGTGGCGAGTTCCGGGCCCGTTATCACCGAGGCCGCAATCGGAACTTGATCGAGCTTTTCGACCCGCCGTTGGGCGGTGATGACAATCTCGGTCAGGAAGTCCGATTGCGCCGAGTTGTCGACTTTCGCCGGCGGAACCGTTTGGGCGAGCGTTTCGGCGGATGCGCCGAGCATGCACAGAAGTCCAAACATGGCGGCTTTCATTTATGGCTCCCAAACCGATTCGTGGCGCGGCTCTCGAGGCTCGCTCGAAGCCAGTATCTCCAAACTGTGTTTGATGTCAAGATGACAGTATCTCATAATGACAAAAAGATATTGACTCCGGGCCACGATTTGAGTAACTGGCTTGGGCTCAAGGCACGCGGCTCAATCTTTTGGCGGGAAATCGATGGAAAAACCGGCTGCTGTGAATTTTCGCACCCGCACGGGTCAACTGCGCCGTGCGCGGACCCGTGCGAGGATCTTGTCGACCGCCTTTGCGCTCCTCGATGAACAGGGCGTCGATCGTGTGACCGTTGAGGACGTTCGCGCATCGGCCGGTCTCGCGCGCGGATCCTTTTACAACTATTTCCTGACGTACGAGCACATGCTGAAGGAGCTGGCTGCGGAAATCAGCCGACAAATCAATGTCGAGCAGACTCAACGCTTCGACATCGTTGGAAACCTGGTGGAGCGCATGTGGTGCAACTTGAGATATTTCATTTTGCGCGCCGCCTCTGACCGCTCCTGCAGCGAAATCCTCATTCGAGTGACGCCGTTGCTCGGGCCGCTGAACAGCAACATGCGGCACAATGCCGAGCGAGGGATACGCCAAAGCATGAAGCTCAAGCTCATCAATGTGCCTTCCGCCGGAGTCGCGCTCGATCTGGGGTACGGTCTTGGCGCCGTCATGATCAGACGCGCCGTGGAAGGCGGCGTCGACTCGAAGGAAATCGACGCCGCAGGCCTGCTGTTGCTCCGGGCGTTCGGGGTCGCCGAAATTGAGGCACGCAGGATTTCACACCTGCCGCGGGCCGCGCTGCCGGATGTCCCGTTGCGCGAAGCGGTGATCAATAATTTTGAAAGCGTGAAACCTCGATAAGCGCATTGCGGGCCGCCCGGTGACATGGGAACGACGGCGCTGTGCATCGACATTTCGTCGCTAAACATCATATTGACGAATTGTCACAATGACGATAGTCTAATTAAGGCGGCTTCACGGGGCCAACAGGGATCCGCAATTGGCAAGACGCGTATTTCAGGTAGCTTGGCTGGCCCTTTGGGGAGTCGGAGCAACAATTCTGCCCGGCGCGGGATTTGCACAGGTGAGCGCACCGGGTCCTGCTTCGGAGTGTCCATATATAAAGCCCATGCACGGCCTGATGCCGCTTCTTTTTTGGATTGGACTGCTGCCGAAGCCGACGATGGCATCCACCATCGCCGCAAGCGACACGAGCACCAGCAGCATCATCCGGCCCGATCCGAAGGATCAGATCACCTGCGGCAGGACGAAGCTTCGCGCGCTCGACGATATCGTCTTCGTGCGGCGTACGCTGGCCAACGGCAAGTCCCTGGATTTGTCGATGGATATACAAATGCCGGATACACCGAAGAAGCGGCCTCTGGTCATTTACGTGACCGGCGGGGGGTTCATTCAGGCGCCGAAGGAAGCGGCCCTGAACCTCCGTACTTACGTTGCCGAGGCAGGTTTTGTGGTTGCGAGCGTCGAATATCGCACGGTTCGGGATGGAGCCAACTATCGCGACGGCATCGCAGACGTGAAGTCCGCGATCCGATATCTGCGTGCCAATGCGGTCAAATACGGGATCGATCCTGCTCAAGTGGCGGTATGGGGCGAGTCCGCGGGGGGCTATCTCGCTGCCATGGCCGGTGTCACCAATGGGATCAAGTCATTTGACGTGGGCAATGATTTGGAGCAAAGCAGCGACGTGCAGGCAGTGGTGGATAAATTTGGCGCGTCGGATCTTTCAAAACTGGCGTCCGATTTCGATCAGGCGGCGAAAGACGCCAACAATGCTCCCGGCAACCCGATCGCACGATACATCGGCATCGTTCCTGAGACGCGTCTGCTCGACACGCAGATCGCGACGACAACAGCAAATCCTCTCACGTACGTGAAGGCCACCCACCCGCCGTTCCTGATTTTTCACGGCAGCCGCGATCGATTGATTTCACCCAGTCAAACGCTCATTTTGCACAATGCGTTGACCGCAGCCGGCGGCCGGAGCGTGCGCTATGTGCTCGAGGGAGCGGACCACGGAGATCTGTCGTTTCTCGGCGATACGGAATCCGGTCTGCCCTGGTCTGCCCGGGAGACGATGGACATCATCGTCGACTTTCTCCGCGCTCAGACCGCCGTACGCGGCGGATAATCGACGTTGGTAAATCCGGGAATGAACACCTTCTCCGGTCGATTGCCGCATTCGCACAATTGATCGATGATGTACGACGCCACGGAGTTGGCGAGCAGTTGCGCCGGATCCTCCATTACCATCCGCAGGCGCGTGATCGCGGTGAAGCGGTCGTCGGGCGAGCGCAAAGGCGGTATTTCGCTGATGACTCTGGCTCCACCCGCATCCACCGTCGGTGCGGGCCGCAGAGATTGCTCGAAGGCCGGAAAGCCCTCGAACATGCCTCGGGCCAATTCGACGGACGCGCGTGTGTTGTTCCAGATGTCGCGAAATTCCGCGCCGAGCCGGCGCATGTGGTCTTCGTTCTGGATGTCGGCCAAAACCAACGAGGGCGCGTGCGGCGCGATATATACCCGCTCCGGCGACAAGCGCTCATCGGATGCCTTCCAGAGCAGGTGACACAAATTGTTGCTGGCCCACGTCAAACCTGCGGTCGCCCGTCCGGAGCGGCCGCTGAACATCACCATGAGGCGCGCCCAGTCGCGCACATTCTCGCGCATCCAGCGGATGATGCGATGAGCAATGTCGAGAAATGCCAGCGCAAAAGTGGCCACCATCATGTCGTTGATGGGCACCGGCGCGCCGGGGGCTCGCTCGGGCTCGAGGTAGTGCCGGCGAAGATGCGGGAAATTCATCAGTGACTCATCGGCCATACCGGCGAGCAGAAATGCCTTGGTAACCGTGCAGCTGTAGTCGACCAGGTCGGCGATTTTCGATTCGTAGCCGCGCAGGGCGGGCACCGCAATCGCATCGCGCCAGAGGTCTGCCGTGTTGATGCGCCGCGTACGGTCGAGTTGGCCGATCAGCCGCTCAGCATCGGTGCGCCATATCGGATCGCTGAGTTCGCGCAGACGCACCAGCCAGGCAATGGCCGTCCCTAGATGCGACACGCTCGCAAGCTCGATGAAACCACGGGTCGACTTACGAAAGCTTTCGACGATCGGCGCTCTCCCGGCGCCCGGGAATAGAACCGCATCCGAGCCCGTGACCACCAACAGCGGGTCGTTCTTGCTCAATTCGGACATGCGCACCGTCAAGTGCTTGCCCATGCTATTCGGGTCGGACGTGTAGATTTTATAGAGGTCGGAGAACTCGATCGGCGGACTGTATGTCATGGCGATTACCTCGGGCGCAGGGTTCAAGGAACGGTACCGACTGGCGCTACGCAT
>Ga0209006_10004973_pt1 | contig 12077 bp, 7 predicted proteins | sample JacPin_JW_Ref_O2_FD_188567 | JGI IMG/M metagenome (GOLD analysis project Ga0209006, IMG submission 188567) | Forest soil microbial communities from Algoma, Ontario, Canada - Jack Pine, Ontario site 1_JW_Ref_O2 (SPAdes) (version 2) | ecosystem: Environmental > Terrestrial > Soil > Boreal...
CCTCGTCAGCGACGCCCTCCCCGCGGTGCGGGCGCCGGTGCTGTCCCGGCGGTTCCAGCGGGCGGCCGCGGCGGCGGCCGCCTCGGCCGACCCGGTGCAGGTCAACGTCGGGGCCGGGACCGTCGTGCTCCCCGGCTGGATCAACACCGACGTGATGTGGCGGGGCGACATGTACCTCGACCTGACCAGGCCGTGGCCGGTGCCGCCGCAGAGCGTCGACCGGATCTACGCCGACAACGTCATCGAGCACTTCTCGCTCAAGGTCGCCCGGGACGTGCTCCGCAACTGCCACAACGCGCTGCGGCCGGGCGGCGGCATCCGCCTCGCCACGCCCGACCTCGAGCGGACCGCCCGCGCCTACCTCGAGGACGCCGAGCTGACCGCGGCTCACCTGGACCGGCACCGGCGCAAAGGGTATCCGGCCGAGCACCCGGCCGACATGCTGCGGGTCACCTACGCCTACCACGGGCACCACGAGGGCTACATCTTCGACTGGGCCGCGCTCTCGGCCGAGCTGATGAAGGCCGGCTTCGTCGATGTCCGCCGGTGCGAGGCCGGGGAGAGCCAGGACCCCGCGTTCCGGGGGCTCGAGAGCCGCGCGGAGCCGACCGAGGCGGCCACCGAGTTGATCGTCGAGGCGTGGAAGGCGGCGCGGTAGCCGATGCTGAACGGGATCCTGCCGCCGACTGTCTGAGGAGGACCGTCATCAACACTCCCCGTTCGGCCGACGACCGAGGGCGCCTGCTGGTCTGCTTTGACTTCGAGGGCGCCTACGGCATGCCGCACCGGGGCGAGCCGTACGACCTGGCCGCGAACGCCGCCGCCATCCTCGGGGAGCTGGCCGTCCACCAGGCGCGGGCCGTCTTCTTCGTGGTCGGCCGGATGGTCGAGGAGCACCCCGAGGTGGTGGCGTCGCTGGCGGCGGCCGGGCACGAGATCGGGCTGCACGGCTACGAGCACGACGAACTGGCCCGCTACGACGCCGAGGCGGTGGCGCTGCTGGACAAGAACCTCGGCCGGGTCGCCGCGCTGCTCGAGCAGATGACCGGCCGCCGACCGCAGGCCTTCCGCGCCCCGTACCTGCTCGGGCCCGACTTTTACCGCGGCGACGTCTACTCGGTACTGCGCGAGCAGGGGTTCCGCTGGGTGTCCAACCGCGAGGTGCGCTATCCGGTCGAGCTGCTCCGGCCGCGGCCGGGCATCGTCCCGCCGTACGCGTGGCGGGCACCCGACGGCACCGCCCGGCTGGCACGCAACCGGCTGCTGCTCGGGCCGCTGAACGCGAAGCTAGTGGCGAAGGGCGGCTTCCTCGGCTCGCCGGCCGGCCGGCTGCGCTGGCTGCGGGGCCAGCGCGAGCCGTTCGCGAGGGACGGCATGACCGAGGTCCCGGTCTACGCGCCGCTCGACTGCGACCTGCTCGGGCTGCCGAAGCACGACGAGGACACCCCCAAGGCGGCGCTCGAGTACTCGCGGGCCGTTATCCGGGCGGCGGTCGCCCCCCGGCCGGGAGAGCTGTCGATGATCACGTTCCACGACTGGATCGTCAGCGGCGGCAACCGGCTGCCGCTGCTGGCGGACGCGCTCTCGGCCGCCGGCGAGCACGGCACGCAGATCGCTACGATCGCGGAGAGCCCAGGCTGGCTGAGCCAGACCGGATGACCCCCGGCTGCGGGACGACGCCCGGGCGCTTGCGCACGAGCCAGCTCAGGCCGGCCACCCGGCCGGCGAAGTAGGCCAGCAGCAGCGCGCTGTCGAAGCCGACCGCAGCCGCCACCGAACGCCAGCGCGCGGCCGGCGTCTCGAACCGGCTGCTGACGTGCTGGGCCGCGATCGCCGCGAGCAGCGCGGCCGGCAGGACGAGCCCGAACGGGGTGACCATGACCGCGATCGCCACCCCGGCCGCCGCGCCGGCGAGCCAGGCCGCGGCCGCCAGGTCCGGGACCCTGATCTCCCGGTAGTTGATCAGCTGCCTGGTCGCGCCGGTGCCGGTGATGAACAGCCAGCGCAGCGACTCGCCGAACGTCTTGCTCTCGATGTGCTCGACCAGCAGGCCGGGCACGGCGGCGAAGGAGAGCCCGCCGGCCGTGGTCGCCTGGTTCAGCGCGACGTCCTCGCCCTCCCGCAGGGCGGGGTCGAAGCCGACGATCTCGAAGACCCGGCGCCGGTAGAGCGCGTTGCTTCCGGTCACGGTCGTGGTGTGGCCGATCACCCGCGGAACCAGCCGGGTCGACTGGTACACGAAGGCGACGTCCCCGTCGGGGACGGCGGTCCCGCCCACCGCGTCGTGGCCGGGAAGCGCCGCCTGGGCCCGGATGAACCAGTCCGGCGGCAGGATGATGTCCGCGTCGACGGTCGCGATCAGCTCGCCTTCCGCCGCCGCGATGCCGGTCGACCGGGCGTGGCCGCGGCCTCGGTTCTTCGGCAGGTCGATCAGCCTGATGCGCGGGTTGCCCGCGGCCCGGTCGCGGACCACGTCCGCCGTGCCGTCGCGGGACCCGTCGTTGACGACCACGACCTCGTACTCGTCGAGGCCGTCAAGGGCGCCGATCGCGTCCAGGGTTTGGCCGATGTTGCCCGCCTCGTTGTAGGCGATGACGACCAGGCTGACTGCGATGGCCACCGGCTAGGCCCTGCTGGCCAGGCCGTTCAGCACCGGGACGGACTCCGGCTCGGCGGCGTCGTCCGGCTGGTCCGGTGCGGCTGACTCGAGCTCCCGGCCGGCCTCGGCCGCCGTGCGCTCCTCGGCCGTGCTCGCATCAAGCTCGGCCCTCGCCTGGCCGGCCTCGAGGGCGTCGGCCGAGTCGGCTGCGACCACGGGCTTCGTCAGCCGGCTCTTGCGCCTGGTCCGCACCCGGAACAGGATGTGCAGGCAGTCGACCGCGTCGCCGGCGTTGATCTTCTTACCCTGGGCGTGCGAGCGGCTGTAGTAGCTGACCGGGACCTCGAACGGCCTGACGCCGAGCCTGAGCAGGGTGGCGGTCAGCTCAGTGTCGAGCCCGAAGCCCTTCTCGCGCAGGTCCAGGCTCTGGAACAGCTCAAGCGGCATCAGCTTTAGGCAGGTGTGCAGGTCGCTCAGGAACGAGTCAAAGAGGATGTTCGTCATCGTGGTGAGCACCTTGTTGCCCACCGCGTACCTGAACGACTGGTAAACCGTGTTGTAGCCGAACAGCCGGGTGCCGTAGACGACATCGAACCGGCCGGTCAGGATCGGATCGACCAGCCTCGGGATGTCCTTCGGCGTGTACTCCAGGTCGGCGTCAAACGGCAGGATATGCGTGCCGGTGGCGAGGGACACGGCCGTGCGCAGCGCGGCGCCCTTGCCCTTGTTCTTCTCGTGCTTGTGCAGCACGAGACGCGGATCGGTGAACTCCTCGACCACCTTCGCGGTCGAATCGCGACTGCCGTCGTCAACAACGATGAGCTCTATGTCACAGGGGTATTCGACCGACAGCACCTCGCGTATGGCGCGGGCTATCGTGCGCTCCTCGTTAAACGCGCACATAAGGATGGAGATCTTAAGCGTTGGCGTCTCGTCAAGCACATCATCATAACGATCCGCGTTCGAGCCGACATGGCCCACGGAAACCGGCGGGTCGCCCGGTAGCGACATACTTTGAGCACGCAGAGTAACCGACACTCCTTACCCTTACCTCTCGCGGTAAATACCCCCGACCAGGCCGTTCTTCAGCAATGCCAGAGGATGAGCCATCAACACACCGTCATCCGCCTCAGACGGGAGCCTGCACGAGTAGTCTAGGACCGCCTGCCCCGGTTAGACGCGCATACGGAACAAATGGTTCACATGCGACACTTGCCCCTCGTCCGGACGACATGGCCTTGGCTCAGAGTCATAATTTGGCCACGTTCCGTAACATCTGTGTGGTTCGCCGTCGGGGTATGCTGCGTGCGGTGCTAGCAGGCTCACCCGCCGGGGAAGGAAGCATGTTCAAGCTAGACGCGCTGCTTGGCCTCGCGCGGCGGTTCCTCGCGGAAAGCCTTTTTAAGAACTCGGCGTTCCTGATGGTGAACGTCGCGCTCACCACGGTGTGCGGTTACGGGGCGCTCACGCTGCTCACGCATCTATTCTCGGCGAAAGATGTCGGCCTTTCCGCCACCGCCGTCGCCGCCTGCTCGCTCGTCACCTTCATTACGCAGCTCGGCACCACGTATTCCGTGCCACGTTATCTGCCGACGGCTAAAAACCGCTCCGAGATGATAAACACGCTGCTTACCGCGGTGACCGTCTGCACGCTGGTCGGATCCGTCATTTTCCTGGCGCTGCCGTCGTCAAGGAACCTATTCGTCCTTGGCGGCTGGGTCTTCTGCCTCGTGTTTATCGCTACCGCGGTCCTGCAGGCCTTGCAGACCATCCTGGGGACGATCCTGGTCGCCGACCGGGCATCGGACAAGGTCACGACCTGGGGCATTCTCCCGAATGTTTCCAAGCTGGCCGGGCCGCCCGCCTTCGCCGCCCTGGGCGGCCTCGGGGCCTTCATCGCCCGCGTGTTCGCGGACGTCTTCGGCGTCGCCACCTTCGGGATGCTAGTCGCCCGGCGCGGGCACCGGTTTCGCGCCCAGCTCAGCATGCCGGTCATCCGGGAGATGGCCAAGTTCTCGTCCGGCATGTACATCGCGAGCCTCATCGGCGGCCTGCCGCAGCTGATTCTCCCGCTCATCGTGCTGTCGCGGATCGGCGCGACGCAGGCCGCGTACTGGTCGATTGCAATCTCGATCGCGGCGATTATCTACTTGCTGCCGTCCACGGTGACGCAGGCACTGCTGCCCGAGGTCTCGCTCCGCCCGACCGAGCGACGGGAGCTGCTGCAAAGGTCAACTCTCATGATCGCCGCCTTCATGGTGCCGTCGCTGTCGCTCGCCTTCTGGCTCGCGCCGTACGGCCTGGCGATCTTCGGGCACAGCTACGTCGCCGGGACCATCGTCCCGCTGCGCTGGCTCATCGCCTCCGGCTTCGTCACGATGCTCAACTACGTGACCAGCGCCATCTTGTTCATCGCGAAGAAAAGCTCGATGGTCACCATCGTCAATGTCGTCGACGCCATCATCGTGCTCGGCATTGCCCTGGTGTGGGCGACCAACGTGACCGACGTCGCCATTGCCTGGATGGTGGGCGATGTCGGCAATACGGTGCTCTTCGCCTTCTTCGCCTTCTTCGCCCTGCGCCAGGTGCGCGGCCGGTGGGATCTGCTCGGCGGCGCCACCGTGCCGACGGCCGGACGCCCGGTGCCGAGATCTCTCTCCGCTACCACTCAGATGCGCTCGCTCAACATGCTCATGTCGCTGGCCGAGCAGCAGCAGACGGCCGATATCTATAAGCCTTATCACAACTCGCTGACGGACTCCCAGGGCCTGTTCTCCATCGTCGCCCTGCAGGCGGCCGAACGACAGCGGCAGCGCTTCATAAAGGAAAGCGCGGCGGCCGCCGCCGCCGAGGAAAGGCCGCAGACGCCGGACGAATCCGTCGCCCAGCATCAGCAGGCGCTCGAGCTGCTATTCACGCTGGCCGAGCGGCAGCGTGAACCCGGAGTTCCGGAACCGGACGAATATCCCGACATGCCTGGTTACGCTCGGCCCGAACAGAGCGTGGACCAGCAAGACCAGGGGAAGTTAGTGTCGCAGATGCAGGGCAATGGCGGGGGCCCAAGTCGGGTGCTGCATGCGATCGTGGGGCATAAGCTCCCGGCCTATTTTCTGAACTCCGTCAATTCCGTGCAATTCATGACGGAAATGGATGAAATCCTCGTTGTCGACAACGCGAGCGGACTCCCGGAGCTCATCAGCGAGCTGCGGTCGATCGCGGAGCGCACGCCGCGGGTCCGCCTGCTGCTCCGCGACTCCAACGACCTGACCCGCAACAGCAAGGTCGGCGGGCTCTACGACGCGTACAACGAGGTCGTCGCCTACGCGCTCGACCGCGGCTACGACTACCTGCACATCATCCAGCACGACATGCAGATGGTCTGGTGGGACGAGACCGTCATGACGCGCGCCAGGGAGATCTTCGACGAGTACCCGGAGTGCGTGAACATCGCCACGATCGCGCCGCCCAGGCATCGGGGACTGGCCGACGCCCTCGAGTACGTGAAGCCGAAGCTGATGGTGGCGAAGGGCTACGGCCTGACCGACACCGGGCTCTATGACCTGGCCAAGTGGCGTGCCCGCGGCATGCGGTTCGGCGAGAGCGAGGCGGCGCACGCGCAGCAGTACCTCAAGGAGGGGTTGCGCGTCTTCTGGCACCCGCTGCCCACGGTCGCGTACGTCCCATGGCCGGCCGTGGTTCGCCGCGGGCGGGTGATAGGGCGCGAGGTCCGGCCCCGTCAGGAGTTCCTGCTCCGGCCGCTCAGCGCCAGTGAGATCAGCCACGTGAAAGAGTCCACTGAGTGCGTCTGGCTGGAGGAAGTGGGGATCCCCTGGGGCTGGACCTGCCTGGCGCCCTACTGGACGACGGACCTGAGCACGATCCTCTACTGGGTGTACCTGTATCGCGACATCCGTGCGCGCGGCCTGCGGGCGGCGCGGCCGCGCTGGGAGCGAGCCGGCCTGCCCGCAGGCGCATCGATTCGCGGGGTCCAGCGAGCACCCAGGTTCGGGCTCTTGCAGGTGCTGGCCGGGTCGGCCCTGCACATGCTGCGAAGGGCCGTCCGGCGCGGTTAGTCGGGGTGGGCGGGTTAGGCGGTTAGGTCCTGGCGGTGCGGAAGATGGCGCGGATCTCGGCCTCGCCGAGGGCTCCCCAAGACCGGACGGAGTGCGTCACCAGCTTCTTGTTCGCCAGCAGCTCGTCGGGGTGGGACGGGAGCCCCTTCCACTTGACCGCCATCGGGTCCTCGGGGCGCGCGAAGTCGGCGATGCGATACCCCGCCGCGACGGTGAGCAGCGACATGATGTGATCCTCGCCGAGCTTGCTGGTCCCGAAGCACGGCTCGCGAAACCAGCCCTTCAGGTAGATGTCGTCGGCCGCCTCGGAGCTGTGGATGTAGCCGCCGCCGAGCACGTGCTCTCCGTCGACGTAGCCGTGCTGGCCGGCCAGCGCCGTGAACAGGCGGAGCTGACGCCAGCGCCGGGGGTGCCGCAGCCCCCGGATGCCGGTCTCGATGTTGAGCCTGCGGGCCGCCCAGGACCAGTCGCGGGTCTGGCCATTCGGGTCGGTCCGGTAGGAGCCGAGCAGGCCGACCTCAGGGTTCTCGGCGAATTCCGTCGTCGCGCGCTCCTCGAGCCCGGCGCCGATGATCAGGGCATCGGAGTCGAGCCGGAGGACAATGTCCGGCTGGTACCGCTCAAGTAGCCACTGGTAGCCGCTGGCAATCTTGACCCAGAGTCCGCCGAGGCCGCCCGGCGCCCGCGGCGGAGCCGGCCGGACGACAATTTCCGGTGACAGCTCTCGGACCCGGGCGGCGAATTCGACATGCCTGCCCGAGTCGTCGACGATGACGATAATCCGGGAGTCATCGAGGTAATACAGAGCGCTGGCGAGCGTGTCGAGGGCGGCCTCGGCGTCCTTCGGGCCAACCGGCAGCACCACACCAATACGTTTGCGCTCGCGCACTGCTACTCCGATACTTCGACATGCCGGCGCCGGGCACCCGGCAGACGCAATCTTAAGAGAACCCTGGAACATTCGTCAGCATTTGCTTTGAACTGCGCCGTCGATGATCGCCGCAATCTCGGAAAGCGTTTTTTCAGCGATCTCGCTCCACGTCGTCCCGGCGCAGTACGCGTCGGCGGCGGACGACATCTTCTCGAGGACCGCGGCGTCGGCGGTGACGACGGCGGCCAGCGCGGCGGCGAGCCCGGCCTCGGTTCCGTCGTACCGGATGACCGCGTCATCGGGCAGCTCCGCTAGGCCGGGCAGATCGGGCACCACCAGCGGCCGGCCATGGCAGAGCGCGAGCACGCCGCTGCCGCTGGTCGTTATGTTCCGGTACGGCAGCACCATCGCGTCGGCCTGCTCCAGCAGGCGCGTGACCTCGGGCTCGGGAACCCGGTCGAGCTGGAGGGTGACGCGGTCACCGGACTTGCCTGCGAGCTCGGCGAGCTCGCCGGCGAACGACTTGTCGCCGCACTCGCCGGCCACCGTCAGGTGCGCGTCGAACTCAGGCGGCAGCGCCGCGAACGCCCGCAGCAGAATGTCGACGCCCTTGTAGGGCCGGATCTTGCCGAAGTACAGCAGCTCGCGGGGGCCGCCGCCGTCGCCGGGAGTCCGCAGCACAGCGGGCGGCTGGGCCGGAATGAACGGCCCGTGCGGGATGACCGCGCCCCTGCGGACCGGCATTCCCATTGCAGCGAGCTGGTCAAGGGTGGCCTGGGAGTGCGCGATGACCAGGTCGCAGGCGGCGACGAGGCGCCGGCGGGCACCGAGGTCATCGTCGAATACCGGCGTTACCGGAAGCACGTTATGCGCGGTCCACACCAGACGCAGCCCGAGCGGTCGCAGCACCCGCAGCCAGATCGCGAACCAGACCGCCGTCGCGCGCCTGACCGAGGCCGACTTGGGCGATGCGATCATACCGAACGCGTAGACCCAGTGCAGGTGCACCACCCGCGCGCCGCCGCACCGGCGGGCGACCATCTCCAGCGGAAGCAGCAACAGGTTGAGCGTGTGCGAGGGCGTAAGCGCGGCCAGGTAGGTGATTCGATCTCCGCGACGGCGCATTTCCTCGTACAGGAGCTCTTGATAGGGATTAGTCTCCTCACGCGGCAGGACCAGGATCTTCATCGCCCGGTCAGCTCCGCCAGCACGCCGGCCCCGAACCACAGGTGGTCGGTCAGCACCCGGATGATCCCGTGCGAGCGGTTCCGCCACGCCGGGATGATCAGCAGCAGCAGGTAGAGCGGGAAGATCAGCAGCAGCGGCAAGCCGAGGAACAGGAAGACCAGCGTGACCGGCAGGCCGATCAGGAACAGCGGGTACACCACCATCAGCGGGTCGTTGCGGAGCACGTCCCGGCGCCGTGACCGGTGCTTGCGGTACAGCCGGACGCGGGCCTTGCCGTACACGTAGGCGCGGCGGCGCCGGCGTCGGGATGTGCCGTAGTCGGCCGCCAGGATCGCGTCCGGGACCCAGCGGATCCGGTACCCGAGGTCGATCAGGCGCCACGAGAAGTCCACGTCGGAGCCGTACTGGAAGCTCTCGTCGAAGCCGCCCACCGCGTCGAACACCTCGCGCCGGAAGGCGAAGTTAAGCGTCGGGCTCGCCGCCAGGTAGCTCGCCTCGCCCGCGTGCTCAGGGGGAAGCTCGTACTGGATCGCGCCGTCCAGGTCCTGGGAATGGCCGGCCGTGACGCTCTCGCCGGCCCGCAACGGGGCCACCAGGCGATCCAGCCAGCTCGGGAACGGGCGGCAGCCAGCGTCGGTGAACACGATGATGTCGCCCCGCGCCGCGCGAACGCCCGCGTTGCGCTGATGCGGGATGGTGACTCGCGCTCCGGCCGGCCGGTCGAAGTCCAGCCACCGCACGGCCGGCTCGTGCGCGCGCCTGATGTGGTCGAGCCTGCCGCTCGACGCGTCGACCACCACGATCTCGCCGGGCTCGGCCAGCCCGGCCAGCTGACCGGTGACGTCAATGATCGTCTCGTCCAGAGCCGACTCGTCCTTGCTGATAATCACGACCGAGATCATCGATGGAATACCTCTGAGCTGCCGTTCGTGTAGACAACGTCGTAATTCGAGTCGAGGAAGCGCGACGGGAACGCGTAGCTGGTGACATTGCTCCCGACCATCGACTGAACGACGTCGTGCTGGAGGTTCACGCTGGTCGCGTACACCCAGGCATGCTGATCGAGAGTCTCCGGCGTGATCGCGTCGAACACCCCCGAGCGGGCGGGCCCGGCCACCGTGTCCAGCCGGAGTTGCGCGTAGTGGTCGGCGTAGATGAACTGGCCGATCGGCGCGGTCTGGTCGACCCAGGACGCGGCCGCCAGATCCGGCCCGGTCATCACGAACTCCTGGTAGTCCCCACCGCTGTTATTCAGGTTGGCGGCGGTGCCGCCGCCGAAGAAGATGCCGCCCACGCCGGTTGTGCCGATCATGTACAGGCCGAGGGTGGCGGCGCCGATGGTCAGGATCGCCGACCGGGTCCGCGCCCATCTCGCGCCGATCAGCTGGAACAGCCAGCAGATGCCGACCGCGAGGACGATCAGCAGCTGCAGGAAGGCGCGCTGCGGGTTGTAGTCCGCGGCAACGGTCCCGCTGACCCGCACGAGGATCAGGATGACCATGCCGGCCAGGCCGAGCAGCCCTATCTGGCGGGCGATCCGCGGCGCCTTGCGCCGCAGCGCCATCACCGCCGCCGCCACCGCCGCCAGCAGGTTGACCAGCTGCTGGATGAGGAGGTCGGCGAGGTTCAGCACGTCGCTGCCGAGCTGCGACGTCACCGGGGGGCCGGGGTCGTCGGCCGGCTTGAGCGCGTACTGCGCCTGGCCCGCGTCGGACAGCGGCGTTATGAAGTCGTAGGTGGTCTTGTAATCCGCGTCGATGAAGCGCTGGTACTCGGCCGGGGTGTACGTCTGGTTCGACTCGCCCTGCAGGTAGGTGGCGACCACGTTGGCGCCGGAGTTCGGCAGCAGGTTAAGGCCCTGGCCCTCCGCTGCCTGGACGAACTGGCTCATGTTCGAGGTGGAGTGGGTGAGGGAGCCGTACCAGATGGTCGCGCCGACCGTCGACACCACGCAGGCGAGCAGCGCCACCCCCGCGATCCGGGGCACCGGCCGGAACCACGAGGCGCCCCACTGGATCGCCGCGGCGATCCCGAGCAGCGGGATCGCGAGGTACGCGGTGGAATAGTGGGCCAGCACCATCCCCAGGCTCAGCAGGCACACGAAGGTCCACCGCGCGCGAAGCCCCTGGCTGGCGTCGAGCACCGCGCAGATGAGCGCGGCGAAGAACACCATCGCGATTTCCTGCCTCGCCAGCGCGGGCAGCTGCTGGAAGAACGTCTCCTGCATGACGACGAGGGCGGCCGCCATGAACGCCCACCGCCCGTCGAGCGCCCGCCGCGCCAGGCTGAACACGGCGACCGGGAAGAACGCGCCGATCACCGGGAACACGAACTTGAAGATCATCAGCCCGGAGATGCCGGACAGGGCGTGCAGCTGGGCCGGGAAGATGGTCAGGCTGAGCATCGCGCCGTAGGCGTCGTTGGGATGCGAGACGTGCCAGACACCGGTGGTGATGGTCTGGCTCAGCGAGTAGTACTCGCTCGATATGTCGAACCCGTAGACGAGGCTCCCGCGCAGGGCGTACGACCACATCATCGCCAGCGACGCCGCGAAGACGATCACCACCAGCAGCGTGTCGTCGCAGCGGGGCGCGAGCAGGAACGCCGCGATCAGCGCGGCGATCACCACCAGGACGGCGACGTCGGCCACGTGACCGGTGTGACCGCTGTTGAGCCGTAGCGCCCCGGCCGCCGACAGCAGCGGCATCAGCAGCGGCCACGCGTACCTGACCGGCTGCGACACCGAGCTCCAGGGGATGTCGGTCTCGGCCGGCGCGTTTCGCGAGCCCGCCAGCAGCGCCCCGCAGACGATCAGCAGCGAGACGAGCACCGGCGCCGCCCGCAGCGGCTCGGATATCCCGACCACCGGTCCGATCAGGTCGACCGCGAGGCCGGAGCCGAACAGCACCAGGATCGAGGCGGCCGGGACGTAGACCGGGTGCAGGGCGATGGCTTCGCCGTCGATGTGCAGCGCCCGCAGCAGGGCGACGCCCGGCACGATCAGCAGCAGCGCCACCAGCACTGCCTCAACCGCCCAGACACCGTGCAGCGGGGTGAGGAGCGCGATGAGCGCCAGCCCGGCCACCGGAACCGCCAGCGGGTGCCGGAGGATCTCCGGCCCAGCCGGCCACCAGGCCGGCCGCCCGGCCGCCGCTCGGCGGTGGCCGGGCGCCAGGCGGTGGCCGGCCGACGGGACGGCCGACGGCTCCTCCTCCTGCGGCGGCTGGTCGGCTTGCCGCTCTTCCTCCCACGGGTCCGCCTGCGGCTCGGCCTGCCGCTGCTCGTCCCACGGGTCCGCCTGCGGCTCGGCCTGCCGCTGCTCGTCCCACGGCGCCGCCTGCGGCTC
>Ga0209006_10004974_pt1 | contig 12075 bp, 10 predicted proteins | sample JacPin_JW_Ref_O2_FD_188567 | JGI IMG/M metagenome (GOLD analysis project Ga0209006, IMG submission 188567) | Forest soil microbial communities from Algoma, Ontario, Canada - Jack Pine, Ontario site 1_JW_Ref_O2 (SPAdes) (version 2) | ecosystem: Environmental > Terrestrial > Soil > Boreal...
AAGGAGCGGCGCGGCGACTACCTGGGCAAGACGGTCCAGGTGATTCCCCACGTGACCAACGAAATCAAGAATGCCATGCGCAAGGTGGCGACCGACAACGACGTGACGATTGTCGAAATCGGGGGAACGGTGGGAGACATTGAATCGCTGCCGTTCCTGGAAGCGATTCGTCAAATGCGGCAGGAATTTGGGCGGGAAAACACGGTCTTCGTGCATGTGACGCTGGTTCCCTGGATCGGCGCTGCCCAGGAACTGAAAACCAAGCCCACCCAGCACTCGGTGAAGGAACTGCTCTCCATCGGAATCCAGCCCGACATTCTGTTGTGCCGCACCGACCGCTTCCTCTCGCATGAGATCAAGGGCAAGATTGCCCTTTTCTGCAATCTCGAGGAGCGCGCAGTGATCGCCGCCAAAGACGTGGCTTCGATCTACGAGGTGCCGCTGACCTTCGCGCAGGAGGGTGTAGACAAGCTGGCGCTGAAGTATCTCCACATTGAAGCCAAAGAACCCGATCTGACGCGCTGGAAAGAGCTGGTGGACCGTTGCTACCATCCCCGCGACGAGGTCTCAATCGGCATCGTGGGCAAATATGTCGAGTACGAAGACAGTTACAAATCTCTGAAGGAAGCGCTGGTGCACGGCGCCCTGGCTCACGATTTGAAGCTGCGCGTCACCTGGATCGAAGCCGAGGGACTGGAGAGCAAACACCCCGGGGACCGGCAATATGAAGAGCAGCTTGCCGGCTTTGACGGCATCCTGGTTCCCGGTGGATTCGGCAAGCGCGGCATCGAAGGCATGCTCAACGCCATCCGCTATGCACGAGAAAATGCCGTTCCTTACTTCGGTATTTGCCTGGGCATGCAAACCGCCTGCATCGAGTTTGCCCGCAATGTCTGCGGTCTGGCGGGCGCCAGCTCGAGTGAATTCGACCCAGCCACACCCCACCGTATCATCTTCAAACTGCGCGAGCTTACCGGTGTCGAGGAAATGGGCGGCACCATGCGCCTCGGCGCGTGGCCGTGCGTTCTGGCAGAGGATTCGATCGCAGCCCGGTCTTACCAGGCAACCCAGGTGAGCGAACGGCACCGTCATCGTTACGAGTTCAACCGGGAATATGAGGCGCTGCTGACGGGCGCAGGGCTCAATATCACGGGCACTACGCCGGACTCCACCTATGTGGAGATCGTCGAGATCCCGGGTCATCCCTTCTTCCTGGGCTGCCAGTTCCATCCCGAGTTCAAATCAAAGCCGCTGGAACCGCATCCGCTGTTCCGCTCGTTTATTGCCGCGTCTTACCAGAACCGCCTGCGGTCTCAATCGGCGTCCGTGAATCAGGACAACCTCACCCAGTCAGTACAATGAACGACTTTGAAATCGGCACGGTGCGGGTTGGGTCTGGTTCGCTCTTTCTAATCGCGGGGCCTTGCGTGATTGAGAGCGAGGCCCACGCGCGATTCATGGCGGATTCGATCCAGCGAATCACCAGCGACCTGCATTTGCCCTACATTTTCAAAGCCTCCTACGATAAGGCGAACCGCACCTCGGCCAAGGGGTTCCGCGGGCCGGGCCTGGAAGAGGGCGCAGGAATTCTGCGACGCATCGCCGAAGCCACGGGACTGCCAGTCATCACCGACGTTCACCAGCCGGAGGACTGCGGGCGGGTCGCCGAGGCGGTGGATGTGTTGCAGATTCCCGCTTTCCTTTGCCGGCAGACCGACCTGCTGCTGGCGGCGGCCCGGACCGGTCGCGCCGTCAATATCAAGAAGGGCCAGTTTGTTGCGCCGTGGGACATGCGCTACGCGGTGGAGAAGGTTGTGGCGGCCGGCAATCCGCGCGTTGCTCTCACCGAACGTGGGTTCTGCTTTGGATACAACAACCTGGTGGTGGACATGCGCTCTCTGGCCATCATGCGCAACATCGCTCCGGTGGTTTTCGACGGCACCCACTCGGTGCAGACCCCTTCCTCAGCGGGGGGACAGTCTGGAGGCCAACCGGAGTTTATCCCGGTGCTGGCCCGGGCCGCCGTGGCTGCCGGCATTGACGGTCTGTTCCTGGAGGTTCACGATGATCCTGCCAACGCCAAGTCGGATGGAGCAAACGCCCTCAACCTAAAGGATCTGAGGCCGTTGCTCGAAAATCTGCTTGCGATCCACAGGGCCGCAGGGCAAAATCTGTAGACGCAGCGCGCCCTCTTTGGAAAGTGGCGCAATATGGCTTGCGCACAGGTAATGGATTCAGCCTAGACTTGGGTTTGTTTTGTAGTACTTTGTAGCAAAAAAAGGGCCCCTCGGGTGAGGGGCCAATCTGCCTTGGTTCTCTCGTTGTGTGAGAGCTTTTTAGCGGCTTATTTAGTTTTGGGGCTGCGACGCAGCATTCCGGGGGGAGGGCTGCGGGTTCGACTGCTGCGTCGCGCCTATTGGAGAACCGCCATCTGGCGAGTTCAAAGCCGCAAGACTGTTGTGCATCAGCGTTACGTGTACGACCGTACCGCTTTTGCCGGAATCTGCTGTTTCCTCGCGAGGGGCATTACCCATGCCGAGGCGATAAATCCTGTACACCGGCACATGATGGTCGACGACTAAGTAGCGCACGACTGCATCTGCCATATCCTGAGATTTCTGTATGCCGACCGAACCGTGAGCGCGCGAATAACCTTGCACTTCCACGATGTAGCCTTTTTGACCCTGTAGCTGGGTGGCCACCTGGTCTAACGCTTCTTTCGCCTTATCGTTCAACCCGACCTGAGTGGTACGGAAATGAAGTTCGGTATCCGCGACCTGTTGGTACTGGTCCAGATTATTAACCGTGGTGTTCAACTGGCCAGTCTGAGTATTTGCCTGTTGCGCCAGCTGTTGGGCTTGCCCGGCCTGGGTGCTGGCCTGCAATGCCTGTTGGTTTGCTGCGTCGGCAGTCGACTGTGCCTGGTGAATACCCGCCTGGGCCCGAGAATCTACATCTTTGATATCGTTTGCGTTCTTGGCGCTCAGCTGATCGAGTTCATTCAACCGATCTTTTACAGGAGCTACTTGGCGGTTTACCCACTTCTTCCGGGCAAGGGGATTCATTTTCCCCCAGAAGCCCTCGTTGGACTTGGCGGGAAGTGGTTGCCCAGTCGCATACGTGGAAGAATCGGTTGCGGCACCAGAAGTACTTGCCGGGGTCGAAGCCGGTGCCGTTTGGGTGGCGCTGGTCTGCGGAGCGCCATTCGCCGCCGGGGCATCCTGCGCCATCGCGGGCACGCCTAAGCTGGCGGCCAGCAAAATCGCTGCGATCGATCCCGGGGTTGCAGTACATTTATTCACGTTGATCCCTTTGTCGGCCCACTACCTAGCCTGATGAAGGCGCGCACACCGCTCGCTCCCTCAGTTGCCAAGACTTATTGCAAGTGATTGGCCAATTAGCGAATCCGGGACCAAAAATTATTCATATGGTTGATTAGAAATAAGTTGAAGGTGACATCACCACTGCATGTGGATATTTATGAGGGGGAAAAGAGCAGTGGAAAACGTGCACTTTTCTCTAGTAGGTGCGAAAAAAATGCTCGCCCCCGACTCAAATTAATTACCTAGGTACCGGTAATGACATCGGTGCCACCTACTTGGCGCGCACGCTGATGACCCGGATTTCGGGAAATTGCAAATTCCAGTCCGGTGGGACGGCGTCGAAAATCAAGCGAAAGTCCCGGGTCTGACCCGGTTCGATCGGAGCCGCGGAAACCGGCTGGGTATCCACATAGGGCTGGCGGGTACGGATGAAGCTAAGCGGAACCGACACCCTTTGAGCAAACTGGCCGACATCACTATGAAAACCGACCTGGACGGTGATCGCGGTGAGGGTTTTATCCCCGGTGTTAACGATTTGGCCGTCGATGTAGGTGACTTTTGCCCCGGAAAAACTGGTGGCTTCACTCATTTGCAGACCGCTGACGGACAGCTTGGGGGCGTAGGGATCTGGAGCCGCCATGCCGGTACTATTCGCAGAAGTGTCCGGGTGACTACGCCCGCCCGCCACGATGAGGAAGACAAGACCCACGACGATGACAAACGCGGCAACAATCCACGGCAGCCACGAGGTCGCTTCGCGGGTTTGATGGGACGCGAGAAAGCCTGGGTCTTCGTCTTGGGCCGGCATCATCGAAATTGTACCTGCCGGGAACGGAGTCTAGCCGAAGCGGGCTTTCTTTACGGACTGGCGAAGGTCGTTGCCACGCATCTCTACCTCGACACACATTTCGGCGAGACGCGAACGCATGCGCTCACCAATGCGGTCACCCAATGTTTCTTCGCGGATCACCTTGTCGGAACTGCGCGCAAGGGCCGCAGCCGCATTGGGATAATTGGTGGTGATCAAAGTGGTTCGCTTGTCGTTGTAACGCGTGTTGAGAATGAGCGCCACCGTGTCCCAAACCCAATCTGTGGGCTTTTGGGCCCCCAATTCATCCAGAATCAGCACCTCCGCCTCAAAAATGGGGGTCAGGATCTGCAGCTCTGTGCTTGCTACCTGGGGGTTGTAGGACTCCTGGATGCGCTTGAGGAGTTCGCGATAGTCGCAGAACAGAGCCTGAACGCCCTTTTCAGTGATCAGAGCCTGCACGATTCCGACCGCCAAATGCGTTTTGCCGACACCCACGCTTCCAGTCAGAAGGAGCCCGCGTCCTTCCGTGGTGACGGGATACCCGCTGACGAACTGACGCGCCATCAGGTAAGCGGCCGCCAACGACTGGTCCGCCTGACCGTAGCCGGGTTCAAAGGTATCCAGGGTGCAGTGCTCGTATCTTCGTGGGATCGCAGCCCGCTTGAGCAGCCGGGACGTTCGCACTTGCAAGCGGCATTCGCACGGCTGGGCGTAACGCTCTCCATCAGGTTGGACAATCAATCGCAGGCCGGAGTCTTCACAAATAGGGCAAAGGGTACTCATGGGGGACTATGCCCAACTTACCTGAAGAAAGCAGCCGTCGCCAGGCTAGCAAAAGGTGCAAGAGTGGAAAGAAAGCCCCAAATGACCTAAAATGTAGTTTCGAGCCTTGCGTTCCAGGCTTGCAGGAAGGGTTCTTCGAATGCCTAAAGAGGGAATACATCCAAATTATAAGCAGATCCGGGTGCAGTGCGCATGCGGCACCGGATTTGAAACTCGCTCAACGCACAAGGGCGATATCCACGTGGAAATCTGTTCTGCCTGCCATCCGTTTTTCACCGGCAAGCAGAAGTTGGTGGATACGGCCGGGCGTGTGGAGCGTTTCCGCCGCAAGTATGCCAAGTCCGACTCCGGCAAGGCAGCTTCCGCGTCCAAGTAACCGCGGTTGGTCCTTCAAGAACAAGGCCTCCGGCGACGGAGGCCTTTGTTACGTAGGCCTGGTGTTTAGGTTTTGATGAAAAAAGTCTCGATGAAGAAGAACTGGGACAATCCGCGCGAAAACAGCATGCCGCTGATGGCTCGGGTTCCAGCTTCGCTCGAGATCGGCAGGGTCCTGGTGGCCCCGGCTACGGTGCTGGCACCGATGGCCGGAGTGACCGACACGGTGTTTCGCCGCTTCATCCGCAACGCAAGCGTCTTTAGCGGGCAAGACAGCGGCGACGCTCGTCACCTGGTGGAAGCACCGATCAGCAATCAGCAGTCGGGATGCGGGCTGATCATGACCGAGTTCACCTCAGCGGACGGCCTGTCGCGCATGAGGGAGTCAAAGCGCAAGCGATACCTGTCATACGACGAGGACGAGCACCCGATATCCGCACAGCTTTTCGGCTCTGATCCGGTGACCCTGGCGGAAGCAGCGAAGATCGTCGAAGATGCGGGGTTTGACATGGTGGATCTCAACCTCGGCTGTCCTGCGAAGCGGGTGGTCAGCTGCAACGGCGGCAGTGGGTTGTTGCGGGACCTGCCACATATCGCAACCATTTTTGAGCGGGTTCGGGCCGCGGTGCGGATTCCGTTCACGGTGAAGTTCCGCATGGGCTGGAGTGACGAGCACATTGTGTGCGTTCCCCTGGCACGTCTGGCGGAGGAGAGCGGGTTGAATGCAGTCGCGCTGCATGCGCGCACTCGAGAGCAGGGATATTCCGGCCAGGCGCGCTGGGAATACATTGCTGCCGTCAAGGACGCTATTCGTATTCCGGTTATTGGCAACGGGGACATCCGGACTCCGGAAGATGCCTGCACCATGGTGGCGGAAACCGGGTGCGATGCAGTGATGATCGGGCGCGCCGCACCGGCGAACCCGTGGATTTTTCGGCAAATCGCGCAATATACGGCTTTCGGTTGCTACGATCAGCCAACCCCGATGGACCGCTATCGCATGATCCGCGATTACTTTGTCATGTTGATGGAAGAAACTGAGGAACCGGCTGCGATTGGTGGCAGGATGAAGCAGTTTGCCTCCTGGTTTACGCATGGCGTGCCCGGCGGAGCTATTTTGCGTAAGAGCATTTATGAAGCGAAGAGTGGTGCTGCGGTCTTAGCCGCGGTGGATGCGTTCTTCGCCGCTCAGCCGGAACCAGCGCTCGCTGGCTTGTAAGCCGCCACCAGGGCTTAAAGCCCTCAATTTATATACGGGAGCGTTTCCGCGGGTTTGAAAACCCGCTCCCCCGGACTGAAGTCCGGGGCTGGCACCCGTCCGCCGTTGCACCCGAAGTCAATTTGTGGGTTGCCCGGGTCTCGCTTTTGAGACCTGGGCCACCCACTCGATTATTCGTCCGCGGCATTTTGTTCTTCTTAGGCGCAACCGCCTCGCTTGCGAAAGATGACCTTTGGTTCGTTGCGCCAGGCTTCGTTCAAGGCGACGAGCGTCCAGGCAACCGCCGGTGAGAAGTGCTGCAGTACCGTCTGCATCGAGGGATGCACACGGAGCGCGGGCACGATGTAGTACATCAGCGGCGATTGAGGCAGCAACGGAGTGCCCGGGAAGTATCCGTTCTGCTCCAGCTCGCCCGAACCAATTGCGGACCGCTGTTGTTGCAGCCAATGCACGCGGATCCAATAGTCCAGACCTTGCAGAGGAAAGTGCAGATCCTCATCCGCTTTCAATTCGAGGATGGCCAGCCGCCCGGCCCGCGTTACCGTAAGCAGATCAAGCATGGCGCGGTCCGCTCCGGCAAACGCCGGCACCTGGTGATACGTGCGAACATCTCCGCCGAGACAATCATCGATGCGGGAAAGATCACCCTCGAGGATCGACTGCAGCCATGATTCCGGCTGTAAACGAAACAACGGGTTGCGCGCACTGCCCTGCGGATAGCGATTCTCGAACAGCCTCCGCATCAGTTCGATAAAGCCGGCCTCGGTCTCATCGAGCAGTGGCGTTTCACTGGCTCCCGCGCCGAACGTCACGTTCGCCTGGCGATCAAAGGAATCAGCCGCGAAGCCCTGGCGTACACGGGCAAACTCCAGCCCGTAAAGCGATATCCCCACTTCATTGGCGCTGCGCGCGGTCACAGTCACCTGGTTCCGCATACCAGGAGGAAGCAAACGCAGAACGTGGGCCACTCCCTCCTGCGCCCGCTCCAGTGCTGCCTCCGAATTAAAGGCATGCACCAGGCGCATTTTCAAATTGCCCTGGTCCAGGGTGTCGATGCTCAACAGCTCATCGTTGCCTGCGCCTACCTCGTAGAGCTCCCATTGCGCCAATTCGCGGTTGAGCCACGCCATGCGCGCCCGCGTGGTGGCGGTCGAACCCGCAGGAAGCAAGACTCTGAGCCCTTGACATACTCGCTTGCCAGCGGTGTGTTCCCGACAATAAGCCAGCCAGAGGATTCCCAGGGTGAGCACCCCATCGATGGTCGCCTGGCTCTCCTCGGCGTTCACTCCAATGAGCGCCCAGCATTGTTGCCCACGCACCAGCAAGCCCCGGGCATACGCCGGACCGAAACTGTGCTCCAGATCCATCGCCGAACGCAGGCTCTCTAATTTGTATTCGTGAAAGTGGCGAGATGTCAGCCGCTCCAGCAACTGCAAATACCTCGACCTCGAAAGGGCGCGCGTGGCCGGTGTCCTCAGGTCGCGATCTTTGACCACCTCGATCGATTGTGGACGCTGTGTGCCCAGGCGGCGCACGCGAATGCGCAGCGCCTCTTTTCGCGATTCCAAACCAGTGACGGTACGAACCATGTTGCGCTCTTCAGACCACACATGCAGCAGGCAACGGCCGTGGTCGGCTGAAATGGAATATTGGGCAGCAGCCATTTCGAAGATGACCCGGCCATCCTCAAGCAACGCGGCACGAGGGTGGCCGGCGAAAAATTCTTCCAGCGAACCGGCGAGCTCGCCAGGAGAGACTTCAGCCTTCTCGCGGATTTCCAATTTTTTTCACGACCAGCCCATGCGTCTGGAGAGCTGGGTTACGTGCGCGGTGTGGTGGCGGCCATGCCAATCGTAGAGGACGACTGCTTGCTCGACGGACTGACGGCCATTCTCAGGGTGGGTATAACCGCGCTTCCAGTCCTGCTCCTTGAGCGAGCAAAACAGCCGCACCCAACGAGCATGCAGCGCGTCCAGCAGGTCGAGCGAAGTGGTGACAGCACCGGCGCGAGCATCCTCGAGCTCGGCCCAACGGTTTTCCTGATACGCAAAAATCACCGGCCAGTCTTCCGTCAGTCCATGGCGAACCCGGTTGTAGGCATTCATGTGGCTGTCGGCGACATGGTGCACCAACTGCCGCACCGTCCAGCCGCCTGGCCGGTAGGGCGTTTCGATCTGCTCCTCTGACCACCCCGCGACTGCTGATCGTAGATTCTTCGGTAGCTGCCGGATGCCCTCAATGGCAGCGATCCGCTCTTCGGCGGTAAACGACTCCGCTTTGCGGGGACCTCCGACTGGATAACGCAGAGAAGCATCCGATGTCATGTTCGACATCTTAGTGCAAATCTCACTCCGCGGGCGGAATCGCGTAGTAGCCCTTGCGCGCCTGCGCCTTCAGGCCGTCTCCCTTAACCTGGACGTCAATTTTTCGATAGGACCCGTCGAGCTTGTCATTGGTAGGGGTGTAACTGGCGACGTATTGGGTGCGCAGCTCTTCCTCGATCTGGGAGAAGGCGTCTTCCATCTTCTTGCCGTTGTTGCCCACGTCGATCACCCGGCCGCCGGTTGCTTCCGCCATTTGCCTCATGTACGAGTCACCGGAATAGCCCATGCCATACATGCCGCGGCCGTAGAATCCACGGTCTGCAATGAGCAGAACGTACACGATGGTATTGGCTTTTTGCGCAGCTTCGATGGCGCCCTGCAGCTTTTCTGTGCTGCCCTGATCTTCGCCGTCGGAAAGAATGATGATTGCCTTGCGGCCGGTCTCCTGCGACAACTTGTCATGCGTGGCCAGAAAAACTGCATCGTAAAGAAGAGTACCGCGCGGCGTGCCTGTGGGCATGCCACCGCCGCCGCTGCCGGTGTTGATTTCCGCCTTATCCATAGCCCGGGACAGTGCGTGGGCGTTGCTGGTGTAGTCGGAAAGAAGCTCCACATTGATATCGAAGGAGATGAGAAAAGCTTCATCCTTGGAGCGAAGAACGCGGCTGAGGAAGGCGCCCCCGGCCTGCTGCTCCAAAGGCAGAACGTTCTGCTGGCTGCCGCTGGTATCGAGCAGGATGCCCAGAGTCAGAGGCTGGTCGTTTTCGGCAGTGAAGTTTTTGATCTTCTGCGGCGCCTTGTCTTCGAGGATGGTGAAGTCATCCTTGGTGAGATGGGGGATCAGCAGGCCGTGCTTATCGTGCACGGTGAAGTAAAGGCTCACCAAGTTGACATTGACCTTGAGGGTGGCCACCGGCTGCTGTTGATCGTCCTGATTTGGGTCGCCCGCCGGCCCTTGCGGCGGGGCGTCCGGGGAGGGCGCAACCTGGGCCACTCCGCCTACAGCAGAACCGAAGACCACGGCGCACATCAAAGTAGACAACAGAACTCCCCGCAGGGAGTGCAGGCGGAATTTCATGGAGGTTAGACGGTGAAGCATGGCGGAACGATACCTCGGAGGCCTTACAACGCCGGCGGCGCGTCTGGTAATCTTATGTCTCCAATAGTAAGTCACAAAGCGTGAGCACGACTGAAGGTGAACAATGAACCGAGTCGTCCGCCTGGGGGTCTTTCAGTGAGGCAGGGTGTCTTGGCAGTCGTGTTGTTTTCAACTGTTGTGCTGGGACAGCAGCAGAGCGTGCCGGATGCTCCGACCCCGCAACAGCCTGACAGCCTGGGCAATCTGTCCTCCGGCGTGACTCCAGGTAAAGGAGCTCAGGCGCCCGCGCAGGATCAGGGCACCAATACCACCCAGGTGCCGCCCTCCACAACGACGCCCGGCCCGGCTCCGACCCAGGACCAGCAGCCGCAGGAAACGCCGCCCGAGGAAAAAAGTCTCCAGACCTTCGTTTTGCGGGTCAATTACGTCGTGGTTCCGGTTACGGTTCTGGACAAGAAACACCAGCAGGTGGCCGGGTTGACCTGGCGCGATTTCCAAATCTACGAGAACAACGTTCGTCAGCGCATCTCCGTCTTCAGCGCCGACGCCGTGCCGCTCTCTGTTGCCCTAGTCATCGACCAAAGCCTGGATCGTGACACCATGGCGAAGGTCAACGAGAGCCTGCGTGCGATCCAGGGCGCCTTCACGCCTTCCGATGAAATTGCGGTGTTCACCTACGCCGATGGAGTCAACAATCCGACTGACTTTACCGCCGCGTTGAGTGCCCGGGTTCCGGCAGTCCTGGCGCAATCGAAAAAGGAAGGCGATTCTTACGGTCCTCCCATTACGGGCGGCCCGCTGGCCGGCGGCCCCACTATCAACGGCCGATCGGTTGACCCGAATCTCGACCCGCAACGGGCAAACTCCGGCTTCCTGGTCTATCCGAAAGAAATCCACACCTTGAACGATGCCATCCTGGCCGCCGGCAAGTCTCTTTCCACCCGGCCAAAGGAATTCCGGCGCATCATTTATGTGATCAGCGACGGCAAAGAGTCGCGCAGCAAAGCCAACTTCCATGAAGTGGTGCGTTACCTCGAGCGCAACCAGGTCGCGGTTTACGGCACACTGGTCGGCGATTCAGCCACCTGGGGTCTGGGCTATCTGGACAAACATAAGATTCCCCTGCTGCCGCTTTCTCCGGATAACATTCTGCCCAAGTACACCGATGCAACCGGCGGGCACCTGTACTCTGAATTTTCGAGCAATGGGATTCAGAAAAGCTTTGGTGAGCTGGCTGCCCTGGCGCGGACCCAATACACTCTGGGCTACTACAGTCACGTTCCCGTCATGGATGGCAGATTCCGCACGATCGACGTCCGCGTGCTGCGGCCTAATATCGATGTGATCGCCGAAAAAGGCTACTACCCGACGGCAACCAACCTCTCGCGATGACCACCGCAGTCGCAGGCCCGGGCCTGAGTTTCATCGGCCTGGGGCTGGCGGCGTCGGCTTTTTGGGGAGCCAGCGACTTTCTCGGCGGCCTCGCCACCCGCAAAGCCCACGTGGTGATGGTGGTTGCCCTGGCTCACAGTCTCAGCCTGGTGATGTTGCTGCTGATCGCCCTGGTCACGCACTCTCCGGTGCCGCCTGAGCGTTTTGCGCTTCTCGGCCTCTCTGCCGGAGTCTTTGGCGGCCTCGCACTCATTCTTTACTACCAGGCCCTCTCGTTGGGGGAGATGGGTCTCACGACCGCGCTCACCGGCTTACTGACGGCGCTCGTTCCTGTGGCCTACTCTTTTTTTACCCAGGGCCGTCCGAAATCCACCCAAATCGCTGGCTTTGTGCTGGCGGGAGCAGCGATCGCGTTGATCGCCTATGCGCCGGCGGAACGGCCTCGTCCGCTCGCGCTTGGCTTGGCAAGCCTGTCAGGGGTGGGGTTTGGTGTGTTTCTGGTGGTTTTGAAGGTGGGCAGTAGCCATGGGCTGATCTGGCAGCTCATCTATTCGCGCATGGCCAGCGCTACGCTCGCAGCCGGGGTTGTGGTGTGGGTATTGGTGCGGGGCTCTACGAAGCAGGGCTCGAGTTTACGCAAGCAGGTGAGCGCAAACCGGTTCCTGTGGGTTGCCGGATCTGCTGGTGTACTCGAGGCAACGGGGAGTTTGCTTTATATGCGGTCCGCCAGCGAGGGACGGCTGGACGTG
>Ga0209006_10004975_pt1 | contig 12074 bp, 9 predicted proteins | sample JacPin_JW_Ref_O2_FD_188567 | JGI IMG/M metagenome (GOLD analysis project Ga0209006, IMG submission 188567) | Forest soil microbial communities from Algoma, Ontario, Canada - Jack Pine, Ontario site 1_JW_Ref_O2 (SPAdes) (version 2) | ecosystem: Environmental > Terrestrial > Soil > Boreal...
ATCATTAATTCAGCCTTTCTCGGACCCTATCGGGGGCCGGCATATCGCGTGCATAACCGATGCGCTACCAAGGGCGGGGGGCGACGCGCAGATCGCCCTGATCTGGCATCACTCGCGCGCTCGTCCCGTCCGAGGCGAGCGCGGGCATGATCGACCCAGGCGGCCGCGCCCACCGGGGGTGCGCTTCCGCATCCTCGGCGAGCAAGGCTGGATCGCCGGGAGCGCCTGCGCCGCAACGGCAGATTGGGAAGTCCGGTGATCGCGCGGGCAGACACCGGTCAGGCGGGCGGGGTGAGTTCGTGCCGTTTAGAGAGCCAGTCGATGATCTCGGCGGCGGCCAGGTCGTTGCCGGTGGGCTCTCCCTCGGTGATGGGTCCGCCGAAGTGCAGGCCGCGGACGGTGGCGGTGGTGAGATCCTTCGCGCCTAGCGCGTCGATCATCTGGCGTGAGTCGGCGGGGAAGGCTGCCTGGTCGCCGGTGAGTTCGATGAACAGGGTCGGGGCAGTGACCCCGGGCGCGCATCGCGTGAAGTCGGCGTTGGAGCTGAGTCCGGACCAGGTCGACAGCCAGGCTTCGGGGGTGGTCAGCCGGCCGAAGCCGGTCAGGCCGTAGTTGATGAGGTCGGGGCGCTTGCCGAACAGCGATCCGTAGGGCCGTTCGCTCGGGTCGAGTGACAGGTCGACGTTGCGCGGGTCGGCGTCGGTGCGGAAGACGGTGATGATCCGGGGGGCCAGCGACCGGCGGCGGTCGGGCGCGTGGCCGCTGTTGCTGAAGGCGGCGCGCGCTTCCCCGGTCCGGGCCAGGTGCTGACGCGCGACAGCGTCGATCCGTACGACGCGGTCATGTTGGGCCGCCCGGTAGCGGGCGAGGAATTCCCCGGTGTAGGCCGGGCTGGCGGGCGGCTCGGCGAACCCGTTGGCGGTACTGAACGGGTCGAGTTGCGGCACTACCGACATCGGGTCCTGCTCGTCGGCTACCGATGGGTCGATGCTGGCGAGCAGCAGCCGGCCCTGCCCGTGGTGCGGGGCCAGGAAGATCACGCCGTCGGGCAGTGGCAGCTCGGCGTCGGCTAGCCCGGCCGGGCGGCCGGCGGGGGTGGTCGCGATTCGGCCGGCCGGCGCTAGTCCGGCTTGTTCGAGGTAGAACGCGTAGAGGGGCCCGCCGCCGGAGTGCCCGAGGGTGATGACCGAGGCGAATCCCTGCTCACGCAGGAACACCAGTCCGGCGGCGGCGTCGAGGAGCGCCTGCTCGTGGACGAGGGTGAGGTCGTTGTTGACCGAGCGGGTGTGCTGGGTCCAGACCGCGGCCCCGGCCTTGAGCAGCGCCGGGACCAGCGGATGGTGCGTGACGTCCTGGCGCGGGTGCATCAGGCACACGACCGTCCTGGCTCCTGGCACCGTGGCCAGCACGCCGCGGACGGTCGCCCCGTCCGCGGTGGTCAGCTCATGCACCGAGGTGACGGCGGATTCCGGGCGGCCGCCGGCGGCGAGGTACCTGCCCGCGCCGAGCCGCTCGGCCGATGCCGTGCTCATGCGGGCGCCACGCGGAGGGCGTCCTTGTCGTGCTGTGTGATGCGGCTGTCCCGCGCGATGCCGCCGACGGCGCTGTACCAGACCGCGTGCCGGCACCCGGTGGCGCGGCGGTCGATCACGATCGCGGCGTCCGAGGTGATCTCGAAGTACGGGCCGATCCGGCCGACCGTCACAGCGGGGTCCTCGGCGGCTACCTTGGCCAGCGGCGTGTTCTCCGGCACGTCGAGGACGTATATGGTGGTCACCGCCCGGCCTCCTGCCCGGCTCGCGCCAGCTCCCAGGCCGCGGCGCGGTCGACGATCAGCTCGGCCTTGCGGGCCAGCAGCTTGCCGAGCGTGGGATCGGGCCCGGCGACGACGTCGAGTAGGGCGTCGATGGTGAGGTTGGCGTCCAGGTCCTCCTGCGGCGTGACCGGCCGCAGCGGCATGGTGATCTCGATGAGGTAGCCGTTCGGGTCATGGGTGTAGATCGACTCAATGGTCTCGTGCCTGATCTGCATCTCGACCGGCCAGGTGCTGTCGTCGAGCCGGCGCCGGTACTCGAGCAGGTCGTCCTCTTTCTCGACATGAATTGCCAGGTGCCGCGAACGCACGAAGAACTCGGGGACCTCCGGCCCGAAGCCCGCGTAGACATCGCCGCGCTCGCGGGAGTGCACCGGCTCGAGACCGAAGTAGTAGAAGAACGCGATCCGGTCGTCGTTGCCGATATCGAAGAAGAAGTGGACGAAATCGGGGTGATCCTCCGGCCCCCAGCCGACGGCGCAGATCGAGTGCACCACCGGGAACCCGAGGACGTCCCGGTAGAAGCGCACCGTCCCGGCCGGGTCGAGCGTGGGGAACGCGGCGTGGTCGACGCCTTTCACGCGGTGGTCCAGCGCGGCCATTTCCAGCCTCCTGCTCGTCGGGTCCTGCTCTACACTACGTGTTTTTTATGTTTGAGTCAATAATTTGACGAATATGCTTACAGCGAGAGTGCGCGGGCAGGCGGCCCCCAGCCTGCGGCGGGGCGGGCGGCGGTGCCGGATGGGCTGAGGCGTTCAGGCGTCGAGGATGCGTTCGAGGTAGTCGAGGTCCTGGCGGAGCAGCTTCAGTGCCGCGGCTGGCCCCTCGCCGCCGGGGGTGCGGTGGTCGGCCTGCTGCACTGCCCCGATGGCCATGTCGGCCAGCTGGTCGGCGACGGCGTCGGCGCTGTCGCGGCCGGGCCGGAACCACCAGGCGACCCAGTTGCACATGCCGATCACGCCCAGCGCGGCGACCCGGGCGTCGACAGGCCGGAACCGGCCCGCGCGTATTCCCTCCTCGATGACACCGGTGACGGTCTCCAGGACGGCCCGGCGGCTGGCGTCGTAGGCGGCGGAGAGTTCCGCCGGGAGTTCGGCCTCGGAGCGGATGACCAGGCGGAACCGCTCGGGCTGGGTCGCCTGCCGGACGACGGTCAGCCGGGCGATCTCGCGGAGCTTGCCGGCGGCGTCGAGATCGGGGCGTGCGGCCAGTTCGGTCATCTGGGCCGCGGAGCCGCCTGCGACGTCGGCTGCCAGCTTGGCCAGCAGCTCGTCTTTGCTCTTGACGTAGTAGTAGAGCGCGGGCCGGGTGATGCCGAGCGCGTCGGCGATATCCTGCAGGCTCGTCCCGGCGAAGCCGCGTTCGGCGAACAGCCGGATCGCATGCTCGTATATCTCGTTCTCGACGAGCTCGCGGCGTGCGGTCGTGGCACCCGCGGGCTTGCCGCCGTTCCGCTGTGGCGGGGGCGGGGCCGTGCCGGCTTTCCTGCGCGCCGCGCCTCGCGGTGAGCTGCTGGTCATGACGGCGATTGTAGAAGGGACCCGGCAGCCCGGGCTGCGCCCGGCGGGCTGCTGCGGGCGGGCTGCTCCGCCGCGAGCAGGAGGCCCGCGCCGGGCAGGACGGCGGGCAATCCGAGGTGCCGCAGCAGGGTATACGCGCCGGCGGTGGCGGCGGAGAGGACGGGAAGCCCGAACTCCTCCTCGGCCGGGCCGATCAGTTCCAGCGACGGCATCTGCACGCAGGCGGAGATGACCAGCGCGTCGGCGCCGGCGTGGTCCAGGCCGCGTGCGGCCTTCATGACCCGCTCCCCGGGGATGCAGCCGACCTCGGCGTTATCGCCCACCTCCAGTGCGGCCCAGTCCAGCACTTCGAAACCCTCGGATTCCAGGTAAGCCACAACCTGCTCGGCCAGCGGCCGCAGGTAGGGCGTGACGACGGCGATCCGCGTAGCGCCGAGGGCGGCGAGCGCCTCGACTAGCGCGCCGGCGCTGGACAGGACCGCGGGCCGCTGCCCGGCTTCGGCGAGCTGTGCGGTGACCGCGTCCTCGGTGCGCCGGTGCTCCCCGGGGCCCTGCGCCATGATCGCGACCAGGCAGGCGTAGAGCAGGGCGTCGACCCTGGCGTCGGCGAGCTCGCCGATGCAGCGTTCCCGCTGGGCGTTCATCGCGCGCAGCTCCTCGGGGGAGACGGTGTGCATCCTCATCCGGCTGGAGTGAAAGGAGAACCGCGCATCAGCGTGCCTGGCCAGCAGCGCCGGGATCTCGGTTTCGACGGTGACGTTGGAGCTGGGGACGACGAGCCCGATGCGGCGGGCGCTCACGGGGTTCCCCCTGCGGTGACGGCGGGGCTGGTGGCGGGACGCGGCTGGTCCGCGGCGGGTCCGGCTGCGACCTTTCCGGCGATCTCGGCCCGCAGGCGGTTCTTGTCGGTCTTCCCGACCAGGGTGCGGGGCAGGTCGGCGAGATGCTCGACGCGTTCGGGCCACTTGAACTTCGCCACCTGCAGCCCGGCGAAGTGCTTACGGACCTCGGCCATGGTGAGCGGCTCGCCCTGCACCACGACGTAGGCGCAGGTGCGTTCCCCGAGCCGCGGGTCCGGCATGGCGACGACGGCGGCCGCGGTGATCCGCGGGTGGCCGAGCAGCAGCAGTTCCACCTCCTCGGCGTTGATCTTCTCCCCGCCCCGGTTGATGAGGTCCTTGATCCGGCCCTCGATGGCGACGTACCGCTCGCCGCCGATCTCGCGGACCGAGGCGAGGTCGCCGGTGCGGTAGAAGCCGTCCGGCGTGAAGGCCTGGGCGTTGTGCGCGGCGGCGTCCAGGTATCCGCGCAGCGTGTACGGGCCGCGGCAGCACAGCTCGCCGACCTGTCCGTCGGGGACCCCGGTGCCGGTGCCTGGTGCCACGATCCTGATCTCGTCCATCGGGGACAGGGGGGTGCCGACCGTGGTGGCCCGGGCCTCGCGGGGGGCACCGGGACGGGTGGTGAGGAACAGCCCCTCGCCCATGCCGAACAGCTGCCCGGACCACAGCCCGCGTCGTTCCAGCTCGTCGAACAGGGCTGGCGGCACCTTCGTGCCCGACAGGATCACCTGCGTCACCGACGCGGTGGCGGCCGCGAACCCGGCGTCCTCGGCGATGGCCTTGAAGTGCCCGTGGCCGAGCAGGACGTGGGTGGCCCGCTCCCTGGCCATCAGCGGCAGGGCGGCATCAAGGTCGGCGGTCCCCAGTACCAAGCAGGCACCCGCGCTGTGCGGTCCGTGGACCGCGCACACGATGCCGGCGTTGTGGATGACCGGGATCAGGTGGGCGACGCGGGTGTCCGGTGACCAGCCCCACGAGCGGGCGTAGGCTGCGGCGTTGTACCAGTACTCGGCGTGCAGCCGGGGGATCACCTTGGGCACGCCGGTGGTGCCGCCGGAGAGCTGGAAGACCGCCACGTCGTCCGGGTCGATGCCGCGCTGGATCTCCTCGACGGTCTTGCGGGCGGTCTGCGGATCGGTGCCGGCGCCCAGCGACTCGATCGCGGTCCCTGCGGTGCCGCCCGTGCCGCCGAGGACCAGGACGAGGCGCAGGGTCGGGTGATCGCGCTGCTGCCCGGCGGCGAAGCTGACCAGGTCGAAGCTCGGTGTGCCGGCTTCCACCAGGTGGGCGACGGCGCCGACCCGGCGGCTGATCTCGCCGATCTCGTGGCCGCGGTGCGCGGCGAGCGTGCAGACCGGCACCAGCCCGGCCTTGAGCACCCCGTACCAGGCCAGGACCGCGCCCAGCCGGTTGGTGACCTGGAACAGCACCGGGTCACCTGGGACCAGCCCGAGGCCGGCCAGTCCCGTGGCGAGGACGTCGGTGCGCTCGTCGAGCTCGCGGTAGGTCAGCCGGCCGTCGAGCGCGGCGACAGCGTCGCGCTGCGGGTACGCGGCCGCGACGGCGTGCAGTTCATCGGCGATCGTGCGGGTGCCCCACAAGCCCGCCTGCCGGTAGCGTTCGGCCAGGTCGGCGGGATAGCGCACCAGGCGCTCACCCCATCTGCTCGTGCTCATGCATCCTCCTCGTTGAATGAGATCAGGTCGGCGCGCGCGCTGACCAGCCCGGCGGCGAGGTCGTCGCGCAGGCCGGCCGGGCCGTCCACGACGATGAGCCCGCCGACCTCGGTCCGTACCCGTTCGGCCAGGTCCATCCTGGTCAGCACCGAAGGGCGGTCGGCCGGGCCGGTGAAGCGGAAGCCGCCCGCGCCGGCCTCGCGGGCACGGCGGGCCTGCCGGACGACGGCGTCCGCGGCCTGGCCCCACGGGTCGGCGACCACGTCGGTGATCGTGTGCAGACCGGCGCCGTCGGGGACGGCCGCGAGGACCCGGTGCGGGAACTGCCTGCCCTCGCAGCGCAGCGGCCGGTCCAGGATCCAGCTGGTGAGGTCCGCGGGGGGCGGCGGGGTCTTCGGGGTCAGGCCCGCGTACTGGCCCAGGGCGCTCGCGACGACGCCGGGATTGGCGGTCACGAGCCGGCCGAGCGGCACGTTGCCGGCCCGGGTCATGTAGGCGACCATCAGCTGCCCGGCCGGGACGTGCAAGCGCGAGGGGAACGACTCCCACCACAGCTGGCTGCGCCGGGCGAGTTCCTGCAGCCGCTCGACGGCCGGGCGGCGGGCGGCCTCGTACCGGCCGAACGCGCTGGCCGCGTCCGGCTCCGCGCCCAGCGCCTGGACCAGGCCGATCGCGTCCTCCATCGCGAGCTTGGTGCCCGAGCCGATCGAGAAGTGGGCGGTGTGCGCGGCGTCGCCGAGCAGCACGGTCCGGCCGCAGGACCAGCGCTCGCAGCGGACCGTGCGGAAGCGCAGCCAGCGGGTCCGGTTGCCGATCAGCGGGCGGCCCTGCAATTGCCCGGCGAACGCCTCCTGCAGGTAGCGCAGGGACGTGAGATCGGAGGCGTCGGGCGGGGTCTGCCCGGTCGAGGCCTCGAAGCCGGCGCGGCGCCAGGTCTGCTCGTCGGTCTCGATGAGGAACGTGCTGCGGCCGCCCGAGTACGGGTAGGCGTGCGTGACGAACGTGCCGTGCTCGGTCCGGACCGGAGCGAACACGGCGTCGGTCAGGGCGAAGTCCGCCCCGCACCACAGGTACAGGCCGCGCCCGGTCTCGGCGTTCCCGCCGAAGTCCCCGGCCTCCCGGGTGACGCTGCCGATCCCGTCCGCGGCGATGACGATGTCCGTGTCCAGGTCCCCGGCCTGCCGGCGCGCGCCGTACTCGAGCCGCACGCCGGCCTTCTCCGCGTGCCGCTGCAGCACGGCTAGCAGCTCGGTGCGCGCGACGCCGATCAGCCGGTCGTTGTGCACCCGGACGATCTGGTCCCCGACCTGCATCGTCATGTCGTGCCGGCATCCCGCGGCCAGGATGTCGCGCAGCGTTTCCGGGTCCGCGAGCTCAAGGTTGCGCTGGGTGCCGGCCGCAAGCCCGACCCCGAAACCGAACGTGGTGTCCGGTTCACCCTGTTCGTGCACGACCACCTCGCACGACGGGTGCGCGAGCTTGAGCAGCCGCGCGGCGTACAGCCCGCCCGGCCCCCCGCCGAGCACCGCGACTCGCTGTAGTTGCATCCCGACCTCCTGGCCCCGGTAGCGCTGACCGCCGGATTTGACGTATTCGTAGATTATTCGACATAAGAGACGATGTCGTCAAGGGATTGACTTTCGTCAGAGTCGTCAAATAGTCTACGTTCTCGTAACCACCGTAGCACGGGTCACGGCCGGGTCCCTGGCCGGACGCTGCAGCCTCTACCGTGAAGGAGCGTGCGCCATGGCCTATGTCATCGGCGTGGACGTGGGCGGCACGTTCACCGATGCCGTCCTGGACGACGACGCTGGGACCGTGCTCGCCGCGAAGTCCCCGTCCACCCCGCCGGACTATTCCCGCGGGGTCCTGGACGTGCTTGAGCTGCTGGCCGAGCAGCTGGGCGTCAGCCTGCCGGACATGCTCGCCGGCACCCACCACATCGCCCACGGCACCACCTCGTCGCTGAACGCCCTGGTGACGGGCAACGTGCCGCCGGTCGGGTTCCTCACCACCAAGGGCCACCGCGACTCGATCTTCATCATGAATGTCGAGGGCCGCTACCTCGGGCGCTCGCCGAACGAGCTGCAGAACGTCCTCGGGCAGGCCAAGGACCACGGCCTGCTCCCCAAGCGGCACGCCCTGGAGGTCACCGAGCGGATCGACCGGGACGGCACCGTCATCGTCGCGCTGGACGAGGACGAGGCCCGCGCCGCGATCCGGTCGCTGCTCGACGACGGGATCCGCGCGATCGCGGTGTCGCTGCTGTGGTCCTTCCGCAACCCGGTGCACGAGCGGCGGCTGCGCGAGCTGGTCGCCGAGCAGGACCCCGAGGTGTTCGTCGCGCTGTCCTGCGAGGTCAGCCCCCGCATCCGGGAGTTCTCCCGCAACGCCACCACCATCATGAGCACCCAGATCGGGCCGGGGCTGCGGGACTACCTGACCGCGCTGGAGGACACCCTGCGGGAGAACCGGCTCGCCGGGCCGCTGCTGGTCATGCAGAGCAACGGCGGCGCCGTGGTCGCCAGGGAGGCACCGGCGACGGCGATCAGCACGGTCGGCTCGGTGCTCACCGGCGGCGTTATCGGCTCGGTCGCCCTGAGCCGCCAGCTCGGCCACCGCAACGTCATCTCCACCGACGTGGGCGGCACCACGTTCCTCGTCGGCCTGGTGGTCGACGGCGAGCCCGTCCGCGACACCACGACCGTGATCAACCACCACCCGATCAACGTGCCCACGCTGCGGGTAGGCGCGATCGGCTCCGGCGGCGGCGCGATCGCCTGGCTCGACGCCGGCGGCAACCTGCGGATCGGGCCGCGCAGCGCCCAGGCCGTTCCCGGCCCCGCCTGCTACGGCAACGGCGGCACCGATCCGACCAACACCGACGCCAACCTCGTCCTGGGGATCCTCCCCGAGCGGGGGCTGCTCGGCGGCCGCAAGCCGCTGTCGCTGGAGCTGGCCCGCCAGGCCATCGACACCCAGATCGCCAAGCCGCTCGGGCTGACCGTGGAGGAGGCCGCGGCCGCCATCTACACCGTGCAGAACGCCCAGACCGGCGACCTGCTGCGCAAGACCGTCGTGGAAGCCGGCCACGACCCGCGAGAGTTCGTGCTCTACGCCTTCGGCGGCGCCGGCCCCGCGCACTGCGCCCGCTACGCCGCCGAGGTCGGGGTCACCGAGGTGGTGGTCCCGCTCGGCCCGGTGGCCTCGGCGTTCTCCGCCTTCGGGCTGGCATCCTCGGACATCGCGCTGGCCGCCGAGCTCTCCGACCCGGCGAACGTCCCGTTCGACCCCGCGCGCGCCGTGCAGAACTTCGCCGACCTGGAAAAGCTCGTCCGCGAGGGGCTGGACCGCCAGGGCGTGCGTTACGAGGCCATCCAGCTGCACCGCGAGATCGACATGCGGTACGCGATGCAGCTCGCCGAGGTCACCGCCCCGGTCGCGGGCGGACCGCTCGATACCGCCGCGATCGAGGCCGCCGCGGCCGCCTTCGAACACCGCTACGCCGCCCTCTACGGCGCGGACGCCGGCTTCCGCGAGGCCGGCATCCAGGCCATCACCTTCCGGGTCCGCGGGATCGGCGAGCTGCCGTTCTCCCCGGTACTGCCCGAGATCCCGGCCGCTTCCTCACCGGATCCCGCGGCCGCGCAGGCCGGCCGCCGGCCGGTCTGCCTCGACGCCGCGAAAGGCTACGCCGACACGCCGGTCTACGACTACCGCGAGCTGCGGGCCGGGCACGTGCTCACCGGCCCCGCGATCGTCGAGGTCCCGACCACCACCGTGGTCATCCCGGGCGGCACCACCGGCACGGTGGACGCGCTCGGCAACCTGGCCATCCGGCCCGCCCAGGCCGCCGTCGTCACCACTGTCCCCCCCGGGAGCGCGTCATGACCATGTTCGTCCCCGGCTCCGAGGCGTTCTCGAGCCGGCCCGTCGACCCGGACGAGCTGCAGCGCTCGCTGCCCTCGGTGCTGCAGACCCATACCGTCAGCCAGGAGCAGGTCGACGAGCTCGACCCGCTGACCTACGAGGTCATCCGGCACCGGCTGTGGTCGGTCACCGACGAGATGGGCGAGGCTCTCAAGCGCATGTCCGGCTCGCCGATCGTCACCGACGCCAACGACTTCGACTTCGCCATCTCCGATGAGCTCGGCCAGGAAGTGCAGGTCGGCCTCTACAACACGATGCTCGTCGGCGCGGTCGACCTGGCGATCTACTGGACGCTGCGCAACCGGGCCGCCAACCCCGGCATCACCGAGGGCGACATGTTCTTGTGCAACGATCCCTGGGTCGGCGGCGGCCTGCACCAGAACGACGTGATCGTCTACCAGCCCGTCTTCCACGACGGCCAGCTGTTCGCCTGGACCAGCGCGATCGCCCACCAGCCCGACCTGGGCGGCGTCGGGCTCGGGTCATTCTCGCCCGCCGCCCAGGACGTGTTCTCCGAGTCACTGCCCACGCCGCCGGTCAAGATCGTCCGCGACGGGCAGCTCCAGCGCGACGTCGCCGACCTGTGGGTCCGCCGCTCACGCGTACCGATGCTCATCGGGCTGGACCTCCGCGCCAAGATCGGCGCCAACAACGTCGGCCGGGAACGGCTGCACGCGCTCATCAGGCAGTACGGCGCCGACACCGTCAAGGCCGTCATGAAACGCATGATGAGCGACGCCGAGGCCCGGCTGCGCGGCAAGCTCGCCAGCCTGCCCGACGGCAGCTGGTCCGCAACCGGGTACCAGGACCAGTCCCACGAAGGCGACCGCGGCCTGCACAAGATCACCGTCACCACCACCAAGGCCGGCGACCACCTGACATTCGACTTCACCGGCACCGACCCCCAGGCCGGCGTCATCAACTGCACCTACGCCGGCATGCGCGGCGGCGTCATGCTCGCCCTGCTGCCCATCCTGGCCGGTGACATCCCGTGGGCGGCGGGCGGGCTGATGCGCTGCTTCGACCTGATCACCGAGGAGGGCACGCTCAACAACGCCACGTTCCCGGCCGCAGTCAGCCGCGGCCCGATCGGCCCGGCCTGGCTCACCGGCAGCCTCGTCGCGGAGTGCCTGTCGGGCATGCTCGACCGGTCACTCGAACTGGGCAAGAACGTCCAGGCCACCTGCTGCGGAACCTGGGACACCGCGATCATCGCGGGCCTGGACGAACGCGGCGAGCAACCCGCGCCGTTCCTCAACATCATCATGGAGCCGATGGCCGGCGGGTACGGCGCCCGCCCGCACGCCGACGGCATCGACACCGGCGGGCTGTTCTGCATCCCGATGGGCCGCATCCCCGACGTCGAGATGACCGAGTTCCTCTACCCCGTCCTCACCTTGTGGCGGCGCGAGGTCCCGGACTCCGGCGGACCCGGCCGGCACCGCGGCGGCGTCGCCGCCTCGGTCGCGATCACCCCGCACGGCACCAGCGTGCCGATGGGCCTCATCCTGGCCTCCGCGGGCAAGGCCGTCGCGCAGAACGCCGGGCTGTGCGGCGGTCATCCCGGCAACACCGGCCTGGACATCATCGCCCGGCGCAGTCGCGTCACCGAGATGCTCGCCGCCGGCCAGATGCCCAGCACGCTGGCGGAGATCAGCGACACGCTCGAGCCGGGCCAGAACTACGCGTCGAGCTACCTGGCCCCGGGCGAGGTCCTCGCCATGACCTGGCAGGGCGGCGGCGGCTACGGCGACCCGCTGACCCGCGAGCCCGACGCGGTCGCGCGGGACGTACGCGAGCAGAAGGTCACCGCCGGCGCGGCACGTGCCGTGTACGGCGTCATCATCGAAGATGGCACCGTCAACACCGCAGCCACCTCAGCCGACCGCGACCACCACCGCGCACGCCGCCGAGAACAGTCCCGGATCCTGCGCCACACCGGCGGCAAGGCCGACCTGAGGACGGCCAGGCGGCTCGACGACAACCTCGTCGAGACCGCAGCCCCCGGCGGGGCCGGAACCGTCGTGGCCTGCCGACACTGCGCCGAGATCCTCGGCAGCACCGCGGCGGACGCCGAACTCGCGCTCGCCATCCACGAAGGCCCCTCCACCGAGGCCGGGCCGCAGATCATCGCCAACCCGGCCGACTACGTAGACGCCCCCATCGTGTTCCGGCAGTACTCCTGCCCGAGCTGCTGGACCGCGCTCTACTCGGCCGTCGTCCCGGCCAGCCACGTCGACACGATGACAACCCTCGGCCGGCTCACCGCAACGACAGGCTGAAGTGACGGGCA
>Ga0209006_10004977_pt1 | contig 12072 bp, 15 predicted proteins | sample JacPin_JW_Ref_O2_FD_188567 | JGI IMG/M metagenome (GOLD analysis project Ga0209006, IMG submission 188567) | Forest soil microbial communities from Algoma, Ontario, Canada - Jack Pine, Ontario site 1_JW_Ref_O2 (SPAdes) (version 2) | ecosystem: Environmental > Terrestrial > Soil > Boreal...
ATCCACCAGGACACTGACTGCAGGATTAGGAACTGCGAAAATTTGCCAGGTGCATGTCACGATGATGGTGTGACGATCTTATACAGGGATTAGGCTATATTTTCTTACGTTAGCATCAAACAAATGGACCTTCTGATTCGACCGTTCGAGGTCGGGCACCATGCGATCCAGAAAAGTCCGGTGCCCGCCATCAAGGTAAGTGCTTTGTTACTACATAAGCTAGGTACATAAATATTTACCCAATCAGTGTACAAGGGCAAGTGGGAGATTGAGCCAGATGTTGTGGACCGCAATGAGAACCACAGACTAGCCGGCACCATTGCAGCGCTCTCACGAGGCTGGCGAAACCTAGGCCTTGGGCGGAGGACAACATGTTTTCAGTCAAAGGACACTCTTTTCGCCTCAACATATGCCTTCGGATGCATTCTCCTCTGAAGCTCAGCGACAACGATCTGTGTTTAACCAGATCCCACGCAGGATTGAAGAGGTATTGGCTTCAAAAGCGGCGTGGCTACAATACCATTTGCATGAATATGACGGAGTCCTTGCATGGCCGCCTGCAAGTATGTGCAAACATCCAACTCCTCAAGCCGTCTCGAATCTCTTTAACGGTCTCGGCTTCCCATAAGGGATCTGTACCTCGGCTAACCTATCCGCAATCTCATCCACATACCCCCCACGGTCGTCGTCGCCTTCCAACACTCTCTTGGGCACTCGCATGCTCGGCGCCGGGAATATTCCCGTAGATGCAGAAGGGTCAAAGTCCGGTAGACGTTCATTGACAATGTCGAACTTCCGCCTACATTGTACATGTAAGGATGAGCTATGAACTGTCAAGGTAGATGACGTACGCTTCATCGAAACTTCGAATATTTCGCCGGACTTCGTTCCCTTGTACTCCAAGCGCATCTGGTCCCAGCCGGAGTCCAACACCTGGTTCCTCTGGATCCAGACCTGTCTGAAACTCGGTCGCGTTTTCTGCTTCCTCTCTAGATGTCCCATGGCGGTGTGAGGAATGGCTGGGAAGTCATGCAGAAAAAGTGACGCACCGGAGGCTTTGAAAGAGTCTTTGCATTTTTCCGACAGCTAGGATCTTATTCTTAATCTGCGTCCTTCGTTGTGAAATCTCACTCGGTGTCAACGGAACTTGGACAGCGCTGCGGGTATCGGAGCCCTCTTCATCGTCAGACCAAGTATCACTGACTAATTCCTCTTTGCTACAGATACTGAGAATCGCAAGCAGCATTTCCGTGACTACCGCTGCGTCAGTGGCGCCCAACAAGAAGGGATGTAATGGAACGCACTTTTTGCGCCGACAAACGGCAAACTCCATGTAAATGCATCCATAAAATTCGGGAGCCAATAAGGGTGCGCGGTCGAGTTATACTGTCTTATAGTAATGTTTTTGTTTGCATATTTGAGAACGGCTCCACGATTGTGATATACATCCAGATAGTTTGGGGCGGAAAAGATTGTGATTACAGAAGGAAACTTTTTAGTGGGCGTCTTCCGATGCATGGTATATCTGTGGATCATAGAACTAAGTTGAAGTGATGGCAAGTAACCAGAGTCTTACCCAGCATCCTGGGCTTCGTGCCCGCGTATGATACTCAACAACTTGTTTCGCGCCAGGAATTCACATGCCGCGTCATACCTATAGTTGCATCGACAACTAATGCAGGTTTCGAAGCAGAGCACTCACGTGAAGTAGAATGAGCACCCCCTCGTAGAATTCGGAAGAAATGTGGTACCTGGGGGCAGAGAGGGTCCGTGAACTGAATGTTCCTGCTCATGCCCAAAGTTCGCTATCGGATCAGCCCAGAGAAGGTCACATAGAAGGCCGTCAGAGCCGGGTTCTCGGAAACGGTTCAGCTGGGAAATATTTAGCTGGTTGACGACGACGGAGAGTGAGTAAAACGTTTACATGGTGGAGATCCTCAAGAACCACGAGCTCCGGAGAAATACCACCGTGTACGCAGAAGAATCGCCCATCGACGAGGGCAGCAATGGGTAATGCACAAAATGATTTGATGCATGCTTCGTACACGCGAGTTGAATACTTATGCAAACCTAAAGGAACAATGACATCACTTGACGAGCAAGCAAGACAAGACTCACATTCGCGCTGGAAGGTAAAATACTCAGTGAGATGTCGACACTCGTGGTTCCCTCTCAACAGTACAAATTTGTCGGGGTACCAGAGTTTTAGGGTATATAAATACAGTAAACACTGTGAAGGACATGAGAAAGCCTCTGCGTGGAAGGAAAACAGGTCGCTTACTTCAATTCCAAAGCATCCTCGATCCACGTAGTCACCCAAAAATAAATATGAGTTGTCAACCAGGCTACCGCCCACTTCAAAGAGTTTCATAAGGTCATACTACACACTCAAAATATGCAGACATGAATAACACAGTCAATTGCTAGACGATTTCTTCCACTCACGTATTGGCCATGTATGTCCCCGCATACTATATTTCGATAAACAGAATAGACGCCAGAATTATAACAAAGACTGACTTGTCACTGGACTCCTCACATCCACCATGTTTGGTTCCCTGGATAGCATGTCCGTAGCCTTGTTGAGAACGAACAGGGCTTGTTCCTCTGTTAACCGACCCTCTTGATAAAAGTGATGTTTCAAGAATGTCCCGTTAGGTTTCCGCTCGCCTGTGAGTGGATCTTGGGCATAGAACTCCTCATCTGATGGCCTGGAGTAAGAGGGTTCTGGGACCTGGAAAAAGTCACAATGGGAAGATCGATATTGTGTATATCCATCATTGACACCAAAACTGACATCACGTATCTGCCGCTCACGCAAGTTGGAGGGCAGTTGGAGATCTGTGGGCAAGCTGCCAGGAACGAAGGGCTCGATGAAATGCTCGTCTGTATGCATGAAATTCGGTCTGGGATGAAGTGAGAAGTGAACGGTGGGATCAGGTAGATTGTCCCACTAGTGGCGGCTGAATTTGACTCGGCAGGACATGAGGCGCCTGGCAGGGCTTCTTGTGCCGTACGCAGACTACGAGAAAAGGAAACACATTAGACGCTGTGACATTCCAGACCTTCACGGGGCCATTATCATGGGCGTTTGAGCAACTGCGATCAGATTTAGGGGAGTTGCAAAGGTCTTTCGCGTATATTTTGACCGTCGTAAGGCTGATCGGAGTGAAATACGTATTATGACCTCAAACAAGTTCTGCCGAGATGGCTACATAGAAAGAACACTGAGCAACGAGAAAGGAAGTTCAGATGTCCTTGCTTCTACGTAAGCCTTGCCCGAACCTTCCCCAGGATCGGTGACTTTGGCACCACGCATGATCACCAAATACTCCTATGAGCAGCTCTTGTTGTTCCCCTTCGATATTGTCAATTCTGCCTTTCCTAAGAGCGCTCGTCGCTCGCTGCACACTGATACCGGAGATCCTGTAGTTGTCACCAATTTCCAAATTATTCTGAAGAGGTACATAAGTACATCGACAGCAAGATACCCGAGTTAACTGGTTATCGCAGTAGACATATGTACACTTCAAACTAGGCGTGAAGGATATGGGTTAATAATGGCTTGGATGGGTAATGGTTGCCCCTTACCGTCCAGATAGTCCGCAGCCAAGAGTCTGTGTGTCAAAGTCAAAACATGTTCATACACCACAAATGAAAGGACTGACAGCTCCAAAGTCACCTCTGGTGGAAGATGGTCCATGAATTCTTGAATGGGGATGTCTTCCTTTGGTCCGACATTCTCGTAGGCTGCTCTGAATATCATGTATTCGCATAGTCTCTCGACAACAGCCGCTCTTTGAAAGCCGTATTAACATCGGACGGTTCACCAGTGACATGTGCACTACGTACCGTTCTAAAATAGGACAAGTGTTTGATATAGCTTCTGCAAAACTGCCTGCAAAGAATCCCTCATCAAACTCGGTGTGGTGTCGTGAAGCGTCATTGACTTACTGTCCGAGTCTAGCATGTTTTTCAGCGTTCCGCTGGTGATAGCCACCTTACGCCTCACGATAAATGAATAACCGTCATTGCTGGTTATTCGAACCCAATGGTTCTGTTTGTTCTCCTCGTCGTTCTGTAAGTAACAGATTGATAGTTTGTCAGAGTTCTGTAATTGATTTCTCCTTACGCGCATTTCCACGTCGCCCTCCATTTGTGATATATCTAGCGTAGGTTTGGAGATCTTCGGCGATGAATTTCAAGGCGACGCGTCAAATCCAAGAGATCGAGCATGCGGCAGTTGCCGAGGATAGCATTACCCAAGCAGCCAACTGGACTCACCCATCTTTGACTTTCACTACAACCTCAGCTTTGGTCTCAAGGTTTCGTACTCGCTCGATATGTCTCTCCCAAAGGTTACATCTATCCCTTAGTTCTATTAACTGGCGTTCCTCACCTATCTGATCACAGCGGATCATCAAGGTCGGTGTCGCGTGAAATGGGCGAAGGATTTTTGGCTGAACATGTCGCCTTCGTTGCTCAGGAAACTGAACGCCTCGTTGCAGACCCTGCACCAGGCATAACAGCGTCACCACATGAAGACAATCTACGTTACTTTGATGTCACAATCCAAGGGCCGGACGGCAGCCCATTTCAGCGTATGTGAACCCATATTGGCTCTATTTTAACGAGAATATCACATTTTTTTCAGAGGGTGTCTTTAATCTTGAACTATTCCTACCTGAGGAGTATCCTATGAGTCCCCCAAAAGTGAGGTTCTTGACAAAGATATACCACCCCAATATCGGTGCGTTCTGGCATTAGATGCCGCCCTCCCCTATGCTCACACATATACTGCACAGATAAACTGGGTCGGATCTGTTTAGATATATTGAAAGGTACGCTACCACCTGAATTGAGGTATCGATGCAATGTCATTCTCCTTCCTAGACAAATGGTCTCCTGCGTTGCAAATCCGGACGGTTCTCTTATCCATACAAGCCCTCCTGAGCGCGCCCAATCCAGACGATCCACTGGCCACCGATGTCGCAAAGCATTACAAAGAAAACGAGAAAGACGCACAAAGAGTCAGTCGAGAATGGACGGAGAAGTATGCATCTGGTTAATCAGATAGGTACTGAAGGTCACTGTGAGCTCGAGCGCGGATCATCAACGTATCTTTCGACTAAATTTTGTGCAATACACTTTTGTATGTAATATTTCGGCTGCGCGCATTGTGAACAAAGCCCAATTTTCTGACAACATTTGTCCCTCGCCTCGAGATCAAATACCAGCCTCACAAATGCACAAGTATATTGTGCCTCTAGAAACGTGTCCGAGGGCTCGTCGTGATGTATGCAGAAATGATAATGCAGCGTGTTCTCCTTTTCGTCTCCAGCGTGTTCACTCCATATGGCCAAGTTGACACAAGCTATGCCTATGTTCGAATTCCGGAACAAGCATGTGCGCGACGAGTCGCTGGTCATTTTGACAACAAAGTTGCTGGAAAATAGACCACACATCGCGTCCATATTGATCATAAGCTGTGGCTGTAATATTTGCCCGAGACCCTAAAACCCGAGGCAAATCTTTTGGCAGACCTTGGTAGAATGATTAATCCAGACCTTGCTGTCATCCATTTCCTCGTTGAAAAAGCCTTCGTAGGCTGTAATATGATCTGCTGGCAGGGTGGGCGTGGTGGTCAAGTTCGGCCAAAGCATGCGCTCATGGTGGCTTTTTTTTTCTGTTGGAGATCATGTGATGCTGCTCGCTTGCTGAAATGAGGCCTATTCGACGTTAGTTGCAGTGGCCTACCAAAGGTGATTTCCCTAAGAAAATGGGACATTGGTCCTGCATTCTAATCTCTCATCTCAAATTTCAGATATGAACGAAGATGAGGTGGTAGACACGTCTGATCCTGAGGAACGCGAAGGTCTTGAAGCGGAGAAGGTGGGGTATTGGCAACACGTCCCCTCCCAAGTTCGAAGCCGCTCTCTCAGTGTTACCAGTCTGTCATCCCTTTCTTCTTCACCTATATCACCCGTTCCCGAGGTCCCTGTACCTGACCCAAACCCTGCGACACGCTACCCGCTTCGTGCGCGTAATGCGCAACAAATTAACCCGTATGCCTACGATAAGGGCCTGTACATGAGGCTGATGCAATCTAATCCGGACGCGATTGTACGCGTAACAAGCCCAAAGAGGAAAACCGACGGCTACGGACGCGCTGCTAGCGAGGAGACCGAACTGGATAATGATGACATGGAGGAGGATGTGTTCGTTCACCCCCGGCGCAAGGTTTACGGTGTACTGAGGAGGAGTGATGACCTCGGATTTCTGGCCCATGAAGATACCGCAATGGATGAGGACGACCAACCTGAAGCGACACGTCCACCGAGACGAAAGAGCACGAGCCCTGGGAGATGGAATGATGTTATTGGATCTCCCTCTCATCAGGACATGGATATGGTAGATATAGGTGAAACTTATGAGGAAGATGGTATGGGTACTCCGAGTCGGAAGTCTGTGAGCTTAAGAAGAAGGGGCGAGACCGTTAGCGTCGATAGCGAATCTCAAGAGGACGACGGAACTGGATCGGAATCCCATTTTCATGCTTCACCGAGACTGAAGGACAAGGCCCTTCGGGATCTAGGAAAGCTTTGGCCAGCGGTCATGATTAATCGGTATCTGCAGGACCAAAGCGTGGCACCGGTACAACGTAAACGTGCCCTTCCTAGAAGTAATACCAGTGACGAGGAGGAAGGACTTCTTCAACCTGGAAAAACTCGTGTCAGAATAATGTCACATTCGCCAAGGGCCATACGCGATATCAAAGGAGACTCGGAAAGCTCTGATGAGCCCTCCGATAGTTCCCTCGAGCGTGGTTATCCCCCATCGTCGGAGGTCACATCGCACATCACTTCACCAGTAATCAAACGCATTTCACGCAGGAAATCTTCATCCGTCACTCCTATTTATAGCGAGGATGAGAGCACGAGCTCTGATGATGGTCTAGACGACACTGAAATCACTGCGTGGCTTGGGGAGAAGTCTGTGTTTCGCAAGGCCAACCGCAAGCATTCGCTACCAAGGGAAGATCTGATCGATTGGATGCTAACGCGCACGCGAACTGTGGGCGCGAATCCGCGTCGTGTGAAGCGAACGCCTACAAAGTCAGGAGTAAAAGGGCATCACCGCCTCCAAGTAGTGACGGGAGGTGCTCAAAAGGTTCTGTCCGGAAGACAAACTTTGCTGACGTTCGAACGTGCAAACCATAGGCGACAGTCATCTAGTCATCACAATGATCCTCGCAGACGGTCTTCTCCTGGTATGCTAACTACGGAAGATATAAACGGCAAAGACGCTGGTCCAGGCGAAGGATCATCTCCGAAGCACAAGAGGCGAATCCGTCCGCACGGACCGCTCCATGTCTTTTCCTCAAACGGGGCTCGGATTTCTTCCGGACGACGAAAAAACGCCACGCTAAGGGTCAATGTAGAGGATGAGGGATTTCGCAGAGCACTGGTTCCCCCGGCTGTCCGTGGAAATGGTGACGTTCGCAATCACTCATCGACACCGAAAACAAAATGGCAAGCACAGGGGAATAGCCTGTTCGCTGGGCCGCTGGACGCTTATGTGACGAATATAATAGAACCCATCCAGTCTCGACATTCTGCCCAGCTTTGTGAAATCAAACCTGATTTCGATATACCTTTCCTCACTCCTGGGATCGCTTTTCGCGGCGATACGTACCTTGGTAAGGCGTGGTTGCATGAACTTGTGACTATTCTATCCAACGAATCCAACGCTATTGCACCCTTTCCATACTCTACGCACGGCCTCGAGCTGTCTGCTAGCATGTCGGTTCCCGATTTCTCGACCGCCCTCACCGTAATCTGCGATCGTTTGCTAGAATTCGCTTCTTCTCCGGTTGGAAATCATGCAGTGGATCTAAAGCAGTGGGAAGGAATCATGCACGTCGTCTGTCAATTGGTCTCTTGGCTGCCTACCGGAGCTGATGCTGAAGATTGTCTTCTTCTGCAAACGGTGGTGCGCGAGCAAGTCCTACGTTTGATCAATGGTGTTGAGGAGCGAGAAAATTGTTCGGAGGACATCGTGTTCACAGTCTATTGGTTTACCGTCGAACTATCGGCCCGTCTGGAATACACTCTTCCAAGGCCAGCCGAATTGTCTTCCCCTGGCACCGACGTTTTAGTCCAGTGCATCATGCGAACTATGCAGCGTCTTCTTATGTATGGATTACAGAAAACCATGGACCCTATCCAGACAAATCGGGACGGTTTTGATACTCGTTCCGTCCCCGAACGGACGGCTGAATTATGGATTTCTCTCTTTCATCTTCTCGATAAGTGCGACATCTGCTCTCCGAACCTCGACGTCGGTCCCCACGTGCACCCACTTTGGAGAGTTCTTTACCAAATTCTCCAATCCAATGGTGTGCAGTCAGGGTTGGAATCCAGTGAAACAATTTGGCGGATGATATTCAGTCTCTGTTCTCTTTCCCAGTTCTCCGTCCATGGGATGACAACTTCGACTTGCCGTATCGGCGCAGCCTGGGAACTCGTGACGGTCGCTCTCAATCATATCCGATTAGGAGCCGAACTTGCCAAGGATCCCTTATGTCCGGAGCGAAGTCTCGACAAACGTGATGCTTATATCGGAATCGTTGTTTCCAGGTGTTTTATCTTATGCGATCGATGGCATTGGGATCTAAACCACGCTTCCCCCATGTTTCACCAGATTGCTGAAATATTTCGCACTCGCTCTTTCGCTAATCTCCGTCGGGAAGCGTCAGATTTTCCTGCGTTCATGCTCGAAAATAACTTTGAACTGCTATTCCAATACAAGACAGGCGACACTGCGTTTGAACTGTTCCTGAAACTCATAGTCCAGGCAGCCAAGAATGCGTCAAATGACGTTGACCGGGATGCAAGAATGGGTTCCTCACCGATGTTGAAAAAAATCCTTTCCCTTGCAATACCGATTGGATCTGTACCATTTACGAAAGCAAATCCGCCGTCCCTGCACGAGCTCTCTATGCTGTATAACCGAATCAGCGCAGTTGCGATCGCTGTCTATCTAGATTCGACGCCGTCCAACGTTCGCTTCCGTTTGACTCACGCACGTCAATATGCAGATTTCAAAGCTGCAGACGAGACCACCAGAATGGCATGTATCCGTGGAGCAATGTACTTTGCCTTACTCATGCAGCATCGCCGCATTCCTTTGGATGATGTGTCAACTTGGTTCGCGGATATGACCATCGTTCTCGTAGATGAATTCAAGGAGACTGCCCATGTAACAGATCAAACGGTAAACGTCACTAAGGACCGATTAATGTTTTCAGTACAAGTCTTGCTGGGCTCTATACGGTTCATACTCGAAACTCTGCAACGAGATCCTCCCCATCCAAAGCCTGAGTACCCGGACCCAGTCCTCTTAGAAGGCCGTGAGTCTGTTGTTCTCTTGTTCTCTTTTCGTTTCTGAGTGTCTGCAACGTTTGCACAGCGTGGGTCACCAGCATCTTTTCCAACCGCGCGGGCCTCACGAACGTCGTGAGGACAGGGATCGAGATCCGGCGCCTTGTGCAAAGTTACCTAAACGCTAGAGCCGCCGTAATTCCGCCGCCTCAACTCCAATGTTCGATCTCTGCCCCATGTGACGAAAATCAGGAAAGCCAAGATGAATACGGTGCGCTAGAGCTGGATTTGAACGACCCTGAGTTGCTGGCTGCCCTGGGAGATGAACCGCCGTCGCATGAGGTGATTGTAATGAAAGAGAAAGATGCTCGTGTTAGCCGGGTAGAGTGGTCTTAGCAACAGTGGTTTCTTCGTTGTTGTACTGACTATCAGGATTAGACGATCGACGCCCATGTTTACCCGGCAATTCACCGCCTCACATGCAGGTTTTTCAACGGCTCTTCCAGCAAAGCCGAGTTCAGCGACTACGGCCGCGAGACCGATCGGTGGGTTGACTGTTGGGTTGGGTGTGCAAATGTCATCGTTCAGAATCAGATAAGGGTAAACGTATTCAAGAATCGTTTGGTGTCTCCTTTTTTTTGACTGATTGCGTAGGGTTGGCCCCGATTCTTCCATCTCGGTCCACAATGTTGGGAGATGGTTGTCCGGCATTCTTGGCGCCAGCGTGCACATCTACGGTTTGTGTCCGTCATTCTGCGACATGATCCCAAAACATACTTGGCAAGTTTCAGTCGAGTGTGACGTTTCGTGGTCTAATTTATGTTGTCTGCAGACGCATCAAATCCATTTTTTGCGAGCGTTCTTCGAATCTCTGGTAACTGGTGAAGTAACGATGGAACACGAATATGTGTCGTTGTTGTTCACCGTTGATGCTCTACAACATTCACTCCTACGCGGTATCTCTCATCTGCTTGATCGGGCGAACAACAGGTTTGAGGTAACCAGGTCTCGGTTCCTGGATTTGCGACTGGAGATTATCAAAGGTCAGCTTCAAATTTGACTTGGTTTGGGATTCGTTTTCAAGACACCACAACGTGAAGTGATTTTCAAAAATCTGGCCGAATTACTGAGAGCCGAAGCGATCCTTGCGGTTCAAAATCAGACAAATGTTGAAATTTTGATCAATATGTTTTCAACAATGGATACTGTAAAACAGGTAGGATTGTTTACATTGACTGGCCCTGATCTCAAAACCAATTCCACAGGAATTAGCTGCAGATGCAGGGGCGAGTTTCGCATATCTGGACTTTTGCAAAGGGGTTTGTATCGCCATGTTACAATATGTAGAACTATCATCTCAACCACAACTAGCAAGCTGGGTAGATTGGGTGCAATCTTTGTAATTATCTCGTGCTGTAAGCTGTTACATATATAAAATAATATCGTTCATGACGGAAAACGGGTTACCGAGTAGACGTAGAGTCCAGGGCAGCCAGTTGATCAACGAGATGATCCATCACATCTAGCTGATCCCCAAGCGTGGTATGCTGTTGAGTGTCGGTACCTTTTCTTACAGGTATCAGGGGCGTTCCTTCCGGTTCAAATCCTGGAGCAATCCTTCGTAGAGCGTCTTTCTTCCGGCGTTCCTTCTCCAGGACGCGCTAAGTGATCAATGATGACGGGGGTCTGGGGAAACTTGCTCGCGAGTTCGCCGATGGCCGCAGCGTAATACGGGATGCAGTGGACCTGAATCGCCAACCCCAGTTCATGTGCGGCACGCCAGGTCACTGCCATCTGTGGGTCCCTGAGATCCCGGTCGCGGATGACCCCCGTAGTTGTGGAAGGCGTCCCGGCGGGATGGATCTCGTGGATTCTTAGCGCCACAATCCGTCCCCGGTTTCTCCGCACCAGCGCTTCCATGCGCTTCGGCGTCTTGGGATCGATGGGATCGAACAGGCAGGTGCCCTTGAAGAAGCGGGGCGAAGGCTCACGAGAGAAACAATATTCCAGATAGCGATGATCGTCCTGGTAGGGCTCCGGATGCACGATGACGGAGTGGTTGATGCGAGATTCTCGGACGAACTTCACATACTCTTCGACGGGCGCGGTCTGAGGTTTATATGATCCGGCGTTATAGGGGAACCGGACCGGATCCCCAGCGAACAGGTGGACGTGGGATTCGATCAAGATTCCGGCAGGGCGAACGAAGCTGGAGGACGTGTCTGCCAACGTCCGCGTCAGTCGCTGCGATTGCGCCGTCCATGCGTGTGCAGTCGCGATCGCTCCTACCATCCATTCTCGCCGCGAAATCATAGAGCGTACCTAATCGACCGCTAAGGGACTCGGAACTTCGTTACATCGACCTCTCTCACTGGCTTCTCTGCATGAGGAGTTCCTGCGGGAACCCAGTCATATGGGACCGGCTGCGCTCGATAGGTCAAGCTATTCTCGAACGGTTTCCCCCCAACTGTCGAGCGTCCTACGTAGGGCGTGACGTACTCCCACACGATGTCACCATGCGGAGTGATCTGGAAGATCCGCCCATTCATGCCCTCGTCGATAAGTGTATTGCCATTCGGCAGCCGCGATGCGCTGCTTACGAACGAGCTGAAGAACGTCCACACGGGTCGTCCGGAGTCATCTCCCGCGTACTGCCAGACAATCTCTTTCTTCACCGGATCAATCTCCA
>Ga0209006_10004978_pt1 | contig 12072 bp, 9 predicted proteins | sample JacPin_JW_Ref_O2_FD_188567 | JGI IMG/M metagenome (GOLD analysis project Ga0209006, IMG submission 188567) | Forest soil microbial communities from Algoma, Ontario, Canada - Jack Pine, Ontario site 1_JW_Ref_O2 (SPAdes) (version 2) | ecosystem: Environmental > Terrestrial > Soil > Boreal...
GCGATCCCGCGCCAGCTCGAGTTCACCACACTCCAGGAGATCGAGCGGTGCGCACCCCGCGAGCGGAACCGCACACAGAGAAGAAGAGGAGTCGATGTAGCGGCTGGGATGAGACTGGCAAATCTTGGCCGTGATGTCTGCGAGTACGACGACGGGAAACTCCAGGCCCTTGGCCTTGTGAACCGACATCATACGGATGCCCTCGCTGCCCTCTTCAAAGATGGGAGCCTCTCCGGCTTCCGCCGCATCCGCACCAGCGCGGATTTCTTCTGCGAACCCGCGGAACGAAAGGCCACCGGACGCTTCATACTTCCTCGCCAGTTCGGCGATGTGCAGAACATTGGCGAGCACTTGCTCGCCCGAAGGGCGCAGCGCGAATGCAAGGTGCGCTCTAGCTTCTTTCAAAAGCGTGTCCAGGGTCTCTGCGGCGGGTCGGTAATTGCGGTTCCGGTGCAGCTTTTGCAGGATGCGAAGGCTTTCCACCACTTCCTGGAGTTCTCCCTCGAGCGGCTCGGCCGGGAGCCGGAAGGGATGAAAATGTCCGACCAGGTAGCGATACTCAAGCAACACATCATCGCGGATCGCGAACAGCGAGCCCTTCAGAGTGGCAAAGACCGAGAGCTCGTCATCCGGCCACTCGATCGCGGTAAGCGCAGCGCGAATCGTCTGTATCTCTTCGCGGTCGTGCAAGAATTTTCCTCCTACCAGCAGGTGGGGGAGATTCCTGGCTTCGAGCGCCCTAATGTAGGGCCGGGCCATGTCATCGTCGAAACTGACAAACCTCCGGAAGAGCAGGCAGATGTGATTCGAGGCGAGCGGTATGCGCTCGCTGGGGTTTCCCGGCTTCGGTACCGTCCAGGCGCTCTTTTCGAGTAACCATACAACGAACGCGGCGATTGCATCGGGAAGCGAAGCATTGACGGCTGCTTGGGAGAATCTCGACTGGTAGGGCTTGGGAACAGGAAGGGCAACAATGGACGGTTGCTTCGTGTACTCCTCGCGGAATGGGGAAAGAGGAACATAGCTTGCCTGCAGGTTCGCCGCATTGCCATCCATATAAGGCAAGAAAGCCCTGTTGATCATGGCCTGGATCGAAGGCACCGACCGGAAACTGGTGGTCAGATGCAGGAGTTCGGCGCCGCTCCTGAGCAGAAGCTGTTTCACCTCGTCATAAGTGCCGACATCGGCACGACGAAAACGGTAGATAGCCTGCTTCGGATCCCCGACAATGAAGAGCTTCCCCGGAACTGACGTGACGCTGCGCCAGTTGTTGGCCCCGGGATCACCAGCGGAGAGCAGGACAATGATCTCCGCCTGCAACGGATCCGTGTCCTGGAACTCATCGACAAAAAGGTGGGTGAAGCGCTCCTGGAAATGTTGGCGCACGACGCGGGATTGGACGAGAAGGTCGCGGGCGAGGATGAGCAAGTCAAGGAAGTCAAGTTTGCCACTACGCTCCTTCAGCAACTGGTATTGGACAACCGTCTCTCGCAGTTCGGTCTGCAAGAGGGCGGCGAGATCCGCTCCCGCGTCGCGCACAAACGTGTTGATGGCTGCAAGCAGTTCACCGTGCAAGCCCAAAATGTCGTCACGCTTAACCTGCTGGTTGTACTGGGCTTTCCCCTTCCGGGGATCGCGAAATCGTTGATACTGTCCGTCACTTGCGATCAGGACAAGCGTCGCTTCGATGCCATCGTGGTCTCGCGGCCGAGCCCGTTCGGCGGTGCGGATACTCTCACTGAGGGCCCGTGACGGGGCCGTGTCACGGAAGAGGTTGTTGTCTTGATCGGAAGGGTCGCTGGTCAGTCGAGCAAGTTCATGGGTCTTTTCGACAAGCGCATCGATCGCAGCCTTGCGGTCGAACTCTGGTCGCCGCCACTTCGCCGAAAAGTCTCGCCACTTTGACAGCTCCCAGCCGGCCGAAATCAGTGTCTCCGTAGGGCTGTTCCTGGTCTTACGCCGCAGGACTCGGCGCGTGCCCTCGGGCAGGTCTTCCAGCTTGCGCTCGAACCATGAACGAAACGCCTCGCGGTAAAGATGCAGGCTCTGCGCCTCGGTCATCAGCTCGAACTGTGGATCGATGCGTGCCTCTACTGGACGCTCTCTGAGTAGATCAGCGCAGAAAGAGTGAATGGTGCTAAGCCGTGCCTCCTCGAGGTGCGCCAGAGCCTGCTCGAGGTTGTTGCGGGTCGGGGAGTTGTTCTCTTCTGCGCGGCGCTTTCTCTCGAGCTCGGAGCGGAGACGAAGTTTGAGCTCGCCCGCGGCCTTCTCGGTGAAAGTCATGCCTGCGATGCGGTCGATTGTCGTCTTTCCGGCCGCGACCACTGCGATCATTCGTTGCACCATTTCGCTCGTTTTTCCAGTGCCTGCGGCAGCCTCGACCACCAAGGTTTTGTCGAGGACCGTGCGGACAGCGTCGCGGGCGTCTTGATCGATGAGCTTCATTAGGCCAGGCCCCTCATGGCTTTCAGCTGAACGAGCTGCGGAATCTCCTTCTTCCTGGCGAAGCGAATCTCCTCGTAGGGACCGCACACTTCCTGGAAGTCGCAGTAGACGCAGGCATCCTCGCGCGGAGCCGCAACCAGAAAAGGAGCCGCGATCCCCTCGTCGATCGTGCGCAGCACGAGCCCCGCGCTTTGCCTGGCGATTGGATCAAGGGGGATACAACGCTCGTTGAAGCCGCCGTCGGTCGTGCAATAGTAGAACCTTCCCTCCATAACGGTGCGCTTCAGGGCCACCTCCACTGCCAGGCCGTAAACAACCGGTTGCAGGTATTCCCCTTGTCCGACCACTAGTCCCTTCTTCGTTCTGTCCTTTCCGGTTTTGTGGTCGGTGACGCGCAGCGTTTTGCCGTCGTCGCTCCTTTCGATCAGGTCGACGAAGCCGTGGACCATGGTTCCCCCGGCAAGCTTTACCGGGTCGGGGACGCTAGCGGGATCGCGTCCCTCCCTTGCCCCGAACCCGAAGCCAAACTCAAAATGGATGGGTACCCAGCCGTCCTGCTCTGCCACCTTCTCCAGCCACACGCGGAGGTCCGCGCGCATCGCTTCGATGGCGTCCACCCAAACCCGATCAATCGCCGGAGCGAGTTCCTCATAGGCTTCATCTGCGACCCGCCTCACGGTCTGGTCCAGCATCCCGAGAGCCTTGGAGAGCTGTGCGCCCTTTATCGGAAGCAGGCCTTTGTCTTTCAGTTCGCGCTGCAACTCCGCTTGGATGCGGTGGAAGAGTCCCCCCTTGGTCAGCGGGTCCATTTCTTCGAGAGCCGCCGGTTCTTCCCGCGGCTCGAGGCGGTAGATGGCAGACAGCAGGAACCGGTAGGGACATGCGGCAAAGTTCTGCAGAGCTGATACCGAGTAGGGGCGGGCTGTGAGACGTTGCGACTCGAGGATGTTGACGATCGACGGGCGTTTCGTGAGGAGACCGTCATGCTCGGACCACTTGCTCTGCCATCGCGCCCAGCGGCTCCGGAGCGACCTGGCCAGGTGCGGATTTAGTTTCATGACGTAGGCTAGCCGTCCCGCCCGGGGCTCATTCGTATTCAAGAGCGGCCATACCGTGGCCAAATCGTACTCTGCATCGTCGATCGCATCAGACGGGTCGCGCGGTGCTGGCCACGCCAGCCGGCTCGCACCGGCCAGTTCTGCATCTCGGGCGAGTACCTCGTAGTCCGGCACGTAACCGGTGATCGAGCGCGCCACATCCAGCGCATAGAATGAAGGCACGCGGGCTCGGGCTTCCGCAACCTCAAGGCGAGGATAAGAAAGATACAAACGCTGGCTCGCGGCACCGACCGCGATCTGCAACAGGAGTCGCTCCTGCTGGCTGCGGTTTGACATCACGGAGAGATCGGAAGAAAGCTGCCGCCGCAGCTTGTCAAGAAGCAGCGGATCCTCGCGAAGTTTCTGGGGAAACATGCGCTCCGCAAGTCCAGGAATAAAGACGATGTCGAAGGAGCGCCCGCGCGCGTGCTCAGGAGTTGCTAGCAGCACACGCCCGTAGCGGCTCTCGGGTGGCTGCTGCTGAAGGTTGGACAGCCAGTGCTGTAGCACGTTCTGCACTTCGGCGAGTGGAACGGAAGCAACCGGCCCCATGGGTCTCAGATCGGCGAGAACCGCTAACACCCGTTCCGGTTGGCGCAGAACCCTGGGAGAGAGATGCTCCACCGCGGCGATCCACTCACCCCAGGTTGCCGATTTCGGCAATGCGGATAGCTCTTCGATCACCGGGAGAGCAAATGCGCGGAGATGCCTCAGGTTGCGAAGCTTGCGCCGGACCGCTTCCACGCGCGGCGAGTCCGGTTCCTCCTTCGCGTATTCCTCTAACTCCCGCGTGAACTGGTTCTGCAGCCCGTCGAGCCGCCGGGCCCAACGTTCCTTGCCACCGATCACGGCGGCATCCACCAAAAGCTCTTCCCACCTCCAAGGCGCGCGGAGAGCACCTGCCAATTCGGGCGTGTCTGCGAAATTCAGTTGGTCGCCATCCTCGTCTTGTGATGTCTCTTGCGTCTGAAGCGCGGAAACTGACGCAGCCGAACTCAGAGCGTCATCTTCGGGCGGCACAAACTCGACCTTGTTCTCGGGGGGTGCACCATCTTCCGCCAGGATTGGAACCTGTGCAAACGACAGATACTCGGCGAAGCGATGGGCGGAGAGTCCCTCGGCGGCGCAGGCCAGCAAGGCCAGTAGGGCGCGACCCGAAGGATCCGGCCGTCGGCTTCCACGCGCAAAATATGCAGGGATTCCGGCCCGCCTTAGGGCGGCCTCCATTAAAGCGGCATAAGTCTCCGGCGCCCGCAGAAGTACAGCTATGCGGTCGAAGGGGACGCCTTTCTCGGCCTCGGCGAGGATGCGCCGCGCGATCTCGACCGACTCTCGCTCTTCTCCTGGGGCAGAGAAGAAGACGACCTCGTCGTCAGGCTTTCCTTCCGGTGGAGTTGTCTCCGAGAAAAGATAAAAGCCCAGCCGGGCGAGACTCGAATCCCCGAGTACGACAGGTGCAGCTTTGCCCTGAACACCGGGAACCATCCTTAAATTTTCCAGCGTGCGGAGGTCTCCCGTAGGACAGGTAAACAGTACATCTTTTGCGGCGGACGCCAACTCTAGGAGAAATGCTCTCTCGATCGCCGAGTGGATGGGCACATCCAGGAACAACAGCGGATGCTTGGCGAAATCCGCGCCGGCGCGGACTTCTTCCAGTGCAGACTGGAAAAGGATGCTGCGATCGGCGACCGATACCTCGCCAATCTGCTCTTCAAAGCGTTCTAGGAGCGCGGCGTTGTCAGGCCCGGATTCCTCCAACCTTTTGAGCGTTTCCGCGGGAATACCCGCGGAACGCAAGTCATTGATCGTGGCAGCCGCCGCACGTCCGAAACCCGGAAAGTTAGCAACCGGCGCAAAGTAGGGTAGCTCATTGCGAGTCGCCGCTTCGTAGGCTGCACGCACGGCCAACGCTTCGGCACCGACCGCGGAACTGGGAGCGACACCCACCGCGGCCAGCTTACCTATGGCGAGCCGAGCTGCTAACTGCGTGAGGCTGAGGCGATGCAGGCCGAAAGTGGCACCGCTCGTACTCGCGAACCCGCGGACCAAGTCATCGACGGCTTCACGAGACGAGCCGACAAGGAGCAGTTCAGTCGCCGCAGCGAAAGACCGGATGAATTCAGTTGCGGCGGCGATCCGTTCGGCCGCCGACGGAGACTGCAGGACTAGAAGCATGCCAGCTGGCAACGTAACGCCGTGGGAGGGGGCGAGTCAAACGCTACGATCGCTTGGTGGTGGATCCCCTCTGGAAGTTATCTTGGCAGGATTTTCTGCGACTATACGGCAAGAGTCACTGGGCTGAAGGTCCGGACATCGGAGACGGTGTTGTTTGTTGGATTGGAGTGAACTCACTTAGTTAGCGTCCGCACTCGCACGTTCGGAAACTCTACATCGAAGAACGTACGATGGACTGCGGAATCTTTTGGTTCGCCCGCAGAAGAAGCAATTTTCGACCTCAAGAAGCCAGTGTTCCGGCGAAGACGGAAGACCGCAAGGCATCCTCAAGTGGTGCCGCAATTTCATCCGGCGCAAGCCCCATCGGTATAGCTGTTAGCCAAAGCTGCACCGACCGCCCTCCAGCTTGCACCTCTGCTTTGTGAATCAGTCGGTTCTCCCGGCGCAGGTCTTTCCAAAGGTCAGCAGCACACGGGAATAACAAACAAGCGATCACTTGTTGTGTGCTGGCAAGATTTCCGTATGCCAATACCTGAAATAAATCATTCCGATGTTGTTCGCGGATTTCGTCATCCACCGAGGCCCATGAATTGTGCTGCATTTCCTGCCAGTGGCGCTTGTATTTGGCATCCACAATGAGCGTGGTGTCCTGCCACTCCAGCCAGATATCGGGGATCAGCGAGCGCTGCGAGCCAACAAAAGGCGGGGACCAACTGATAGGGTGAGTCGTCTCGCGGCGCCTGCCGACCTTCAAGTGAGCGCCTAAACGTTGAGCAATAGATTGCAACACCGTTTCGGCAAATGCTTCGAAAAAATCGTTCATCGGCATTGTCCAGGGGATTCCTTCCAGATCACTTAGACCTGCCAACCCGCGTTCTTCCGCGGTCCATTCGATGGCCTGCAGTCCATCTATGAACTGGGTGCTTCGCATGGGTCTCTGCATCCAGCGCTGAAAGGTGCTTTGCGGAGGCAGCACTGAGGCTATCCCACGAACCTTCATCATCAAGTGCTCGCAGAGCTCGACGAGACGATGAACAAAGGCGCCGTGTTCAACCTGCGTCTGAAGAACCCGAAGTTGTCGATCCAATGCAAAGGCGATAGCACCTTTCAGGATGCGGTCATCGCGCAGATCCGGATATGTGCACGGGACGGCCACGAAGTGTCCGCGAGGGAGTTGTTTCTGAGCGTAATCGGACCAATCTACTCGCCCCCTTGGTGCTGTCCGGAGTTCCGTGGTGCTCTCAAACCGGCGGGTTAGGCTATCCAGCAAGGCTTGCAGTCGTACCAAGATCATGGACGACAAGACCCAGGCGGGGACACGGCGTTCGGACCGACGAAGCAGCGGAAGTTTGAGCGGAGTCGGTGCCACCTTCCAACCCATGTCCGCAAGCATCGGACCAATACCGCGCCAAGCAAAGCGAGGCTGAACCACCAATCCATAGTCCGGCGTTCCTCGTGTTGGAGAAAACAATGGAACTGCTCCCACATTGCTGCCGCTAGTCAATTGCAACAGGAGATCGTCACCGTCGTAATGGCTTTCTATCCGAACATCCATCCTGGAGAACAGTGAGCGGTTCTGGGTCGCGAATTGTTCCGCGAGACGTGCGGCCTGGGGATGTGGATCGCGGTTTCCTTCCAGGCCGAAGAAACGAACGGCAGAATGCCGAATTACCGAGTGGTCAGCTAGCTCAAGGCAGACCTCCCTTTCCGGCGCTCGATCTTTCAGAGGTATCGACCGGCGACGGAGTGGAGAAATTCTTGAACGGCGGGCTGACACTAAAGACTCCGTATCCACTGCTGGTAGTTGCGAACGGGTTCTGCGAACCCGCCCACGTACCCCTGTGCCAGATACTCTTCCAACAGTGGCAACAAGTTGATCTTTAGGGCAGTTTTCGCCTTACGGTCATCGGATTCGAGAAAATACGAATGCCCGGGCACCAGGTTGAACGCGTCTTCGGACGCATGCTCCACAAATATGGAAATCAGATCGCGGAAAGCCGTCTGCATCAGTTCGCAACCGTGACTCTCCACCACACTCATCTGCGGCCACATTGATATAAAGCCAAACCTACGCCGCACCGCCACGTCCACGATGGCAATACTGCGATCGGCACTGTTCATGGTCCCCAGGATGTGCAGGTTCTTGGGTAAGCGAAGGACCTGATGGAAGGGATCGCCGAAATCATATTGCAACTCAACTGTTCGCTCGCGATCTGCTTTGGGTTCAAACAAGTAGATGGCTTCGCCGAGAATCTTACTGAGATCCGCACGGTTGATTTCGTCGATATGCAGCAAATAAGGTCGCGGGTCTTTCATAGCCGCCGCTGCGGCGTTCATCAGGAAGCCCGCCATTGGTGCGAATTGGAGTCCGAGAGTTCCCTCAGTTTGCACAGGAGCCAGTCCGCCGACAAAAGCCTCATAGGTGGTGTTGGCGTGGAATTGAATCGTCTTGCCGTTCCCGCTGTACTCATTGGCGAGCAGATCCGTCGCCATCTTCGTCTTTCCCGTGCCCGGAGGTCCTTGCACAATGACGAAATGCCGCTCACTCAAGACTTCTTTCACCCTGGCCGACTCGACTACAGGCATCAAGTGATCAAACCATTTCGTCCTGATACGATCACTGTCGGCCAGCGAATCCTTCATAGGCCGGTAGCCTCTTTCGGCAAATACCAAGTCGAGGAAAGCCGTGATCGCGTCTTTCGTGGCGTTTTGGTCGGGACCAGGCCGAAATAGAGCGTACATCTCTCTCCCGTACCGATCGAAAACGCTTTTGTATTCCTGCCACTTTTCGCGCAAGTCGTCAGGAACGGTAGTATCGGTGCGTGTGGGATCTTGCTTTGCCCACGCCATCTGGGAACCTCCGCCAAACTCCCGGTTCAGCCAATCGCAGATCGCGCGCGCTTTGCGCGCATGTCCGGGCCGACCGAGCACAACTTCGTCCGGTACCAAGCCCTGCGTCCCAACTACCAGTCCAACAAGGCATGGACCATCTTTCACAGGAAATATCACGAAGCTGAGGCCACCATAAGGTCCTGACTTTGGATTCGCCGGGTGGATGTAGGCAGCAAACGGCACGCCCGACTCGGGGCTCATGCTCGGAGCCCGAACCGTCATCGTTTTCTCAGCAGCTTTTGGATACCGCCCGCTCGGCGCACCAAAAAGGGTGTCAAAGGCCGATTTGTTTACTTCGGTCCATTCCGCAGGAGGATTGTGAATGATACCAACTAATGCGTCCAAGCTCATGAACCAGAAGCTTAAACGCCCAACCTCACGGAGCACAATCAGTATCCGCCGGGCACATGTTTACCGAAATAGCGAACGAGACGATCGAAACATGCGTGCATAATCTCACGCTGTAGATCCGCGTTCCACTGAGACCTGATTCGGGTAGCCCAGCGTATGCTCGTGTCTTCTTCACAGACAAAGCTCTCTGTCAGATAGTGCACCGGTTGCGTTCGGATCACGCGCTCCCAAGCCGAAATATTCCTCTTCGAGAGGGTGCCAGGCTCAACCCTCTTCGGATTCTCCTCAACCTTGTTCTTGACCGAACGGGTGACAAAGAACTCTTGAAATCGTTCAGCCAGCGCTCTGAGAGGAACAGACCCTGTGGAATCGGACAGTTCCGCCATGTTCATCAACAGGAGCATCTTGTAGCACATCGTCATCGGCTGCTTCTCAATCTCGAACAGGAGTTCATGTACATTCTGCGGAAGCACTCCCGGTGTGACCACGAGGCTGAGTCGCTCAGCGGCGGGGTGGGTCCTGGCGGAGCAAGCCGCAACCCGCCGCTCAAAATCCTGTTCAGGAACTTCTCGAAACTCGTAGCCGTGTTCGTCTAAGAATTCTTTGTGTTGCGGTACGAGGCGGTTCGCAATGAACATCAAGCGCAGATGCGTTGAAGGGTACTTCGCCCGATAGTCAAAGTAGTAGTAGAAATGCCGCTGTAGGTGTTCCTCGTCGAGCCTGCCACATTGGAGTTCGACCAGCAGATGGCGCGATAGGCTGTCGGAAAATAGTAGATCAGGGCGACGGCCATTAATGACAGCCTGTCGACGCACGAGCGTGAGCCCCGGCTCGATGAATAGGTCCGGACATATTGATACCGCATCCTCCATCTCGCGTTCGAGCATGACCCTGAAATATTTCCCCCCACCAGAGGCGCCAGTTCCTCTTTGGATGCTGCCGATCTATCTATCCAGACATGATCGCGACGCCGGCTGCAGCAGCCGCCCGCCGGAGTTCGGCATCGGTTGTTGCCAAAGGCAAACGGAATCGCATCGCCAACGCGAGGTACGCCGCGTCGTAGTTCGTCAGACTGTGTTTTTGTGCGATGGCTGGCAATTCGAGAATTTCCGCTGGAACTTGCTGGGCAGCATCAATAGGGAGGGCCTTTAATCGTGTCAGAAAACCGTCGATTTGATCAAATGTAATCCGCTTCCGCCGATAGGCCATGAGAAGGCCGTTGCCCACTTCATAGAACCACAGGATCGGAACCACTGCACGTTTGCTGGAAAGGCTTGTGAGGACGCTGAGGCCATACTGCCGGCCGGACTCGTCTTCCAAAAACCACTGGAGCGCCAACGACGCGTCCAGCACTACATCACTCACAGACGGCGACCCTCGTGAATCAGTTGCTTAACAGAGATACCCTGCAAAGGAGCCCGGTTTTTCTCGATAAAGTTGAGCATTTCGCGCACGGCGTCATCGTGATGGCCGTTGTCGTCAGCACGTTCCTTTTCCCGAAGAGCAACCAGGGCCTTAGCAATCACTTCCTCTGCAGATCGAAAGTGACCTGACTTCAGCTCGTCGTTGACGATCTGTTCCTGCTCGGGAGTCAGATTGATATTCATGCGCGAACACTCCTGGTACCGACGAAATCATAGCAGCTTTCCTGGCTATCAAGCTGCCACAGAGCCAAACCGGAATAACGGGAGCGCGCATGTTGGGTTGTTTCTACACCAGTCTAAGAAATCAACCCAAACGTCGAAAAGGGATTCCTCCTGCCGCAGCGTGGAAAGCTCCACCGCACATGTGTTTTTGTCGGCTAGGGAAAATCACCGCGCACCAAAGCCCCGTCGAAAATCCACCTCCAACCGGTTATACCAGCGACCGGCAGCCTGTGACTCCGCAGCGTTCTTTTCCTTATAAAGAATTCAAGGTCGCGGGACGCGCGAGCGGCAAACTCAACGGCTCAACGAGGTATGTCATGTTTTCGGCGGATGTCGTCGAATACTTCTTTGGCGGGGCGAGTGCGTCCGTGCTGGACATCACCAAGGACATCCAATCTTTGACAACCTTCCGCCGACGTTCCGGCGACTTCATGAAACAGCTCAAGAAGCGTCAGCGCCCCGTGGTGCTTACGGTGAAGGGCCTTCTCCTATTAAGCACCTTTCTAGGAGGTGCTAGCAAAATACTCGCTGTGAAGCGGAAAAGGACTTCGCCCCAAATGCCGGCAAGAAACCTGCGGGTTGCTGCTGCCGAAGACCTAGCATGCATGAAAGCGATCTGTACTTTAACGCCTTAACGTATTAGTGAAGGGGCCGACCCCCCACGGTTCGGCCCCAAACCCACTTGTCAGTTTTTGGCAGCAATTTGGTAGCAAATTGCGCCGTTTAACCCGGTTTTAACCCATTCCGCCGGTCATAAGTCCCTTTAGAATCAATGGCCGGCAGGTTCTTAACCTCCATGATGAGAATCTCCCGCGCCGAGGCGGAACAGCGGATGTTCGCGAAGCTGAACAACCCCGGATTCCTTGCCGATCTGCGCCCCTTGCTCGCGGCGACGCAAGCAGCGCAGCTGACTGATGGTGCGATGAAAACCGCGTTTGTCAAAGTCTTCTCGCGGTTTGTTATATTGCTGCCCGGCGACCAATGGGCGCGATCCGAGGAAATGAAAGAGCGTTTTGAGATCGTGCTATGATTTTGCCCGGCCCGCGCAACGTTGGCGTCGACGAGTCTGTTTCTTTCTCAGCTTACACAGACATCGGAGTGATTAGATCCCGTCAGATCTCGTGCGCCGTAATTACGAGTCAAGCTGGCATGCCTCCTGCCCATATCAGAGAGCTTCGCACGTCACAGGCCGCCGGTATTGCGGGCATTCGCGCTTTCCTCGCGGGAAATTTCGACGGTGAGCCCAATTAGCGGCTCAAGAACGCTCGCATCGTATTCGGTTACTTCGCACAGAATAGTTTCAAACATCCATCAACTCCTCGCGCCAACTGACCAACGGTTGGACTTCATCGTCTCACAAACGAATCAGCCCGGACAAATCATACGATTTCCGAAGCCATATTAGCGCGTGGCATCCGCCAATGGCAGCCAGACCTGAAAACGCGTGTCGCCGGGCTTGGAATTAA
>Ga0209006_10004979_pt1 | contig 12072 bp, 12 predicted proteins | sample JacPin_JW_Ref_O2_FD_188567 | JGI IMG/M metagenome (GOLD analysis project Ga0209006, IMG submission 188567) | Forest soil microbial communities from Algoma, Ontario, Canada - Jack Pine, Ontario site 1_JW_Ref_O2 (SPAdes) (version 2) | ecosystem: Environmental > Terrestrial > Soil > Boreal...
GCCTTGTCGCCGAGCACCCGATCCTGCTGCTCGACGAGCCTACGGCCGCGCTCGACGCCGCCAATCGCGACGCGGTGATCGAGCTGATCGACGCCGCGCGCCGACGCGGCACGGCGATTGTCGGCATCTTCCACGACCAGGCCGTGCGGGAGGCCGTGGCGACGCGCATTGTCGAGATCGGGCCGCAGCATGAGCCGCCCGCGCAGCCGAAGCGAAGCCGCAGCGTGCCCGAACTCGTGCTGACCAATGCCCGAATCGTCACGGCCGAGGAGATCGTCGACGGCACTGTCGTTGTGCGCGGCGAGGAGATCGTGCGGGTCGGACGCGGGACGAGCCGTGTTCCCGGCGCCGTCGACTTCGCCGGCGATTACCTGCTGCCGGGGCTCATCGAGCTGCATACCGACAACCTCGAAAAGCACGTATCGCCGCGCCCCGGCGTGCGCTGGCCGATGCCGGCTGCGGTGCTGGCGCACGACGCGCAGATCGCCGGCTCGGGCATCACCACGGTGTTCGACGCGCTGACCGTCGGCGAGGTCCGGCAGGAAGCGGTGCGCGCCGAGATGCTGATGGGCTCGGTCGAAGCAATTACCGCGGCGCAGCGCGAGGGCGGATTGCGCGCGGAACATCTGCTGCACCTGCGCTGCGAAGTCGCGCACGAGACCATCGTGCAGACGATCGAGCAGCTGATCGATCACCCGCTGGTGCGGCTCGTTTCGCTGATGGACCACACGCCGGGACAGCGGCAATTCGCGAACATCGAGAAATATTACGAATTCTATCAGGGCAAGTTCGGCTACAGCGACGCCGAGATGGCCGCCTATGTCGCGCAAAAGGCCGATTTGAACCGACGGTTCGCCGACGGGAATCGCCGCAGTTTGGCGGCGCTCGGACGGGCGCGCGGTCTGCCGCAGGCGAGCCATGACGACGGCACGCTCGAGCATATCGAGGAGGCGCGGGAGCTTGGCCTCACCATCGCCGAGTTCCCGACGAGCCTCGACGCCGCGACCGCAGCGCGACGCCATGGAATGGCGGTGGTCATGGGTGCGCCCAACGTGGTGCGCGGCGGCTCGCATTCCGGCAACATTTCGGCGCGCGACCTGGCTGCCGCCGGGCTGCTCGACATATTGTCATCGGATTATGCGCCAGTGAGCCTGCTGCACGCGGCATTCCTGCTGCATGACGCGATCGGGATGGCGCTGCCGGAGGCGGTCGCCAAGGTTTCGCGAAATCCAGCCCAGGCGCTGAGTCTCTACGACCGGGGCGAGGTCGTGTCGGGCAGGCGGGCGGATCTGGTTCGGGTCGCGGTGATCGACACGATGCCGGTGGTGCGCGAGGTTTGGCGCCAAGGAAGACGGGTTGTTTAGGCTCATTGAGGAGGACCACATGACTCCGATCGACCGGATCTTTGGGTGCTTCGACCGTCACGGCAGCGACGATTACGGCAGCGACCGGGTCAAGCAGCTCGAGCACGCGCTGCAATGCGCCGCGCTCGCGGAGGCGGAAGGGGCCGAGGCGACACTGATCACCGCCGCGCTGCTGCACGACATCGGCCATCTGATCCACGATCTGGGCGACAGGCCGGCGGCGCGCGGGATCGATGACCGCCATGAACTGCTCGGCCGCGAATGGCTGTCGCGCTGGTTTGGCGAGGCGGTGACCGAACCGGTTCGGCTTCACGTCAATGCCAAGCGATACTTGACGGCGACCGATGCGGGCTATTTCGCGACCTTGTCGCCCGGGTCGGTGCGCAGCCTCGAATTGCAGGGCGGGCCGTTTTCGCCGGAGTTGGCCGCCGGCTTTATCGGCCTCGCCCATGCGACCGAGGCCGTGCGGCTACGCCGCTGGGACGAGGCCGCCAAGGTGCCGGGCAAGATTACCCCCGACCTCGGGCATTTCCGCCGTTATCTGGAGGCCAGCCTCAGCGCCGCGTGATCGCCGCTCAAGTCGCGATTGGCCGCCGGCCGATGATCGCGAAACGCAGCTTGCCGGAGATCCAATCGATCACGGCGACCGTCACCAGGATCATCAGCACGATAAAGGCGACCTGGTCGAAATCGTAGGTGCGGATCTGCTCGGAAAGCTGCAATCCGATCCCACCGGCCCCGACGATGCCGATGATCGTCGCCGAGCGGGTGTTCGATTCGAAGAAATAGAGGATCATCCCGGCGATGATCGGCAGGACCTGCGGCAGCAGGCCGAAGCGGATGCCCATCCAACGATTGCCGCCGCTGGCGACGATGGTCTCGCGCTCGCGCGCCCGCGTGGCTTCCAGCGCCTCGGAGAACAGCTTGCCGAAGGAGCCGGTATCGGACACCGCGATCGCCAGAATGCCGGCAAAGGGGCCGAGGCCGACAACCCCGACAAACACCAGCGCCCAGATCAGCGTGTCGATGCCGCGAATGATGTCGAGCAGCCGCCGCACCGCGAAGCGCAGCACCCCGCTCGGTGTCGTATTCTGCGCGGCGAGCAGGGCGAGGGGCATCGCCAACAGCGCCGCAACCAGCGTGCCGAGAAACGCGATCGCCAGCGTTTCGGCCATCGCCTTCAGAAAGAGCCGCAGATGACCGCCGGTCGATGGCGGGATCATCAGGGCGATGAATTTTCCGAGCTGCGTGAGACCCGGCCCGATCTGCGCGAACGAGATGTCAAGCCACCAGACCGCAAACACCGTCAGGGCTATGATTCCAATCGGTCCGCCAATTTCCGCGACCCGGCGCTGCCAGGGCTTGGCCAGCAGCGCCTGGTGCCGCGCCAGCACCACGGCGGCATCTTCGCCGAAGGCGCCGCGGCGGGCATTCATGCCGATTTCTCCACCGGTGAAAGGCGATGGCGGATGCGCTCGGTCACGATATCCATGACCGACACCGCGACGATGATCATCAGCAGGATGGCACTGACATCGGTGTAGTAGAACTTGCGGATCGCGACGAACAAATCCTGGCCAATGCCGCCGGCGCCGACAAAGCCGACAATCGAGCTCGCGCGCACATTGATCTCGAACCGCAGCAGCGTGTAGCTCGCCAGATTGGGCAGCACCTGGGGTAGCGCGCCAAAGCGCACCGCATCGACAAACCGCCCGCCAGCGCTGCGCACGCCCTCGACCGGGTTCATGTCGATGTTTTCGAGGACTTCGGTGAACTGCTTGCCGAGCGTGCCAAAGCTGTGGATGCCGATGGCGAGCACGCCGGCGAGCGGCCCCAGACCGAAAGCGGCGACGAACAGCAGCGCGAAGACGAGGTCCGGAACCGTGCGGCAAAACTCCAACAGCCGCTTCACCCCCCAGCGCACCGCGTTGTTCGGGGCGAGATTTTCGGCCGCCAAACAGGCGAACAGACCGGCGCCGATTGTCCCCGCCAGGGTCGCCAGATAGGCGATCAGCACCGTATCGAACAGCAGCTTGAGCCAGCCGAGCGCATTCCAGTACCAATCGGCTATGTCGCCGGTCAGGTGGTCGGCCCGCAGCTTCGGCATGATCCGGCCGAAATAGCTGGTGAGGCCGGCGAGGTGGTGGAACAAATTGCGCAGATCCACCTCGCCGTAACGACTGGCGATAATGGCGAGAACCACCAGAACCCCCAGCACGGCAAGCGACTGACGCCGGCGCCGCGCCACGTCGCGCCCGTAGCTCGCCAGCAGATGATCGAGGCGGTGCTGCGGCAGGGTCGGCAGGCCGGTGCTCATCGTGATCGGTTCCCGATCAAGCTGAGAGGGCTACCGCCGCGGCGTTTGAACCTCGATCAGCTCGCCTTCTTTTTGCGCATATCGTCGACGAACTGAATCATCTCGACGATGTCCGCGTAATCCTTATGGGTCACAGGAACGAATTCCTTGTCCTTACCATCGGACAAGCGGTCGAACGCCGCCTTGTCCTTTGTCGGCGCCTCCATAAACGCGGTCATGATCGCCTTCTTGAGATCGTCCGGAAGGTCGGACAGGTAAGCGTAGGGGGAGCCGGGCAACAGCGCGGATTTGAAGATGATTCTAAAATCTTCCTTCTTCGCCATGCCCTTCGCGACCATGCGAGTCAGGTTCGAGTCGTCATCGGCATTCCACCAATCGGCGGCGCAATCGACGGTGCCCTTGTCGAGCGCGATGACGCCATTCTCATGGCTGCCGGTGATGATGGACTTACCGAAGAAGCTATCCGCGTCGATCCCGATCTTGTGCAGATAGAACCGCGGGGCGTTGTAGCCGGAGGTCGAGTTGGGATCGACAAAGCCGATCGTCTTACCCTTGAGATCATGGATGTCCTTATAGGGACTGTCGGCTTTTACATAGATCACCGAGTAGTAGCCGATCGCCCCGTCATTGTTGCGGGTGGTGAGGAACGGCTCGGTCTTGACCCCGGTCATATAGGCTTTTGAATAGGAGGCGGGGCCGTAATAGGCGATCTGAACGTTGCCGGCACGCTGACCTTCGATTACCGCGGCATAATCGTTTGCGATGCGCAACTTGACCGGCACGCCGAGTTGCTTCGTCAGGTAATCCATGTACGGCGCGTAGCGGTCGCCGACGCCCGACGCATTCTCGGCGGGTACCACCGCGAAGGTCAGCTCCGAATACTGGCCTTTCCAGTCGGCCGCCCGAGCAGTTGCAGTCGTCGATATCAGTGCGGCGGCGGTGATCAGCAGATCACGACGGTTGAGCATTTCTACTCTCCTCGATGCAGTGTCAAACAGACTGGATGTGCGACCGACGACGCAGGCTCCGGCCGAGAGTCGTCACGTTGCGCCCTGGCCGACAGCCGCGACTGGGTAGCCCCGGTTGGCCGAGGTTGCCGCGTCGGCGGAATTGCCCGAGCCATCGGAGGCAATGCCGTAGAGCTGGTGCGCGACGGTGTCGGTCAGCGTCGCCGTGGCGCCGTCGAACACGATTTCTCCCGCCGCCATCCCAACGAGCCGGTCGCAATAGGCGCGCGCGACGTCGAGCGAATGGAGATTGCAGATGACCGTGATCCCGAAATGCCGGTTGATGCGCTGCAGCGCGTCCATCACCACGCGGGTGTTGTGCGGGTCGAGCGAGGCGGTCGGCTCGTCGGCGAGGATGATGTCGGGTTCCTGCACCAGCGCCCGGGCGATCGCGACGCGCTGCTGCTGTCCGCCCGAGAGATGGTCGGCGCGCTGCGCGGCAAGTTGGGCCATGTCGAACTGTTCGAGCGCCGCGAGCGCGACCGCCTTATCGGCGTCGGGCCACCAGCTCACCATCGAGCGCCACGGCGGCACGACCGCGAGGCGGCCCATCAGGACGTTGGTCAGAACGTCGAGACGCCCGATCAGATTGAACTGCTGGAACACCATCGCTGCACGGGCGCGCCATTGGCGCAACTGCCGGCCGCGCAGCGCCGTGACATCGAGGCCCTCGAACACGATCCGGCCGGCGGTCGGTTCGACCAAGCGGTTGATCAGCCGCAGCAGCGTCGATTTGCCCGCACCCGAGCGGCCGATGACGCCGACGAAACTGCCTTTTTCGATCTGCAGGGAGACTGCGGAAACCGCGGCCTTGGTACCGAAGCGTCGTGACAGCCCGTCAATTTCGAGCATCGATGAACCTTGCTTTCGATCGGGTCGACGGCGACCGCGGGGGTGTACGTCGGTAGAGCAGAACCGAGGGGTCGCAGGGCATCGAGACCCCCGCGCGCCGGATTTGCCCGCCGCTCTTAGCAGCCCAACCGAGACTCGGCGGTTACGGTGAAATGACGAAATTATGACAGAGCCGGTCGGATCGTCTCCGCGGTGGTGTCCGCTAAGACGCCGTTTAACCAAGCAGTCCATAAGTGGTTAATATTTCGATTTTGGCCCAAATCTCTTTGAAACTCGGCCGACTGTTGTTAGCCTTAGTCCGAGCAGTAAAACAACTCGGAAAAGATGCGCGGTCTGCGGAGGAATTGATGTCAGAATTGGACAAGTTGTCAGACGTGTGGCGCAATCCAGCTGATTTAACGCCGCATGTCGGTGAGCCGGGTTCCGAGGGTTTAGCTGCTCAGCCCCTTGAATCCGACCGTTCACTCGCGGCGACGCCGCCGGCAGTCTATCCCAATATTGTCCCCTCGAATAATCTTCGCCTACCCGACGCGCTGACGATCAGGCACGGTCCGGCGCCGTTACTTGCCCGCTTCATCCTCGAGGGCGACAAGGCCGTGCGCGATATCGGTTTACGGTTAAGACTGCGCTCCGACTTCGATGAACTGATCTATATCAACAAGCAGCACGTTGCGATCGGCGACTGGCTCCCCGTACCGGAAGCGTTCAATCCGGATTTTGCCGAGCTCAACGGCGAGAACGCCTTCTGGGTCTGCGGCGAAAACGACAAAGGCGATATCGTCGTCACCTGGGCTTCGCGGATCTACAACTGGGTGGGAACCAGCCTCGCCGAGCAGGTTCGCGTCGCCTGGTACGGCCGCGATCTGGGCCAGCCTTGCGTGGTGACCGCAGAGGCCGCGAAGCTCATTGGCGGCGTTGTTTCGTGCGCCGGGGCGTCCTGGGTGCGACCGGATTTCCGGGGCAAGCACCTGTCGCATTTGATGCCGAGGATCGGCAAGGCCTATGCCTGCTCACGCTGGCCGATCGATTGGGCGATCGGGTTTATCGGTCTGAGCAATCTCGACAAGGGGCTTGCCGCCAGTTATGGGCAAAAAAATCTGAGCTACAGCATTCTGTATCCCGGCTCGGCGTGGGGTGAAGTTGCCCTGGCCTACACGTCGGTCGCCGAGGTCTACGAGGATCTGGCGGAGTTCCTCGCGAAAAAGCTTGGTCGTGCGGATCGCGCAGCCTACGAAACGCTCTCGTCGACGAGCTTGGCGCAGGAGGTGACAAACACCTCGTCTGAAGGGGTTTTCCAGGGCAGCAACAGGCGTTCGTAGTGAACCGTCCGCCGCGGGTTGCCGCTCTCGTTTTCGTACTGCATGGAAGCGGTAACGAGGTCGTAGCGAGGTTGGCCTGAGCTGGCTACCGACTTGTAGAACTCGGAAACCCAGCTGCCATATTCCCTATCCGGCAAATTCTCGACCTTGTCGCCGACTCCCTGGTAGGAGTTTCGGATCCATCTGTGGCCGCCGCCAATAAATCGCCATTCGGGCTCGCTTTGCCGCGGCTTGACGCCGACGATCATCAAGCGGCCAAATAGCTGGTTCTTCATGGCGATCGACAAGATGTTCGGATCGAAATGGCCGAACGACATTCGCCATTTTTGGGCGAGCGGCCGCATCGGGTTTTCCACATCGTCAAAGAGAACCGTGTGATCCCTCGGCTCGACAAGAAAGCGCTCGGTGGCTGGCGGGATGAATGCCGGAGCGCATAATTCGGAAAGCCGGGCGATGGTCTGCTCGGCGTTCGAGGAAATCTCGGATTCCCATTCCTTCGTCAAAAATCTGATGCGGAAGAGTTTGACGGGCGATTCGATGATGAGCTGCTGCGCGGCCAGCAAAGCCGGCAGCTGCACGTTGCGGGGGCAGAGTTCGATCTCGATGAACGATTCTTCGAGGATCTGGACCTTCACGAAGCCCAGATTTTTGACAGCGAACGTCTCGCCGTCATAGTCCGGGTTGGCGTCGCCAAGCGCCTCGAGGAATTCGGCGCTCCCGGGGAACAACCATCGGCCGTCGGGTGTGGCCAGCATCGTTAGCCGCTGCATCCAAATCTCCGACGCACGAGGATTAACTGCCGGCCGATATCGTGCGCGGCTGAGGTGAAAAAACTATAAAGGCGGACGGTACAGGGTCGGCGCTCGCTTAGATCCGCCGGCCGCAGCCTGCGCGCTTCGCCGAGAGTGAAAACATGACCGCCTGCAAGTTCTGGGCAGGTCTGGAACGTATCGACGCGATCCCGCCGGCGCTAGTGATCGGCTATGCGGCCCGGCGTTGGTGGGTTGAGCGCGGCTAGTGCGCGCAACCCTGCGTGTCGTCGCCGGTGCGGGCGAGCGGCTTGCCATTGACGAAGACGTTCGATGAGCCGCCGACGACCGCGCCGCCGCAAGCGGTGCTGTCGCCCATGATTACCGCAGGTTTGCGGTTGATGAAGACGTCGGGCGAGCCCTGCACGATGGGTCCACCCTTCGCCGTGGTGTCGCCCTGGCGCGCCGCGCTGTTGCCGCCGACTGAAACGTCGGGGCTTCCTTGGATGATCGGGCCACTGCTTTGTTGTGCATTGGCCACAGCGGAAAAACACGCTACGCCAGCGAAAATGAGAAAGTAAAATCTAAGCAAGAACGCTTGCTCCGTCGGTCGAGGTCATCCTCGCTGATATCGTATCAGACACGCAGCGGGAGGCCTCTTTTTTGTGCTAGCGCTTTGAGCCTTTAGGGATTTTCGCCATAATACCGCATGTTTGCGCGGGACTTGAACCCGGAAGATGATCCGGTTCGCGTGCGCCGGCCGCGCCACCTCGACTACTTCTCGCATGGGGAGATTAGCCGCCGATGCTTCGATGCTCTACGCGGTGGCGCAACACTGCCCGCGAGCGACATCGCGCGGACGGCAATGACGGACAAGGGTTTGAACTACGACGCCGACCGACACATGCGGGTCGAATTTACGCGCCGGATCACTATGCGACTCAACAGCATGGCGCACAGAGGCGACATTCAGAAGATCGGCAGCGGTCGCGGGGTGCGCTGGCGACTGGCGACTGGCGAGCGAGGCTTAGCACCTCGTCCGCCTTCCGCTATCCTATCATCGCACAGGCTCCCGACAGATGAGTTGCGCGCTGGCGTCGAGCGTGACGATAAAGCCTGCGCAGGTCCGGACGTCGATCGAGCTTTTGATCATAAGATGGTTTCGGTCTTCGCAATAAGCCGTGATTGTCGGACCTAGATAGCTGACTTCCGGGCAGGTTGCCGACAGAGCTTGGTTGCCGGGAATATCACCAAGGTTTTGTGCCTTTGCCGGCGCGACGCCCATGCTAAATATCGCTGCCGCAAACATACAGAGCACAAAGGGGCCGGCGAGGCGCTGCATCGTTGTCCCCCCGTGAACACCGCGTTGGCATACCGCATTTGGCACGCTAGCGCTTTGAATCTTTAGGGATTTGTGCCAGGATACCGGACAGCTGCGGCATAACAAAACCGAAAAGGTCGGCCTGACGGGGTGGGCTCTCAGCCGCGGCTGCCGGCGACGACCCTCTGGTCCACGGGGCTCTGGTCGACGTTCGGTTGTGGTGAAACGATCGGCATTCGGACGCTTGCCAACGTACCGACGCCAGGGCTGCTGCTGATCGACAGCGTACCGCCATGCGCTTCCACCAGACCCTTGGTGATCGGCAGGCCGAGGCCGGTGCCGCCGTGGCTTCGCGCGATGCCGCCGTTTGCCTGGGCAAAGGGTTGCATGACCCGATCCAGATCGTCTTCGGTCATACCGATACCGTTGTCTTCGAATTCGAGAAGCAAGCCCCCGGCCTGATCGAGCGCGACCCGCACCTCGACCGCACCGTTCTCCTTGGAGAATTTGACCGCGTTCGACAGCAGGTTGAGGACGATCTGCTTTATGGCGCGTTCGTCGGCCGAAAGGACGACGTCCTCGGCGGGAGCCTTGATCGCAACCTGAATGTTCCGCTGGCGCGCCTCCTCGCCGACCATGCGGGCGGCGTCGGCCACGATTGCCTGAGCGACCACTTGATCGCTTGCCAGCTCGAGCTTTCCCGCCTCGATTTTCGACATGTCGAGGACATCGTTGATGATCGACAGCAGATGCTGCCCGCTCGTATTAATGTCACGCACGTATTCGTGGTACGTCCGGTCGCGCAGCGGCCCGAGGATCTCGTCGCGGATCACCTCGGAGAAGCCGATGATGGCATTGAGCGGCGTGCGCAGCTCGTGGCTCATATTGGCCAGGAACTCACTCTTTGCGCGATTGGCGTATTCGGCCTGGGCTCTGGCCTGCTCCATCTCATGTTCGGACTCCTTGCTCTCGGTGATGTCCGAATAGACGGTGACGATACAGCCGTCGGGCATGGCGCGCCGGCGGATCCTCAAGATGCGCCCCGTCAGTGTCCGCCGCTCAAGTTCCGTCGGCAGATCGCGATAGAAGAGCTCTAGACGCGCGTTCGCCGTCTCGGTGGGATCGGCATCCCCAAAATCGCCTCGCAGCGCCTGACGCATGAGAATGCTTTGCAGCGTTGTGCCATGCTTCAAATCCGGCGGGAGGTCGAGCAATTCGATAAAGCGGGAATTCCAGACAATCAACCGACCTTGGCGATCGAAGACACTGAGACCTTCGCCGATATGTTCCAGGGTGTTCTGCAACAGCTCGCGTTGCCGCTTCAGCTCCCCGTTTTCCAAGAGGAGCTCAGACGTGGCCCGCGGGTTCTCTGCAAAAACTTGGTAGGAAACTGACATGCGGCGTCTCAGCGAAGTGCGGTAACGATGGGCATAGCGCCCTGGGGTCCGGTCATCGGAGGCGGGTCCGAGGCGCTCAAGCTATCGAGGGGGTCAACCACGCGCGTTGACGAGGTTTCCACTCGTGTAGGGCCCGGAGGAGTTGGTGGAGCGGGGCGACGCTCCATGGCGGAGCGGCGAAGGCGGCGAGCGTCCGGCGGAAGCGCAATCCCGGCCAGCCAAGCTGTCGTCCAATAACGCACGTGCCTTACTCGCCAAGTGTCACACCAAAAGCTCGCACGATAACCTTAACGTTGTCTTATGAGCGGGCGTGGCGACTATGCTTCTTATCCAGTAGCGGATTGTGGCATCGAGCGCCAAGCGGGTTAACCGAACTGGCACGCTGCGCGCATGCGTGATCTCGTGTGGGCCGATGGTTCGCGCAGCCATCGGCGGTCCATGAGTGTCACATCGAGGAGGGAATGAGCCGTGGATTTTCAGCTCACCCCGAAACAACAGCGCCTACAGCAGCAATGCCGCGAGTTGGCCGTCAATTTCGCCACACGGTCGGCGGCCCACGATCGCGACGCCAGCCATCCGATCGAGAATTACGAGCGGCTGCGCCAGGAAGGCTTTCTCGCGCTCACCATCGCCGAGGAGTGGGGTGGCGGCGGCGCCAGCCTGCTCGACCATACGGTCGCTTACGAGGCCTTGGGCGCGGGCTGCCCGTCGACCGCGCTCGCCTTCAACATGCACGCCTCGGTCGTGATGCCGATATTGGACAGCCCGGAGGTGCCGGATGAGACCAAGCGGCGGCTCGCCGATCTTGTCGTGCGTGAACGCAAGCTGATCGCGGGAAATTTTTCGGAGCCGGTCACCACCGCGCTGGTCGGCGCGCGGCCGATCAAGACGCGGGCGCGGCGCGTCGACGGCGGGTATCGCGTCACCGGCCGCAAGATGTTCGCCTCGATGCTGGAAGCGGCCGATCTGGTGATGGTGGGTGCCTCCATCGAAGGCGCGAGCGCGGCGTCCGGATTGGTCTTCCTGCTGCCGCGGGTCGCCGAGGGGCGCAGGGTCGAGGCGAACTGGGACGTGCTCGGCATGCGCGCGACCCGCAGCGATTCGCTGATCCTCGAGGATTGCTGGGTGCCGGACAGCGCCGTCCTCTATCGCTCGGACGACATGTCGGCGCTGCGCAGCCAAATCCATTGGTTCTGGGGCACCTACACGCCGGTTTATCTCGGGGTCGCGCAGGCGGCGTACGACGAGTTGCGCCGGGTCGTCGCGGCGCGCCGCGTCGAAGGCTACGCCCAGCCGCTCGCCTATCATCCCGAGGTGCGGCGCTGCGTCGCTGAGATGAGCGCCGATCTCGAGGCTGCCCGGTTTATCACCTACCATTCGGCCTGGCTCGTCGATACGGAAGGGCTGACCGAGAAAACGGTCGCCGCGCTGTACCGGGCTAAATATAGAGTTGGCGAGGCGGTCAGCCGGGTGACGCGGACCGCGCTGACGCTCGGCGGCGCGCACGGCATCTTCAAGCCGTCGCGCCTCGAACAGCTGTTCCGCGACGGCGCGCTCGGGCCGCTGCATCCGCCGCCCGCGGATTTCTGCCTCTACAACATGGGGCTCTACGAGCTGGGGCTTGACCCGGCCGACGTGCTGCCGCCGCTGAAGCCGGGATAGACCGCTATCCGGTCAAATAAAGCCACGTCTACAGAACCCCTTGGCCGGGCTTGACCCGGCCATCCACGTCTTTTCTTCTTTGTG
>Ga0209006_10004980_pt1 | contig 12071 bp, 3 predicted proteins | sample JacPin_JW_Ref_O2_FD_188567 | JGI IMG/M metagenome (GOLD analysis project Ga0209006, IMG submission 188567) | Forest soil microbial communities from Algoma, Ontario, Canada - Jack Pine, Ontario site 1_JW_Ref_O2 (SPAdes) (version 2) | ecosystem: Environmental > Terrestrial > Soil > Boreal...
TGCTGCGCGAAATGGGGCTTCGCTGCCACACTCCCATTAGCCAGACGGCGTCGAATCCAAATTGAGCTATTGCATCCCATTCGGCGTCGGGAACGGTGGCGAGGTCGATGTTGCGGGCAAGGCGGCGGGAAAGCTGAGTGAGCCAAGGCCAGGCGTTTATTTCGTAAAGATGCGGGTGCGGGCGAAGCGAAAAATGCGTTGACGGAATGTCCGGGGCGGGCATGGGAAGCGAGGGTAATTTGCGACGCACGGGTGTGTCAATCGAATCGTGCGGCGTGGCGATGGATGCTAGAGCTGCAACGGAGTTTAATTCCGCGAAGACTGCAAATTCCTGAGCACACACTGATGGTTCGGGCTTTTTGTGAAAGCAGGGCGGCGCGGATTCTGTATACTACCCGACGATTGCTGGACAAAACTCCTCCGAAGGCAGGTCCCACTATGAGGTTTAGGTTCGCAACATTGTTTGCGCTGATTTTCGTAGTTTGGCCGGGTTGGATTCAACGTCCGGCTGCGGCACAAGATTCTTCGAGTGCCGCGCAGGCAGGGCCTGGTAGCGCAGAAAATTCGGGGCCGACGCGAAACCTGACGATTGATGATTATTTCAGAATTGCGGAGGTGGACGACGCGCAAATCAGTCCGGAAGGAAAGTGGGTGTCGTATACCGTCGCTACACATGATTTGAAAGATGACAAGAACAGAACGCGTATCTGGATGATCTCGACGTCAGGCGGGGCTGCGGTTCCGCTGACTGCTGAAGATGTGTCGTCGGAACATGCGCGCTGGAGTCCGGACGGAAAATATTTGGCGTTTCTATCGGGGCGAGGTGGAAGCAAAAGCGAAAAGGGAGATGAAGACAAGAAGAAAGAGGTGTGGGTACTGAATCGCGAAGGCGGGGAAGCGCAAAGGCTGACGGAGACGATTCAAGATGTCGATGCGTATGTGTGGTCGCCGTCGGGGGACCGGATTGTTTTGGAGTTGCAGGACCCATCGATCAATGAAATCGAGGCGGCCAGGGACAAGGACAAAGCTGACGCGAAACCGAAGGCGCATCCATGGGTGATCGACCGGTTGCATTTTAAGGAGGATGAAATCGGATATTTGGACCGGCGCCGCACGCATCTTTTCGTGTACGAGCTGGCAAGTCACAAAATGACGCAGGTCACCTCAGGGGATTATGACGACAGCGCGCCGGCTTGGTCGCCGGACGGGCATTCCATCGCGTTTGTGAGCAATCGCTCAGATTCCGAAGATCCTGATATGAACTTCAATACGGATATTTGGACGGTGGCGGCGGACAACGCGGATAAGGGGAAATCGGCGGTAAGGGTGACGAAGAATCCGGCCCCGGACGAAGCGCCTGCATGGTCGCCGGACGGCAAATGGATCGCTTACATGACACAGCTCGATCCAAAACTTTTTGATTACGCGACGTTCCATATAGCCATCTCGCCTAGCTCCGGCGGCGAAGCGAAAGTGCTGACACTTAAGCTGGACCGCAACTCGTCCGCGCCGCGTTTTTCACCGGACGGCAAATGGATTTACTTCATCGTGGATGACGATGGCACGCAGAATTTAGCGCGTGTCCCGGCGATCGGAGGAGAAATTACGCGGCCGATAGGAGGCCGCAGGATGGTGGAGTCATACACGATCGGAAAGGATGGAAGCGCGGCTGCTGTAGTTGGGGAATTAACGCATCCGGCTGAAATTTATTTTCTGCCAACAGACGGCGGAGATTTGCGTCGATTGACGACGACGAACGACGCCTTGATGGCGCAGATACGTTTGCCCAACGTGGAGTACGTCCATTTCAAAAGCAAAGATGGCACCACCGTGGCGGGATATCTTTATGAGCCGCCTGACTACAAGCCTGGAACACGCTATCCAACGATATTGCGGCCGCACGGGGGCCCGGTGTGGGCCTACTATGCGGAATTTAATTTTAATCCGCAGCTTTTTGCGGCGAACGGCTACGTGGTTTTGACGCCGAACCCGCGAGGGTCGTCCGGGTACGGGCAGGATTTTTGCAAAGCAATTTTCGCGGATTGGGGCCACAAGGATTATGAAGACGATATGGCCATGGTGGATTATGCCGTGGCGCAAGGCCTAGCCGATCCCGACAAACTTGGCGTGGGAGGATGGTCGTACGGAGGAATTTCGACAAACTTCATTATTACGCAGACCACGCGGTTCAAAGCGGCAATTTCCGGAGCTGGATCGTTCCTTAACGTCTCGAACTGGGGACACGATTTGTACTCCAAAGGCTGGGAAATGGAACTGGGACTGCCTTGGGAACACCGCGACCTGTGGGAGAAGCTGTCGGCGTTCAATCGAGTGACGAAAATCAAAACGCCGACGCTGATAATGGGCGGCGAAATTGATTGGAACGTACCGATTCTAAATGGCGAGCAGATGTACCAGAGCTTGAAACGGTTGGGCGTGCCTACTTTGCTTGTAGTTTATCCTGGCGAATACCACGAATTCTCGCGGCCGTCATTTATTCAGGATCGCTACGAGCGTTATCTCTATTGGTATGGACATTATGTGAAAGGTGAAGGGCCGGCAATTCCCGCGCCCGTTAAAGAAGCAGACTAATGCGGATGATTCTAAAACCTCCTCCGAAAATGAAGTTCGGTAAAACAACCGTGTTTGTCGCTGGGATAAATCAGCCGTTTAATAATTTAGAATCAGACAGTTACACGAGTCTCATGGAATATGTGGGGAAGTGGATTATGACGTGCTTACAACCTTCTATAGTTTTCTGGTGAGATTGTTAGCCAATCAAGTTATTGAAAATAAAATAGTTGATTTCAGTATCGTCGAGCTTTCTCGGTCGACAGTACAAAAATACGTAAAAATATGTTTTTGCGGAAACACTGATTCATTACTTTGCTCCATTGCAAAACACTCGGGGGGAATATGAGAATTGAAGCACGCCGGTATAATGTTTCCCGTTTTCTGTTCGTAGCGTTCGCCTTGATTTTTCTCTCGCTGGGTGCCAGTCGCGTTCGCGCGCAGGACAACTCGAGCGTAACGGGGATCGTAACGGACCCCAGCGGGGCGGTGGTGCCCGATGTCAGCGTGACCCTATCGAATCCCTCAATCAGTTTTGCGTCTACGAAGACTACGAATGGCGTAGGTGCCTATGAGTTCTCAAACGTTCCGCCCGCCTCGAATTACCAGCTTCTATTTTCAAAGCCGGGTTTCTCCACTTTGGAGGTCGATAATATTACTCTCAATGTCGGTAATAAGGAGACACGGGACGCGGAGTTGCGTTTGGGGGATGCAAAAACGACTGTCGAAGTGACTTCGACTCCGACTGAGAGCCTGAATACTACTGACGCCACCATTGGTTCGAACATAGACGGAGACCGTATCCAGGACCTGCCCAACGTGCTGGTGAATAATGCCGCGAACTATCTCGCCTTAGCGCCCGGAGTGACGCCGGGCGGGGCGGTAACGGGTACGCGTTCCGACCAGACAAATATCACGCTTGACGGTCTAGATGTGAACGATCAACGCGGCGGTTTTGCTTTTACCACCACGGTAAACACTCCACTCGATTCCATTCAGGAGCTGAAAGTTACCTCGACGGGTGACGACGCCACCTATGGCCACAGCGCTGGCGGACAGTTGGAGTTGGTCACCAAGAGCGGAACGAACTCTTTCCATGGTCAGGCTTTCGAATACAATCGCACTACAGCTTACACCGCCAACGATTACTTCAACAATTTGCAGGGAATACCCAATCCGCTATTGATTCGGAATCAGTTCGGCGGCGATTTTGGCGGACCGATCATCAAGAAGAAGCTGTTTTTCTTTTTCTCGTACAACGGTCTGCGCGCCGTGCAACCCGAGCAGAACTTGCTAACCGTTCCGGTGCCATCCTTCTTCAACGGCCAATTGATGTATGTGAACAGTAGCGGTAACACCGTGCTCACACCCGCAACTGGCCCGAACTCGCTTGCGGCTTTGGACCCGCAGCACGTCGGTGCGGATGCGGACCTGCTGGCTTTCATGAACGCGCGAGGCTACGCAGGAAGCGCAGGTATTCCGGCGCCCAACAACAACGGCGCGGGCGACGGTCTCAATACCTCCGGTTTTTTCTTTGTCTCCCCGGTTCGCAGCAATGACAACACCTATATCGGCAAAGTTGATTACCAAATCAGTACCAATCATCGCCTGTTCGTTCGCGGGACCTGGGACAGGAGTATAGACGGTGGCTTCGGCGGCGTCCCGGTACAGGTTTTTCCCACAGATCCGAACCCGTCTTCCGCGTTCATAGATCACTCGCGCTCATGGGTTGTTGGTGAGACCTGGACAATTTCACCGACCATGACCAATCAAGCATCCTTCGGCGAAACCAATCAGGTCAATGCCTTCTCGATTAATAACAAGCCAACCTTCCCCAACAGCCTCAGCTTTTTCGACGGGTTCTTTGGGCAAAATGTTGTTTCGAATCCTTTCCTTGGACTGAACGAACAGTTTCCTGTTGTTCCGGTTTATCAAGGCCGTGATACGTTCACCTGGGTACGCGGGAAGCATGTGATGCAATTCGGAGGCGTGATTTCGCCGGTAATCTTTAAGTCAGGCAACCTGACGGACACGAGCTCCTTCGGCGTGGGCATCGGAGGGAACATCTCGGGCCTCTCAGCCGCCCAACGTCCTAGTGACTTTAACGGCGACACGGCTGAGTGGGACCGGTTATTCGCGCTAGCTCTTGGGCGATACTCAAACATTCAGGCGGGCTTTAACTACGATAAGGCGGGAAACGCTATGCCTCAAGGCGGCGTTCCGATTCGTGACTATCATTCCACTCAGTATGAATTGTTTGCGCAGGATTCCTGGTCGGTGCGGTCCGATTTGACCGTGACCTACGGTCTCCGGTGGCAGTTTCACAAGCCATTGACTGAAGTGAACGGTTTCGAAGCCATTCAGAATCAGACTCCTCAGAGCATCTTCTCTGTTCGCCAGAAGAACGCTTTAGACGGCGTCTCGGGTTTCGATGCCGCTCCGCTGATTACCTATCGGCTGGGTGGAAGCGACAACAACGCTCCGGGTTATTACAAGCCGTCCTATAACAATTTTGGACCCAGAATTGGAATTGCCTATTCGCCGGCGGCCACCGAAGGGTGGCTAGGGCGTTTAATGGGTAACCGTGAAACCAGTATTCGGGCGGGATTCGGGCTCGACTTCGACAACAATTTGGTAGGACAAGGTTTCGAACTGGATGAGACTAGCTTCCTGTTCAGCAACACCATTCCGGTCAACTTCGGTAACATCGCAACCGACCCACGGTTCATATGTCCGGCGCCTTGCAGTGGGACAACTCTCTCAGCCAGCTTGCCTCCTGCGCCTCCGGGAGGAACCACACCCCGCCCCACGTTCACGCCTAACCTGGATGGCAACGGCAATCCTATCGGCTTTTTTAATGGTGGGTTTGGACAAGGGGCCTTTTTCAACTTCGACCCGAACTATAAGACTCCTTACGAGATGCATTTTTCTTTAGGTGTTCAAAGACAGCTGCCAGGAAATTGGTTGGTGGAAGCGGATTATGTTGGGAAGCTTGGTCGCCGACTACCTGCGCTCGCTGATCCCGCGCAAACCTTGAATTTCAAGGATGCCGCCTCTGGACAATTCTTCTACAACGCGTACGGATCGGTTCAGAAATCGGTTCAAACCGGAGCACCGATCATCAATCAGCCTTGGTTTGAAAATCAAATAGGGGCAGCGCTAGCTCAGTATGGATTCACCTGCGGAACGGCGACCACCGCTCTTTTGGGAGCTCCGACATCCTGTACGCAACTAGCCGCCGCATTTGCTGGAGGGTTTTTCTTCTCCGACGGCGATGCGTCTTCAGAGATTCAAACACTGGCGGATTTCAACGGTCTGAGCGGGGTGGTCGGTCAGGGGCTCTTGCTGCCCAACGTAGGGCTGCTCGCTCAGAATGGAGCTGCCGGATTCATCGGCAACTACAGTTCGTCGAACTACAACGCTTTGATCATACGTGTGAACCACAGGTTGACGCACGATCTGACGATGGAGGTAAACTATACTTACTCCCACTCCATCGACAACGATTCGGGTGTGCAAAACAACCTTGTTGATTTTTCCACGGCGGAAGTGTGCGACCTCCGCAACCTTCGAGTTTGCCGTGGCAGCTCTGATTTTGACCACCGGCACATTGTGGTTGCGAATTTTGAATATGGGCTCCCCTTCGGTCAGGGAAAGTGGATCGGCCACAATTCATCGAAGCTCCTTAACGAAGTAATCGGCGGATGGCACGTATCCGGCATCGCGACAGCCTATACTGGCAGTCCCTTCAAAATTGACTCGGGTGCGTTCACTATTGACTTCACCCAGACTCAACCCGGCGTTTTTATCGGCACGAAATCAGATATTAAGGGTGGCGTTCACCAAGTAGTGCAGGGGGGTGGCGCACCGAACACGGTCCAGTTCTTCTCAAATCTTACGAATGCGCAGGGAGCGTTTACAGCTCCGATTGCCGGCGGCCCTGGCAATCGAAACGTTGTGACCGGCCCCAACTTCTGGGATGTGGATCTAGCGGTGCTAAAGGACTTTCGGATGCCGTGGGCAGAGAGCCACCGGCTCCAGTTCCGCACAGACGCGATCAACGTCTTCAATCATCCCAACTTTAGCAATCCGACCAATGCCAATGCGTCGCTGATCAACCCGGCTACCTTCGGGACGATCACGTCCACGGTGAATGGTCCCCGGGTTTTGCAGTTGGGGTTGCGTTATATTTTCTAAGAATAAATCGATTCTAGCGTTGCTGGAAATGCTCCGGACGGAGTTTTTGGCCGGCTCGTGCGTCGGACCTTGGTCTGATTCGCGAGCCAGAGACACGAATTATTGCTAATCATGGGTAGAAGGTAGAGTGAATATCTCCTTTAGCATAGTCATTATGTGAGAGGAGAAGGGCCGTAACTCCTGGTCCAGTAAAACCGCAGATTAACTTCCGCTAAAAAGGCCAAGTCTCCGAAAAAACGTAGATATAGCACTCTACGAATAATGCGACTTACGTCGGTCCGGAAATTTCGCTTTTCGGACACCTGCCGATTGTTTTGGGTCTCTTCCGTTCATTCCTGCAATGGAATCAATCGTTTACGAGCTTCACAAGACTTTACAACTCGTGGTTACGAACCTGCATATCGAGGACTTCGGGGCGGGGCTAATTTTAAGGGGGAGCAATGAACGTGGAAAAGCATCTTTCGAAGATTACGCGAGTTCTGGCGATGTTGGCGGTGACCCTTGTTGGGCCGTTCGTAGTGCATGCGCAGACGGCCACAATAAACGGAACGGTGACGGACCCGAGTGGCGCCGTCGTTCCGCACGCGAAAGTGACTGCGGTGAATGCGGCCACAAATGCGGTGAGAGATGCTGAGACTGGAGACGCCGGCACTTATACCGTGTCGAATTTGCCCCCGGGGATTTACGACGTAACCATCGAAAAATCCGGACTCAAGTCCGTGAAATTTGCGGCTGTAAATCTCACGGTAGACCAGGCTTTGACGTTGGACGCGAAGTTGGAAATTAGCGGGACGGCGCAAACGGTAACTGTTGAGGGCACGAGCGTGGTGCCGATCAATACAACGGATGCGCAAGTCAGCAACGTTGTGGATGAAAAACAAATTGAGGGTTTGCCATTAATTCTTAGAGATCCATATCAGTTAGTTCTACTAACACCCGGATCGACCCAAACGAATACCGGACTGGGAGGATTTTCGATCAACGGAGCTCGCGAGCAGCAGAACAATTTCCAACTGGACGGCACCAACAACAACGATCCGGGGGTTCCAGGCAGCGGACTCGTAACGTTGAATCCGGATGCCACGCAAGAATTCCGCGTGATTAGCACGAGCTACCTGCCAGAATTTGGACGAAACTCGGGCTCGGTGATTGACATTGTTACGCGAGGCGGAACGAACGATTTTCACGGAGATGTTTACTATTTCGGGCGCTGGAACGCGCTTGGCGCTCGGGACTTCTTTAACACTCCCGATACGGGGCGGCAGAATCCGTATGTCCGCAATACATTCGGGGCTTCCGTCGGCGGTCCGGTGGTGAAGAACAGAGTGTTTTATTTCTTCAACTACGAAGGAAACCGGTTCGCCACCGCTACATCGACAGACGCGGTGGTTCCTGACGCGGCTTTCAAAACCGGAAATTTTACTTATGTGGATCCCATGGCCGGACCGGTCAACATCAACGTAAGTACGCCAACGTCGGCAAACAATAATTTCGGACTTGCGCTAGACCCGCAAATCCAGAAAGTGCTGAATTTCTATCCAGCAGCAAATGGTCCGGCAGTAATACAGGGAATATCGGACCAATTTTTCTTTGGAGACACGGACCTCGCCAACAATAACAATTACACAGCGAAAGTCGACATCGTTATCAATTCCAAAAATACGCTGAGTGTTCGTTATATCGCGAATCAGGGGACGGACAACGGAGCTAGCGGAAACACGCTTCCGGGGATAGGCGGAGAGGCCTCTAAGTTTCTAACTCAGAGTCCCAATATCCACCTTGTGACTTCGCTCAGGCCGAATCTCCAAAACGACCTCTTCTTCGGCGCAAACCGAACCTACTTGAAGGGTACCTGCAACGGTACTGCGGCAATTGACAGCTTGAGCCTTACAGGACTCGATCCATTCGGGAACGGGCGGGACTGGGGCCTGTCGGACTTCAGCGTCGTCGCGTGCCCAGGTGACACTGACATCCAGGTTGATCCCTTTGGGACGTACAATCTTGGTGACAATATGACCTGGACCAAGGGCCGGCACACCATGAAGTTCGGCATTGAGTTCGCGGACAACTACGACAACGGGCAGAATAGCTTTGGTGAGCGCTCACTCCCCAGTTTCGCGATCTTTTCCAATACGCAGGGCATTTCTGCTCTAAAGGGTACGGTTCCATTTACGAACCCGACGGTTGAAGACTCGGTTTGGGCCCTATTGGGCGGAACTTTGAGCGAATCTCAAACTCAATTTTACAACACCGGTGGAACCCGGGTTCCCAGCGATGAACGCGGCTTCCGAGAGCGAGATATATACGGTTTTTTCCAGGATCAGTTCAAACTAAAGCCGAATTTCACGCTAAACTACGGCCTTCGCTATGAATGGGATGGCGTTCCATGGGTTGTCGGCGACCAACTCAGCAGCGCAAGCCAGGCAGCATTAACGGGTCCGTCTCCGATTGACTTTCAGACGGTTACCCGAGGAGGATCCAATCCGCTGTATGTTAACGACGTAAAGGGATTCGAACCGCGTATCGGATTTGCGTGGGATCCGTTTAAGAATGGAAAAACCTCGATCCGCGCTGGATTCGGATATTTCCGCGACCGCAATTTCTTCAATATCACCGGCGACACCCGATCAAATCCTCCGCTGGAACTCCCCTTCGTGAATCAATCGTTCGCCGATCTGGGGCCCGGTGCCGCTGACCAAATATCGAATATAGCTTTACCGACAACCCAAATTCCAAGCCCTTTGCTTGCGGATTTTCCTGCTGTTAACTCGCTCGGCTTCCCTGCAACAATTAGTCCGAACTTCCATGTGGCCTACGTCCAACAGCGGAGTTTCGGAGTTCAACGAGAGTTGGGAGGGCACTTCACGCTCGAAGTAAACTACGTCGGTAACAAGGCCAACCGTCTACTGCGCGTAATCGACGGGAATCCTCCGATTCCTGCGCTGGTCGCCCAACTAAGAGCGTTTTGCCAAAACCCGACTAATTCATTCGGCTGCGTTGATTCACCGACTGAGACCACCGTTCAAGGCTTCAACCTTTATATTGGGCAGCAGCTCGGAGTGCTTCCGTTCAATGCGGTCAACAACAGCGCGGCGGACCATGCAAACACCGTTGCCAGCGTTGCCAATTCGAATTACAACGGGCTGCAAACAACCTTGACGCGGCAGTTCGCGAACGGCATTAGATTCCAAGTGAACTACACATGGGCGCATGCGATCGACGATGCCAGCGATCCCTTCCGGCCGCAGCTTGGAGAGTTTGTTTTCCCGCCGGACACGAATGACCTGAAGGCGGAGAAGGGGAGTTCGTCATTCGATGTTCGGAACCGGCTGGTTTTCAACTACACGGCGGAATTGCCATTCGGGCGCGGCAAAGACCGTCTGAATAGCGGAATTCTCGGCCGGGTGCTGGAAGGGTGGTCTTGGTCGGGTATTGGGACGTTCCAGAACGGATTTCCGTTCGACGTCTTCGCGCCTGGTGACGACAGCAACGGCACAGGGGCATTGCAGCGCGCTGACTTCGATCCCAATGGCACGCGCGTTCCAATCACTATGCCGTTAACCCAAACCGGACCAAACCCGGGACTGTTTAGTTTTCCGGCTTTCGGTGGTCCAGGCAATCTGGGACGCAATCACTTTGTCGGGCCGGGGTACAAAAATTTCGACATGGTGATCGCGAAAAACACGAAGCTCTCGGAACGATTCACGGTTGAGTTTCGCTCCGAGTACTACAACATATTTAATCACCCAAACTTCCAACCACCTGACAACTTCATTAGCGACGTCAGCTTCGGGCAATCTACCGCAGAAGTCGGACGTAACGATGGGACGACTGGAGCACGGCAGCTGCAGTTTGGGATGAAGCTGCACTTCTAGAACCTAGGAGTTGCGTAGCTCGAACTAGAAGTTGCGGCGAGAATCACCAGCCCCTTTCCGGCGGTAAGCCCGGGAAGGGGCTTTTGTTTTTGGCAGATGTGGCGAGCGCTTAGCCGACGAAGCCCAGATTCTGAGTGGTGAAGTTTGCCAGGTTCGGGAAGATTGAGGGCATGTCGGTGGGGCCTACGCCAAACCAACTGGCCAGCGTGGCGCCGTATTGATCCACCGACGTGCTTGGTATCCAGCGCCCATTTGTGCCGACGTCATCCGGACCGCCAAGCGCTAATTGCGGGAAGGTGCCGTATACGTCGCCGCCATGAACTGCGCCTCCCATAACTAAGTGATGGCTGCCCCAGGCATGATCGGTGCCGCCGTTCGAACCCGGCTGCAGAGTACGGCTGAAGTCGGACAGGGTGAACGACGTGACTTGTTGCTGGACTCCCAATTCGACGGTGGAGCTGTAAAATGCTGACATTGCGGGATCGAGTTCCGCGAAAAGATTTTGCTGCGTCAGCAATTGCGCGCTGTGCGTGTCGAATCCGCCGAGCGAGCAGAAGAAGATCTGGCGCTGCAAGCCCAAGGTTGTGCGAGCTTGCATGATCTGCGCTACTTGCTGAAGTTGTGCGCCAATGGAGGTCGCAGGGAATTGGGTTTGGAGAGCCGGCAAGCCGTTCAGGGCGGCGGCGAGGATTTTGCTTTCGGCAATCGACTGGCTCATCACCGCGCTGGTGTCTTGAACAAGCGAAACGCCGGTATCGAAGGTGAGGAGTTGCTGGAAGGCGACCAGTCGCGCGTTATCGGAGGCAGAACCGTGGAAGCCGGTCAAACCTGGCGACGAACCAGGGATCATGGCGTAAGGCTGAGTCTGAGCGCCGGTACAGAGAATCGCGCCGCCCGCAACCGAAGTGATCGGAGGATACTGGGATCCTGCGTTAAGGGGCTTCAAGACGTCCGCGGTGCGGCCTGCCCATCCGGTGGGCCCAAATCCATCGAACTGGGCCGTCTGCCACTGGCCTTGCTGGTCTGAATGCGAAAACAAGTTTACCGGCAGCGGAACGCTTCCTTGCTGATATTGAGAGCGTGTGACGGGCTGAGAGAGTGTTCCGACGTTTGCAACGAGCGCAAGCTGGCCGCTGTTGAATAGCGCCTGCAGTCCGGGGAAATTCGGGTGCAGGCCGTAGGGAACGCTTCCGGTTTTGGCGATGATAGGAAGCAGTGAACTCTGAGGCAGCGCGAGGTTTGCGCGAATGTTCGCGTAGTTTTGGTAACCGGGCGTGTCGTTGGGAACGATCAGGTTGTTGCTGTCATTTCCGCCGAAGAGGAATATGCAAACAAGAGCTTGGTAACCGCTGGACTGGCCTGCTGCCAGGGCGTGAATCAAGTTGAGCCGTCCCAGAGCAGAGGTCATAGCGAAGGATGCAGCGCTGC
>Ga0209006_10004981_pt1 | contig 12068 bp, 6 predicted proteins | sample JacPin_JW_Ref_O2_FD_188567 | JGI IMG/M metagenome (GOLD analysis project Ga0209006, IMG submission 188567) | Forest soil microbial communities from Algoma, Ontario, Canada - Jack Pine, Ontario site 1_JW_Ref_O2 (SPAdes) (version 2) | ecosystem: Environmental > Terrestrial > Soil > Boreal...
CCGGTGGTCAAGGGCATCGCCGAGCTATTCCGTGACTCTGACGTCCTGCGCGAACATCGCGAACGCGCACGCCTGAAATTTCTTTTTCTTCGGCACGGCTGGACCGCCGAGCGTTTTCAGTCTGAGCTCGAAGATCGCCTTGGATTCCAACTTGATCCCGCAGTGGAAGAACATCCACCTGACGACGTGTACCGCGACCATGTCGGCATTCATGCGCAGAAGCAGAGTGGACTTTCTTACGTAGGAGCGGTGGTACTGCGTGGTCGAATCACTGCAGAGCAGATGCAGTCCGCCGCCGCCCTGGCCGAGCGCTACGCCGGAGGCGAGCTGCGCGCCACCAACATGCAGAACCTGCTGGTGGTGAATGTGCCCACGATCAATGCCGATACGCTGGCAAAGGAGTTCGACGCCATAGGCCTGAAGGTCGGCGGCTCATCGTTCTACCGCGGCACGGTTGCCTGCAGCGGCACGGAATTTTGCAAACTCGCCATTACCGAAACCAAGAGTTTTTCCCGATGGCTGGTCGAGGAAATGGAAGAACGTCTTCCCGGTTTCGATCAGCACCTGAAGCTGCACGTTACGGGCTGCCCCAACAGTTGCGGCCAGCACTGGATTGCCGACATCGGCATCGAAGGCAAGAAGATCAAAGTCAACGACCGCATGGTCGACGCTTACTATTTCTGTGTAGGTGGAGCGCTGGGCTTTTATCAAGCGACGGCGCGGCCTGTCGGCTATCGCTGCGCCGCCACGGAAGTTCCGGACGCGCTCGAACGTCTGCTCGCGCAATATCTCGAGCAACGCGAACCGGGCGAAAATCTGCGCCGCTTTTTTGTGCGCCACAGCGACGCACAACTACGCGAGTTTCTGGCCGGAGAGTCCGTAGTCCCGGTCGCCCGTGATTTGCCAGACTCGACTCGCACGCTAGCGCAATCTGCGGGAGGAATCGGTGACTAGCTTATTTCCGATGTTTTTAAAGCTCGAAGGCAGAGAGTGCTTGGTCGTGGGTGCCGGAAAAGTTAGCGAACCCAAGATCAGCGGACTGCTGGAAACCGGGGCTCGCATTCGCGTGGTCGCGCTGCAAGCCAGCCCCTTGGTTCGGGAATGGGCGTGCGAGGGAAAGATCGAACTCAAGTTGTGCGCCTTCTCTGCCGATGATCTCACGGGTGCATTTCTGGCTATCGTGGCGACCAATTCGCGCAGCTTGAATGAGCGCGTTTTCCGCGAAGCGCAGCGGCTGGGCGTGCTCTGCAATGCGGTCGATGTCCCCGATCTTTGCGATTTCTACTATCCCTCCGTGGTCCGCCGTGGCGACCTGCAGATCGCGGTCTCAACGGCGGGACAGAGCCCGTCGCTGGCTCAGCAAATTCGCCAGCAGCTGGAGAAACAGTTTGGTCCAGCCTACGCCGCATGGGTTGCGGAATTGGGTGAGACCCGAAAGCTGATTTTGGCCAGCGATCTCGATAAGGAACGCAAGCTCGATCTGTTGCACTCTCTCGCCAGCCGGGAAGCGCTGGAAGCGGCAGTCGCCGAACTGCCTGAGCCGGAACTCGCCGCCAAGGGAGAAGGCGCATGAAGATGAAGGGCAAAGTTTATCTGGTAGGAGCGGGTCCGGGCGATCCGGAATTGCTCACACTAAAGGCGCTGCGCCTGCTGCGAACGGCCCAAGCCGTGCTTCATGATGATTTGGTTGCGCCGGAAATCTTAAAACTTATTCCCGCTTCCGCGCAGGTACACAATGTTGGCAAGCGTTGCGGCAAGAAGAAAATTCTGCAGGAGGAAATTCACTTCCTCATGATCGCGCTCGCCGACTCCGGAGTGCGCGTGGTGCGCTTGAAGAGCGGTGATCCACTCATCTTCGGCCGCGCTGGAGAAGAAATCGAAGCCCTGCGCCGGGCCAATATTCCTTATGAGATCGTCCCCGGCGTGACCTCGAGTCTGGGAGCGGCCGCAGTAGCCCATATTCCTTTGACCCATCGCAGCGCCTCGTCGGCGCTGGTGTTGCTAACCGCGCATCAAGCCGCGGGAAGCGAAGCAGCGAACTGGGGCAAGTTGGCCGGCAGCGGCGCAACTCTGGTCATCTATATGCCAGGAAAGAATTATTCTGAGATTTCCACCAAGCTCCAAGCCGCCGGGCTCGCACCCGAGACGCCTTGCGCCATCCTCTCCCGCGTGACCACGCCGGAGCAGCGCAGTCATCTGACCAGCGTCGAGGGGATGCGCGCCGCCAGCCAGCTTCCCGCTCCTACTCTCTTGATCGTAGGAGAAGTGGTGCGCTTCGCCGATCCAGCATCGCTGGCACAGGAGTTCATTATGCCCGCGATTTCTTCCAATCAAGGCGCCCGCTTGCCGGTGCCGTTGTTGGCAGATTTCCCATTTCAGCCCTTCGCCTTTGAAAAAGATGGGGAACCGACTGCGTGAAAGCCAAGTCCAAGGATAAATTCATGATTCAATTACGAGATCACGTGCCAAGCGAAGAAGAGATTGCAGTTCAGGAAGTCGCGATCCAAATGAACGCTGGTCAGATCAATGCCGGCCACATCAATGCCGGCCGCATCAACCCGAGCCAAAATTTTGACTCCCTCAAGGATCAGGTCGCGGCTCTGCAAAGCGCCGCCGACAGCTGGAGCCCGCAGCGCGTTCTCACCTGGGCCTTCGACACCTTAGGCGACCGCGTGGCCATCTCCTCGGCCTTTGGCGCGGAAGGCATGGCGCTGATTGACATCGCCTCGCACGTCCGCCGGGATTTCCGGCTCTTCACCATCGACACTGAATTTCTCTTCCCCGAAACCTATAACCTGATGGAGCGCATCGAGGAGAAATACGGCATTACCATCGAAAGAGTCTATTCCGCACTTTCCCCAGAGGAGCAGGCGCGGACGCAAGGCCAAGCGCTGTGGAGCCGAGACCCCGACCTTTGCTGCAGTCTGCGCAAGGTCGAGCCCTTGCGCCGCAAACTGGGGGAGTTAAGCGGCTGGATCACGAGCATTCGCCGCGACCAGACTTCAGCCCGCTCCGCAGCGCATCGAATCGAATGGGACGCGAAGTTCGGCCTGGTGAAGATCAATCCCATCGTGGACTGGACGTCGAAGCAGGTCTGGCGCTACATCCATGACCACGATGTGCCTTATAACGAACTTCACAATCAGGATTACCCCAGCATCGGTTGCACCCACTGCACTCGTGCCGTGAGGCCGGGAGAAGATCCACGTGCCGGACGCTGGCCCGGATTCTCTAAGACCGAGTGCGGTCTGCATGTCATCGAGCCGCTGCCCGTCTTATCAGCCGAGAGCGCGTCCAAGGCCGCCAAGGCCGCCAAGGTCGGCGGTTAGGCAGGTAGAGACTCATCTCTGCGTTTGCCGAACAAGTCGCGCTGCGGGCTAAAACCTGCCTTGCAGTAGGCGACCGAAACTCCTCCCCAATCGGCCGGAGTTTCCGGCTTCGCGAAGAGCAGAGCATGTAACCTTTGGACCACTTCTTCGACCCTCGATTCGTCCACCAGCAGAGCAATCATGGGCTCGGAAGCGCCGTGGCCCACGACTCTTACCTTTACATCCGAAACGGCTGCATACGCGCGGCTGCCGAACTCCGGCTCTCGTCGCACCGTCTCTCCCACCACCGATACCAGCGCTTTGTGATTCTCCCACCGCACATCTGCCCGACCGCGAAGAGTCTCTGCAATTGCGGATACGTCAACTGCCGGGGTCGCCAGCAACGATATTCGCCCGAACGAGGTTGCAATGACCTCAACCGGACACGAATGCTGGTCGAAAATCGCAAATATCGCGCCTAACAGTTCCGAGTCGACCGCCTGCGCGGCTTCGATCTCAATGGCCGTGACTTTTCTTTTCGCCACGATCGCACTCGCGCCATCCCCGCTTCTCGCGCGGCTTGAGATCTCCGTGCCTTCACTCTCCGGCCTTCTGGAGTTCAGAACCAAGACGGGAATATTCTCGCGCCTTGCGGGCGCCAGCGTCGCCGGATGCAGCACCTTCGCCCCACACCGCGCCAACTCCTCCGCTTCGTCAAAAGTCATTCTGCGAATCATGCGTGCGTCAGAACAAAGCTTCGGGTCGGCCGTCATGATTCCATCCACGTCCGTCCATATCTCGATGCGCGAGGCGCAAAGGGCGGCCCCAATAATTGCCGCGCTGAAATCGGAACCGCCGCGCCCCAAAGTCGTAGGCTCCCCGTCGAGAGTAGACCCAATGAATCCACCCAGCACAGGGACTTGGTCCGATTGCAGCAGCGGACTTAATGCGTCCTGAATCCGAATATTGCATTCGTCCGTGAGCGGAGTTGCACGCCCATGATGAGCATCCGTGACGATGCAGGCGCGCGCATCAACGTGGGCCGCCGCCACGCCAGCTTGGCTAAGAGCTTCCGTCACCAGTCGGCTGGAGAAACATTCCCCAACGCCCAACAGCTGGTCTAGCCGCTTCCCATTGAGTTGGCGCGAACTTTCGAAATCGAGCAGCAGAGATTCGAGCGCCCGGAATTCACCTCGCAACTCGCGGTCCAGCGCGCTATACGCGGAACCTTCGACCAGCGAATCGGCAAGCTTTTCGTGCCGTACATAAGTGTCCCGGACCGCCGCCAGCGCGGAGCCGAGATGCCCGGTAGCCGCGGCTTTCCCAGCCTCCAGCAATTGGTCGGTAACCCCGGCCAGGGCGCTGACCACAATTACGGGTCGCGCGTCCAGTCGGCTTCGCACAATAGCAATCAGGCGTCGGATGGCGCCGGCATCCTCCACCGACGTCCCCCCAAACTTCATCACGACCACGTCATCGCCCCGTTCAAATCTGCTTTGTCGCCGCGGTACGTCCATGGCATGCACTCCGTTCCGTTCGTCTTCGTTTCGTCTTGCGCGCAAAGAAAAACCCCACCGCCAGATCGCTTCTGGCGGTGGGTTCGGTGAACTTGCTTAAGATTGCTTTACTTCATCCGATCCCGTCTTCCAGAAGACACGTAGTAATTCGTGTCGACGTGCCTGTGCATGTCGATGTAATTCGTGTGTCCTTCTGGATGGAGACGAGGATACTCATAACTGAAGATAGCCTAACGCGTACCAACTCGCAGAGGAAACTAAAAATTCCGATGCAATCCATCAGAATTTCAATTGAAAATTCTCATCTGGCATTGATAGTCAAAAGAGAAGCCGGATTACCAAATTGTGGACAGCCGCCCTCGGCTGTCCTTCGAGCGCAGCTCGATCGCTCTCGTTGGCCAGAGCCGCCAACGGTCGCGACTCAGTCCTCGACTTTTTTCAAGTGCGTCGCGAACTGTCTTAGTAGCGCCACAAACGCAGTCGACGCCACCGACAGCGTCCGATCCTTCCGGTACGCCAGTCCCAACTCGCGGTAGAGTACCGCATCCTCGATATCAATCAGCTTGACCCGCCCCGATTCCACCTCGTCGCGGGCAAACGACCCGCTGATCAGCGACACGCCCAAGTCTGCCGCTACAAAGCTTTTGATCATGCCAATGCTCGGCAACTCCATGCGAACCTGCAGTTCCGCGCTGTGCGGCCGGAACAACTTATCCAGCAACCGACGCGTATGCCCGGTCTTAGGAAACAGCAACGGATGCTTCACGATCTCCTTGACGGGCACGACTTTAAACTTGGCCAGAGGATTCTTGGGACTCACCATGAGCATTAACTTGTCGCGGAAAATCGGCTGAATCTTCAAACTAGGAGACTGGATCGGCAAGGTCAGTATGCCTACCTCCACCTGTCCGTTTTCCAGTTTTTCGACGATCTTGTAACTGAAATTTCGATAGATGCTGATCTGCACCGGCGGATAACGCCGGCAATACTCCCCGAAAACTTCCGGTAAAACATAGAGGCATGTCGCTTCGTTCGCCCCCACCCGCAGCGTACCTCGCGGCGTGCCGCTGTGGTCAGCCACCGCCATCAGCGATTCCTCGCGTAGATTCTTCAGACGCTCGGCATATTCGTGAAAGACCTGTCCCGCCGGCGTGAGCTTTACTGTTTTCCCCGAGCGATCCAGCAGACGGTCGCCATACTCCTGCTCCAGTTGACGGATCTGTGCGCTGACCGCCGACTGCGATCGAAAAACCTTCTCGCCCGCGCGCGAAAAACTGCCTTGGCGAGCAACTTCCAGAAAGGTGATGAGCTGATCAAAGTCCATTTTGTTGTTCGCGAATTATAGCGAATTTCTCACGCTTCAAGGTTAAATACTCATGAAGACAATAGTTGAATTTGAATTTCTTCGCGTCCTTTGCGGATGTTCCTTTGCGTGCCCGGCGGTTAAGGCTTTTCGGGTTTCGACGAGCCAAGCTCTTAATCGCAAAGTGCGCAAAGGAACATCCGCAGAGGACGCAAAGAAAATTCAGATTCAGCCCGCACCCCCAGGGAACGCGTCCCCCAATTGAAATTTGCATGTTTTGCATCGAAATTCTGCATTGTACTTACCCTGTGACAGGCAAGACAATATTAGGGCTTGTTCCTGAGCGGAAGTGTGCGACCCTCCGTCGCTTTCGAAAGCCCGGCCAAGAACAACTGATTCGAAAGGAATTCAGTCCACTGGACGAAGTCCATGACGACGCGTCTAAACCCGAGAAATGGTCTGCCGCCGGCCCAGGGTCTCTATCACCCGGCCCACGAGCACGACGCTTGCGGCATCGGGTTCGTGGCCAGCATTCCTGGCCACAAGAGTCATGAAATTATCCGCAAGGGCATCCAGGTGCTGCTCAATCTGGCGCACCGCGGCGCCTGCGGTTGCGACCCCGAAACCGGCGACGGCGCGGGAGTTCTGATTCAGATTCCTCATAAATTCTTCGCTCGCGAGTGCGAAAAATTAGGATTCTCGCTTCCCAAGCCCGGCACCTATGGCGTCGGCATGACCTTCCTTCCAGTCGAGAAACACCAGCGCTTGCAGTGCGAGGGGATTCTCGAGCGCATCGTTCGTGAGGAAGGTCTGAAACTGATCGGGTGGCGCGACACGCCCGTCTATGCCTCGGCGATCGGACGCGTGGCCCGCGCTTCGCAACCCTATATCCAGCAGATTTTTGTGGGTCGGGCCGCCGGCATGGACGAAGACGAATTCGAGCGCAAACTCTACGTCGTCCGCAAGCGCGCCGAGAACGAAATCCGCGAATCCGAAGTGGAAGACGCGGAGATGTTTTACATCCCGTCGCTCTCCTGCCGCACGATCGTTTACAAAGGATTGCTGTTGGCCTCGCAGATCACGAACTTTTACCGCGAGCTTTCTGATCCCGACGTAGTCAGTGCGTTGTGCCTGGTCCACCAACGCTTCTCGACCAATACCTTTCCCTCTTGGCAATTGGCTCATCCCTATCGCTACGTTGCCCACAACGGAGAGATCAACACTCTCCGCGGCAACGTCAACTGGATGCAGGCCCGCCAGTCCTTGCTCGAATCACCTCTCTTCGGCGACGATATCAAGAAGTTGCTGCCCATCATCGCGCCCGACGGCAGCGATTCGGCTAACTTTGACAATGCCGTCGAACTGCTTCTGCAAGCCGGACGCAGCCTCCCCCATGTCATGGCCATGCTCATCCCTGAGGCCTGGGCGGGCAATCCACACATGAAGCCGGAGAAGCGCGCGTTCTACGAATACCACGCCTGCCTGATGGAGCCATGGGACGGCCCGGCAGCAATTGCCTTCACCGATGGCCGCGTGATTGGCGCCACTCTCGACCGCAATGGTCTCCGCCCCGGCCGGTACGTAGTTACGAACGATGATCTGGTGGTGATGGCGTCGGAAGCGGGAGTGCTCGACATTGCTCCCGAGGATGTAAAGAGCAAAGGCCGCCTGCAGCCGGGAAAGATGTTTCTGGTTGACACGGTGGAGGGCCGCATTATCTCCGACAAAGAGATCAAGGAGAAATTGGCGTCGCGCCAGCCCTACGCGGAGTGGGTGAAAGATAATCAGATCACCATTGACCAGCTGCCCGAGCCTTCGCGCATGCATTATCCCGACGCCGAAACGCTTCTCCGCCGGCAACGCGCCTTCGGCTACAGTGACGAAGATCTGCGCATGATCCTCGGTCCCATGGCAGCGAAGGGCGAGGAGCCGATCGGATCCATGGGCACCGATACGCCGCTGGCCTGCCTCTCCGACAAGCCTCAGTCTTTATTTAATTACTTTAAGCAATTATTTGCGCAAGTAACAAATCCACCCATCGACCCCATTCGCGAAGAGATGGTAATGTCGCTCATCAGCTATATCGGTAGCGAGCGCAACATTCTCGACGAGGCGCCCGATAATTGCCACATGTTGAAGCTGGCGCATCCTTTACTCTCGAATCGCGAACTGGAGAAACTGCGCCGGGTTTCCAATCGCGATCTGCTGGCTACCACGTTGCCTGCGCTCTTTCGAGCCAGTGACGGCGAAGCCGGACTCAAGCGCGCACTCGACGAACTCTGCCAGCGCGCCTCGCTCGCGGTAAAGGCCGGCTACTCGCTGATGATCATTTCCGATCGCGGTGTGAACAAAGATTACGCGCCCATTCCATGCCTTCTGGCGCTCGCCGCAGTGCACAATCTGCTGGTTCGCGAAGAAACTCGAACTCAGGTTGCGCTCATTACGGAATCCGGAGAGCCCCGCGAAGTCATGCACTTCGCGCTTCTCAGTGGCTACGGCGCCAGCGCGATCAATCCCTATCTTGCGCTCGAAAGCGTCGAGAATCTTGCCTGGCGCGGCGAACTGGGCGAGGGCTTCACGCCGGAAATCGCCGTCCAGCACTTCATGAAGGCGATCAAAAAAGGATTGCTCAAGACTTTCTCTAAGATGGGCATCTCGACCCTGCAGAGCTATCAGGGTGCGCAGGTCTTTGAAGCTATTGGACTGAACAAAGAGTTAATTGACGCCTACTTCGCCGGTACCACGTCCAGAATCGAAGGCATCGGCCTCGACGTCCTCGCGACCGAAGCGCAACTCAAACACGAATACGCCTTCCGTCCGCTCACCGAATTCGAGACCGAACTCACGGTCGGAGGCGCCTACCATCAGCGCGTGAACGGCGAATATCATCTGCTCAATCCCCAAACCATCAGCAAGCTCCAGCAAGCGGTAAGACAGGATAGCTTTAAGACATTCCAGGAATATACCGACCTGATCGACGATCAGAGCGCCAACCTGTGCACTCTGCGTGGCCTGATGAAGTTGAAAAAGTCCGACGAGCCTGTCCCACTCGCCGAAGTTGAGCCCGCCCAGGAAATTGTAAAGCGCTTCACCACCGGCGCCATGTCGTTCGGGTCGATTTCCAAAGAGGCTCACGAAACCTTGGCCATAGCCATGAACCGCATCGGGGGCAAATCGAATACCGGCGAGGGCGGGGAAGACGAAGCACGCTTCAAAGCCGACGCCAACGGCGATCTGCGCCGCAGCGCTGTGAAACAAGTAGCATCAGCGCGCTTTGGCGTAACGGCAAATTACCTGGTCAACGCCGACGAACTTCAGATCAAGATGGCACAGGGCGCGAAACCGGGCGAGGGCGGCCAGTTGCCCGGACACAAGGTCGACGATGTGATCGCCCGCCTGCGTCACTCCATTCCCGGCGTGGGATTAATCTCGCCGCCGCCGCATCACGACATTTATTCCATCGAGGATCTCGCGCAACTGATTTACGACCTGAAGAACGTCAACCCGCGCGCTCGTATCGCTGTCAAGTTGGTCGCGGAAGTCGGGGTGGGAACCGTCGCCGCGGGCGTGGCGAAAGCGCACGCCGACGTGGTTCTGATCAGCGGAGACACCGGCGGCACCGGTGCGTCCCCGCTCAGTTCGATTAAGCATGCCGGCATTCCGTGGGAACTGGGCCTCGCAGAAACGCAGCAGGTTTTGCTGTTGAACGACTTGCGCAGCCGCATCCGCGTGCAAACCGACGGCAAACTTCAGACTGGCCGCGACGTTGTCATTGCCGCGCTCCTCGGGGCGGAAGAATTCGGCTTCGCCACCACCCCACTCATCGCCATGGGCTGCATCATGATGCGCAAGTGCCATCTCAACACTTGCTCGGTCGGCATCGCTACGCAGGATCCTGTGCTGCGCAAGCAGTTTCAAGGACAGCCTGAGCACGTCATTAATTTTTTCTTTTTCCTGGCGGAGCAAGTTCGTCAATACATGGCCGATCTCGGCTTCCGCACCGTCGACGAAATGGTTGGCCGCGTTGACATGCTCGACGTCGAGCCTGCTGTGGATCATTGGAAAGATCACTGGAAGGCCCGTGGTCTGGACTTCTCGGCGATCCTCTATAACCCGCCAACCCCGTCGCGCGTCGCCCGCCGTCGCGTGCAGCCGCAAGATCACGGCCTGGAACAGGCGCTGGACCACAAGATTCTCGGCCAGGTGCACTCTACTCTCGAAACTCTCTCGCCGATTGAAGTGAAGCTGCCCATACGCAACATTCACCGCTCCGTCGGAACCATGCTCAGCGGCGAAATCGCGCGCCGTTATGGTTCCGCGGGCTTGCCCGACGACACCATTCGCATCGAACTAGCCGGCTCCGCGGGACAAAGTCTGGGCGCATTTCTGGCCAAGGGAGTCACCGTCACCCTCGAAGGCGAGGCCAATGACTACGTTGGAAAAGGCCTTTCCGGCGGTCGAATCATCGTGTATCCGCCACGCGGATCCAGGTTCGCGCCTGAAGAAAACATTATCATCGGCAACGTCGCCCTCTACGGCGCGACCAGTGGCGAAGGCTTTTTTAATGGAGTCGCCGGCGAACGTTTCGCCGTCCGCAACTCAGGGGCTACCGCCGTCGTCGAAGGTGTCGGCGACCACGGGTGCGAATACATGACCAACGGATTGGTGCTCGTACTGGGCGCCTGTGGCAGAAATTTTGCGGCAGGCATGAGCGGCGGTCTCGCATACGTGTTGGATGAGCGCGCGGATTTCACAGAAAAGCGATGTAATCTCGACAGCGTCGACCTCGAACCGCTGCTCGAGCCTCAGGATGTCCAAGCGGTTCGCAGTCTCATCGCGCGTCACCTGGAACTGACCCGCAGCCCGCGTGCGAAGTGGGTTCTCGACAACTGGAACGATGCCGCGTCCCGCTTCATCAAGGTGTACCCGCACGAATTCAAGCGAGTGCTGGGCGTAGGCCGCAGCCGTCAAGCCTATATTCCGAGCCAGCCTGCAGCCGTGCTGGCGCACTCCGAACCAGCCGCCCATGAGCAGGTGCAGCATGGGTAAAGCCACCGGCTTCATGGATTATTCCCGCGAATTAGCCCCTCGTCGCCCGGTCGCCGAGCGGGTCAACGACTGGTTCGAGATCTATCAGGATTTTCCCGAAGAAAAGCTTCGCACTCAAGGTGCTCGCTGCATGGATTGTGGCGTGCCGTTCTGCCAGACTGGATGCCCTGTCAGCAATCTCATCCCTGACTGGAACGACTTAATCTATCGCGGACGCTGGAAGGACGCGGTCCGCCAACTCCACGCCACCAATAATTTTCCTGAGTTCACCGGCCGAATTTGCCCCGCCCCCTGCGAAGCCTCGTGCGTGCTCGGCATCAACGCGCCTCCGGTGACCATCAAGCAGAACGAAAAAAATATCGTGGAGCGCGGATTCCTTGAAGGCTGGATTCGCCCCGAACCCTCAAAACTTCGCACCGGAAAAAAAATCGCCATCGTCGGCTCCGGTCCCGCCGGCTTGGCTGCCGCGCAACAACTGTGCCGGGCAGGCCACGCCGTGACGGTTTATGAGAAAGCCGACCGCATCGGCGGGCTGCTGCGCTACGGCATCCCCGAGTTCAAACTAGAGAAGCACATCATCGATCGCCGCCTTGAGCAAATGACCGCCGAGGGAGTGAAGTTCGTCACCAATGCTGAAGTCGGTACAAAGATTCCTGTCGAAGATCTGCGCCGAGACTATGACGCGATCGTGCTGGCCGGAGGCTCCGAGCATCCCCGCGATCTCCCAATTCCCGGACGCGAACTGAAGGGAATTCACTACGCCATGGAGTTCCTGCCGCAGCAGAACAAGCGCTGCCATGGCGATTCCCTTGATGCCGCCTCCGACATTCTTGCTACTGGAAAGCGCGTAGTCATCATCGGCGGGGGCGACACTGGCGCAGATTGCCTCGG
>Ga0209006_10004982_pt1 | contig 12068 bp, 8 predicted proteins | sample JacPin_JW_Ref_O2_FD_188567 | JGI IMG/M metagenome (GOLD analysis project Ga0209006, IMG submission 188567) | Forest soil microbial communities from Algoma, Ontario, Canada - Jack Pine, Ontario site 1_JW_Ref_O2 (SPAdes) (version 2) | ecosystem: Environmental > Terrestrial > Soil > Boreal...
CAGCGGCGCTACACTGCAGCCCTTCGAATCTCTTTACTACAACGGTCAGCGTCGACTGCGTTCCCGCATTCACGATAACGGTACTTCCCCACTCCCAAGCATGGGATATTTCATGCAGAACGGGCAGTGCGCGGCCTCGCCGAATACGCCGCCGGGCCAACCAAGTCCGACTTTGGCATCCTGCAATCTGGGGACGTTCCTGAGAGTCTCCAACACAATTGCTCCGAGCAACGCGTTGGGTCAAGGGTGTCCCTATGAGGCGGAACTTCTGAACGGCGCCACCGTTTCCAAGTGCCTCGACCGCTTCTTCTATAGCAGCACGAGCGGCGGCGACCCGATTACGGCATGGCAGAACGTCAGTAACCTTTACACCGGGAATGCGGCGAGTCCGTGCGCGCAAAATCCCGGCAATACCTACCCGGCAGGGGACGTGGAACTGACGATGTTCCAAAGTTGGACTGCGGATATCATGAGGGTCAACTGCGTCGATACGGCCGACCGCGTGATCTTCCTTACGGGTCCCACCAAAGGTGGGGGTACGGTGGCGAGCACGGACCTGAACTACAATCACTTCGGCCCCGCTATTGGACACCGCTATATTGTCGAGAACAGCCTTGATGCCTTCAATGATGCTCTCACGCCCACGTCTTCTCAGTACGGACTTACCGGCGTCTGGTTCCTCGACCGCCACGCGACGCCCTGGGTGCTCAATTACATCGCGAACGAAAATGAAAACCCCACGGTGGACAACATTGTAATTCCGCAACTTGGTGGCCCGATTCCCGGGAATGCGGCTACGGACTATATCGGTGGGAGTCTGATCTCCGCAACCGGTCTGAACTATGTAACGTTTCAAGGTATTGGCTTCGAGGTGGACAACTTCTATCCGAGCAGTACCGGCTTCAACAACGACATCAACGGAGAAATGCCGGTTCCGCAAGCCATTGATTGCGAGAATTGCCAGTTCGTAACGTTCAACGCTCTAAGCGTGCGGCATACCGCTGCTTCGGGTATTCTCGCCGCCGCCACCGCGGCCACGCCGGCATGCTCGGCAGGCACACCCTTGTCGTGTGTGGTGATTGAAAACTCGACCTTCTACGATATCGGGGACAGCGCGGTTCGCCTCGGACACACCACCAAGACGACAGACACCAGCGCAACGGTAGTGCAGCAGGTGCTGGTGCAGAACAATGTGATCCAGGGCTTCTCGAGAGTGTTCCCCGACGGCGAAGGAATCGCCGAGGGAAACGGAAACAGCAACCAGCTGTCCTATAACACGATCAGCGACGGCTACCATGCCGGGATTTCGATTTGCCAGAACGGTTGCGGTCCTACGAAAAATGGCATAAGCGTGAGCGGCAACAATATTGTCAGCAGCCATAACCTGATATCGAATGTGATGCAAGGAATCACATCCGACGGGGGCGCTCTCTACTACAACGTTGGCAGTGCGACATCGAGTTCCACGGGCGACTTGATTGACTCAAACATTGTCAACAACGTTACGGATGACTACATCATCGACAATGCGACCACAGCCGGAGCCACGGTAACCGGTTCCGCCTACGGCGGAGAGGGAATCTATCTCGATGCCCAGTCTGCCAACGTTACAGTAACGAACAATGTGGTCTACAACCTCTCCGGACATGCCATGTCCCTCACGGAAGGCTTGGCATCTTCCACCGAAAAACAAAATACTTTCAGCAACAATATTTTCGCCTTTGCCAATCTTGGAATGCTCTATCAGCAAACGCCATGGCCGACCGGTTGTCCGGCGGCTCCCATCAAGCAGGTTGATGTCCTCGACAACATCTTCTATTTCGATCGGACAAGTGCGAGCAACCCGTCGTTTTATGTGATTCAAGGTTGCCGCGACTCGTGCAAGCAGGCCTACAACACATTCCAGAACTTTCAGGGAAACATCTATTGGCGAACGGACGGACAATTCGCTGCTGACAGCGGTGGCTTCCAGGTGCTTACGACGCAGGGACTGAACTCAGGCAACGCTTGTAAAGCCGGGCCCAATACGTCTCTGATTTTCAGTAGCCTGACCGCCGCAAGCTGGCAGTCCGGCGGTAAGGGCGTCCCGGTCGCGATGAATGAAGATTTGTCCCCGAACTCTACGGCATCGTATCAGCCTGCCTTCACCGGATCCGGTCTCATCACCGATGCACCGAGCGCTTACCTGCTCGATCCAACCCAGGTGCTGCCCACGGCATTTGCTCCTGCCGCAACCAACGCAACCATTAATACTGCGCACAGTTCGGTACCACAACCGGCGACTGTGCCCCCTACCTTTCCGACCTACGCCTACGGCTCAACCTCGAATAAGTTTTGAACCCAGGGCAGGAAAACTCGGAATGCCAAGTACCCCTTTCTTCGTCGTCACGACAAAAGACTGTAACTTCGACGGAAACAAAGGAACAACCGGAATTATCTTGAATTGAACTATATCTCGTCTCACCTAAGACGCCAGGCAGCGGCACAATCCGAGGCCCGTCATTCCTGACTTCGTGACCAAAGTCATGCGCCGTGACGTGCAATTTCATCCGAGAGTGTGAAATTCTACTTTCCGGAGAGTCACAGAGTCTCTTCAGGAGAGCGAAAGCAACTCGTATGGTTCAGGGTGGGGACGGCCAGGCTCGCGATCAGTCGCCGTTGTTCAGCATCATCATTGCGGTGTACAACGACTGGGACATGGCAGGGGGATGTCTGCAATCGTTGGATCGGCAAATCAACGCCCCATGTTTCGAAGTCATCATTGTGGACGATGGCAGTACAGAGGAAGCTCCAGAATTCATTCGCAACCCGACATATCTATTTCCATTAACACTGATCCGGCAAGCTCACACTGGGATTCCATCTGCCAGAAATTGTGGGGCGTCGACCTCCAAAGGCACAGTGTTGCTGTTCGTGGACGCTGACAGCAGACTTGCGATAAATTGTTTGGCCGCGTTGAGTTCCGCGATCGACCGATTCCCCCAGGACGATTGTTTTCAACTTCGCCTCGTCGGCAACTGCTCAAGCCTGGTCGGCCGCGCGGAGGAACTGAGACTCTCTGTCTTTCAAAACCACACGTTATGGGCAAACGGTCGCATTCGATATTTGAACACCGCTGGATTCGCCATTCGACGAAGCAAAGCACACATCGAGACCGGAGTGTTCGACCCTCGGGCGCTTCGAGGTGAAGATACTCTTTTGCTGGCCAATCTGATGCAAGCTGGCGCGCTACCCCGGTTTGTTCCCGAGGCAGTTGTCGAGCATTACATTCCACTATCTTTTATGGATTGTCTGCGGAAGGATATTCGGTCAGCAGGTCTGGAGGCGGGGGCGTACGGCAGCATCGCTTCAAAGGGAGTGAAGATCCGCGTCACCCATCGGGAGCGTCTGCGATTGCTAGGGTCGACGTGGAAGGCTGCAGGCCAGCGTTCGATCGGGAGATCGGCTTGGCTCGCGCTCATAGTCAGGCAGGGCTTTAAGCGAGCGCTGTCTTTCGGTTATCGATTTGGGCGGTGACCACCGCTCAGGGACGCTTCTTTGGCAGAATCGGTAGTAGCCGACTAGAAAATTCCTTCAAAGGTGTGTCTGGCCAGAGCGGAATGCCGCACCTCGCAATTGGAACTGCTGGGTTGCCCTGAACCATCGTCATCGCGGGAACTGATCTGGTTACCACACTTCCTGCGGTGACCACGGCGCCCTCGCCGATCTCAACATCTGGAAGAATAATCGCACCCGGTCCAATGAAAGCCCGCTTGTCAATTCGAACGCCGCGAAACGAATCCTGTAAGTGATCTTGAAAGTGGGCGATGATGATCGCGCCAATTCCAATAAAGACGTCGTCGTCGATCGTGATCAGATGCGGAAAGCCAGTCTCGAGAACAACGTTGTAGCTGACGAATACACGCTTTCCAATTTTCACTCCCCGGCAACGGTGAAGCCATACCCGCAGGCCCTCGCCTCCCGGCAGGAACATGGTGAAGAGCTGAAGTATCCTATTGAATAATCCCCGAACCGGGTTCTCACTCATTCGTTTCCCTGGAAATCGTCCAGCAGACGCGCTTTTCGTCGAAGTGTCTCCCATGAATTTAGATTTCAGTTGCGGAGCAAGGGCTTTTGACATTTCGTATTTTCACCGGGACTGCAGGCTGCTCTCGAGCATTTTCGCGAGCTCGGACTTTACCACTTTTCCCGTCGGCGTGAGCGGGATGTTCGGAACGAATAATATCTGGGATGGCCGTTTGTACGGTGCGAGCTGGCGCGCGGCATATTCCGCAACCTCTGTGGCTGTCAGTACAGTGTTCGGCAGTAACTGAACGAAAGCGACTACCTCTTCATCTCCATCCGCCGAGCGGCCAATCACGCCAGATTGCGCTACGGCAGGATGGGCGTTCAACACCGCTTCAACTTCTGCGGGGTAGACGTTGAAGCCCCGGTGGACAATCAAGTCTTTCGTTCGGCCGACGATGAACAGATTTCCGTCTTCCATGCGGGCTAGGTCGCGAGTGTTGAACCATCCGTCCGCATCGATGGCCGCCGCGGTCTCTTCGGGCGCGTGATAGTAGCCCTTCATGATATTCGGCCCGCGTACTCGCAGTTCACCGGCTTCTCCTTCGAGTACGGGTTTGCCGTCGGATCCTGCCAACCGAACCTCGACCCCGGGAAACGGTGGCCCGATCGAAGTATCACTGCGAGGAGCTTCCAAACGGGTTTGAGCAATGGTTGGCGAGCATTCGGTCACGCCATAACCGTTGTGCAGTGGCATTCCGAAAAGACTTTCCGTGGCTGACTTGGTCGAGGCGTGGAGTTGAGCGCCGGAAGAAGCAATGATTCTCAGCGCAGGAAACTTCAGTGACCGGACGCTTCTAAACTTTGCGTATTGCAGGAATTGGTTATACGTGGCCGGCGTGCCGAGAATTACCGTCAATCGCTCCCGCTCCAGGGTCAAGCGAGCGTTCATGGGATCGAAACGAGCCGACAGATAAAGCGTTGCGCCGCTGAGGAGCGACCCTAGCAGCACCACTGAGAGACCCACCGCATGAGATATGGGGAGAACGCAATAAAAACGATCGTCAGGAGTAAGATTCCTGATCTTCGCCGATCCAGCCGCTAGGAACAACAGGTTGCGATGGCTCAGCATTACGCCCTTGGGCAGGCCGGTGGTGCCGGAGGTGTAGATTAACGCGGCTACACGATCCGTGATGTTCGCCTCTTTTACTTCTGATGCGGCTTCTGGTTCTGCGCTCTCATTTAGTCGGCCTATGCCGATCGTTCCCAACCCTTCAACTGATTCGACTGTAGCTCCGTGTCGAGTTGCGTGTTCGGCAGCATGAGGCGACGCACTTGTGGTGTAGAAGACACACCGGGCACCGCAGTGATTCCGGACCTCGTCGATTTCCCGTGCCGATAGATTTGCATTTACCAGTACGGGCCACGCATCCATGCCTGCCGCTGCCAGCAAAATTGCTACGAACTCGCGGCAGTTCTCGCCAACGATCATGACGCGATCGCCGGGCCGTACACCCCATTTATGGAGCCGGGTCTGAGTCTCAGCAATTGCGGACGCGAGCTGTCCGTATGTCCAAGAGCCGGAAGCCTCGACCAAGGCTGGCTTGTCAGGAAAACTTTCCGCCCACGGCGTCACCACATCGCTGATGCGGACGGGAAGCTCCCGCAAAATCTCAGCAGCCTGGTTTTCGGCGGTCGATGCCAAAGCAGTCATTTATTGGTAAGAAGACCCGGTAAAGTGAGAAAACTCCGTGGCTATAATACCGCGGAACGTTTTCGATGGAGCTGAGGATCCGTGCCGGCGACGGCTACGAAGGGCGATGCCTCAGTTTTCTTGGTCAAAACATATTGCAACCAGTTCCGATAAATGCACGTGGCCGAAGGTTTCCAGGTATTCCGCAACGTATCCACGACGCTTTCAGGGAAGAATGCCAACTGCTCTGGATGGGGTTGGGCGAGAGCGGCCTTTTGAAAGTCGCTCAGAAGCTTGGCTGCGGCTGCATCGAAGTATCCGTATGGCATCGTCGGATACGCTTCTCTCTCGCGTGAAAGGAATCTTCGTATGTCGCGCCGGTATTCCTTTAGCAGAGTCGGCGCGAAATACTCGGGATGGCCTTGGAAATGCACGAACAGGCTCTTTTTTTTCTGTTTTACAAATACGTCGATGCCAGCATCGGCTGATTGTGTCAGAACCGTGTAACCGCAAGCAGCGAGTGAGTCTTGCCGTACTTCGTTCCACCGCGAATGAGGAAATCGAATTAATCGCGGAGCATGCTGTGTAAGTTCGTGCTCAGAGACTTTCGTCGACTCGAAGACGCCGAACTGCTTGTCGGGCAGTGGGCAGCGCGGAATACCATCACTGTGAAGAACCCCGGCGTGCGCTGCCAGACAGGACAGGACCGTTGAAGCAGTATTGCGCTCGGCCCACTCCAGAACATCGGCCAAGACACGCCAGTACGGTTCCTCGCGCAAGTTAGATTGACGCGGTTCCGTTCCGGTGACAATAACACCATCAAAACGATTGTTCAGGAGATCGTCGAACTCGAAATAGAACTCGTTCAGATGGCGAACTCCACGATCCGTCCGAGGAACACCGGGAAGCGAGTAAAGCTTAAGGACAACGGGAACGTCTCCCGAAGCCAGATCCAGGAGTTCAAAGAACTGCAGCTCCGTATCTTCGAGAGCGGCATCGGGCATGTTATTGATGAGCGCGAGATTCACGCTCTCCGCAGGCCCGGAGTACCGGTCACCCGCAACCGTGGCGGCTGAAGATTGTTTCTTCACCCAACAATTCGGAACTCGCCGGCCTTCAATCATCAGCGGCATACTATTTCGCCTTTTCCAGCGCCTGCCCCAGATCTTCCAGAATGTCGTCGATATGTTCAATGCCTACACTGAGACGAATCATCTCAGGGGTGACGCCGACCTGAGCTTGCTCTTCGGGAGTGAGCTGCCGGTGAGTGGTCGAAGCGGGATGACATGACAACGATTTCGCATCGCCCATGTTCACCATTCGCTTGAACAACTGGAAAGCATTAAAGCACTTCCTGCCGCCTTCATAGCCGCCCTTCACTCCAAAGGTGAGCAACGAGCAGAAGCTTGTACCGAGATATCTGTGGGCCATGGGGTAGAGCGGGCTGTCGGGAAACCCGGCGTAATTCACCCAGTCGACCATGGGATGAGCGCGAAGAAATTCCGCGACCTTGCGCGCGTTCTCAACGTGGCGTTCGACGCGCAGGGCTAGGGTCTGAATTCCCTGAAGAAATAAAAATCCATTAAATGGCGAGAGCGTGGCACCGGTGTTCCGCTGGCAGACGGTGCGGCAACGGGCGACATAGGCCGCATCTCCGAAATGGTCGACATACACGACGCCGTGATAAGCAATCTCCGGCGTGTTGAACATGTAGAACTTCTTCGGATGTTGCCGCCATGGGAATTTACCGCCATCGACAATCATTCCACCGATGCTGGTGCCGCCGCCTCCAATGAACTTCGTCATCGAATGCACAACCACGTCGGCGCCGTACTCGATCGGCCGCAACAGAATCGGCGTAGCCACCGTGTTATCGACCACCAGCGGAACGCCGTGCTTGTGCGCTACCTTGGCCAGTCCTTCAATGTCCGCGACGTTTCCCGCCGGATTGCCCACACTTTCGCAGTAGACCGCGCGCGTATTCTCGTCGATTAACTTGTCAACATCTTCCGGACGATCAGTCGCCGAGAAACGCGCAGTGATTCCGCGCTTTGGGAAGATGTGCGCCAGCAGAGTATAGGTGGCGCCATACAACTGCGGAAGAGAGACGATATTATTTCCCGACTCGGCGATGTTGATGAGCGAGTACTCGATCGCAGCCATTCCCGAGCTGACGCTGAGCCCGTCCACTCCACCTTCCAGGGCGGCAACACGCTTCTCGAGAACAGCGTTCGTGGGGTTGCCGATCCGCGTGTAGATGTTACCCTCAACCTCCAGGTTGAACAACGCGGCTCCGTGCTCTGCGCTGTCGAACTCGAAGGCGACCGTCTGATAAATCGGGACAGCCACGGCTTTGGTGGTGGGGTCGCCGTCATACCCGGCGTGAATCGCAATGGTCTCTCTCTTCATTCGGCGAGATAGGCACTGGAAACGAAAACAGCCGGCACTTATACCGGCCATTCTCGATTCGCTCTAAAAATGGTCGGTTCAGTTCGAAGCCGAAGCTGCGGCTTCAACCGGAACCAGTTCGGCTTTTCGCACGCCCGACCTGGCCAGAGCTTTGGCCACCGTGCGAGCTGCGAAATCTGCGCCGAACGCGAATCGCATGACCGGCCCAAAGCTGTTCGCCGCCGCAATTCCGACAAAGTATAGTCCCGGCACCGACGACTCACAGGTCGAGGAGAGCGCGGGGGTTCCGCCTAGAGTGGTCAGTTTTGAACGAATATCTGAACTAAGGAACGTCAGCCGTTCCAAATTGACCTGATAGCCGGTAGCGGCAATGACGTGATCGGCGCGAATCTCACCTTCCGTACCGTCTTGCGCTCGAACGTTGAGAGTGACTCGTCTATCTTTCAGTTGAGCTCGCTGCACGGTGTGTCCAAGCAGCTTCGGGACATGGTTCATGACCGTGTCCTTGACGAACCACCCGCCGGACGGACCCAGGGTTCTCTTCACGATCTCAAGTCGAAGGTTATCCGGCAGGCGATGAAAGGCCGCGGGTGCATTCGCGTAAAAGCTGGAGCGCCAACCCGGGCCAAGGCCGGTTTGCGGACGCTGAATGCGCTCCCACAAGGAGCGCTCGTTCCCGGTAAGCTTGCCATGAAACTTCAATGCCGCCTGACGCGCGATCAGTTGCACGTTCGCGCCCGCGTCGTGCAGCAACGCCGCCCAATCCAGCGCCGAAGAACCACCGCCGATCACTACTACTTCGCGGCCGCGGAATTGTTCGACATCGTGATGGCGGGAGCTGTGCGACAAAAATTCGGCAGGCAGCTGCGCAAGATTCTCTGGAACATAATCGAAGTGGGTAATGCCCACCGCGAGCACGACACTGCGAGCGCTGAACCTCTCGCCAGTGTCGAGTTGCAGCAGGTATCCGCCGGCCGCGCGTTCGATGCTGATAACCTGCTTGTCCTCAAGCTCGGGTACCATCCGCTCCCGGAAGGCAAGCCCGTATCTCGTAAACGTATCGAGCTTGACCGGAATTCCAGTGTCGGAGTACTCGATTCCCTGCTCGGAACAGAACTTTCCCAGCGTGAATTCTTCGTTCGGATCGGAGATGTTGGAGGCAAAACCGTCGGACTTCAGCAACATGCCCTTCGGCATGTGTGCCCGCCAGCTATCCATCGGACGCCCGAAGATGCGGAACGGAATTCCACGTCCCCGGAAATGCGCAGCGATAGAAAGCCCATAAGGACCAGCGCCAACAATTGCAGTATTTTGCATAGCCAGAGTAGTAGCCCGCCTTCTCAATAAGGTGACAGCGTCACAGAATTCAAGGGGGAAAGTACAGAGGGGAAGCAACGAATGCCTTATGCTATCACATCTTTCCTAAAACGGAACCGGTTAAATAGACTCCCGGGGCCATGTGATCGGCCGGCAGCAGTAACCGGTAAGTCATTTAGATTAGGCAACATAGACGCTCATAGGCCGGACGCCCTCGCCCTACCGCGGACGGCGCCTGGCTAGAAACGCATACGCGCCAATTCGAAACTCGCTGCGGTTCAAAGAATAGCTGACCCCGAGATAGACCCGTCACCGACGGCTAAGTCTATCCTTTCCCGCGCAGCTTCTTCTCGACGAAGGCAACGATACTTTTTACTGAGCCGAAGTTATCGGCCATGACTTCCTCATCTTCGATAGCGACGGAAAAACGCTCTTGCACAAACGAGATCAGTTCAATCACACCGGTAGAATCGATGACATTCCCCATGAGCGGCGCATCGTCATTGAGCGTTTCGCTACGGCCATAGAGAAAGTGCTCTGTAATAAAGCTACGAATCTCCTGCTCGATGTCCGATGCTTGCATTGGCATATATCCCCCTGATTCGGTCGATTAATAAACTAGTGAAGTCAGAATTTGAGTCGAAAGAAACGGCCCGCCAAAATTGGGCGGGAGGGCTAACCCACGGCGGAAACCTCTTGTTTCTCAGCGTGAATCCGAGCCGTAGCCAACACGTCCCGGATGGCTTTATGTCTGAACGCCAGGACCCCTACCGCAGTCCCGAGTGTATTCGTAATTAGGTCCGTCATGCCGGAATCCCGGGTGGGAAGAAACGCCTGCAGGACTTCGATGGTCAGACTGACGGCAAATCCCAACGCGATGGTGACCGCTGCGGAATGCTCATACTTTCGCAACTGGGAGAAATACGCGTAAAAGAAAAAACCCAGAGGAATGAACCCGGCCACGTTGATGAGGAAATCCTTCAGGTACGCCCAGCTCCAATGGAATTCATCCCAAGGTCTCTCCAGAAACTGTGGATGCAGGACGAAGAAACGCTGGGGAATAAGGAGGTTGGTCGCCGGGTCGACTTCGTTCTGAACGATGTTTCCTTTCCGCTCGTCGAAGCGATAGCGAGCAATCAGGCCATCAGTCGACGGTGACGCGGGATGGGCGGCCGGCTTTCCCTCATGAAGATCTCGTTCCAGAAAATTCCGACCCAGGAAATTCTGTGACACCTCTGCGGACGAAAGCTCGCGATCGTAAATCGCGAGTCCTTTCAGCAGTCCGGCCCAGTTATAGGGCGTCGTCGGGCTGCCGCCGATTACGAATTCGCCCATTAAGTCGCGGTGGAGAACGGCGAAGTTCGCGTCTCTTCGGACCAGCGTTCCGTCGACATACGCTGCAAAACCAGTTTCGCCCGAGGTGATCGTAACCCAAGCCGGTTTGGGACCGTGGAAGACATCGGCCACATAGATCCCGCCACTGGAACCACTCTGACTTTCGTTTTCGAATACCAGCCCATTTTGAAATTGACGGATGGAGAACGGCTTGACCCGCCGGTCGGGCCAGTAGAACGCGAGAATCATTCCGCCCCTGTCAACTGGGTGCGGTTGGAGCCAAATTTCTACGCTGCAGGAACTGTTCTCCGCTTTCGCACGAGTTGGAAACGGGCTCGCGGCCACGATACTGCCGTGCTTGCCAAAAAAAAGTCCGTTTCCTTCACTCGACCAGCTGACGTCGTTGAGGGGAGCATGAAACGGATACAGCCCCGCGACCAGAATGCCGGCGAGAACGCAGACACAGACCGCCCGCAGTAGCATCGCTTGGGGAAACATTCAGCGCGTCTTCGAAACCGGCAACTCGATCGTCTCAGGATCGCGGGTCTCAGGATCGCGGGCGACAGGAAGCGTGGGTTGAGGATTCGATTTCGAGACGTACTTCTTCATCACGAGATAAGGCAGCAAGAGCACTTCCGCAATCGAAGGCATTAGATCATACCCCGAGAACACAGACTCGACGCGAGTGCGCTTGAGTGATTCGAGATAGGCGTGCAAAGTCGTGTGACCGGAAAGCAGGTCCGCCGCCGCCGTGGGCAAATCTGTAATGAGCCGTAACCATCCGACTCCGGCTTTTCCGACAGAGCGCTTGACCGGTTCTCCTGTCTGATCGGCATACTGCAAATAGGGAAAGTCGACGCCCGCGGGTCCGCCGATACTGTGAAATCCCCAGGTACGCGCGTTTACATCCAGTAGCTTGAACCTTCCGTCGCGCGGGTCGCGCTTAAACTCAACCTCAACCAGTCCGTAGTAATTAATCGCTTTGAGAAAGCGCAACGAAAGTTCTTCGACCTCCGGCTCATCCGACGATGCGAAGGTCTCGACATAGGTCGCGGCGCGGCCGAATTCCCGCGGATGCTGGCGAATGCGCCGTGCCACGAGGCTGCTGAGCGCCTCCCCATCGCGGAAGAAAGCACAGTACGAATATTGTTGCTGGCCGTCGCCCGGAATAATTTCCTGGATCAGAATCTCTTCCGGCGCGATCTGCTGGATGGCCCTGCGAAACAAATCGCGAAGTTGATCCGGGGTCTCGGCACGCCATGCTTTGGCTCCCGTGGCGTAAAAGAAGTTTTCTTTCACCGCCGGTTTC
>Ga0209006_10004983_pt1 | contig 12067 bp, 15 predicted proteins | sample JacPin_JW_Ref_O2_FD_188567 | JGI IMG/M metagenome (GOLD analysis project Ga0209006, IMG submission 188567) | Forest soil microbial communities from Algoma, Ontario, Canada - Jack Pine, Ontario site 1_JW_Ref_O2 (SPAdes) (version 2) | ecosystem: Environmental > Terrestrial > Soil > Boreal...
TTCTTCGAACGACCAGCCGATCCGTTGAAAAATACACCGCCGTACTAATATGATCATCTTTCCCTTGCTAGAAACTTGCATGATCGGTGCAAAAAAACCGACTGGACTGGTTAACCCTGATGTACATACCCTGATGTACATACACAGTGGTTGTTACAAAGGCTGTTCAATTCAATTCTAAACATTGATCTTTTCCATTTTTTTTATCCCTGAAAAAAAAACAACAACCCGCACCTACCACAACGAGTAGGCTTCTTGCGCCACATTTACAACTAAGCGCTTGGTGAGGCGGAAATGCCTGGCCACGTGGTAGGGGGGGAATCTTTCCCTGTCCTCGCGTTGATGGTCGTGCTAGGGAAAAGTGCTGTGCAAAAGCAGCGCATTATCGTGAACGCGTGAAACGAAGTTCGCAATGGAGTCATTAGAGCACTTGCTCGGCGGTGTCCGTGAGCAACGTGAGATCAGCGGAAAATCCAAGAGGGAAGGAAAGAACTAGACTCGTGACCAGGCTTATCTAATGAAGTTTGACGATGTTATGTAAACGCTCGATAGAGCGACTGGTGGACTTCGGAGTTTTTTGGCAGGTGACTTCTTATTTTCGATCGTATGTCCTAAATAAGATATGCATAACCAAAACGGGTGATTAGAAAGTATTTAGGGAAGGAAAGAACAAGAAGAAGAAAAAAGGGGGGAGGGGAGGCGCTTGGAGAGGGGATCTCAATGATTGATGATGAACTCAAAGGTTTGCCTAAACATGGGAAATATAATGATGAGGCCCGTCAAGATCCAAACGCCCGTGAACCCTGAAAAGGTATTTAAGACATCAACCCGCTTTTTTTGAACCATCAGAATGTAGAAATGGAAAATAATCATTGTAAAAAAATCATCATGAGGATCCTATGGCGGCAAAACCATTATTCAATACCATCCTCTCCCGGGCCCCTCCCTTTGCCGCCAACGCCGAAAGAACAACCTGATTTCACGAAATCCCGTTACCAAGTGTTAGTTACCTTCCTACCTGAGTGGGAAGCAAACAAGGGTGGTGGCGTGACGTTAAACGCATTAATGTAGAAGTGAAGGCATGCCAGGGTGCCCCCATGTCTTCGGTTTAGGGTTGTCCTCGTGTATTCCAACTAGATGGATGTAGAAGCCAGCGCCAGCGCCCACACCAGTTGTTTCAAGGAGTGCCGTCGGCCTTTCTTGGCTGTGTCTTTGTGATCACGCCGAGATCAGCAGAAAAATCCAGACAGAAGGAATTACCAGCGCAGCTCATCTCTCAGCTGTCGTCCTTGGGATGCCTTGATTCAAAATTACTGATTATGAACGGATCAAATGTTGCTAAACATGAGTAACCGGACAAATGAACAAGTTAGCCCGGATTCAAGCAAGGGATCCCTGTCAATGGTGTCAAGTGATAGAATTAGTTATGCAGCTGCATAGAGTGCAGAATTGGAAAACTCACCATAGGATCCCACGGCGGCAAAACCACTTTCTCCCCATCCTCAAACACTTTCACGAGTTCCTTTGGCGCAAGAGCCTTTGGCACGACAACCTGGAACACGAATCTACCATCCAAAATCGGGTGTCACCTTCAAGAGGACAGCGGGAAACAAGCTCGATGATGGACTTACTCCTCAAACCACTTGTCGCTCATCACGAAATACCCGTTCTTACCCGCCTGCTCGCCCCACGAATTTTCTACTTTGTACCGTATAGGCCGCCCGCTCACCGGGTCGACATGCACACCGGAGAAAACCATCGCATGTGTCATGGCCGTCTCATTGACCTGCAGCCGCTCTGCTTTCGTCATACCTAGCGTGATGTTGAATGCGCTCTATAAATCGGGCATAAATGTGACGTTGTTTGGACGTTGGGAATGACGCACTCCGTATTCGAAAAGTGCAGGGTCCATGACCCCAGCGGCACTGTCTGAGAACTGCCCAACGTCGCAGCCGAAAAACACTGGATGACCTGCTTGGATCATCTATCAAGCTGGTATCAGCAAACTGGAACGATCCAAAAACAAAAAGGAAGTGACTGGGCAACAAGAGTGAAAGTACCTTGACCACGGCCATCTTCAGATTCTCAATCTCTGTGTTCACGTCTGCCAATTCCATAAGAATAGAAGGAAATCGCATGAGGTGCAGACGTACACAAGACAGCACGTCCACCCCACACGTTCCCAAGCTTGTCCACTGTATACAATTTCCCATACTCGTTCCTCGGATCGTGGATGAGCGAAAACGAATCTGCTGGCTGTGACAACCGAAGGGGTCATCATGAATGCATAGACGCCTGGAAATTCGGGCCTACCTTGTACTTGGTTCCCGTAAACCGTGCATAAAACTCGCGCGGGGTCCCTTCCCAGACCTTCACACGGCCTGATCCTCCTTCCCCGGTCTCATAGTACTCCCAGGTAAATTTCCGGTCGGGACGAGGAGGAGTTCCAAGAGTGGCACTCATCACTGTATATATCTCCTGCATCAGCTCCTCTTTCTTCGCGCGCAGCACAGAAGTGATGTCGTCTTCAGACATTGTACTCGGTAGAGATGCATGCAGGCGTCTGAGGATGAGAGAGTGCTCGCGGAGCTTGGTCTTCAGGAGCGAATTGAGCGGGCCTGAAAGGGAAGAGTGCAGTGATTCCGGGTATACCGCTTGTGGGACTACGCCATAGGTCTGTTCGAACCGGCCATATTGTGTTATCATGGCACACGGAGAACATATAGAGATATATATACCTCGAGGAGGTTGACGACCATATCCCATTGTCCACCGTCGCTGATAAGATCGCCGCTCAGGAAGTTAACAAGACGGTCATGGATAGGTAGGTGTGCATTCTCGATTGACAGCTCGAGGAAGTAATTTGCCTTGTTGAGTTTGTCGTAGAAAAACAGGTAAGACTGTCGAGATGGTTAGTCCTATGTTTTTACACGAAAAAAGTGCAATGATGATCCAGTCCTCGATCACTTGCCCAAATGCGTCGGAGAGACAATTGGGTTAGGTGACCCTTCGCATCGTATCGGAACAACTTCGACGCATATGATCTTGAAAGGCAAGAAATAGAACGCGGATGTCACTGTCCCAGGGGTAGGCTTCCCGGCTCTGTTCTCTACGCGAAGTCCATTGATACAACATCGATGCCTCACCTGAGAAAGCTGAAACTCCTTCAGCTTAAGCTTCTTCATCACATCATATCGCAGGACATTGGTAGTAGCAAACAACCAACAGCGCCCACTGCTCTTCTGGTTCGTCACAGGACCAGTCTTGAACTCGACCTCGGTGTTGAAAACGTGCCGATCAGCAATATACGCCTCACGCGAAGTAAGTGCAGAGCGAATATTGGTGTGGGAGAGGATAGTGCGAGCAAGCTGGATCTTAGGGTCTGCTGCCGCAGTGGTTTCCCAAGCAGCAAGGTTTGACAGTGACAAGGTGCCGTCGGAGGACTTTGGCAAGGTTGGAGGGCTCAACGAGAATGATGACAGGCTCCCAATCAGTTCCTTCTCGCATATGCTGACTGGAGGGGTGGGGTATACACTAGCACTAGGCCTTGAAGCAACAGAACCCATTGTGAGCTCGACAGACAGTACGTGGGTATCGTCAACCTTTGGTTCCCACGCTTTAAATACCATCGATTACATATAATGTATGTACTGCGCGAAGGATAAATCTTACGTTCCCTCGCTCCCCGTCCACAGTGTAATCAGCAATGGACACTGACTGCCCTCCTTCCGCTTTCCAACAACATAGGGTCGTGTAAGCACTCTGCACCCGAAACTCGGTTACAGGACATGATCGGTGAGGCGAGAATGGACGTACACATTTTGCTTGACAATTTTGTCCTCGGTGGGAGCGAACACAAAGTTTTTGACTAAGAGAAAAAGAAAGGACTTCATTTCGATCATCGAGAATCTCATTCCGATACATGACTGCAAAAAAAATATCAGCCTCACTATCAGCCAAGGTATGTATACAAAACGTACACGAGGTCCTGCGGAGAATGTAAGGGTATTTGAAAATATGCCCGGTTGAGCAGCCACAGCTTCGGGCAAGGCGTCCCACCGGTCAGGGCTGTGGAGAGATGAGAATCATTCTCTTCAGGACAGGATACAAATTTATTATGAGACTAACTTAAAACCCCAAGCATCGTCACCCCACACCTCCTTATCAAGGTTGAACGCCTCCACCGGAACATGTACAAAGCTTCCCTTCCCTATCTTGATAGGGGCACCTGCTGGTAATATTGTCCCATCCCGCAGGTGTACGGGATAAGACGTTGGTACATCGTCGTCCTGGGTAGCTACACGAAGTGACGAATGTACTGGTGGAATGAGTCTTAAGGACTCGCGAGAAACATTGTGCAGGAGCGGGAGGTTCGAGATCGTGTCGTACAGCGACTGGATTTCGTCTGCTGTTAAGGATGCGGTTGAGGTTGGTGCGATGGATAGGAGTTCTGCGCGCAAACGTGTTTGAATGGTAGGATTTTGGGCGAGAAGATAGAGCGTCCAGGAGACGGCAAGGGAGGTCGTATCGGAGCCTGCAAACATAAATGTGTTGATATTGTGCAAAATGTCATCGTCTGAGATACGTTGTTCTGGCGGTAGATCGGTTGCTACGTTTGATTTTACTATGTATCGAAGTGAAGATGTCAATGCTGGAGATTGAATGGATGATAGGCGTACGAACGGAGAAGGGTCAGGAGATCTTTGCCGTTGTACGATGTACCACTCTTCTCGCTCTCCGCGAGCTTCTTCTTCTTCTCTTGCACGAGATGGCCGGCGATCCGATGGATGACCTCCTGACATCGGGCCACGGTACGAGCGACATCATCAGGCTGAGATATCAAAACTCGATGAGAGATTCAGAGCAAAAATAGATATGATTGCTGACAAAAATGGTGTAGATCAATGGTGCATATACTCCAAGAAGTGACCTCAGGGGTTTAGTTTGTGAGATAGCGATTTCAAACATTTCTTTGTAGGCGTGGAAAAGCTCGTTCGATTCGTTTTGTATCGCATTAAATTGGTAATCAAAGCCTGAGTAGCATGCAGTCACGTTGATATCAGGTAGCAGAAATCAAGTACGAACCAGCTAATCCGATGACGTCAAAGGTAGCACGACTAACCCAGTGTGCGACGTCTAGCTTCACGCTTTTCGAGTTTCCGGCTAGCTCTGTCTCTGAGACCATGCTCATCCATTTGTCCTTTAGTTCCTCTCCCTTTCTGAATACAAGTGGCACCAATGCCCTCATATTTTGAATTGAAAATGCGGGCGTTGCAACGCGACGCTGGCGTTTATGAACGTGACCCTCGGCCGCAAGCATACCGCAACCTATTAGCCCAGTTATGATGCGCCGAGACTGCCATGGTTTCTCGTAAATAGTAGAATTTTTCAGGACATGTGAGATTGAGACAGGATCGAGGGTAAAGAGACGTTCGTCAAACTGCGGTTGTTTCAGACATAAAAGAGGTAAACGAAAATTTTTTAAATGGACACACTGGATGGACACCACGGATCCTCATATTACGGCCGTACCGTTTCGCCAACTCTTGGTGAGATCTCGGCGAATAATGAGGACTAAGAAAATCATCTCATCCATGTTTATCATTTGTGGTGTAGATGCGATTTCACGTACTCCAAGACCATGGGCATGTGGTCTCCGAACCATGTACGGAGTGGTGGTCCAGTCAACTTGTAGAGAGGATTGAAGTAGACTTCGATGAAAAATTCAAGAAGAAAATAGAACGCCGCCGTTGCAAGAAGGGTCAAAACTGATGCCCAGGAAGTCATGGCAATGGTCGAAGAACTGGGTCAGGACTCAGAGGATTCCATTGTATCGGTCAGTTTGAACAATTGAGCGCTTATCACGTGGTCTCTAAAGAACGTGTCCCGGGCGGCCCGGCGCTTACCTTCTTCTTGGCCACCAAGTATAGGCAAATGTGACAGCCTGGGATGAAGCGTATCTTATCTTCAAACACTGGGGGCGATGGCGCTGTACCTCCTCCAACAGGCTCATCGACACCTCTTCGGTGCACCGGTAACCAACGATCCATTATGCTACACTTCGCCACCTACATCCAAGGCTGATCGTGAGTTCATTGAGCTTGGCCTTCCTTCACCGCTCAGATAATACGTTCCCCTAGTTAACTATGCGGAACTTGCAATTATTGATATATCCAAAGCTAACTCACCCGAAGGGCGTGTGGCATTAGCAGCGCAGGTCGTCGAAGCAATGACCACCCAAGGATTCTTCTATGTCATTAACCATGGTTATACATCTGAAGAGACAAATAAAATGTTCGCGATCGGAAACCTGACTTTTGACGGTGTGCCCGATGAAGAGAAGAAACTCTATATGGGCGATCCGGTCCAGACTGGGTCTTATGAAGGATACAAGCCTCTCCAGTTTTGGGTGATCGACCAGTTTGCCTGCTAACTTGTTTGCACATTTTAACCGATGTTTTACAGCGTATTGATCGTGACATTCATGATCAAATTGGGAACTATAACAGTGCGCCGTTCCTTCTCAATTACATTGACTAGTAAAGCTCAATGTATATTCCTAGTTCATCGTGACACGAGTAAACAAGTTCATCCCCCTGCATTGCGGCCGTATCTCCCTGATATCGAAGCCTTTGCTCGGCACAATCATTTCAACGTCCTCCATCCTATTTTGAGGTTGGTAAAGAGAAGGTTTTAACATCGCGAATCATACAAAACTACTTTCTAGACTTCTTGCGATTGGGCTTGAGCTCTCTGATGAGGATGCTTTGGTGAAATTACACCAATACGATGCAGAAGGAGCAACATCAGGTAAATGATTCTCAGTCATTTCGTTTATTTACTAAACACATTTCACATAGTCTCCTTCTTGAAATAGTGGGTCCGTATCTACATTGTATAAAACTGTCGCTCACAGCCAGACACAGCTATTCTCATACCGAACATGATGAATCGCAAGCAAAGGGTGTCTGGCTTAAAGGACATACGGGTATTTTTGTTCTATCTCGCATAACACGTTTCCTAATTTTCCCATTCCAGATACTGGTGGTGTGACAATTCTGTGGAGCCAGCCTGTGGGAGGGCTGCAGATATACTCCCAGGACAGAACTTGGAAATGGATCAGGCACATTGATAACGCCCTTGTATGTTGATCACAACAACAAAAAAAGTTTCACATTGTTGTACTGACGATATGTAGGTTGTCAATATCGGGGATGCCCTTCAATTCCTCTCTGGGGGCTTTTATAAACCTACGGTACGATGGTAGACGGTTTTCGCAATATCTCCTGACAAGGTCTTGTAGATTCATCGTGTTATAAAACCTCCGCCCGACCAGAGTCATTGTCCACGTCAGGCATTAATATATTTCACGATGCCAGATGATAATGTCAAGCTTGTGCCGCTCGCAGGAAGTCCTGTTCTGGAGAGAGTAGGTATAAAGAGAAGGTGTAAAGATGAGGATGCACCCACCATGGAGATGTGGCGGAAGGGAAGGACCGCTTCATACGGTCGTGTCAGCTTGAAGGTCGCAGCGGAAGAGAAGAATGTCGAGATAGAGGTTGTCAGTGGTGTAGTCGTGAAGCACTACAACTGACCAATCCTCCGGAGATCTATCAAAGAATGAAGCCTACATTCAACATTGTAGGTTATGTACAATAAACACATTACAAGGGGCCAGAATAAATAGTGCGATGCAATTCCGATAGGCCCTGCTCGTACGAGGAACTCATCCTTGATACAGAGATACATTCCCCCAGGGAAAATAGTTCTTCGGATAAACTAGCAACATCTCCCAGTACGCAGTTAGAGTGCACACACAGTAAAGTGGGGTGATGCTACACCTGCACGGAGTGAACCAATATTCAGTTGGCAGAAATAAACATAGACAGGAGAGGGATAAACGAATCAAAGATCGAGATCAAACGCACCGTGCAAATAGAGCTTCCGCCGAACAGAATCCCAGGCCACAGATGTCACACCAGACGCGATGCGTCCACTATCCTCGAATACCTGTAGGACAGAATGAACAAGGTACAGAAACCCTTACACGATGACTCTACACACCTTTTCCACTTTGAACTTTTCGCCGAAAAATGCGTCGCGACCGGTGTTGCGTGATATTCGAAGTGCCGATGATGGCACTTCGATCGAAGGGTCACTGAAATGCTTGTACGCCAAACGAAGGGCATCTGGGAGGCCTTTTTGTGAAGGTCGTCGCCGGTGTTAGGACTGGATGGTTGGTGAAAGTAACATGACCACGAACCAGCGCCCCACAACACCCCGTCATCATCCAAAGCCAGATTATCGACCGAGCGATCTGTGTGAATCATGAACATCATAAACAGGAAGTTCATACGCGGAATGGTGCGCACCAACGGGGATGAGATCCGTTACTACTAACGTATCATCGTCTTGTCGCTCAAGGACACGTATAGGACCACCGAGAGCATCTGCAACGTAGAATGTGTCGTTTCTTGCACGCACGATACCGTTGTTCCCGTGCATGTTAGCGGTCGCACATTTACATCCCCCGTCGACGTGGCAAAACCCAACAGACGAGGAGGCACGACCCAAGAAATCGAGCATGCGTATCTGTATATGTAGTGTACGCAGAGGTGTAAATGGAAGCGAAGTACGAAACACAAATAAATGACTAACAAGTCCTGTCCTTACGCCATGGTCATTTGTGAAATAAAAGCTCCTCCCGTCAGATGCTCCGGCGATATCGTTGGGAGCGATGATCACTGCTGGATCCTCATATGTCCGTAAATGAGTGAGTACGGTTCCTCCGACCTTCGTCTTGAAGACTTCGATACTCGAGTCGGCACCGACGTCTCGTGGGTCAGCGTCACCTAAGGGTACCCGATGGTTCACGAGATACACGAAGAGTTCACCGGGGACCGAGGCAGAAGGCACCACGTCCATGCCGTGCAGTGAGAGTGGGCCACGAGCATCCGGGAAGTTAGCTAGAGTGAAACGGGTGATGACAGATGTTTCTGGATTGTATGTTGCAATATAATCGGTATTTGACCTTCCAAAGGCATTAAGGCGATCCATAGTGGGGAGCCAGTGCACACGACTCGACGGAGTGGAACATGCAAGGTAGATGACACCAGTCTGTTGGTGTAATACGATTTCTGCTCCGATGAATTGACTTCAATACTGTCAACTTGAACATTTCTTGTGAGTTAACACGCACTTTCACAAGCCTTGAGTTCTGGCACCGTGGTACATGCTGTATTTCCGATCTCCTGAATGACTCTACCGACACCTAATGCCGATAAAATGGGCCTGAGGTGTAATTGGTACGCGATGGCCAGCAGCGAAACTACAATTACTGAGAAGGTGCCAATCATTCGTGCGGCGGTCATTGTCGGAAGAGCGACACTCCTTTGGAGAAAGCGTGATTTTGCGGATCATCAAACTCTCCATCATGTGTGCTTGGTCCACCGCGTACAGGGGTATGTTAGGGGTGTGGTCTGCTTAGACTCGAGCTTAATCTTGTTCGACTCGATGATCGCCATACCCTTGTCCTTTTCTGGTCACTGGTGGCAGTTTATTTTAGCGATCGTACACACGTCCCTCCAGGATCAAGAAATTTACAGCACTAATGGACACAGTATCGAACTACCCAAAAAAAAAAGAATGAAGGAGACAAGAAACAAATCGAATAAAGATAGTTGACGTGCAAGAATTCCTCCAGATCATCACAGGCCTCGAGCATTGAGCATCAACGACCTAGAATCTTTTTTTACTCAGACTCTTCCCCCATCCTATAACACCATTACTCGCCCTGGCGAGCAATCTCTTTACCCTCTCTTTTTGGGCTTCGCCCGACGACCGCCTAGTGTCCTGTTCCGGGGTAATATCCATGAACGACTTCAAACGCTGCCTGTCCACAGTGACATTGAGCTCCTTATTATTTCTCTCGCTCCGAGTCGCCACATCGACGCTACGGTGACCATTCCGAATGATGGCTGCAGGCTGACTCCGTGTCGGACGGTGCGTAAACGGCGTCGCAAGCGCCCTAGGTTGGATGAAGGCTGAGCCACCACTTGTCAACGGGAGAGATGTTTGCGGTCTGTGGCCTGGAAGCCGCGGAAAATCAACTGGTGATCCTACAGGCCCTTTCCCGCCGAGGCCCGCTCGGACGGTGTGATCGGTAGGGTGCAGCATCGTCTGCTCTTGGAATTGCTGTAGCTTCGACACGCTGTCTTCCAGTCGATCGAGCGCAGGCATAGAGGGCTGCTGAACGAGACGCTGTGACACAGGCTTAGGTAAATCGGGGACCTGGCCACGCTTTGTGTTATTCTCGGACTTTATGCTCATACTTGCGACTTTGCGAATGATTTGTGGCACTCGAGCAGATGATGGGAGTGATGGAGTGAATTTTCGGTATCGCTGGCGCTTATTGGATTTCTCCGCCTGGGTTTCGCTCGTGTCGAGTATCGCACTGGGTCTCTGTTCTCGTTGTGTGAGTACTTTGTCGTTTCGGTCATGATTTCCTTCGGGTGTATTTCGAAAGACAAGGGGAACAGCTATAGGCTGTACCTCACGGCTCAAAATACGTTCTCTTGCACCCCCATCGTATCCTTCGGGCGGCTCATTCCTCAGGGAGTGAAGGACATGAGATACGTCATCTTCTGGAGGGGAACTCATTCTGAGATCGCAGATCCCATTTGCTGCCTCATTGGGTAGAGAAGACATTGCCTCCCACGAGAAGTCGCTGTCCGCTCCTTCATCTCTTTTCTCGCCAGTAGATTTCTTCTCTTTCATCCTGATTCGCCTCGCCGCAGCGCTGGCTTCCCACTTCCTGAGAAAGCTCCTGAACGCATCCGTTTCTTGCTCCGTGAACAACGAGAAGTCTTCTACCCTCTCCAAGATCATCGGGTTTTCAGGTGGTCGTGGGAACGCCAGCTCGAGCTCCAGTTCGGAATCCTGCTCATTATCACAGGAGCTCACTGAGGCGTCGGAGTAAGTCGCCAGTGGGGTCAGCTCCGCGCTAGAAGCATTACTTCTCATGTCGTCGCCATTATCAGAAAATTCATACCGTGTGGAGCTGGATGGGAACAACGACAGCGAGCGGAGTGTTTGCAGCGGTTGCAGCTGTCTAAGCTCATCTCGTAGTTGTTGTGTATGACCCTCCCCGTATCGATTCCCGAACTCGAAATCGGTACCGTATCTGCGGGATTTGCGGAGGTCTGCAGGTTGAGGTTGTGGGACGGTAGATGATGGAGGTACTGTGATAGAGCGAGAGATTGCGGGAGATGACAAGCATGGACGGATTGACCGCGTTGCAAGTGGGAGAACAGGCACAGGGGGAGGAGGAGGAGGGGCTTGAAGTGGAGCATGCGGCAAGACGAGGCTATCTTGCGAAGGATTGATGTTGTGACGCGGCAGAGATGCGCCTATCCGTCGAATTGCCTTGGGCACGATAGGTACGGAGTCGTCCCTTACAGACGTTTGACAATTGACTGTGGCGGAAGAAGAGAAACTATCGTTCCTACATATCAGTCAACTGTCTCTCGACCAAAAAATACACGAGTACAAACTTGACAAATGAGGTTAAGGTTGTGTCTGCTTCAGTGGGAGGGGAGCCAGCGTGAAGGTAGATGGCGTTTCGAGTTTGGGGAGAGAGGGAGATGCGAGGGGTATGGCTCTGAGTTCTCCGGGGTGGTGTAGGAAGTGTTTCTAATGGCGGCGGGCTGGAGAGTGGAGGTGTCTTGGGGTCGTGGTCCATACGAGGGAAGTGAATTTTTGCTTGTTCAAGCCCAGGGTACTGTTGGGAAAAGGGAGTGTGACCGGAGTGCATTCTCTTGTTGTAAATCTAGTTGGATCTTCGAATTCGAATATGTTAGCGATATAGTCCTTTCAAGCAGGTAGAAATGGGCGAACTCACGGTTCAGATAGTTTGTAAGAAATCAGAAAGACATCACAAAAAAAAAAGTCGTTACTTTTATGTAAAAATTCACTGGCAGGCGGGCGTGGAATGGTCTAGGGGTAACAAGGGTCAGGAGGAGGAGGAGGGCGAGAAATCCAACCAAAAAAAAAAAAAAAAACAAAAATT
>Ga0209006_10004984_pt1 | contig 12066 bp, 12 predicted proteins | sample JacPin_JW_Ref_O2_FD_188567 | JGI IMG/M metagenome (GOLD analysis project Ga0209006, IMG submission 188567) | Forest soil microbial communities from Algoma, Ontario, Canada - Jack Pine, Ontario site 1_JW_Ref_O2 (SPAdes) (version 2) | ecosystem: Environmental > Terrestrial > Soil > Boreal...
TCGCCATATTCCGCGGTATTCGAAATCGAATAGCGCATGCGCGCCAGGCCACCCTCATAAATCAAATCGACGATGAGCTTGACCTCGTGCAGACACTCGAAATACGCAATCTCCGGCGCATAGCCGGCCTCGACCAGCGTTTCGAATCCCTTCTTGATCAGCGACGTTAGCCCGCCGCACAGCACGGCCTGCTCGCCGAATAGGTCACTCTCGGTCTCTTCCTTGAATGTTGTTTGCAGTACGCCCGCGCGCGTCGAACCAATGCCGTGCGCGTAAGCGAGAGCTAGTTCGTGCGCATGTCCGCTGGCATCCTGCTGAATCGCGATCAGCGAAGGCACGCCGCGTCCTTCGGTATAGACGCGCCGCACCAGGTGGCCCGGACTCTTCGGGGCAATCATCACCACGTCAACATCGGCCGGCGGAACAATGGTCTTGAAGTGAATGCTGAAGCCGTGCGAAACGCCGAGAACTTTGCCCGGATGCAGATACGGCTTGATGGACTTCTCGTAAAGCTCGCCTTGGGTTTCGTCCGGCGTGAGCACGTGGATCCAGTCCGCGCGCTTGCAGGCCTCATCCGGTGCCACTACGACCATGCCATCGGCCCGCGCCTGTTCGGCGCTTGGCCGGTTCGGGTCCAGCCCGATAATCACTTTGAATCCGCTGTCGCGAAGATTCTGCGCCTGCGCGTGGCCCTGGCTGCCATAACCCAGAATGGCGATCGTTTTGCCTTTTAGGGCCTCAGGCTTGGCGTCGCGTTCATAAAAAATTTTAACCAATGGCGTGCTCCTCTCGAACCTCATACAAACCGACCGGTCGGTCGGTATCCGGAAATGCTACCTGTGAAGCCCGGCTGTGTCAAGAGCGGAACGCGGTTCATAAACGTGCGGCCTCGCTGTTTCTTGGTAAACTTCCAGCCCGAGGAAGCGCGACCGTTACTTTTGGAGTGCCGGTATGAACGAATTCGAATGCCTGACACCGATCCTGAGCGTCAAGAATTTCGCCGCGTCCATGGACTACTACGTCCACAAGCTCGGCTTCACCAAGAGATGGGACTGGGGCGACCCGCCGTCCTTCGGTTGCGTCGCGCGGGGCAAGATCGAGATTTTTCTCTCCGAAGGCGGACAAGGGCAGGCGGGCACGTGGCTGTCCATTTTCATGACCGATGTAGATGCGCTCCATGAGGAGTACAAGAAGAGCGGCGCAATCATCCGCCAGCCACCGACAAATATGCCCTGGGGGGTTCGTGAGATGAACGTGCAGGATCCTGACGGTCACCGCCTTCGCATGGGTAGCCATCACGAGGGGGCAATCGACGAAGCCGGCTGGAAGCGCTTCGGCGAGATCCAGCAACTCGGCGAGTGAGCCGATCAAATCTCGTCCGTCCGACAAGCCCACTTCTCGCAAAGAACGCGAGAAATGGGCACCCAGATTTTACCTGGGCTAGCAGGTCCTAGGCTTTCGCCTCGTATTCAGCCATGCGCCTTCGAAAAATTCTGCTCATCAGCGTAGCCGCCATTTTCCTCTTCTGTCTGGGAGCCTTCGTGGCGCGGCGTACCATCCCTCTCCATATCCACGACGACTTCGAATCGAGCACCCTCAGCTGGCGCTGGACGACGCTACGCCTCGAACCGGGCGCGGTCCAGTTCGAACGCCAGATCGTCCGCTCCGGCCGCCAAGCCATCGCGATCACCGTTCACGACGGAGACCGTTACGAAGCCGCCAGCGCTTCTGGCGCGGCGACTGAGCGTGACGAACTGATGGAGAATTGGGGACTTTTTGCCCGCACCGGACGCACTTACGCGTACTCTTTCAGTCTTTACCTTCCCGAAGATGTTCCATCCACCGCTCAGCGCCTCGTCATTGCGCAGTGGAAGCAGCTTTGCGAAACGGATCATTGCACGCCCGAGTATCCCATTCTCGCCCTCCGTTATCAGCAGGGCCTGCTGGAAGTCACTCGCCAGGACGATCAGGGCCGTCATGTTCTCTTTCAGAGTGGCAAGAATTACAAGTCGCAATGGCTGGACTTTCGTTTTGTCATCAAGTTTGATTCCGTTCGCGGCAGTATTCGCGCTACGTTGAATCGAGAGCCCATTGTCGACTATGAGGGCCCCACTCTCTACGTTCCGCAAAGGGGTTATCCCGCAGCCGGTTCCATCTATTTCAAGACCGGCCTTTATCGCGACGCGCTGCATGATCGCCCATGGACCATTTACATCGACGACTACCGTAAGGACCTGTGCCCCGATGCGGGCTGCCAGTAGATCGCGTTGCGAAACGATGCTTCGCCGATTTGGTACCATGTCTCGCGATGCCCCGCGAAGCCGTCGTCGATTCCCGGCAGGAGATTCTGCGCACTGCCGCGCGCCTGTTCCAGCAGCGCGGATACGACGCGACCTCCATGAACGACGTGGCCGCTGCGCTCAAACTCAGCAAGGGCGGCCTCTACCACCACTTCCAAAGCAAAGACGAAATCCTGTTCGAAATCATGAATCACGCCATGGAGTTGACCCAGGAGCGCGTGATCGCTCCAGTGAGCAAAGTCACGGGCGCTGAACAACGTCTGCGCGCCCTGATTCGCCTGCACCTGGAAGTGGTGCTCAGCCCACGCGATCGCGAGATCACGGTGATGCTGCACGAGAACCATCCTCTGCCTCCCGCGCTGCGCAAACGTATCAACACCCGGAAGAAGGACTACATTCACTTCGTCGAAAATCTGATTGCTGACGTTCAAAGGGAAGCGCAGAGAGTAACGCAAAAGGAAGCTCTGGGGGGAGCTCGAGACGAATCCCACCCGGGTGCGAGAAAAGAAGCTCAGAGCGTGCGACCGCCCAGAGGCGCTGTCAGCCCCCGCGCCGCTGCCTTCGCCCTGCTCGGCATGATCAACTGGATTTACCAGTGGTATAAGCCCGAAGGGCAGTTACAGGCGAACAATCTGATTCCACAATTCACCGACCTTGTTTTTGGGGGAATCCTCGCGTAAAGAAGCCGACTCAAGGAGGACCGTTATGACCGCATCCAGTACGCACAGCAAGAATCCGGCGGTGGGCTGGGATATAGCTGCCACAGCTAAGGCCGACAACGGCGAGAAGATCGCACGCGCTCAAATTATCGTCAGCGGCTCCAGCGAATACGACGAGACCTTTGATCCGCCGATCAACAACTGGCAGGAACAGCTCACACAGCAGGGCCAATATCCCGGAAGCAACGTCGTCCAGGTCATCATCACTAGCGACAAAGGCGACAACACGGAATCCTACGACTCGTGGAGTTAACGAGACTCGGGTACGGCTCAGGAGCGGGAGACACGCGGTGACCAAACCGAACGCTGCCATCTTCACTTCAGCCGCGCTCGAGCAGCAGCTGGCGGCGAGCGGCAAATTGTACCGCGAGTTTCTCCGCGTGCCAGCCATGAGTGCCGGATTTTACATACTCGCTGCCGGAGCCACCGACCCGCAAAGCCCGCATCATGAAGATGAGATGTACTACGTGGTCCGCGGCCGGGCCAGGTTTCGAGCTGGCGGCGAGGATAGGGAAGTCAGCGCTGGAAGCGTTCTGTTTGTCGCCGCCGAGGTTGAGCACCGCTTCTACGACATCACCGAGGAACTGGCGGTGCTGGTTTTCTTCGCGCCCGCGGAGAGCTAGAAGCTCACTAACTGCGTATGAATTACCCAATCCTGCCGATGCCTCCAGAACTGTGGCCCGCGGTTCGCGAAATCTACCGCGAAGGCATGGCCACCGGAAACGCAACGTTCGAGACCGAGCTTCCTGACTGGGAGAAGTGGGACAGCGGCCATCGCAAAGACTGCCGGCTGGTTGCGCTAGAGCCCTTTGCAAAGGATTCCGAACTTGTGATTCCTCTCGATAAGGTGACGGCGCTCGGCTGGGCCGCGCTCAGCCCGATTTCGCCTCGCCGCGTTTATCAGGGAGTGTCGGAAGTCTCCGTCTACGTCGCGGCGGTCGCCCGCGGGCGCGGCGTGGGCAAAGCCTTGCTGCGGGCTCTTTTGCAGGAATCGGAAAAAAACGGCATCTGGACGCTGCAGGCCGGCATCTTCCCCGAAAATGCTGCCAGCATCGCTCTGCACAAGTCGTGCGGATTCCGTGAGGTCGGCGTCCGCCGCCACATCGGCAAACTCGGCGACGCGTGGCGAGATGTACTGCTGCTGGAGCGAAGAAGCGAGTCCGTGGGTATCTGAATCGAGCCCGGTTCTGTCTCGGTCGGTACCGGCAACTCGGTGCTCGTCCTTCTTACTTCGCTGGCACCCAGTAAACTTCTTCCTTCACGGCGCCCTTATCGGTGAATCCGCGACGCTTCAGAATCGCTTTGCTGTGCTCGATCATGTCCGGGTGCCCGCACAAATAGGCCATGGTGTTGCTCGCATCGAGTTCCCAGTGGTCGGCATATTTACGCAGAATATCGTCTGCGCGTCCGATTTCTCCCGGCCAATCGGCGTGATCCCAGGGCCGGCTCACCGTCGGCACATACACGAACCACGGTAACTCCTCATTAAACTTCTTCAGTTCATCCAGGTAGCCGAATTCCCACGGACGGCTCGCCCCGTTTAGCAGGTAAAGTTTGTGGCTTCCGTCGAATCGTCCCTCTTTCCATTCCTTGTTCAGCCAGCGCACGAAGCTCACGAAGGGCGCCACGCCAGTCACCGTCGAGATGAGCAGGTGATTCGTCTTTCCGTTCTGCATGTCAAGGGAGAATCTGCCCTTGGGGACTTTGCGCATCAGCAAGTGGTCACCGGGCTGCAATTTATGCAGCGATGGCGTCAGCGCCCCCTCGGGAACAAGTTCAAAGAAAAATTCAACTTCATCCTCCGCCGGTGACGATGCAATTGAATACGGTCGTTCCACCCGCTTGCCATCTTTCTCCACGCCCAGAGTCGCATACTGTCCCGGGACAAAAGTGAACTCGCCTCCGCTGCGGATACGGAACATCCACAGGTCAGGAGCGAAATCGACGCGGCGCACAACCTGCGCGTGGAAGAACTTGTCGTCGGAAGTTGTCAACCTCACCTCACGCTGAAATTGATATCAAAATTCGGAAGCGTCCAGAAATAACTGGACGCCTCGGCCCACTGTTTTACGGAATCGATTTCTTGCAATTTTCGTCGACTGGGGCGGGCTGGACGAAAAGCGCCTTCCAACCGAACGGTCGTACGGTCATGAGTTGGAACATCCTAGCTGGAAGCGTCCGCTTTGTGAATATTTATTTCCCCACCACCAGCGCCACAAAGCTGTCCGGCACAATCGCCGGGCGCGGATGTGGATTATCCGCCGTCGCGGCAGGCCTGGGGCCGAACTGCGCCGTCACCACAAATACATTGTGGGTCTTCTCATCCAGCGCCAACGTGCGCGCTCCTTTTTGCGTGGGAACATTTCCCGCCACGCTGAATTTAGCCGGCGATTCTTCTTTCACAACTGTCAGCACGCCATCTGCGCCGCACGAAGCGAAAGCCAGCCCAGTCTCCGAGTCGAATGTAGTGGCATCCACGCCGTCGCCAATAGCTGGGGTGGCCAGAACTTTCCCGCTGTCCGCGTCCACCACCGCCATCATCTTGTTGTCGCAGCCCACAAAAAGCCGCCGGTTCTTGCGGTCAATCGAGAGACCACTTGGGCTCGTGCACGGCGCCAGCGGCCAGGTCGCTTTCACTTCCAATTTGTTCGGATCAATCGCCACCAATTCACTTTTGTCCTCAATGTTCACGAAAATTTCGCCCTTGGCATCGCTCGCCGCAAACTCGGGCTTGCCGTCGAGCTTGATGGTGCCCAGCACCTTCCCGGTGGCGCCATCAATCGCGGTAGAGTCCTGGCTTTTTCCATTGAACGTAAAAACTTGCTTCGTCGCCGGATCATAAAGAATCGCATCCGGCCCCTCGCCGACTTTAACTTTATTGCTTGGCACCAGCGTCTTGATATCAAAAATACTGACGGTGCCTTCGCGCCCATTGCTGGTAAATCCGCGGCCAAGCTCCGGCGCCAGCGCGATCCCATGCACTCCGGCCGTATCCGGGATGTCGCCGACGCTTTTCCCGGAATCCGCGTCGATGACCATCACGTGCGTGCCACGAGAAATGTAGAGTCGACGCGCCTCGGCATCGACCGTCAGATAATCCCAGCCTCCGTCGCCGCCTATCTTGTAAGTGGTCACAACGTGATACCCAGCGCCAACCGCGGCCCACGCCGCGACAGCCGTCAGAAACAAGCCAAAAAGTGACACGCAGGTCCGGGATTTCGTAGTCACAATGAGCTGACTCATGAATTGCCTCTTTCCTAGTTTTCACTGCCGTAGCATGAGATCGTCCGACTCCGGTCAGCTCTAAGTCCTTGCCGACCAGAATGCGGCGGGGAAGCATCCAACCAGCCACGGTGTTCGACCGGAAGTAACTTTACCTGAATTCGGGTCTCACCCTAAACTTATAAATAAGACTCTACATAAATATATGGTCGCATTTAGGACATCCTCGGTACCAGACGCGCAGGCGGAACCCGCGCCGCCCGAGGTTCGTTTGGCGCCCACGTCGGACTACGGAGACCTGGGCCCGGGCTCCGACTTTAAGACCAGCCATGATAAGACCAGCCATGATGCGCCGACTGGCCCCCGGCCAGCTAGCGCGAGGGGCTTCGGCCCCATGGTCGCAGCCGCGATTGGAGTCTTGTTCGCAGTTCTGGTTGGGAGCATCGGCAGCGCCCATGCCGCATGGGGTCGCTTCGCCAATATCCTTTCTCCACGTCGAGATGAAGTTTCCTCGTTTATTAACTTGCCCGCAGACACAAAAAACGCACGCCAGCTCGATCGTCTCAAGCCGCAGAGTCAGGCGGAAATCCTGCTCGAACAAGCCGTCGGGCATTCCGACGGCGCCGTCGATCAGATTACTTCGCGCGTCGATCGCTGGCAGGGAAAACTCAAGTGGAACTCGGAGATCGCCACGCTCACCACTGCCGCACTCAACTCCAGCGACCTGCGCGTACGTGAGTCCGGCATTGAGGTCGAGCTCGCGGCTTACGGGTTGGCCAAGAACTCCGCCAGTCTGGATTACCTGCTGACGACCGCGGCATCGAACGATCGCGCCCAGAAGATTTGGGCGCTCTGGGCTCTCGGCCTGATGGCCAACCGCGGTGTCGCAACCGACCACATCGTCCAGGTCCTGGCCTCGCACTTGAAAGATTCTGACGAGGATTCCCGCCATTGGGCCGTGGAAGGTCTGGCACTGGCGGGAACCAACGAGACCATCGAGCCTCTTTTGCAGGCCTTGCATAACGATTCTTCGCCCACCGTTCGTGAGAGCGCCGCCTGCAGCCTGGCGGAATCCGGCATGTTCACTCACGGACAGCGGCTCACGGCAGTCCCGCAGTTGCTGGCGTTCAGCGACGATTCTTCGCTTGACTCGCGCACCCACGCCTGGACCTTTCGGGCTTTGACCGACATCACCGGCCAGCACTTGCCCAATGATTCCTCGGCCTGGCGTAACTGGTACGAGTCGAACAAGACCGATTAACTCAACCCTTAACCCGACCGCGACTGGGTAACGCTGCTTGTTCCGCATCCAAAGAATCTTCCGGCGATATCTATATGTCTGTGCCACAATCCAGCAGCATTCGAAGTCATGCAGTCCAAGTCGAACTGTGAATCGGGCCGAACCGCATGGAAAAACTTAACGTAGTTGTTGCTCTGACCACCAGGGACAACGATTACCAGGCAGAGCAGGCAGTTGCGGTTGCTGACATGGCCGCTCGCCTTGGCATCAAGATCCAAATCATTTACGCCGACAACGACGCCGTCAATCAAACCCAGCAACTCGTCAAGATCATCCAGGATCCCATTCAGCGCCCCAGCGCCATTCTCGTCGAACCTGTAGGAACCGGCATGCCTCAGGTTGCGAAAGCAGCGGTGGGCGCGGGTATCGGATGGGGAATCATCAACAGCGACCCCGACTACGTTGAAGGGTTACGCCGAAGCAGCGGGCTTCCCGTCTTTTCGGTCAGCACCGATCAGTCGGAGGTCGGCAGAATTCAGGGAAAGCAACTTCGCGCCCTCGTTCCCGAGGGTAACGTTCTGTACATCGAAGGTCCCTTCAACAGTACGGCCACGCAGCAACGCACGAAGGGCATGCTCTCCACCAAGCCTGCCACTGTGGAACTGAAAACTCTCAAAGGCGACTGGACCGAGCGCAGCGCGCATCAAGCCGCGAAATCGTGGCTTGGACTCGGGTCTTCACGGCAGCTTCAAATTCGCGCCGTCATCTGCCAGAACGATGCCATGGCCATCGGAGCCAGAAAAGCCTTCGTCAGCCTCATCGAGAAAGACCGGGAGCAGTGGTTGAGCATACCGTTCACCGGCTGCGACGGCGTCAGCAAGACCGGCCAGGACTGGGTACGCCGCGGTTTGCTGAAGGCGACTATCATCACCGCTCCGGCCGCTGGGATCGCTCTCGAAATCCTCGCCAAAGCCGTCAAAGCGGGCTCAATGCCCCCCGACCACACTCTGATTCCGCCCCAATCTTTCCCGGCGCTGGAAGAATTGGTGAGCAAGGCAGCGAAAGCCACCGGCTAAGTCGAAGAGTCAGGTTCTATGTGCTCCATCACTCGCGTCCGCCCTCAATTTCGTTTTGCGGGGAATAGCCGTCGCGCATCGCTCTGCGTTAGACGCATCCCTCTGCATTAGAATTGATCACTGCCTCCGCACACTCCATGACCAATATTCTTACGGCCGTCGAAGCTCGCGTCCTCGGTGCTCTCATCGAGAAGGACATTACTACGCCCGACTATTACCCACTGTCGCTCAATGCCCTGGTCAACGCCTGCAATCAAAAAAATAATCGCGACCCCGTCATGACCCTGGACGAGGAGTCTGTCCGCCGCGCCCTCGCCACACTGCAGGAAAAACGCATGGCTGGCCCGGCCAGCGGTGCCGACAGTCGCGTCACCAAGTTCGAGCACCGCCTGCAGGAAGTCTTCAACTTCGATCGCCGAGAAATCGCGATTGTGTGTGTCCTGCTTCTTCGCGGCCCGCAAACTCCAGGGGAGCTCCGCAGCCGCACCGATCGCATGTACCGCTTCGAAGCGCTCGACGACGTGATCTCCACCCTTGATCGCCTCGCCCAACGCGATCCGCCACTCGCGCGCATTCTCCCGCGCCAGCCCGGCACCAAGGAATCCCGCTACACGCATCTGTTCTCAGGAGAGCCGGAAATTGACACCACCTATGCCAGCGTGGACCGCGCAGTTTCCCCGGCAAGTACCGGCGTCGCGGATCGTCTTAGCCAGTTGGAGGAAGAAGTGGCTCGTCTGCGTCAGGAGCTCACTGAAATCCAACAGGAGCTTGCCACCTTCCGCAAACAGTTCGAATAACTCGAACGAACAATCCCCACTCTAGCCGCAAAGAACGCGGCTAGAATGGGGCACCCTGGCACCTTGTTTCAACTACTGCGCCGGATTTTCAGCTATCGGCATGGCTGGAGCTTCCGCCGACGTGTCGGCCTTCACATCCGGAGCCGCCACCGGATTGATCTTGACCGTCGCCAGAATTTGTTCCAGGCGACCGAAGACCTTGTCGCGGTCCACGTGTTTCGTAACACCTTCTTCAGATGCGACCGTGGTTACGTTCAGTGCGAACTCATAGCAAGCTCCATTCTGAAACACATGGAAATACTTGGAATCGCTCTGCCGCGCTCCGTCGCCGGAAACGGCCTCGGTAGCCCGTAGTTCCATATCGCCGATCAGCAACTTCGATCCTTGTGGCTCAGACTGTGTCTGCACCGACGGAGCAGAGGTCACGTCAGATTTTGCAACCTGTGCCGTGGTCACTGGAGCGCTGGCAGCATCCGTTGCAGACGATTTGGCCGTCTCGGCTTTGGTTGGATCCGGCTTGTTGCTATCCGACGCGGCCGCCACCGGCGCGGTTTGCGCCGGCACGGGCTCTTCCGGAGCCGATACTGGCTGCGATGCCTTAGCCTGCGGCACGGCAAATTCTCCGCATTGATCGGCGCTCAGACTCTTGTGCACGCTCACATCAAAAAACGCGGACGAGAAATCTGTATTCGCAAAACTGGTTTCCGGCAATTCCACTGCTGCCAGCGCGACTCCGCCCGGCTGCACGAAATTCATCGCGATGGGATTCGACGCCAGCATCTCCGCAGCCGCATTGCCTGTTTCAATGGCATAGCGCCGTGGATATTCGAACGTCACGCCATAAGTCTTATCGGCATAGTTCACCGTCGCTGGTTTCTTATGCACGACTTTTTTGGGAGCCGGAACCGGCTTGCTCTCGGCCTGCATGGTCGGAGCGGGCATCGCCGGACCTTGAATCTGGGGTTCGGAAATCGGGTTGCTATAACTTACGGGCTTCGGCTTGTCACTGCTGCAGCCGACGGTTAAAGAGCAAACGATCAGCACGGCCGCGAAAATCAGTGCGCCGGTGTTCCTGCCCCAGGTCATTCCTTGCTTGTGCCAGACTCGTGTACCCCAAGCTACCGAGCGTGTTTCCGCGATACTGCGCAATGCGTTGATGTTGACGTTGATACGGTTCATGGTTGGTCGCCTCCTGCCGTCAAGCGGCACCATGGCAATTGCACGATGCGCACCAAGACCGAGGCTATTGATTTGTCTGGATTTAGCGGAAGCGCTCGCCGTTCGGTTACGTGCCCGTCAGACACATAGTGGTCAGCGACACACGCTTATCCGTGAGGGAACTCAAAAGCTCGGGCGCACGCTCAGATCAAAGCGTCACCTTCCACGAGGAGCAGGATTCAATCGCCCTATTTCCCCGGCCCCTTGGCCGCTTCCGGCGGCGCGGGCGGTTTGACAAACTTCGCGTCGTCCACGGGAACGTTCTGCTTCACGTCACTCACCTGAATGGTGAACCGTCCACTGGGCCGCGCCAGCGTCCAGCGAAACGGAATCTTGACACCGTCTACATCGCGGTAATCCGCGTAATCAATCTGAGTGGGCAGGAGTCCAAGCGCGGTGTCTCCAAAACGCACCATCCGCACCAGCAGTCCCGACTGCTGGTCGAAATACAACCGGATCGGCGGCTTTCCCTCACGCTGTCCCACGACGACATTGGCCTCGCTGTCGCCGATCTTCTCCGTTCCGCGCACCTTCGCGTCGCTAAACATTGACTTCAAATGCGTGCCGAGATGCAGATCCGCATCAATCGACGCTCCATCCACATCGCCCCCATGCATCTCACGCAGCGGCCGCCCTGGCGTGCCCAGCCATCCCTCTTGCCCGTTAAAGGCCGTCACGCTGTCGCCCTCCGGCATGTGCGTGAACGAAATCCTCTTATCCGGATCTTTCGAATAAATATCGATCGGGATCGATTTCCCGCCCACGTCAATCGTTCCCTTCATCACCCGGCTCGTAACCTTATCGATTGCCGCCGCCCCTCCGGAAGCGCGCAGATATTTCTCGATCAGTTGATCTGCCGTCGGTCCGGCGGTTGCCTCTTTCCCGTTGGCTTCGCCTTCCGGCTTCCCGGGACCGCCCATATTAGGTCCGCCCCTTGCGGTCTGCAGCTCTTCCGTCATCACCACCGGAATCGCCACCGGATCTTTGCTGCCGCGATGGCACGAATAGCAAGTGACTTCCCGGCGCCGGTCAAAGTTGTCGGCGTTGATTTCGAACATCATCTCCATCATCTTGCGCGCCGTCTGCTTCGTTTTCTTGTCGTCCTTCTCAAACGCGCCCTGCACATGGCAGAACTCGCACTCCACTCCCAATGAAGCGGTGATGAACTGCATGGTCGGAATCAGTTGGTCCGCCGGAATCCCCTTCAGCGTCTGGATATTCTTGAACTGCTGCTCCGCTGTCTTGGGTCCAGCCGCGTTCGCGGCCGATGCGGCATTCGGGCAGTGGCTCGCGGCGCTGTGGCAGGAAGTGAATTGCAAGAATTCCGTGAGCAGTTGGGAAGCGCATCGCGCATTGGGTGTCACCCAAAAAACCGCGTGGTTCATGCTCCACCGAATCAGGATCGCGTTGAAAAACGGCTCCATTGAAAAAATGGGCAGTCCCGAAAAGGTCGTTGAGGCGGACGAAACTTTCGTCGGCGGTATCGCCAAGAAC
>Ga0209006_10004985_pt1 | contig 12064 bp, 10 predicted proteins | sample JacPin_JW_Ref_O2_FD_188567 | JGI IMG/M metagenome (GOLD analysis project Ga0209006, IMG submission 188567) | Forest soil microbial communities from Algoma, Ontario, Canada - Jack Pine, Ontario site 1_JW_Ref_O2 (SPAdes) (version 2) | ecosystem: Environmental > Terrestrial > Soil > Boreal...
CAACTTGCTTCTGATACAACTCTCCCATCCTTGGTCGGCAGTTCTGGCAAACCGCACCATCTATCAAAGGGTACAATTAGTCAGACTGCAAGTACGATAAGGATTGCGTGATACAGCACCTTTGATACTGTTATTGGCCCGTAGCGGAGTTTTGCACCCCATACAGGTGACTGTCTTGACAGCGAACTTCATCAGCCCACCCACCGTAGGAGTGGCGATTTGGATGGTTCTGGTGTGGTCGCCGGATACTACCGAAGACGTCACTATCAGACAGTCCCTTCAGCAAAGCAGAGCAACTGACATAGCGAAGAAGCCTTCTCCCCCAGGATGGGTTCGAATATTCTCATGAGAGGCTTCGAAAGCTGATTTTCGAGGTAATATTTCGTGTCGATCGGAATGTTGTTCTCGAGGACATAAAGAGGATCCTCCGATTTCTCATATGCCGCAGCTCCTACAATACGTACCAATATTAGCCTGAATGCATGAAATGTGGCATGGATTGCCAACCTTTGATACCCTTGATTATTACATATGCCACACGATCACCCAGAGCTGGCGCAGAACCTATCGAGAGCCGAGTCGTCAAAGTTCAATAGAGTGATGTGATAAAAAGGACATACCGGCATCACGTTGCTTCATTCGCTCTGCCAACTCGACATGAGCCTGCTTTCCGGTGTAGTCTAATTAAGTCGGAATTAGAAATGCATGCGTCAATCTGCTAACCGAAAACTTGCCAGTTTTTGACAGTGCCTTGGTAATTACCAACTGCGACATGTCGACTTTATTCTGAAGGAGATCGGATATTGTCTGTTTTGTATATCTATCGTCACACGCTTAGTACCGGCTCATGTCCTTCGGGGGAGAGACTCACTCTTCAGCACCCTTAACGTCTCTGTCAATCAACATCTTGTGGAGGCAGGTTTCGATGACAGTCGACACCAATCGGCAATTATCTCGCCGAACAGTCTGATCCACGTCTTAGCCATCCTCTACATTCAAGATACACATTCAACTCACCTCAATACCCTTGGAATCCATCTTATCGTACTTTTCGGGCTTCGTCCAATACAACCCGGCGTATCGCTTCTTGTTGATGAGCAGATAGGGGAAATAGACCTTTTCAAACTCCAATTTGATGGGTTTAATGAATTTTTGCGTGACGAAGGCGGCAGCCTCACTTCCTGCGTGACAAGTAGGGATGTCGATATGCTGGAACTGAAGAGAAGAGTCACTTGCCTAAATTCATGACCGTATCGAGTTCCATGGGCCCAAATCTGACCATGACCGAATCGGTGTCGCCGTAAATAACTTCCGCGTTGTGAGAGTGACCGTTCGCGACACAATACTCAGCTTCGACTTCCTGATAATACCCGAGTCGAATCTGAGACACCTTTCATTGAGAGAAGATGACGAACCTGTTTTGTTTTCTCGATCATTTGACGACCATATGAAGTTACACTGGAAGAGATCGGCAGACAGGGCAACTTCCCAATTGTAGCTCCGGTAAAACCATATACTGAATTCGCGCTAATCTATGCATTCCAGGGGTTAATAGACCGTCGTTTGATCAACAATGAATCCACCTTGAGAGCAAGTTGCCGTCCGTCAAGCACGGCTCTTTTGAACGGGTCGGTCTCCTTCTTCAAGTCCGCCTTGGCTCGCTTTCTTGCCGATATCAAATCCTCAAGGACAGTGGGTAGAAGTCCTTTACGTCTTGAAGTGGTTACAAATAAATCTAATGTTATGCCTCGGAAATCAACGAGCCGTCATTGACGAAAGAACAAATTCGTACCATTATTAGGTGTTTGAATGTAGTCAACGTCCTTGACGAGATTGAGTCGGTCAATGGTTCGCTTGTCTAAGAGAGTCGTGTAACAAAGATTATGTGCCATCATAATTGATGGATATAGCGAGCTGAAGTCAAGCGTGGCGATAGGAACGTCATAATATCCTCTTTTGGGTTCAATGACAGTAGCGCCTTCGTACTGCTCGTCCGATCCTGTGCTACCAGTTAGCATAATATAAACTAATCGATGGATTGGCATGTACCCTCTCCCTTGAGAGCTGGGATAACGTAGCCTTCATCGTTTGCTTTGCGGTACAGTTGCGAGAGTACCTTGATCGATTGACCTCGAGACAACAAGTAATTAAATGGTACGCCGGTTACGCGTGACATTTCAATATAGTTGACCAGGCCCATGAGCTTGTCCATGAGCCTCTGAGGAAGGTATGCATCCTGAAAAGAGTCTGGATACATCATCCGAATCAAGACCACCCGAGATACTTACCTTCAGACAATAAACCGCTAATCGTCGCCTTGATTCCGGTGTACCATTTTGCAAGTCTGTGATAACCGAATGGTGTACATCTTCTTTTTGTTCGCCAAGAAATTGTGCACAGACAGAGTTGAGAGTATAGCTACGAAGTTTGTGCTCTCGTTGCATGAACTGAAGCATATCGAGTTGCAGGCGTCCATCCAAGGTGGTCTCTTTGGAATCGCGTTGTCCATAAGCCTTCGATGAAAAATGGGTGTCTTTCGTTTGACACTTGACACCTGCCTAGCAGAATAAGCGTATGAATCGACGCTAATTGAGAACACTGGCCTTTCAATCTGCCGAGAAGGGGAAATTTCGCAATTCTCAGCACCTTGGCTCGATCCAACAAGTAAGGGAAATCGAAGTTGCCGATATTGTACCCAATGATGACATCAGGATCAACTTCTTCAACAAAATCCCTCCAATTTTCAAGTAGTTGTACCTCGTCGGTGAAGGAATGGATTTGCGACCCTACTATGTGTGAACACGTATTCAACGTAAAAACACTGCGAATGAAGGGCGATGGTTCGCCTTGATAGTTGAATGTTTGGTTTTTGGCCCGATTCGCAAACGATAATAACCTCACCTTGACGGGTGACCATGTTCGCAATCTGGATTACTGGATCCTCTTGAGGCTCTGGAAATATCCCTTTTCGACCAGCACATTCGATATCAAAGCTCAAAATCCGCAAGGGTGCGATTTTAGACCATTCGCCTTCAGGTGCATGCGATATAAATTTATCGTATCTGGAAACAAAAGGGTTCGCGCAGTTTAAGGTATCATCCTCAATCGAACATACCTGACGCTCAATTCAATCTGACAGTGTGAGCGTTTATCTTTTTCAGATAAGAGCTTGTAGCATCCAGCGGGAACTTCAATCCAATTCATCCCAACGACCTATCACAGTGTAAGGGTCAATGATACACGCACGACCAGTTTGTCGTTCAAGATCACCTTCGTGTCGATCATGAAACGCAACACGTAAGGGACGTTGCTTTCATATGTACTGATTTGGCCTGGGAAGAGGTCTTGAAACAAGCATTCTCCTCTTTCGAATACCCGTAATTATCGTAGCAACATTAGCGAGAATATGGGCAGGAAGGATGTAGGACACTTATCTCGAACCTTGGGAACACTCAGTGGATCTGTCACGGTGATCTTGATGAAAGAGACCCAGTCATCCCCCAAGTATCCCCAAAGACTACGCTTCTTCAAGATTTCGATCTTCGTCACTGAAGTAACGCCCGCCTGGGTCTGTTGAAGTGTGAGTGACGATACATGATCAAATCAAACGGTATAAGATTCTACATTGAGATGGTCTGCAAATGAGTGCAGGTCATCATGTGTAAATCCGCGAGGTAGTGGGACATAAAAGTAAGGCAAGAAATTCGTTATTTGTGCGAGTACGCTGTGACCGGCCTGAACGTGGAGTTCAAGAATTGTTGAACAGGAAGATAGAAAACGAACCTCCGTTACACCAAACATTCGCAAGATTACACCGCCGGATCTCATATCGCTGGCCACTTCGACATCGATTTGCTGGAAAACTGAGATTCGTGGAATGTCAGTGCAAGGTCCTATGCCACGTAAAGAATGAAATCTGTACTAATGGTATCCCTGTTTTCTTGAAGAGGTGGTAAGAATGGGCGCGCCCAAGTCTCTCTTCCTTCCATGATGTGTTAGTAACGACCTTTGTGACGGGACGCGTCTTGCTGTCACGTGCACCATTTTGAACAACCATGGCCCCCTCAAAGCGAGCCCAGCCCAGCTACGTTGATACCGATTCCGACACCGACACCGAGCAACGTACACCTAAACCTTCACGACAGCATCTCAAGAAACGTCTCAGTGAAGTTCATAATCCAGACAATGACCATAGCTTTTCCTCAGATCCTGGTCGTGTTCCTCTCAGACCCGTGAACATAAACGACGATGTTGCTGAGAAACGGAGGCGCAGAAAGAGTACGAAATTCGCCGCATTGGAGAATACACAGGCAGGATTGTCGTCCGAGGGGAACTCTGTAGAGGATCATGTCGACACCTCGAGAACCATGAAGCAGAAACAGCAGCTGAAGTCTGTTGCGCAGGCCCCTGTTATTAACGTTCCGCTAGACGTTATGAGCTCCAATTTTGAGGAATGGATGAAGATGGCGACAGATAATGTACATACACCCTTTCTCACTTGTCGTTTGCTCATATATGACGCAGAAAATTAATGCAGCAAATTCCTGGAATTTTGCTCTGATCGACTACTTTCATGATATGTCACTGCTCCGCAACAATACTGATAACTCTATCAACTTCCAACGCGCCTCGTGTACTCTGGACGGCTGCGTCAAAATTTGGACGAGTCGCGTCGATAGCGTCGGCACGGAGACTGGAAAGTTACTCAGCAATCTTGCCTCGGAAGGCAGAGCAGACGATGACGACGAGCCGACGTCTGACAACCCTGACGCTCAAGATCTGGCTCAGGGAAAGAAAAAGAAGTCACACAAAGCGGAGGCAACGCTCGCCAAGAACCCTAATCAATTGCGGAACAAGAAATTAGACTTGGAGTTCAGCGTGGATCCTTTATTCAAGAAAACTTGTGCGGATTTTGACGAAGGTGGCGCGCAAGGGCTTCTCATGAATCACCTGAGTTTGGGTGTCGGAAGTGATGGTGGAATGAGGGTAGTGTTCGACGCGAGTGATTCGACCGGTAAGATTGTAGATGAGGAGGAAGCAGAAGAACCGGAAGACGATGTCGACCTGAGTTATCTACGAAGTGAGTATTTCAATGGCCATTTAGAGTCTTTACTGAAGTCTACAACCATAGAGGAGTTTTTACCGGACGTCGCCGTGTTAGAAAGGAAAGAAATCTCACATTCACTCTCCGGCTTCTCCTTTGCCAAGGACAGCTTTGCTTTCGACGACATACCATTCTTTCGAGAGGATCCTCTCAACGGCAGCGACAACGTCTACCACGACGACGACCTATACCTCGATCACAATGACGATTTGCCCATGGACAATGAAGGAGGTGCCCCTCCCGTTGAAGATTTTTTCCAAGGCGAGCAAGGTGTTGGGGACTTTGGGGTCGGTCCGGAAGACTATGGCGATAACGGATCCGTAGGTGACGAGGGTGATCCAGGACAGATGAACGTGCCGGGAGGATTCGCGCCGTTCGATCCGAGGCGGGTCCCCAACGAACGCGACTTGGTCATGGCAATGACTGATGATAACGGGGACGGTGGGATGATGGATTACTTTGACCAGAATTTCCTCAAGAATTGGGCTGGACCCGAGCATTGGAAACTGAGAAAGGCCATCCGACGACGTAAGTGCTCTTTATCTGGTTTCATGCCGTATGATCTTCGGAGTGATTCTATTGTCCACTTAGCCGACCCGTCAGAGAATAAAGCTGTAAAAGCGCCTCGAGAAAAGAAAGAACCATTTAAAGTTGATTTTCTTAGCCCGTCCGAGAAGGATATCAAGAAGATCGCTGAGGAGCTCTTTGCCCCTGTGACCAGAGGAGCGGGCATCAATTTACCTGGCACCAAGGCGGCAACCTCAAAAAATCGAAAGAGCAAAGTCAAACAAAAGGAGAAGGAGAAAAGGGATGACCACCGGTCGCCAGACGATATGCACTTCAGCAGTCGGCAGCTCGTAACATTATTTTTGAAGCCCAAATTCTCTGTATGTCCAAATCGCTCCAGCCTGATGTGTGACACAAACTAACGTCGATGTAGTTGCGAATGCGAGGCCATCGCGCACAACTCAATCCGGGCAACGGCGAGGTAGACGAAAACTTCTGGGCGCAGGCTGCGGCAGATCAGACCGCCGGTAGAGGGGCGGAGGATGAAGGGGACGAAAGTAAGTTCTTTGTGAGTGTTACTTCGGGATGTCTACTGACACTATGTTGGCAGCCAACAATGGTGGTGCCATTCCATTCAATACCCAATTTTTCCATGATGACTACGATGACGGTCCTGGGTTTGACGATGTATACGAGGGTGGTACAGGAATGGGTGCACCAGACGTTGACGCCGGCGAACAGGATTTATTGGCTGCAACACAGGGTCAGACGCGTCGCGTGAGGACTGAATTCGTCAATTATTCCAAGAGGGCGAAACGGGTTGATGTGCGGAAGCTGAAAGAAAACATTTGGAAGGGGCTCAACATTGTTGTTCCACCTCCAGAAGACGACCGGATGGCACGTTCTGCACTTCTTTTCGTGTAGCTTGCACTGACGCGTATCCATAGGACGTCGACAACCCACCACCCGCGGAGGGCGAATCTGAGGCACGCATGTTCGGTTCTGTCATCACTGGACTGCGAAAGTCATACCCACGAGACAAGATGGAGGAGATCAGTACTAGTTTCTGTTTCATATGCTTGCTGCACCTTGCAAACGAGCAGGGCCTGAGAGTGCTGTCGTCCACAGATGACTCTCCAGAGGCTGACATTGGGGAAGACCCTGAAGACGGCAAGTCAGTTCCAGATCACAAAGTCGGGAAAATATGGGAGCTGAAGGTTTGGCAATTCGAGTTGTCCTTCTGGCAGATGGTTCCTTACTCTCGATTTTCTCAAGGTATACAGGGATCCGGATGCCACCCCCGCAGCGTAGACGGCCAACAGTTATTCGTTATATCCCCTCGTATTTTATTATTTTTGCCCTTCTATATTGCTATTAAATTTGCATGTACAATTGCTGTATACGCTGCGCTGCAGTGTGCGGAACGGCACTCTAATTTACCCAACTAGTGCCACCGCGATCGTCACAGCAAGTGTCAAGACCAGCTTCCCGATGCTAAAGAACATTCCCTCTCGGGAAAGATCGAACATAACTCATGAACGACGGCGAAGGCGCACATGTGGATGACTTGGCGTCATGGTCACAAGCTGGGTCCAGTGGAGCATTTCCTTTTTCTGCTGCTCGTGGGGCTTTGACTGCAAGTTATGTGGGACGAGAATCTCGTATCGGCGAACGATGGACGCCAGGATGCACACACTCTCTGTCAAAGAAAAACGCTGGCCAATGCAGCTTCTTGATCCCGCCGAGAATGCAAGAACTATGTAGAAATAGCGAGGATAAGTATGATCGATGTTCACACGAATACTACGGTAATAACTTACATGCATCACGAGGCCAGCGATAGGTGTCAGTATCGATGAATCGCTCGGGATTGAAATCTTCAACGTTCTCTCCCCAATGGAATGCTGTGGATATTCCAGAAAGAAGATATTCAGTAGTCGCAATGAAAGAACAAAGGGGCTTACGATTCATGTGTACTCCAAGAATATCCAGCATGACAACACTTCCGGCGGAGACTCTCACGCTGAACTCTTTCGATCCGCCATGTATATCGTGTCCAGGCGTGAAACGCCTAGCATTGAGAACCGAGTCAGCCTTGACTAGTTTTGCAAGGTGAGGCTCGGCGGGGAAACATCGCAGAGTCTCATGGAATACCGCTGATGTATATATCTATACAAAATATGGTCACCAACCAGAATGAACAGGAAGTCAAGGCTAGTGCGTACCAGTTTTGGAAAATCGTCTTTGTAACACTAGACAAAACATTAAGTATGATTGAACCGAGGGGTTATTAACATCGCAAACCGAAGCATCACCGGAGATCGGGTTCCCCTTTGGCCATACTTCAACCACTTCGTCGTAGAGTTTACGTTGTACATTTGGATGCAACGCCAGTAAGACAATAGCGAAGCTCAGGGAATGGGCAGATGTTTCTGGGAAATGCATCAAGACAATGCACAAGTGTGGTACACACGAATGAACTCACCGTGACCAGCTAGAAGAAATATCTGCGAACGAGTCAACTCGGGTCACATCATAAAACAGGACTTGGATCACGAACAAAGCTGTTGGACAGGAGTTCGTCGTCAGTGAGAGTTTTCGTGTCCTTTTCTTGCGCCATGTTCGCCTCCACAAGGTTTCTAACAAGAGCAGCGTCCGAGTCCGAGGTCCTCCCTCCAGATACCCACGCCCGAGCTGTTGAGACCAGTTCCAATATATGAAACTTGAGGTCATCGAATGCTTGAGATGTCCTTTTCAGCCGCGGTGATAGGTATGGGAGATAGATTTTTTGCGACAATTTGTAACACAATTCAGGAATGGCGACGCGGAGCAAGAGTCCGTCAAGGACTAAATGCAATGCAGAATGAAAAGAGTACCGGCGCCCTGGAGGTGCTTCCTTAGAGTCGGCATCCCATGACCACCTTCGACCGAAACCCGCCGCAGAAATGATAAAGAGAGTGATCTATATTATATCAGTCCATTAATACCTGTTTCCAAAGGCGTCACATACCTTTATCATAGACGACCTTGCATTGACGGTGATGTCTGAATCAGACCGTGCGTTCGATATGTCAAGCTGATTGAACCACTCGTTAACAGCACGAATCGACTCAGACCACACGAGGCCGTTGTTGGCCTGTGCGTGGAAGTTGTAGTTCGTTCGCAGAAACGAATGAGGAAGTTGTCTACCTCGTTAAACGCAGACATTGCCACAGAACGATGCCTTTTCCAGTCGGAACCTTCGGTGCCGACTATGCTGGCTCCGTAAATATCAATTGATTTGTACTGGCAAAATTATTTAATCAGCCATATTCGTACTGAGAATAAGAGCTTACCGCTTCTGCATCTTTGGGAAAGGTATACCTATCAGAGGTGATAGTCTTGATAGCGTCAGCGTCCGCGAACCAGAAAATCGGAGCCAAATCCCAAAATACGACCGAAGAGAGACATGTACTGCCATATTTTTTGTATACTGTCATGCGTGAACTCTATATGTCGAGAGGTTGAATGCCAAGAACACTGACTGGAGAATTTGTTTTTGAGGGCGCCGATCGACCCCGTTCGAGTCCACCAGGGGGAAAGTAAGATCGAAAGGGCGCGAAATGGTGTCAACCAAAGGATTTCGCCGCCTGGACACTGCAGCCTAAACACAGGAATCGGCATCGGCGTCATGGGACGTCGTTTCCTCACAATGCTGGTGGAATGCTCACTTGACAACAAATTGGACCTTCCTGAGAGCACTCAACTTCTGCATGAGGCATTTGATCACCCAAAGCACGGCCAGTACCAAAAGGCCGCTGTGCCACAACATGGTTGATTACATAACGGTCACAATGAGTGTCACGCTACAACGTTCGAAGTTGACGCGCGTCAACCCTCCAGCGTGTGCTCACGCATCTTGGCCTTTTCCCCCCGAAGTTTCTATTACAACCCCTCTTCAACATTGCTGAAGCACTAAGCTGCGTTGCTGCCCTTTATCGTACGTGCTTTTGTCGTGGCTGGGTGTACAATGTACATAAGTCTCACCAACCCGTAGCTTGTGAATCCGCCTCAATATGGAGGGCGTCCCTACCTGCTCTCTGATCTTTGACTAGTGATTGGTCAGCGCTGTCGTTGACTGTGTAATTTTGAGACACACCTTCTGTACGATTGGTTTGCGATCGGCAAGGATAGAGAAATTCTGGGAATGTGCGTTCTTAGTGCATGCCAGAGTCAAGATCATGACAACAGCTTACTTCAGGTTGTGGTGATATCGGGCCTCAGAGGAGCCGCAAGCAGAAAGACAGACCACGGAGAAAAACATCCTATGTCCCCCACTGTCACCCTGCTCCAGCGATACACGATCACTGGATCGGTCTGCGCGAGTTCTCTGCGGGTATCGCATCTCTCCGACTCCATGGGCGTTACTACTCAGTCCAACTGCGATGCCTCTTGTGCTCGTTTCTTCGTTTCTAGACTATACCTGTGAAGCTCAATCCAGTCTTTGAGTAGTGACTTTCCTTTGCAAGAATGCCTTCAACCTTTCATTTGACTCCTTTTGGGCAATTCTATCCGTGAAAATTACCCCGCAACTTTGGTGTTTCACCTCCTTCCGAATGTGACTCTTTTTTCCTGTTCATCTTGGCCTATTGTTTCCCCGTTATCTTTCCCCTATCCTGGCTCTTGGCTTGCACTCTGAATTGTACGAAAACCGTATATGCCGATCCCCATTCTATGTGGCTGTAAATCTGTCGGGTTCCGCCGCTCCATCGCCTTCTCGCTTGCGCTACCATATCTTATTCTGTGGACACTTCTCGTAATCTCCTACCCTGTGGCATTTTTTTTCAAGGGTCACAAGACTGACAAATTTTTTTCTTCTCGATAACATATAAATTTTGATGGGCAAGTCCGATCGGGCGCAACCTAGTACAGTTACATAACTCGGTAAGTATACTCGCAACTTGCCACCGCCGACTTGCCTAACCATATATATGTATTAGAAATGAGGTAACCCCGCCCGCCCTATACCCTATGCCCTCAGAGGCCCACGACAGCCTGAGCTACCTTGGCAATGCATATTAACAAGATCTGTCATAGATTATATTAAATAATATACCACGGTAGCAACACTGCTGCCACGAGGACTCTAAACTGGGTGAGTATGACTCCCATGACGTGAATGCTGAGCCGTGCTGTAATTCCATCGGTTTCATCTAAGTTTATACAAGATTTTTGATTCCAATCATACCACAAGACATTTAACCGGTGACCAGTGACCAACGATGCTGTAAGGACTTCCTTGTTCAGGTTTGATTTATTAGTCGACATGGTCAGCATTCTAAGCAGTCGAAACAAAAGGATCCGGTCGATCATCGATCAGAGCAGATGCATGAGCCAAACAAAACATTGCCTAAATCACTGATCTACTCATCGAAGTGAGGGGTGAATTTGTTACGTAGTATGGAGACGGGTTAAGATATATTGACGACGATCATCCTCGAGGCATCCGGACGAGACATATTTATCGCCGATATATTGTGCATGACGAAAGAAATTGATTACTCTGGGTATCGGCGGGTTATAATATGGCTACAAAGTTCTAGGTATTCGGCAGAATGGAACCACAAAAAAAAAACAAGAAGCCAAATTATAGTAATAGCGAGTAAGGATCCCAGAAATCACCCGATCAGACAAAACAATAAATCGAAGAGTACCTAGGGGGCAACAAGAAAAGTGAACGGAAAGTATCCATCTGTGCAAGAAAGTGAATCTGAACTCGTTCAGGGGAGGCGGTTGGCTTCCCTCAGCCTGAGATGGGGTTGCCAGCTCCCCATTGAGACGTGGTGCAGGCTGACGAGCATAAGGTCATTAAACTTGATTTGACCTGGTCCGTCGCCGACCTTCCATCTTGTGTCGGCATCCTCTTCCATAGCGTGTCCTTTCTTTTCCTGAATGATGAATGGTTAGCAGTTGCACACGTCTCAAGAGAGAGCCGGAACACCCACTTCAATAAAACGAAGGACACATTTCGCGACATTCTTCGCGAGCTTCGCACGGGTTATCGGACATGGAGGACTCCTGAAATCTTTTGTAGGGATTTGCCGGCTCCACTGACCGTAGCCAGCCCACTAAAAACATAGCCGTAAGCATTAAGGTGAAGGCGAACAGACGCTCTGGCTCACCTCCAGCCTAATTGAGACACTGGGACCCCTGCCTTCGAATACAGGTTCATCACGAAACCGTAGTCTCTTCACCCGCGAACGCAAGGCGTCGCTGAGAGTAATGCCCACTTCTTCTGGATGGTCCGACCAAAAATATATGGGGGCTTCCAAGCTGACCTCCTCGACATACCGGCGCCGATCACTGTTGGTGTGGGGTTTATACATCTGCTGGGGAACGAACATATCGGGAACGCGAGATTGAGGCAGTACACTTCTGAAAAACTGGAGTTGCTCGCGATGACTGTAGAGCTGT
>Ga0209006_10004986_pt1 | contig 12063 bp, 12 predicted proteins | sample JacPin_JW_Ref_O2_FD_188567 | JGI IMG/M metagenome (GOLD analysis project Ga0209006, IMG submission 188567) | Forest soil microbial communities from Algoma, Ontario, Canada - Jack Pine, Ontario site 1_JW_Ref_O2 (SPAdes) (version 2) | ecosystem: Environmental > Terrestrial > Soil > Boreal...
GCTTTTAGACGCGGGGGAGGGGGTTGGGCAAGGATTGGGGCGCGGGGGTTACCTGGTGCCGCGACAGGTCCCGCGCGCGCGACGCGGTGCCGCCCCGGGAGGAAGGGCAACACGACGAGGGCAGGTGCTGAGCTCCATGCGGCCGGGAATGTTCGCTGTTTCGCAGAACACCGCGGCGATTATCGGTGTTTCGGCGTTCGTGTGACACGCGGGTTCCATGCGGTGAGGGAAACGTATCTCGCTCAGTTGGAAAAGAGCTTCAGTCCAATCACGCCGGCAATCACCAGCACGAACGAACCCAGGCGAGCTGGATTTACGCTTTCGCCAAACAATGCAATTCCGACAATGGCCGTCCCCAAAGTTCCGATGCCTACGAAGCTCGCATAAGTTGTCGCGGCCGGGAGGCTTTTCATGGACTCGCGCAGAAGAAGGAATATTGGGAGGCATGCGGCCACGGCGATGAGCGCCGCCACCCACAACGGACGCTTTCCTGACCATTTCAGAGCAAACGGCCACGCGCTCTCAATGACGTCGGCCAGAATGATATATAACCATGGCATATGTGGTTATTAAAGCGTCGTCCGATTGGCGTAAATGTGGCGGTCTTTCTTCTTGAAGTTCATCGCCCATGTTCGTCCCCGAAGGCGTCCTTTTCTGGACGTTGTCGAACGGCTTATTAACGAAGCCATGATGGGCACACACAAAGCAACTGCCGACGATTTCGCCTTCCTCGCGGATGTGTTTTTACGCTCGATGCGCGCTCACATCGCGGCGGCCCGTGGATTTTGGGACGAAACAGTTTCGTGAGTAGCTTCAACCTGACCGGACACAATTCATTCATCACGACGGGAAGACTGTCGGCTTTCTGATGGTGCTTCAGTGTGGTCAGGACGTCGAACTCCATACCGTCCGCATAGCGCCTGAGCATCAAGGACAAGGCCTGGGGACGGAGATAACCCGTCGATTGCCCAACGATGCTCGCGGCCGTGAATGCGGGGTCGTCCTTTCAATCTTGAAAGCGAATACCGCGGCACGCTCTCTCTATGAGCGGTTCGGCTTCGATGTCACTGAAGAAACCACCTATCATTACCGCATGCGTCTTGTCCTATAAGTGGTCATTTGCGTGACGGTCAGACGGCGGACGGTTTTTCATTAATCATGACTCTTGCACGCGCGTCGGCGGCCCGGTCAGCCCGCCCTTCGCCGCCGCGATGCGGCGACCGCCAACATGCCCCCGGCCAGCAACGCCCAGGATGGCGGCTCCGGCACGGCGGTGGCAGAGGTTACCTCGAAGCCGCTGTTGGTGATCTCGAACACCGTGCCATTGTTGCCCGTGCCTCCGGCGCTGTCCGTGCCAAACAGGTCGCCGCTGCTGTCCGCGATCAGTCCGTCATAGGGATTGGCGCCATTCGTACCGTTGAACGACACCAGCGTGCTCAGCGCGTAGCCCGAAACACCATTGGTCAGCTCGAACGCCGTGCCATCGCCGGCTGAGCCGCCGTAAAGTGTCGTGCCGAACAGGTCGCCGTTGCCGTCCTCGATAAGTCCCGCGTCGGGATCCGCGCCATCCGCGGTGTTGAACGATGCAAGCGTGTTCAGCGTGTAGCCGGAAGCGCCCTTGGCCAGCTCGAACACGGTGCCAACGCCGCCTGAGCCGCCGGAGTAGGTCGTCCCGAACAGGTCGCCGGTGCTGTCCATGATAAGTCCCGCATAGGTCTGGCCGGTCGCGTTGTTGAACGAGGCCAGCGTGCTCAGCGTGTAGCTGGAAGCGCCCTTGACCAGTTCGAACACGGTGCCATTGCCGCCCGAGCCGCCGGTACTGGTCGTGCCGAACAGGTTGCCGTGGCTATCCGCGATGAGACCCGCGGCGGAATCGCCGCCTATCGAGCCGTTGAACGTCACCAGTGTGTTCACGCTGGAGGCATTCTTCACCAACTCGAACGCGCTGCCATAGCCGCTCGCGGCGCCGGTACTGGCCGTGCCGTACAGGTTGCCGGCGCTGTCCGCGATAAGCCCCGAAACCGGACTGCTGCCATTCGTGCCGGTGAACGTCGCCAGCGTGCTCAGCGAGTAGCTGCTGCCGCTCTTGGTCAGCTTGAACACGTTGCCATCGAAAGATGGGCTGCCGCCGGAAGCGGTCGTCCCGTACAGGTTGCCGCTGCTGTCCAAAAGAAGACCCCCAAAGGGGTCCCTGCCATTCGTTTTGTTGAACGCCACCAGCGAACTGAAGGTGTAGCTGGAAGCGCCCTTGGTCAGCTCGAACACGGTTCCAACGCCGGTCGCACCGCCGCCAATGGTCGTGCCGAACAGGTCGCCGCTGCTGTCCATGATGAGACCGGCCTGGGGGTCGGCGCCGGGATCCGCGCCCTTCGTGTTGGTGAACGACAGCAGCGTCGTCAGGCTCGCGGCCTGCGCCGCGCCGATGCCAAGCGTCATCACGCACGCCGTCACAAGGCACATACGCATGGATGGAACCCCTTCTGCTGCCCGATACGGGCCGACACCGACGACGGACTGGAAAACGGCGAGCCGTAATCGACGGTGATCCAGAAGATCGGGAGCCTGTGTGGCAGCTTCAGGATCAATCAGCAACATAAATCTATAAAAATAGTCATTTTGGTGGCCGGCCTGCCGCGTCCCTGGTCACATTGCCGCCAGTCTTGTCGGGTTGAAGCAACGCGTCGGGGTGGGGCGGCGCGTCCGCTCCCGGTCGATCGGCGCGACGCCGGTCACCATGCTAATTGTGCCGCGTTGCGCTCAGGTGACGCGTGGTTTTGCCGCGTTTATCATGAACCGAGAAACAAACCTCGACGCTCGGTTCTAAGGGACTTTCATGTCGCATGATTCCGGTGCGATATCGCGTCAGTCGTCTCTTACGGGACGGCCAGGCAGCCGTGTCAGGGATTATGAATTCGAGAGGTTAGTTGCTGTCTACCCGACGGGCATGCGTCGGCGGCTTGTGCGGCACGACTCACGCAGACAAGAATTAAGTTGTCGTCATATCAGTCGACTTTCCAACCTGATAGAAACTGGTAAGTGGGTGCCCGGCACAATTCCGGTGTCACGGACGTCGAAAGCCGATACTTGCAATGTTTCCCCGCCAAAGCTGCTTTGGCGGCGCTATAGTCCGCCGTTTCCAGTCCGTATCGAAAAGGCAGGGAGACGGATGTTCCATCAGAAAGCGTCAGGATCAACCGGCTGTAGAGGGCGCCGCTCCTGGCACGCTCGCATTCCGAGCTCACTTCCGTAACGTCGTCCCAATGTTGAATTAGCGCCGCCTGGAACAGGCCTCGGCTCAAGAGGATTTCGCTTTCAGAAACGCAGTTGAAGGACGCCAGACAATTTGCCCAGAGCACGGCACTGATCCCACACAATGTAACGACCACGAACGCCACCTGCCGGTGCGGAAGTGTAAGAATGGAGGCTGCCGGGGGCCCATTGCCGCCGCGGGTGCCGTATCGCACCAACAGAATCAGAGCCGCGACGAAGATCAATACCAGGCCGGACACGATTTGTGCGCCCGAAGCCGTTGTCCCATACCAAATGCTCGCGGGAGCACAGAAACGTTTCGGCAGAGAGATCGGAAGCTGAGCGTATGCCATGCAGACTGCCAGGAACGCCAAACATCCGACAAAGGTAATAAACCTGGCTCGCCCGCTGAGCTGAGCAGTTTTGGTTGATGAATTTGATATCTGGCGAATCCTCGCGGCGGGGAAGGGCTACCTACTATAGCCCGTTAGTAGTTACGCCGGTCTTCCGCCCACGCACCGCGCGCAGCCGAGTGCCCCTGAAACCACGGGCATGTAAGATGCACAAATCCGGTACGAAATCGTTCCGTAAGTGGTCCTTCAGGGTGCCGTGGCACGAAGTCTCCAGACCCTCAAAGGAGCAATGGACTCGAACCCAGCCGATTTGGCCGCCGCCAACTCATTGCCGCGTTCGTAGCCAACCAACGGCAAGCCAGGAAAAATCTCACGGGCCGTCGCCGTAAGACTCCTCCAGACCAAATCTATTTTGGAACCGAAGAGATTTGAAAGGCCGACAACGTCAGCACCTCGATTGAGAATACCGCCGCCAGCAATGCCGCCGTCTCCCTGAATGGAGACAAACACGACCGCGGTTTCCGCGAGCAGACTGGGCTTGAACACGCGCGGTTCGGATATGGCGGCCGCATTGGCCTCCTCTCCGGCCCAGTACTGTTCCCAGGCGGTCAGTCCGGCTTCGCTGGTCACAATGGTCGACCGGTATTCTGGCGGGTTATCCTTCACGTCTGGCCGCGCGCCACCGAGCGCGATCCATTCGGCATCGAATAATGGCTCGAAGCCGAGCGAGTTCAGTCGCAGGCTCTGGAAGCTGTCCTTGACGAACCATTCCCTTTGTCGTGTCGCGCCAATCAAACCAGCGATGGCTTCCAATTGCGCCGGTGCTGCTTCCGCGCCCGCGATGGTCACCGCATCGGGATAGAAACGTGGCGATCTCAGCCGCGTAAACCAGAGCGTCTCATGAAACTCGCCAGGACGATCATGCGCCCGGCAAACTGCGTCACACCACATGGCATTGTTGTAGGCCGCCCGCGCCGTGATGCCGCTCGTCATTCCCGCTCCATATTGAATTGCGAACGGCTCAGGTGAGCCGGTGTCAAGAGCTTCAATGTTCGATGTTGTCGGCCGCCGCCCCGCCCGGGTGAGCAATGAACTCCCTTCGATGCATGATTGACGCTCTCGATTCACGCTCTCGGGTCGCTACGCGACCAGCGTATCGCCATCGAGCTTGCATGGGAAGGCGTCACTCGACCGGATATTGCCTCACACACGCCGGTTGGGCGGCACTTTTCGCCCGACGATCCAGATAGAGACCCTGGTCAATGACTGCAGCGCGATCCAGGAAATCACGCACCACTCCGCGCCAGCCGCGCCACGGATTGACGATCGATTGAGGTAGGCAGACCTTGCGCATCGAAAGCGCCCTGAAAATTAAATGCCGTCGGTGTCGGTCCATGATCGTGAAGGTGCTCAAATCGTTCGACAGCCTCTTGCCAATCGGGGGCGTGGGAGTCCGCGACCCACCACAATACATAGGGAGGCCATTGCTGCTCGACGAACCAATCCGTGGCTCGCTCAAGCGCCTCGGCATGTACGCCGAAATAGGTGAACGCCATCAGGCTTTCGAGGTCGTTCCAAAGCGACAGCGTCGCTGGTGACCATCCGTCACCGCGCTCGACGTAAAAGCGAGGGAATACCTGTTGACCCCAACTCGGCGGTCCCGGTTCCCCCGCGTATCCTGAACGCGCTATAAAACCGGGTGCGCGTTCAGCTGCGACAAAGTTCGGCCCCTCCCGGTCTCGGAAGCCTTGGTTGGCGGGATCTTCCGCCCGCTCACGGAACATGCCGAAGTTGTAGATCGCCAGCCGCATTCAGACGTGAATGCCCCCTCTGCGCGGGAACGTCAAATTCAAGTGGCATGCGCACACAGTCCAATGTTCCCGCATCAGAGGCTTGTCGTTGAATCGGTACCCGGGGCGGTTCATTCAGCATCGTTGGTTGATTATTCGCCCCGTGGGCGATGCGCCGCGGTACGGGATGCTGTTTTGCCGCGGCGCGGAATATCAACTGCCTCAAACGCGTCCGCGGTTTGGCAACGATCTTACTATTAATACAATACGTTATCAACACTACCGTTCAGTTCGTGCCCACAATATCCTCTCAAACATCATAGGGTGTTTATAGTTGAAGAGAAGCGTTGCCTCCGTCTCGAAATCGCAATCATCCTCATAGAGTATGACGTGTGCCCCATCCCTTAAGCCAAGCTCATCAATTTGATCGCGAAGAGGGCGGCCTCCGTACAGCAGAACGAAGTAATATCCGTCTCCTGGAGTGTCCTGGAAGCTGGTTTCAACGCGAAACATTTGTATCCTTTTTTGCGTAACGCTGAGAGGCACTTTCAATAAGTGACGACCTCACCGCGTCCCGCGTCTATCGGTAATGATGGGTGTTCGGTGGGCACAATGAAAGATGGTGACGCGGCATTCGGCGATGGGCCGGCTCGCGCGGCTGATGAAGGTGCCGCCGTGGTGGCGGCCGAAGTGCCATGGTCAGCGAACGCAGCGCGATCGTTCGTGTGCGGCAAAGTCGCCGGCCCTCACGCTTCAACGACCGGCGTCACCCGCCGCGCGCGGTCAGCCCAGAGGTCTCCGCCTCCATGCGCGGCAGCAGAGCGTTCAGCGTCTCGGTCACCGAGTCCAGTTTCGGCCGCAGATTGAACGTCCAGGTCCGCACCGGCACATCCCAGGTGCGCAACGCCTCGGCATTGCGGTTATAATCGTTGACACGGTGCACCAGCACGTACACCTCGGCCGCGATATGCGCGCCGAACACGTCTATCCGTTCCAATGTCGTCATGAAAATCTCGGGCAGCGGGATAGTCAGCTCCTCCGGCCGCGGCGGTGCCTCATCGGCGCGCGCGCGAGAAATCGTCTGCAGCAAACCGTTGCGCACCCGGGCCATCGTGTTGAGATCGCGAAGCACCGGCGCCAGGGCTGCCGCCAGCACCTGGCGGCGCAGCAAACGCGCGGCCTCGGCACGGCGATGCTCGACGCGTTCCTGGCGCAGAGCGATCCCCACCGCCGCGCCTGCCGCCGCCAGCGAACCGATCGCCTGGAACCAATCCGATAATTTCTGATCCATCAGCCAGGCGATAATCGACACGGCGAAACGGCCCCCTGATCCCACCATGTGACGGATCAGCGCGGGCATGGCAAATCCGCCGCTGGGCAATCGCTCGCACCGGTTGAAGGGCAGGGCTCCGCCCCATTGGCACTAAGATAGTCCCCGTCTCGGGTAACTGACGGCCTGTCTTCGCTTTCGTTTCGGGTTCGCGAGGCGTTTGTGAAGCATCGGCGAGGCTCGTTTCAGCATGGCGAGCGTGATCGGTGGCAGGATCGCGTCGATCAGCGCGCCGAGAACGACCTGAGCCACACGCCACAGCGAACTGCTCGCACCCTCGTCAAACAACGCCCGAGGGGAAAGACTCCAGGAAATCCTGGGTGAGGTCGTCCGCGAGCAGTGCCACGATCAGATGCGCGTAAAGCCAACATCGCGTGCCGGCTTCGGTCCTGGTTCGCAACCTGTCGATGTGGAGCAGCGATTTCAGCCGTTTGAACGCCAGTTCGATCTGCCATCGCAGGCGGTAGACCGCCAGAACCTCCTCGGCCGGGATCTCGTGTTCCGGCAATGAGGTCGCCAACACCATGTATTCCGCGGCGATCAAACTGCGTGGATCAATCTTATGCTGCCGGCGGCTGGCTCGCTGATGCATGCGTTGATGCTCCGCCGCGATGACCTCCGGAGGTTTACGCCGCGCGATCAGGCGTATCTTCATGCGCGTCTGGCGTTTGCCCGATCGTGCCCAGGCCGTGATCGAGTGGGTTTCGGTCTCCTGAGGCCGGGTGCGCAGCCACCCCACGAGGTCAAATGTCTCGTTCGTCTCGTGCACCAGTTTGATCGTGTTCCAGCGCATGCGGACGATGAAGTCGGTTCGCTCATCGCGGGCCTGGAGGAAACGCTGCCAGGACTGAGCGTTGGCGTAGCCGCGGTCGGCGATACGGATCTCTCCCGCGACCGGCCTGCCGCGATCCAGCGCCTCGCCGCCATGGCTGTCAGTGACCTCCAGATGGGTGAAACGTCCACACCCCACATCGTAGACGCCGTGCACCCGCCAGTCGGTGCCCTTGCTGGCTTGTTCGCTGAGGCTGCTGCCGTCGGACACGCGCAGCACACGGCCGTGCCAGCAGGGCGTGCTTCCCATGCGGTTCAGCAACTCACGGGTCAGCGCCTCCAGAAACGGGGCGGCATTGTGCAGGCGCTGGATCAACGCGTCTTCGGTCAGTGAGGCGATCTTCCTCTCACCCGCCCAGGCCGCGACGCGTTGCATCGAATAGCCACCAGGGCCCCAGGCAAGGGCGAGACGCAAAAGGTCCGCGGCGCGGCGCACACCACGCGGGCGTTGGAATGCCTTGAACTCACGCGCCAGCGCTTCCAGGTCGATGTGAGACGGCAGGCGCGCCAGAACGGCGGGGAAGTGATCGATCGGCGGGGATGCTTCGAGCATCTCAGCTACGAATCGTACCGATTCGAGCCGTGTCAAAGGTTATCTTAGTGCAAATGGGGACGGCCCCCCGGGAGTCGGCCTGCAGGAGCAGATTCCAAACCACCACAAGCTGCGAGGGTAGCCCTTGTGGTGAGCGTTGCTGGAAATCCTTCTTCCGATGGAACGGACGTGGTTGCAGCCGGGTTAGTCCCAGATTCCGTAACCATTTCCCAATGATCGGCTCGCTCACTTCGACGGTGAAGTGGCGTGCGACTTCCGCGCGCAGATCAACGCAACGTCAGCGAACCACACCATTCTTCTCCGGATCGGGACCCTTCAGGACCGCCGCCTTCAACTCCGCCGTTTGCTCGCCGGTCGGCGACGGCGGCTTGCCCGGACCATGGCTCGACTTCAGGCCCACGATCCCCTCCGCGTCATACCGGTGCACCCAGATGCGCAGCGTCTGGCGGTCCATCCCGGCCTTATCCGCCGCTTCCGTTCGTGACCGCCCGTCCAGCACGAACGCTAGCGCGAGCAGGCGCCGGACCTGGGCGGCATCACGGCTTTTCGATGCAATCGCGCGAAGTGCTTCCGCCGTGGGTTCGATCCGGGCAATGGCGGGTGGCCCGCCCATTCGATCCTCCTCCGGCCGGGGAGCGACCTTGAAGATATCGAATCGAACTCAGGGACCGATTCCCAGTCCCGAGGAGCGTCAATCTTTCGAACGTTTGGTATTATATTCGGCGGCCTGGCTGGGTCAGCGACCGACCCCGCCTTGTGGTCAGGACGGCTAGCCCGAAGAGGCCGTGCCAATAGAACCCACTGGATTTTTATTGACTGTCGAGCGATATCGGCCAATGACATGACGCGAATCGGAAAATCCACGTGAGAAGATGTCCTAGCGCTCATCGAGAATGCCCACGGCGGCCAAGGCCCTTAGCTATTGCCACGTGCAGCGTGCTGTCCGTGTGTTACCCTTTAGAGCCAGCGGCGCGCTCAGGAGTTGCCTTGCTTTCGAGCTCCGTGCGCTTTGCTCGCGGCTACGTCCGACAAAGCTTATAATGTCCACGCCACGAGTGCTCGCGATTGCAAACCAGAAAGGCGGCGTCGGGAAAACCACTACGGCGATAAACCTCGCTGCGGCACTCGCAGTAACGGGTGCGGAAGTGCTGCTTGTCGACTTCGACCCACAGGGAAATGCATCCACTGGCTTGGGGATTGCGCCGCAAAGGCGAAGCAATGGCAGCTACAAGCTGCTAAGTGAAAGATTATTGCGCGACACTGACCAGTTCCGAACGAACTTTCCCAATTTGTGGGTGATTCCGTCTGGCCCCGATCTCGTAGGTGCCGAACTTGAGCTGGCCGTCGCTAATGAGGGGCGTGAATCCCGATTACGAGACGCTCTCTCGCATTGGAACAGTAATGGAACCTTTCGCTACATCTTGATTGACTGTCCGCCCAGTCTCGGATTGTTGACATTAAACGCTCTGGTCGCTGCAAGCGGCGTGCTGGTGCCGTTGCAGTGCGAATTTTACGCTTTGGAGGGAATCAGTGGATTGACTCGAACCATCGAACTGGTTCGCCGTCAGTTCAATCGCACGTTGCAACTTGCTGGAGTTATACTAACGATGTACGATTCGAGGAACAACCTCTCCCGCTTGGTCGCTGAGGATGCTCGCGCGTTCTTTGGCGATTGGGTATACGAGACAATAATTCCGCGCAACGTTCGACTATCAGAGGCGCCTAGCCACGGTCTCACAATATTTCAATACGACGCAAAATCGGCTGGAGCTCTTGCTTACGCGCAATTAGGCCAAGAGGTGTTGCGTCGCGACGGTTTCGCCGGCGAATCGCAGATGATAGCCCCGCGATGAGTGCTAAAATAGCTGCTCCCAGGCTTGGCCGCGGCTTGGCCGCGCTTTTCGGCGATTCATCGGCGATGAATAATTCAGCCGGGACTGATAGCGCACGGCAGCTTCCGATTGACCTGCTTGATCCTAATCCGTTCCAGCCGCGGATGGATTTCAATAAGGATATATTGGACGGTCTCGCGGCATCAATCCGTGCCCACGGGATGCTGCAACCGATCCTTGTCCGTCCGCATTCTAGTGTCCCCGGCCGTTATCAAATCGTCGCTGGTGAAAGAAGGTGGCGAGCCGCGGCGGTAGCCGGGCTCGGGGAAGTTTCGGTCGTTTGCCGGGATCTCAGCGACGTTCAGGCGGCCTTCTCCGCCCTCGTCGAGAATTTGCAGCGGGAAAACCTAAACCCAATCGAAGAAGCGGAAGGATATCAGCGCCTTACTAAGCATTTTGGATTGACACATCAAGCGCTCGGTGTCGCAGTCAATAAGTCACGCGCTCACGTTGGAAACGTAATGCGATTGCTTACACTGCCGGGGTCAGTGCGCGACCACGTCCGCGACGGAACATTATCCTTAGGCCATGCTAAGGCAATATTAGCATTCCCAGATCCTGCGAAGATCGCTCCACGCGTCGTTAAGGAAGGCCTATCCGTTCGTCAGACCGAACGGTTGGTACAGCATCTTTTGGCTGGATATCAATCAACCAGGGCGAAGAAGCCCAATGTCCGCCACCTTAATAGCGATCTCACAACTAAGATCGGATATCGAGTAAAAGTTGCTGCTTCTCCTGAGGGAACTGGAACATTGACGATTTGGTTCGCGGACCTGCTGCAGTTTGATGACCTGGTAGCTCGCCTTACGACTGCCCATCGGCGTACAGAAACGGTCGCGTGATGCGTGTGGCGGTCCAAACTGGCTCAAACGCAGCATGGCCAACTGGCGATTTCCAATCGCTCGTCCTAAGCCGCCAATTGTAAAATTAATACCGACCGTCCGAAAGGCTGGCATTCCATAAATCTCAGAGAATCCAAGGTGCTCAATTGTCCGGCCATTCAACTCTTTCATCATGCCTTGTATGGGGCATGAACACGTTATCGATACGTATTCAAATTGAAGCGAACTACAAAACCCTTTCCATCAGCCGGGTTCTTATGTTGGGCATTTTTGCGGGTCGCCTTTGCGCCTGTGGGCCGGTAGCGGTCGCTATGTGACCCTCTATGAGAACGGTTCGACCATCTCAGGTTTGCGATTTTAAAAATGCGGCATTACCGTCCGATCGATCCAACGCACCAGCGTGGAACGATCAGGATCGATGCCCTCGCCGGCCCAGTACCGGTGTTTGACGATACAGCGGCAAGTGCGAGGCGATTTTCGATACGGTGACATGGGCCAGCAGCACGGCCGTGGGCAGCCCGTCATCAACCGGACCAGACAGCGCAGCCCCCTGAACCACCGCGCCTTCATGCCTCCGACAGCCATATCGTGGCCGCCGGATGAGTTTGACCCAAACGATCGCCGGCACGATGTCAAGCCTCTCGCTCACGTCTTCGCCGATCCGATGCAGCTTTCCTCGGCAGCACGGACAGACGTCGGTTGCGGGCTCGCACGACATCCTCGCGCGGCGAATGGTTGGGCAGAGCACCGATGTTCCGCGCCGCGTTCGACGGCGACTACCTCGTCGCGTCGTCGTTCGTTTTGATATTGGGTTCAGGATCCAGCGTGACGGGAATCGATGTGACATAGCCAAGCCCTGGTCCCAGTTGCGCCAGGTCGGCATCTCTCCGTTCGGAGCGCGCTCCGATCAGCATCCGTTTCAGCGTCTCCGCCACCGAGCGCAGTTTGTCGTTCTCGTCGCGGAACTCGTCGATCATGCCTATCAGGATGTCAGGATCGCGTGGTGGCGTGGCGGGACCAGATGCCATGGACTGACTCTACCAGGCGACCGGCCGAAATCGCCAGGTGCCGCAGGCGGGTTTGCGACATTAGAACGTGATCTCTTCAGGTTGCATCATATCTGGCCTTTTTGAAGAAGGCGATGTTCTCGCCTGGGGTAAATCCGGGAAGCAGGTCGGCGATCGCCTCTTCAATCTCCTCAAAGTTCTCGCGTTTCGTTTTCG
>Ga0209006_10004987_pt1 | contig 12063 bp, 16 predicted proteins | sample JacPin_JW_Ref_O2_FD_188567 | JGI IMG/M metagenome (GOLD analysis project Ga0209006, IMG submission 188567) | Forest soil microbial communities from Algoma, Ontario, Canada - Jack Pine, Ontario site 1_JW_Ref_O2 (SPAdes) (version 2) | ecosystem: Environmental > Terrestrial > Soil > Boreal...
TTCGCGAACCAAATTCAATTGTGTGTCTCGTATCAATTTATCTCTTCGGTGGGATAACTCCATCGGCCTCTGGTGAATCCTCCAGGTCGTCTTCAAGGCACTAATTGTTCTGCACACTATGATACGAAACGGCGCGACAGACAACGTGCTTTCCTATCTCGCCTCGTCAGAGGTGCTCCGACTACGGAATGTCTCGTCGGGAAATTGGGAAGGTCGGTTATCATTTCATTCGCACCTCACTCCTTCATCTTTCATCCTACATGTTATTAGGATATAATCCTCCCCAAAACCTACAACACTATTCAGTTTACCTTGATTCTCGCATACGGGCTTATCGTGAACTCAAGCACGATGCAGTTCGGGTGCAATCCGAGTCAAATCGTGACTGGAGGAATTCCAATTCAATTGAAGAGGATTCCAGTCGTGACCGTCGTCATACTGGGGACAAACCCACCACATCAAGTCTAGCGAAGACTAAGACTACGGTCGGGAGAAAACTAGGGGTCATGTCTGTGGAGAAAGGATTATTGCGTGAGACCAAGATCGTTCAGCGTATGATCGACACATTAGTGGAATGCCGAGTACGACTCTATTCCGTCCATGGACAGTCTCTCGAAGCTCATGTCTTGCTCCCGCACAGTTTTACCTGGACGACCTAGAAGACGGTCTCACAACTACTGCCTTGAGAATGCTCGTTAAAGATCTACTCGTTCTTTTTCAAGCTGGAAACGAAGGGGTTATCAATGTGTTGGGTATATCCATCGTCATTCTCTTTCGCCTCAAAATTCTGATTCGTCTTCCAGAACACTATTTCGAGATGTCCCACATTGATGCTAAGGACGCACTCACTATTTACCGCCAGTTCTGTAAACAAACAGAACGAGTTGTGGAATACTTAGGCGTTGCCAAGAAGCTCCAGAATATTCTCAACGTACCTATTCCTAATTTGAAGCATGTATGTTTGAGCCTATGTCTACCCACTACCGACTTATTGACAAAACATTCATGCTTCATCACTCAGGCTCCGGTATCATTGGCTGGAGCCCTTCAGGAGTATCTCGACGATCCCAATTTTGAACAGAACAGGATCGAATACAAAACAAGCAAGGAAGCAAAGGAAAGCAACGCGAACATGTCGGAGAATTCGTTCGAGAGTGAGAAAGGTGTGCTCCATCCGGGCTGGTTATTTGAATGTTTGACATCCTTACTCTATCGTGATCTAGCCTCGCCCACTCAAGAGCCTATCCCTCCTGTGTCCGTGACGTCTACTTTCACCAGCCATTCACCCGATAAACCTCAATCGAGCCACGCAATTGTAGACTTTTTGGCTGCGATAGAAGAGGAACAGCCTGCTATGTCCAACTCTCAAACAAATGGGTGCATTCATTGTCGTGCTCGGTTTTTTGACTCTAATGACATTCCTGTGTAGCCCTCACTTGCAAAAAACCCCAATCAATCCTTTCGTCTCATTGCAAATGATGTCAGGCGAGCCGTACATATCACAGCCAATGGCACCGGGACATCTTCTAATGCCAACACATCCAACAAATTTATTGATATCCCAACAAATGACCTTTCAACCACAAATGCAGCCTACCTCCTCGACTATATGGCCTTCACAGCAACCATCCTCGTTCTTGCCACCTCAGGCTACCGGGATCGCACAGTCACACCAACTAATTACGGCCACACTGCAACCGCAGACGTCTATAGTACCCCTTCAGCCACAGGCCACAGGCCTGAACCCTTTCAGGCAGAGTTCAATGTTTCCGCAGGCAACGGGTATCGACGTCCTTAATATGAGCGGGTCAGGAGTTCACACAAGCGAACTCCAACGAATTCAGGGTCATTTGCCGTTAATGGCCAGCACGGACAATACTCCGACATCTTTTGGCTCTTCTACTTCACCTTTGTCATTATCTCTGGTTCCGTCGTGGGATAGATCAACATCAACTATACCTGCCCGTCCAGCCTCCACTCCTCTTGCATGGCGTGTTTCGTCGTCACAGCAATATCCTATATCACCGCCAGCTGCCCAGCCACTCAAGCCCCATTTGACTGGCTCAAGAAATCCGTTCGGCCCCTCGGCACAAGCTCCACCGCCCGTACCAAAACCGCCTACACTCATGGAGTTGGCTTTGGGTAATCATGCGGACCCTCGCAGTGACCACCTGATTGGGACCATTACTAGTGGATCTAGTGACTGGAGAGAGAGTCGCATGGCTAGTGTCGCGTCGTCCTTCTTATCCACTAACAAAGAAAGCCATGTTGGCGGAGACCAGACTAAGTCTACTGAAGCTCCCCCCATGAGCCCTCTGGCACCGAACACACCGTCACCATTGTCGTCAAGTCAGCACCCGAGCACCCTTTCCCCAACATTGAAACCTCAGACTACTGGGTTTGCGGGTTTGAAAACATTCCAACCAACGTCATCATTCGGTACAATGCTTTTGGAATCTTTACCCCCGGTCTCAGGATCTTCTACCGCTGCCCAGAGTGGAGACGGCATGCTACGAACGAGTTCGGCCGTTGTTAACGTAACCCCAGGTTTCGCAAATGGAGTATCGAATGCGAGTCTTCAACTGGGGACAACAAGCCCGACGATAAATCCTTTCCGCCTGTCGACGTTAACTTCGCCTACTGGAGAGGTTGGGAGGTTGGGTGATTTGAAACCGCAGCCAATGTCTCCGCCCGTGTATGCTGGGATAAGTATGGGATTCCCTCCGATGAGCACCTCGTTATCTCTCGGAACAAATCGGTTGGGTGGAGCAGGGGCGAGCCCAGATACTCCGCAAAACCAACATGGCCAGTTGATTTGAGAAAGCGTGATACATTTCACATCTGAAGGGAATGTCGTTGAAGGAACACTTACAACGTCGCTCCGCGTATGTCTGCATATGCGATTTTAGTCTAGCATAATGGTTATAGGTTACAGGTAATATGGTACGGTACAGTGTATAAACAAGTAAACAAGTGATTGGTCAGTTCATTCATTCAGCACAAAGCGTCCCTCCTCAATCATCTACATCCTCAACGACACCGTAAGTCTGTGGCAGAACGCGTAGACCTAAACTAAAGCCATTTTGCCATGACAGAATGCTCACCTCTGTCGCTGACACTCCTACAGCTGAGCTAGACGTTAAAGAAATCATTGAACACGCCAAACGCGCCTTTGCGCTCAAAAATTTTGAGAAGGCAGTGGATTGTTACGCCACCGCTCTTGAGCTTACGTTCGTCGCGTCTATTTTGTTATTCCGCGGTTTAGACGCGTTATTATACATTCTAGGACAACGCAATACGGTGAAGACGCGCCCGAAGCTGTCGACTTGTACTTCTTATATGGGAAAGCTCTATTGGAGAATGCCGTCTCCCAGGCTTCAGTGTTAGGAAAAGATCAGGTAGAGGAAGAGTTGGAGAGCCGGGAGAACCATGGTATCTTCCACGACTCGTCCGAAACGCGTCACTAACGCACTATAACATAGCTTCGGGTTGCGTTAACAGAAACGACTCTATCCTATCTTTTTCAGGCGATGCGGAAGACGGGGAACTCAAAGACAAAGACGTCGACGTACTCGCCGAAGCGGAAGGCGAAGATGACGAATTGGAGGAGGTAGATGACGCAGAGCCTGAAGACGACTTCAATGCCGCTTGGGAAGTCTTGGATCTCGCGAGAGCAATTTACAGTAAACAAACTGAGAAGGACAATAGTGATGAAGTGAAGCTGAAGCTCGCAGACACGTACATCGCACTTGGAGATGTCTCATTGGAAACCGGTGCGTTAAATTGTCGGCCTACACCCCTGCATGACACCTATGCCCTTCAGAGAAATTCGACCAGGCTATCACAGACTATTCAGCTGGCCTAGACTTGAAAACTACACTTCTACCACTCTCATCTCGCCAGATAGCCGAAGCGCATTACAAGCTCAGTATGGTCCTCGATCTCACTTCCGGACGTCTATCCGATGCCATCACACACGTAGAAATGGCTCTTGAGAGCGTCGAGACCAGATTGGCTGAACTGCGAGACGGTTTGAATAGACATATTGGTGCGGGAGTGCGGGAGGATGCGAAGAAAGATCCCAAGGGTAAAATGAAGGCCTCTAACGTGCCACTTGTCGAGGATAGCTCGGTGCGGGACATGACGATAGCTCAAATGGAGAGCGAACTCAGGGAACTGGAGGGTCTTAAGGAGGATCTTGCGTTGAAGGTATCTTCGATCGATATCCACCGGCAAGCATGGTCCGCTGAAAATCTCCTAGATCGAAGAGCTGAAGACGACTCCCCGAGAACCAGCTCAGTCGGCTCCTGCATTGGCTGCTCAAGCACTGGATCAAGAATTAAACGGATCGATCTCGCTGTCCATGCCCAATCGCGATATCATCAACGACCTTACATCGATGGTTGTCAAAAAGAAGAAGTGCCCGGAAGCCAACGAGACAGCAAAGAGGAAGGCTGATCACGACACCAATGGTCAGATGTCAGACAAGAAAGCCAAGCTAGAATCATGATCAGCGCTATCGTTCCGCTCGATTCTGAGCGCTTCCAGTTGAGGACGTTGACTTGAGATCTTTGAGTACATGTTAGAATGGTACAGAGGTGTCCGCTATCGGTGTATGCTTATACTGTCTCTTTCCGACTCCAAATTCACTAGTTATGTGTCCAGCCCTCCCTCTACTTCTTAACATGTACTTGTATATCACTAAACCTTCCAGCCCCACTGGTCCCCTGGCATGGACTTTTCCTGTACTAATTCCAACCTCAGTGCCGAAGCCATACCTGAAGCCATCAGCAAATCTAGTGCTGGCATTGACAAAAGTCCCGGCGGAGTCTACACCTCGACAAAATGCCGACGTGGCTGTCTCGGATTCAGTGACAATGGTGTCAGTGTGATGCGAAGAATGACTATTAATGAATTGGATAGCGTTGAAGAGGGTAGGGAGGGCAATGACAGAGAGGGTGAGATCCAGGTGCTCGGTCGCGTAGGAAGTCTCGTCAGAAGGGCGAAGATGCGTAGACAGATTTGGAGGTGGAGGGGAAAGAGCCGTTAGAGCTTTAAACGTGAGAGGATCACAAAGGAGTTGAACGTTGGCGGCTAAAAGGGCCCGAGCAACTGTAGGCCACACAGTACTCAAAAGTGACGTGTGCAAGATGAGAATCTCGGCAGCATTACACGCCGAAGGATAATCTGTCTGTAACACTGACATCAGATTCACGTCGAGTTGATGGTCGCAGGAAGGCCAAACCTTAGAGTCAAGTACAACCCTCACAGCTTTTTCCACGTCGGCAGTCTCATCTAGGTAAATGCTGCATAGACCCTCAGCATGCCCCATTACAGGGATACGAGTGTTGTTTTGAATGCTCTTGACAAGGGAATTACTTCCCCGCGGTATGATCAGGTCAATGAATCGGTCAAACTCCAGCATGGAGGAGACCTCGGCGCGAGTTTGAATAGTCTGCACATAGGTAGCTGGAAATGAGGTCTGAGATAGTGCCACAGTGATTGCCCTCGAAAGTAGCCGAGTAGTCCGACTAGTCTCCTTGCCTCCCTTTAAGATGACAGCATTACCTGCCGAGAAGGACAGAAAGGAGTTAAGAACTAGTCTGGAAGGGCAACAATCTTACCTGATTTCACTGCCAAAGCTGCAATATTTACGACGACCTCCGGTCGCGACTCGAAGATGACGAGTAGCACCCCGATGGGGCAGGAAACACGATAGAGGTTCAGGTCATCGTCGAGCTGGGAAGAGTACGACACAACGCCAATGGGATCTGGGAGCGCCGCAACATCTGACACGCCTTGCAGCATCAATTCCCACTTGTCGCCCTTGTCTAGATCCAGGCGTTTGAGAAGAGAGGGAGCCATTCGTCCTGCATTGACTTCTACTTGTGCATCCTGTGTTCAATGGCGAAGAGATGGTCAAGATCCTGGCGGAGAGAATACGAACGGTAGTGCCATTAGTATGTACCTCTAAATCTTGTCGATTCGCAGCCAAAATCTCGGCTTTACTTGTCACCAACGCATTCCTGATTTCTTCCAGAGCCTTGATTCGTTCGAAAGCTGGGATGAACTGAGACTCCTCGAAGGCAGTCCTAGCTGCTTTGGCGATGTCAAAAGCGTCGGGGTAGCTCATCATCAATGATGATTAGATCTTACATTCATAACAAAAACATACAAGACGAGAGTGTAGTAAATGCCAGGATCCATAGTAAAATTACTCTGTGTCGCTTTGGTCATAGCGCTCCTTGTCCTCTTCGAGACCGTCATCTTCGTCGCTGCTTTCACTCTCGTGAAAGGTGAGTGATATATACTCATCCCCTAGCTCGGCGTCTTCGGCAGATACCTGATGAGAAGTCCAATGGTTGTCAGTTCCAGCTGACGCACTAGAAGCCATATTCGAAGAAGGCAGGTTTGGTGGATCGCTGGTCGCCGTAGTAGGGTTTCGGTTTCGATTTGCCCGAATGACATGGGGGAGTTTACATCCCTTGATCACACAAGAACCGTTTTCCGCAAAATCAGGACACTCTCTAACATGTTGTTTGTCGCACTCGAGACCCTTTGCACAATACCCGAGCACTGCAAAGTCACGGCAAACGCCATGGCGAGTGCCAACACGCACATGCGGAAAAGGGCACTTTTCGCGAGTGCAGCGGCCATTGTTAGCAAAGTGCATGCAAAGAGGAGTGCGTTCCGGAGTTGGATCGTGAGAAAGATTGCATGTCTCGGCTGTGTTCGGACAGTTCCCCTGAAGGAAACTCCAGCAAATAGCTACCTTGGCCGGATCGTGCTGATAAATGCAAGTGAGGCCACGACTGCAAGTGCCTACAGAGAAGGGTAAAGGAAATAGAGAAATGAAGAAGGACAATAGCTAGACGTACCTGTGATAGTAAATCGGGGGCATGGCTTGTCTGAATATCTTTTCGTTGACCGCTTGGACCTGTTGAAAGAAATTAGATTAGCAGCAGAATCTCAATGATCGCACAAACTGGTAAGGTTTTCGGCTGTTGTTTAGAGTCATATTGCGGTTTATGAGGCGTCCGCGTCGTCCACGAGAAGAAGTTTTGGGCATGTAGACCCTGGTATTTGGAAGAAGATGGCCTGTTCTAGCCCTTGAAAAGTTGGGGGGCGTTCGAGATGTAGTGGAATGACCGGAGAACACAGGCTTTGGCACTGAAGGCACAGACGGTTACGGGAGAGTATCCTACATTTGAGTAAACGTACGGTCTTTTCTGACGAGGGACCGTCCAGATGACTCGAAGACGACGCCTCCAATGACAATTTCACGGGTCTGTGCTGTTGTTGCATCCTGACGAATTGGTCGAAACGAGCGGCCTGTTACCGTGGCAGAGCGAATATTCTGAGAGACGGGTTTGTAATTTGGGTTGATATAAGCGTTGCTTCGTGAGCGCGGTGGTCGAGCAGAAGTCTCCAATTTGTGACGGTCGATAGCACCTGCGAATGATTGTCAGAACAACACATGCGGTATGAGGTGAAGGAAAGATGCCCTTTAGCCTAGCTATTTCGAGTTTGAGGGATGCTTCAGACGTCGGCGAGGCCATGCTGGGTGTGGTTCAAGCTGAGATCAAGTTTTCCCACGGCTGATGACCAACGACGTTAAACCTCCTCCCAAACCATGCAAAGTATGCGCGGCCTTTCGCAACTGGAATCCGTCGTCACGAAGTGTTCAGGCGCGAGAAGGAGGGCGTAAATTGACTGCAGGACTTGTGGCACTTCCGGAATCCGATTCTCCTTCATCACACTGCCCTCTTGATGTTGAGCAATTAGGCCGAGCGACGTGGTCTTTTCTCCACACAACCGCAGCGTATTATCCTGAACACCCAACACCCAACCAGCGAACGAACATGCTAGCTCTCCTGAAATCGCTACCATCGCTTTATCCGTGCTCGCATTGCGCATCCCATCTAGGGCAGAATATGACGGAGCACCCGCCGGATGTCAGCGGGAGGATTGCGCTCAGCAGATGGTTGTGTGAACGCCATAATGATGTCAACGAAAGACTTGGAAAGGCCATGTTTGATTGCACGAAAACTGACGAAAGGTGGAAGGATGGGCCCACAAACGGGACGTGTGATTAGAACTGCAGGTGGGTTCAAATGACACGGCCCACATATCCCTCAAGTCTGATCCCGCACCCCTCCTTGTGGTGTAGGCGACTCATCCATAACATTCGCTTCAATGTAACTTATCCCGAAACACACGGTGACGAATTAATCCCCATGCCCCGATTTTACTCTCTTCCTGGAGCGCTCCCTGTCTTCTGCATGTGACATCTCAAGACCCGAGACTTGAGATAGCAACACCTTGCTCCTGAGCCTTCCCAGTTTCTTCTTACTCGTTGGCTGTTCGAAGGTACCCACGTTATTCAACGGGGTTGCTGCTGAATCCCGGTCCATAGGGTTGTGCTCTACCTCTGCATTTTTTGGCATAACGGACAGGGGGGAATATAGGTCAAGGTTCTGCAGATCGTTTGCGGTGGCTGAGGGCATAAGGTCAGATACAAGTCAAATCAGGGAAGCACATCTCGTACCTGTAACCAGACATTGTGAGTTGAGTGAGGATACAAGGGCGACAAATCTGTTGTCAATGCTTTCCACAAGCTATGACGAATAAGATTGAACCATGAAGCAGAGTGATGATAGTGTTACACACCTTGCCTTCGGAAAATTTGACAATTCTCGTCATTGGCTTTCTTGCAGCGATATCGGACGATCCTGTCCATTCTCCGTCCAACAACGTCCAGACGTGTCCATCCTCTACGACCACAAAATCTACGACGGGGTAACCAAAATCAAAAACCTGTATGCTAGACGGTGCACTTCCATCTGGATACGGGTAAGTAAACAGCGCAGTTGCCCTGTGAAGAACACCTGTTAGCGGTGATTTTGGCGTAGACTGAGGAGGCATGGTACCCAACCGCACTGAATATCAGGTGATGATGATCGTTGCCAGAGGTCAACGTGTCGATCTTGTGAACGACAAGAACAGCGTCGCGGGCGTCACTGAAGCTTTCTCCCCCATCTTCAGTCATGGAAATTGTTGACTCCGAAGCGCGGTTTTCGCCGGCTCGCGATTCATCATTAACCAACGAATCTTGCTCCATAATTTTCGTGTCATGTCCGCCATTCCTTCGCCACTCCTTCTTTCGTCTCTTAGATTCTCCCTGGAACCCGTCCCATTGTCCCTGGCCTCGTCTCTTCTTCGAAGGTCTCACTTCGATGTAAGGCTCAACCGTGCGAAAGATCCCCACCTCATGAGTGATAGTACCCAACATCCAATCCCAGAATTTGAGAGTCGGGTCACCCCCACCCGAAACAAGCACGGATGGAAAAGCGGGAGGTATGTGAATAGCGGAAACATATCTGATATAACTTCTTAAACGAAATAGACTTCTGCAACGTTGCCGGAAGGACATACTTTTCATGCCCTAAGCAATAGCTCTCGATGTTGTAGCCCTGCGGAAACCAGCTAACTCGGATATGTTCGTCCCTATCAACAGTAATTATGTACCTTTCGTCGAAGGTGAGGAGAAACGTTGTGAGGACTGATGCGTGGCCAAGAACAAGTAGTCCTCCAGATGGATTCTCGTGAGATGAAAATTCATCGCGTTTTGTGGGCAGGATAGAGATGACTGGATGATGAAGAGAATAACTAGCAATGTCAGCTCGATGACAGGCAGCAAACCAGGTGATCGATTACCTGAAAACATCTCCAAATTTATCGGATACAAGGATGGTTTTGGCATCCAGGGTAAATCGGATTGCGGTAGGTTTCTTTGGCAACTCTCTTGTAAGAAAGGCACATGGATGAGACTAGAAGACGACACAGATGGTCGAAGAATGAGAAAGACCTTTGGTTTAGAAGGTTCAAGCTATCCAATTCCCATACTTTCAATAATTTATCATCTCCCGCTGTAGCAAGATACCTCTGTGACTGGTCTGTAGAGGCACAGCGCACAGGACCAGATTTGAGGAGTGCATCCTTGTCTGTCCCTTTCCAAAGTGCAGTTGAGGCAACAAGATGGCCAGTTCTAATTTCATGAACACAACTGTTTTCGATGGATAAAGACCACGCACAGCGTATCCAACGTTTGGATATGAGGACCACTGATCACGACCGTCCTCGAGGGGGCAACCGACACCCAGGAATGAGGAAAGACTGACATAGTAATTACATAATCCAAATATCCTTAGGTGGCTGTGGACGTACTGTACAGTCTCATCTCATCACCTCGCATATCCCGAACATGGTGAGCGAATATTTCAGGATTAATGCCCAATTATCTTTATCATTTTACTTTAGACCAAGCGCACCAGAAAAGTCGGAATCACCGGAAAATATGGCACTGTGAGTATTACCCAAACACTTGTAACAAATCTCATTCCTCTCCATAGCGATATGGCGCCTCCTTGCGAAAGCAGGTTAAAAAAGTGTGTGGTCATGTAGATAACTCACTCCTGTAGGAAGACCCAATTCTTTTTGGCAGATGGAAATATCACAACATGCACGTTATACGTGCACCTTCTGCGGCAAGGCTAGTCCATCATTTCCCTTGCATAAAGTATCAACTCATGGAAATCTACCCCAGGATTCGGTTAAGCGTACAGCGGTTGGCATCTGGAACTGTACCTCGTGCAAAAAAGCCATTGCTGGTGGCGCGTGGACCGTATCAACAACGGCGGCTGCTACCGTTCGCAGGTATGTTCCTAGTTGTAAGCCTGATCAGTCGCTATCATCTGTTTTACCAGTACCGTGCGCCGATTGCGTGAACTCACTGAAGCATAGACTTGTCGCGATACTTTGAACTCGTGTTTGCCTTCCGTTGTGCGTGCTGTTAGTGAACCAGAATGAATGCAAGATTCATTCCAACTTACTCTTAACACTTGAGCCAACCGCGCCGATCGAATGCTTTCATAACTTACGATTGGGTTAACAACTCAAAGCATGATGTAGGCTATAAGTCGCTGGAAACATCCAACTCTCGACCATAGTTATCCAACAGTGTTGTGCCAGCACCGACGCCCATAGCCCCTTCATCAAGCTCTCCATCAGCATCAGTGTCACGGTTCATGAGGAACATTGGATCAATAACTTCTGCTAATGCCTCTTCACGCTCCTCGCGCTCCTCCTTGCTCATGAGAGAATGTGTCACTTTGATAACTTCCCATTTATCGTGATAGGCCTCGTGAACCTGGCAGAGTGGTTGTAATAAATTGCCGGAGGGAGAGATCAAGATGGCTCACGTTGACACGTTTTTTCTTCAGAATCATCTTTCGCTCGATATTCTTGTAGAATGCGCCCTTCTCTCTCGGAGCCCCGTTATCACTTAACCTACCCTCGCTATCCGTCCCCGGGCGGCCATCGTTCAGAACGAGCAAAAACTCATTCAGAACCTCCTGTTCAACTTTTACTGTTTCATAATCTCTTATGAAATGGAAAGACGTCGCCTGTCAATGTGTGAGAAATTTGGCGCAGATTAGCTGAATTGGCATGCCTCCTGATGTTCTGGTGCGTCGTATGGTGCATGGTTAGATCTTGTCTTTTTGAAGTGAAGTGCGGCCTCATCGTCTTTTGTTAAGTAATATGCCAGGAAGTGGTCACCATCGGACTCCATGGGTCGCAAAATAGCACAATCCAATCTTGGATCATCAAGCTGAGGGAGGTTAACCTTAGTCCAAGTAGATAGGTACAGGTTACGTACATCGACAGCGCGTTCGCCAGGGCGTTCAGAAAACCGGAACAAATCGTACGCATTGGCCCAGATATCAACATCAGGAAAGATCTCGTAGGACTCGACGGCAGTCAAGTCAGGCCTGTTAGGGTGACGAATAGACACGGTGGAGAATGTATCATTGCATGCGGCGAAAGAAGCTTCAATGTCGCGTATCTGGGCGCTTCGAGAAACATCCATAGCATCGGATATCGTCTGCTTTCTGTTATGAAGTATATGACAATTCCGATTCTACGACATGAAGAGGCAAACACGTACGCTTCTTGTGCGGAGGATCGTTGGCTCCCTTCCCTGCTAATGTACTCTGTTTTACG
>Ga0209006_10004988_pt1 | contig 12061 bp, 13 predicted proteins | sample JacPin_JW_Ref_O2_FD_188567 | JGI IMG/M metagenome (GOLD analysis project Ga0209006, IMG submission 188567) | Forest soil microbial communities from Algoma, Ontario, Canada - Jack Pine, Ontario site 1_JW_Ref_O2 (SPAdes) (version 2) | ecosystem: Environmental > Terrestrial > Soil > Boreal...
CGTCGCGCACAGCATGGGGGGTCTGATCACCCGCTACTACATTCAATATGGCGTGACCGACGTGCTCGACGGCAATGAGTTCCCCGCCAATTTCGCCGGGGCGGAGAAGATTCGCACCGCGGTATTGCTCGGCACGCCCAACTTGGGCTCCGTGGGTGCTCTGCACAGTCTGCTCGCCGGCTACCATTTCGGCGGACAGTCCATTCCGGCCGAAGCGCTGGCGACCATGCCGAGCGTCTATGAACTGCTGCCGCATCCGGTCACCAATTGGATCGTCGACAACAAAGGCCAAGCCCTGGAGCGGGATCTCTTCTTTGTCGGCACATGGATGTCGTACCGGTGGTCGGTGTTCGATCCTGCCGTCCAGAAGCGCGTGAAGGCCGGCTCCAGCGCCGGACAGCAAAGAATCGACCTGCTGGGTGACTACTTCGCCAAGCGCATCGAGCGCGCGAGACGATTCGTCTGGTCTCTGACTTACAACGCGTCCCAGAACGCGCCGGTCCGGCTGGTCGTGTTTGGCGGCGACTGCACACTGACCCCCGCGCGCGTGGTGGAAGAGCAGGAGCCAGGGCCCGGCCCCGATGGGCATGCGGTCGTGCGACTGCTGCCCAATGCCATAAAGTTCCCGCAACCCGGGATCGACTACTCGCGCCTCATGCTCGAACCGGGCGACGGGGAGGTCACCAAGCCGTCGCTGCTCGCGCGCCAGTCGTTGGATCCCACGGTGTTGCGCTCCGACGATGTGTTTTTCCCGCTCGCGTATGCCTTTTTCCTCTGCGTCGACCATGAACACCTGGCCGGCAACATCAATCTCCAGGACAACTTGCTCAATGTGCTGCTGGAGCGCGGACGGCCGTGGGAGAACGCGCCGGCGCCTGATCCGGTGGATCCCTGATGTCGACTTATTGAGCTGCGCTGCGGCGCGAAACCGCCACGGCGGACTCCAGCGCCGCCAAATCCGAGATGTTCGAGACCAGTTGCCGACCCGCCAAAATACCCGGCGTTCCGCGAAGACCCAAGCGGCGCGCCTCGGCTTCATTTCGCATCAGCAGGCCGTCGATGAGCGCTCGATGTGCGACCAAATCCTTTTTCAATTGGGCCATGTCGATCCCCGCACCGCGCAAGGCGGCATCCACCTGACTGTTCTCGGCAAGGCGAGGGGCATTGATCAGCGCATCGTGCGCCTGCAGGTATTTGCCCTGAAAGTTTGCAGCCAGCGCCGATTGCGCTGCATAGATGGAAACTCCCCCAAAGATGGGCCACTCTTTATATAGAACGGCCGCCGCGTGGTCCTTATCGATGAACGCGTGAAAAGCTGGGGCCAACGCCTTGCAAAATGGGCAGTTGTAGTCGAAGTACTCCACCACGGTGATATCGGCGCGGGCAGCCCCGAACGTAGGGACCCCGGGTTCATCGAGGACGTGCTTCTGTGCCTCCACCGTAATGAGCGGCGGACTCTGCGCAGCGACCACGGTCGGCAGACCAAAGGCCATCGCCTGGGCTACGAGCAGCAAGACAACGCCGCAGTGTCCTAGAAATCTACGCTTCATGGTTTCGGCCCCCATCATGTTTCCAGCCACGGCTCACCGGCGATCTACTCTTTCTTGGTAACCAGCGCAGGCGCCGAACGCAAGGTGGCGACTGCGCTGCCAACGATGCTTCCCTGTTTGCTCTGTTGAAGCAAAACAGCCACCTGGGTCGCATCGGCAGGGAGTGACGCCAGCGGCAATCGCAGCACGCTCTGTTTGCCGTCCCATGAGGCCACCCGCCGGAACTCCCTCACGATATTGAATTCCGTGAGTGTGCGTCCGGAATTCTCGCCGCGCCCGATCGGCGTGGCCGCCTCGGGCAGATAGGCGACCACGTTGACGTCGTAATCACTCTGCGCCGCGCGATCCGGCAAATTGATGACGAGCTCGCTCGGCGAAACCTCAACGACCACCGGAACGTCTTCCTGCCTCTCCGCCAATGCCGCGAGTATCCGTCGTCGATCGGAGCCGACATAACTCGCTCTTCCATCGATCACAACCTGCGGTGTGAACGCCGAAGACAGATTGAGCGTGTCGACATAGCGAACCTGGCGCTTGGCGGCAGTTGGAATTTCATAGCGGTCGCGCCATCCGATGCTGTCCCAATAATCGACATGGAAAGCCAGCGCGACGACATTGGGCAGTCTTGCCAGCTCGCCGAGCAACGCGTCTGCGGGAGGACACGAACTGCAGCCTTGCGAGGTAAACAGCTCCACCACCACAGGTTTCTCCGGCGGCGCTGTTTGTGCTTGACCCGTGGCTGTGAGACAGAGAACCGCCATTGCGCCGAGCAGGCCAAGCGAAACGGCCTTCGTGTTCTGCCGCATCACGCGAGTTCCGCATGCATCAAAGAGCGCCGTTTGCGTTCCAGGAACCAATCAAGCGAGACGGCCCCGGCACCCGCGATCGCCAGCCATAAAAACAGCGCCAAATACTCCGTCTCATCGAACCCCAGCAAGGTTTCGAGAGAATCCACGTCAGCCCACTTGGCTGATGCGATGGCGACGATCATGGTAACGCCCAACGCGCCGGCCGAGATACGTGTCATCAGGCCCAGCAACAGAAAAATGCCGCCGAAGAGCTCAACGCCGGAAACGAATGGCGCCAGGATCTGGGGAGCGGGGATATGCCAGCCAACGAAGTTCTCGGTGATGGCGGGCAGATTGTGCAGCTTGCCCCAGCCGCTCCACATGAACACCCATCCAACCACGATGCGTGCAAACAGCGGGGCGAGCCACTGCAGGTGCCGAGCGACACGCTCGGGCCAGCCGATGAGCCAATCCGTCAGTTTGTTCAAGCGATTCCCCTTGAGTGCGTCGAGCGATTGAAAAGTGCTTACTGACTGAGACCGGGCGGACTGCGCAATTATTTCCATAAGGGTCTACTGGGGTGCAGGGCACCTAGGGGTTGATCCGGGCAGGGTCAACGATGCCTGATGCGACCGTTGCAACAGCCCCTCCGGTGTGGTCCACAATTCGCCGCGCATCGCGCAATCTGCGCCGAAGTTGAACAGGGCATGCATGCGCTCGGGCTTAAGATCGAGCAGACCATTGAACGGGTAGTCGTCGGGGATGGCCGTGACGTTGAAGTGCATGTCGTTTCTCGTCGCGATCGCGTACGCGGCAAGAACCGCTCCCCGAGTGCTGCTGTGAAGCGCTGCCTGAACGCCGCGTTTGATAATCGCCGATGTTCTGACTCGCGTGGTGATGGTCGTGGCGCTGTTCTGTTCATTCGCCATGACGTAGACGTTTGCCCCGCGCAGACCGCGCAGTTGATCGGGCAGTATGGACGCGATTTCCGGCGCGATGAACATCGATGCCGTGGCGCTGCCATCCACGTGCATCTCCTCGAAGACTGTCCCCAACGTTTCCACGGGAATCATGACTGGAGGAAAGAGCCCGGGAATACTCGCCGACGCAATGAGCACCTGACGGAACAGCCGGAGTCCTTCGGGCCCGCCGTGCATGGCAATGGCGCCCATGTCCCAGATCACGGTGCGCTCACTGTCGAGATCGGTGGTTGCAATCAGCAGCAGCCGGCCCTTGGCCGCCTCCCGCGCGACGGCGCGCAGCATCTCTTCGGTCGCGTAATGGTTCACGAGGTCGGCAAGCGGCTTTCCTCGAAAGATGCTGGCGCCGAAGAGCGCTCCCGTGAAACTGAACCGCAGCAATTTGGCCGACCGCTGACCGGAAAAAGATTCGGTCAGCTGGCCATCCCATGCAGGTCCTAGGAAGGCGAAAGGCGCCGTCAGAGCTCCGGCGCTCACCCCGGTCACGACATGGAAATCGGGGCGGGTTCCCGCTTGACTCAGGCCGGCCAGCGCGCCGGCGCCAAATGCCGCACCGGCGCCGCCGCCCGACAACGCCAGAACGTTGACCGTGCCGCCCCCTGAAGCCGCGCGTACCAGGGTTAAGAAACGCGCGGTGTCCTTTTCGAAGGCTGCGCGATCCTCGGCGACGATTCGCACCACTTCGGGAAACCCTACCGGTGTGCCCACGTCGTACCAGTAGCGCGGATGCTCGCGGCGAGCGACGCCCGAACAAGCCGCCAACCACAGCGTCGCCACGATCAGGCAAGCCTGGCGGATTCGCTTCCCGAATATCGATCGATTAGAGACGCCCCTTCTTTTGCAAGCGGTCGCGGATCTCATCGATGCGCTGCTCTCCTAAGATGAGTGTCTGGGGGCTCGTATGCACCGAATAGTATCCGAGCACGAGCTCGTGCGGGTGAGGTACGGCAGAACCCAGAACGAACTCGGTGTCGACGAAGGCGTGAAAATCGATCGGCTCGTTTGAAGGCTCGAAGACGATCAGCTCGCCGGCGTGAATCGGCCCGGGTACCCCCGCACTCCCGCTGCTCAGCGCAGCCCACGCCACGCTATGTGTCGCAGGCGGCACGTAGCGCCAGGATTCGCCGGCCTTTAGCCGCACGGACAGGTAATTTACCGGCGAGGCCGTGCGCAGCGCGCTTTTCGCATCGCCGTAGCTCCCCAGCAGCACCAGTGCCGGTCCCTCTCGCTGGATGACGTCGGGTGCTTGGTAAATGCTTTCGACCGGGCCAAGTTCGTGCTCGGCAGGAAGCGCGAGCCATAGCTGAAAGCCGCGCGTGCGCGCAGAGTCGCCCAAGCCACCGCCGTGCCAGGCGCCATGGCTGGCCTTGAACCATTCCACGCTGCCCTGGGGCAAAATGCCTTTGGCGCCGGTGGTGTCCTCATACCGTACGCTGCCTTCCAGAAGGTGCGTCACCGTCGCAATGCCCGAATGCGGGTGCAGCGGCATGTTCGGGGCCGCGGTTTTCGCGGCGTCGAAGTGATCGAGAAAAACAAATGGCTTGAGAATTTGGCCCACATCACTCGGGCTCATCAAACGCGTGATGGGACCGTGGCGGCGCCCACGCGTGCGATGCACGATCTGTCGGGATTTACTCCTGACCAAAACTGCGGACTTAGGCATGGCTAGGCTCCTTCCGTGCCCGCCGAATTGCGGGCATATGGAAGTATGGGGGCGGGTTTTATCATTCACTAGACGGTGGAATCGGCCTATACTCATCCAAAAATGGCAGTAATCTAATGCTCGATCTCAATCAGGTGCGCGTGTTCGTCCAGGTGGTCCGCGCCCGCAGCTTTGCGCAGGCCGCCCGCCAGATCGGTGTGCCCCCCAACACCTTGAGCCGGCAGGTGCGGCAGTTGGAAGCGACACTGGATACGCGGCTGATGCAGCGGTCGACCCGCAAGCTGACGTTGACGGGTGCGGGATCTGCCTTTTATGAGCGCTGCGCGCCCGCGGTCGACCGCGTGCTCCAGGCGGAAAAGGAAATCGAGGGCGGCGCCGAGATGCCGAGCGGCCGGGTGCGGGTGGCGGCGCCGGCGGATTTTCTGGATTTCTTCCACATCGAATGGGTCTTGCAGTTCTTGACGGCATACCCGAAGGTCAAGTTGGACTTCGTATTGAACGATGCGCATGCCGATTTGATAGGCGAGGGAATCGACGTTGCGTTTCGCGGCGGCCCCGCGCGTGATTCACCCCAGGTATATCGCCGGATCGGCTCGCAGCATTTCAGATTGGTCGCAAGTCCCGCGTATTTGAAATTGCGAGGCGCTCCTGAAAATCTTAGAGCGCTGGCAGCGCACGATTGTCTGACCTCTTCCGGCCGGGGGCCGGCAATCTGGTCCTTGACCGGGCCCAATGGGCGGGAGGAGGTGAGCGTATCGGGGCGGTTCAGCGCCAACAGCGTGCGCAGCCTGCTCAAGAGCTGCGTGTCGGGCTTAGGTGTTGCATTGCTGCCGAATATGATGATCGCAGCGGACCTTGATGCCGGCCGGCTGAAGCCGGTGTTGCCCAATTATCTCAGTGAGGGAGGCACGGTCTCCGTGCTGCTTCCCAGCCGGGAGCAGGTCCCCGCTGCCGTTTCCGCGTTCATAGAATTCGCGACCGCGAGGCTCGAGACGCTGATTGGGAATCAAGCGCACCAGCCCGCGCGCAGCCGGCGCCGAGCCTAGCCATGGATACCTCAACGACCCGGTGCAGCACGCGATTGTTTCAATTCAAGGCAAAACGATTTAGCCGCCACGGAGAACCATCATGCAGACTCCTGTGATTCGATTCAGAATCGATTTCACCAAATCCGCTTTCGTCGGGCCCGGAAAGATTGATTTGCTCGAAGCCATTCAAAGGTCCGGCTCCCTTTCGCAGGCGGCACGCGATCTGAGGATGAGTTATCGGCGCGCCTGGCTCTTGGTCGACAGTTTGAAGTCTTCTTTTCGAGAACCCGTTACCCTGGCCAACAAAGGCGGCAAGGGGGGTGGTGGCGTCGCATTGACGACATTTGGAGAGCGGTTGATCAGCAGCTATCGCGCCATTGAATCCGACATTGCCAAGGTGGCCGCTCGACGACTGCAAACCATCGCGCCGGCAGTTACCGAACGCGGCCGCTCCAAAGCCGTGGCTTCGCGCCGCAAGTTGGCGCGAAAACGCGCCGGAAAAAGCGCGTCCTAATAGTCGTTCCCCATGGCGCCGTCGTTCCATGAAGATGACGCATTGGCGGTTCTTTCACGCTGGGGGCTCTGAGTTGGCGCACGGTGGATGCCCTGAGTTGGCGCCCCCTTTTGGGCGACCAATCTATCGGCGTGAAGTTTTCGCATCCGCATTTCGTTGCGCTGTTCGGCGGCCCGATGCTTCCGCCAGGCAATGTATCCGTCTCGAAAGTAGGCGACGCAGAGTCCGATGCCACCCACGATCACCGCGAACATCAGATAATCAAGACTCGTACCCATGATTGAAGATTAGTCCCGAGTCGTATGGGCGGGTAGCCCATCTCTTTCGATGGAATGTATCGGATCAACGGATACATGCATGCCGTTCCCCGGTTCATGATTAGAACGGCACATCAGATGGCTTGACGAACTTCGTCGACAGGAAAGATGAGGCATGTCGTGCTCCCGTGTGCGTACAGTTTGCCGGCGGCATCCGTTAAGCGAGCTTCAGCCGTCGCGATTCGAGACCCCACATGGATGACTTGACCTTCGCAGCTGACGATACCCGTCGTCATCCGCAGCGGACGAACATAATTGACCTTGAGCTCGATCGTGGTGTACGCGAAACCCGGTTTTAGTGTCGTGTGCACCGAACAGCCAAGCGCGGAATCGAGCAGCGTCGCCGCGAAACCGCCGTGCACCACACCGATGGGGTTGTAATGGAATTCCGACGGCGCTCCGGAAAAGACTGCGCGACCCGGCCCGATCCGCACGAGCTTGAAATCGAGCAGCGCGGCGATCGGTGGGGTTCGCTCGCTGTCGAGCAGATGCTGCAGATACTCGAGACCGCTCATGGCGGCGATCTGCGCGACGTTTACCACGGGTTCCTTCCACGTGACGAGACGGGTGCGCAATGCCGGCTGTGTCGAATCAGTTGATGATTCGATCATTTGGGTGCTCACGAGACAACCTCGCGCCGCCGATCGATCGCGGAGGACTGCCGCTGCGGGAGAGCACCATTGACGGGCTTGGCCAGAAGATATCGATCACCCAACCATGCAACGGCGCTGGCAATCGCTGAGCTATAGTTCGACACCGGCAGAGATGGGACGGTGTGTGTTTGTTTGTCGGACATACGGTACTCCTGCAACAATGAAAATCTCATCGAACGGCAAAACGGCCAATGAATTGATCCTCCGCCGGGCATCGGATGCTTTCACTCGTGCCGTCGCCGCCGGCGCGATCTGTGTCTCGGTTGGCGATTCGTGGTGAGGAGATCCAAAGCCGTCCTGTGTGTGCGCAGTCATATCCGTATCGAAATAGAGTGCGCATGGTCGATGCGTTGAAGTCGAACGGTGCAAGGTTTCCGTAGGCCGCCGGAATCGCCGCGTATTCGAAATGCGCTCCCTGCAGCTCGGTGCTGGTTGCGGTGAGTTCCAGCGAGGTTCGCATCATGTGAGTCAGGCCGGCCGAAATGCTTCGCGACAGGATTGCCCTGAACCGCAACTGGACGGGTTGTGGCTCTTCGCTCAATCGTCCGTCGACGATGACATAGACGGCGGTCGGGCGGGGCGAAGGGTCGAACCCTCGGGGCTGCTGAGCGAGGCCGGCCGGTACCAGGAATGGAACGGTGGCGGTGCCGTCGACATGTGCCTCATCGAACAGCCGGCCGCGCTCCTGAACGCGAATGATCACCGGTGGAAACAATCCCGGCACGCTGGCTGATGCGACCAAGACGTCTCGGAGAAGCGGTTTGGCGCGCTCGCCTCCATTCATGGCAATGGAGCCGAGATCCCACACCACGGTCTCGCCTGTGTCTACATTTGTAGTTGCGACCAATAGCAACCGGCCCGAGGCCGCCTCGCGGGCCAGTGCCTGAACCAGCGCATCGGTGAGGTAATGCTCGACCAAGCGCTTGAGCGGCGAGCCGCGGTAGGCACTCGAACCAAAGACCACGCCGAACCCGCTTGGCTGCAGGAGATCCTCAGCTCTTTCGCTGGTGTAGGCGTCCGCAAGTTGGCGATCCCATTCGGGGCCGAGAAAGGCGTACGGTGCGATCAATGCGCCGGCGCTGACCCCGGTGACCACCGAGAACGTGGGTCGCGCGCCCGACTGCGCAAGCCCAACCAGAGCACCGGCGCCGAACGCGCCGTTTGCGCCCCCACCGGAAAGAGCCAGAATGTTGAAGGGCTGCTCGGGCCGCATCGCGCGCGCTTGCTGTGCAACGGTGGTGATGGGGAGTTCTGCGAATTGCTGGTCGGCGCGCAGTGTTCGTATGGTTTCCCGCGATTCACTCGAGTCTTCCGCCTGACTCGCCGATGGCGCCCTGAGGACGACTGGAGCGCACGCACCCAAGGCGAGCACGCTCGTCATGCACACGATCAGTGCTGCAAGCCGGGTCGCTTTGGTGGCGCGCACGATTGCTATCTCGGGGCAGCCGAGCTGAGCGGCCAGTGTCGATGGATCCAACCGGTCAGAACGATGAGATAACCACCGGGCATCATCAACAGCCCCATCGACGGTCCAAATTCCTGAACAGCGAGCCGCGTGCGCCGCAGCAAAAAATTCACTCTACTCATCGACATCTCTCTTTAGTCTTTGCCTCGGCTGTCTATGCCTAGGCAAGGAATTAGTCCAAAAAAATCAGGTGTTTTGTAACATCCGGCCCAAATAGCTCTCCAGCTGGCGCGCTTCCGCCTGGGTGAAGCCACGCAGGAAATGATTGAGCACCCGCACCGAGCATTCACGCAGCTTCGGCAATGCCGCAAGGCCGGCTTCGGTCAACTCCAGTTTCACCAACCGCCGGTCCTCGGGGCATCGGCGCCGGCTGATGAGACCCTTCGCTTCGAGGCGATCAACCATGCGCGTCATCGCCCCGGCATCGTAGGAGAGGTCTTTACAGAGTTGCGCCGCCGAGTCCACGCACTTGGATTTGGCGAGCACGCTGATGACGACATACTGCGCAGCGCTGATGTCAAGAGACGCCAGATCGGGCTCTTTGGCCAGCACTTCATCGAGGGCATTCATGTGCGCGGCCCTAACCCGATTCATCAATTGCCCAACGCAATTGGCCGGCTGGTAGGTCTCGAGCTCGTAGATATTCGGTTCGGAACTCAAATTCTCACCTCGGGCCTATGATAGTTGCCTAGGCAATGACTGTCAAGGCTGGGATTTGAGGTCAGTTTGCGAGACGTGCCTTCGAAGCACCGGCGGCCCTTCGAAGCACCGGCGGGAGGACGCCGGCAGAGGTGGGCCCCCTGCCGGCGTGTTACATCGACAAAAAATCAGCCAACCTTAGTGATGGTCGCCCTGGCCATGATCACCATCGAAGTCAAAGAGGTCGAACAAGTCGCCGATGGCCGGCATGTTTCGCGGCACGTAGACGTTGTCGCCATCCTGCTTGGGATTGGGCAGATTGTCGCGGCTGCGATCGCTGAGCACGCCTTGAATCTTCCAGTTGCGCTCGACGAACTTCACGAACGAGGAATGTTCGTTGTAGACGTGGCTGATGTGGCCTCCCTTGGAGAAGGGAGATACGGCGATCATCGGAATGCGCGGCCCAGTGCCGAAGAAATCAACCGGCTGGATGAACCCGGAATCGTACATTCCGCCGCCCTCGTCCACGGTCACGAATATCGCGGTTTCAGCCCACAGTTCCGGGTTGCTCTGCGCGAGCTCGATGATGTTTTGCGCGAATGCCTCGAACAAAGTCCACTTCGAGGACGCCGGATGGCCGTCCATGGTTCCGTCAGGCTTCACGTAGGAGACCGCGGGTAGCGTTCCGTTCTTCAGATCGGTGAACAAATCGGTGACGTCCCGCATGTGATCGGGGACCACCGCCGGATAATTCGCCTCATATTCAAACGGATTGCAGATGTTGCAATAGCTGCCGGCGAGAGGGCTGGACGTGCCATCGACATTGAAGCCGCCGCCATAATATTTCCACGAAATGTTATGCGCCGTCAGGACATCGCCGATGCTCCGCTGCATCGTCTTCGGTACCACGAGCCCGCCTTGAACTGCGCCCTTGGGCGTGAAAGCCGGGTTTACATTGACCGCCTGCCAAAACTCTCCGGGGCCGCACTTGGTTTGCACGCTGTAGGGCAGAGCTTTCAGATAATTCGTTATCGGAGCGATTCCGGGCTGGGTTTCATCGGAGCAATTGAACCACTGCGCTCTACGGGTGTAGAGATTGAGGGTACCGGCCACGGGGTCTGGATCATAGATGTTGGCCGTGGCGGGGGTCGCCGGATTGCCGTTGCCATCGCTGAAAAATACCTGATCGGCAAAGCCCAGCGGTTGGCTGTCGGGCCCCGTACCGCCCAACACCGGCTGGTGATAGTTGTCGCTGATCGTGTACTGATCGGCCAGCGACTTGAACACCGGCGCATCGCCCTGCTGCATATTGAAGAAGGACATGGTCTGGCCCGTGTCATGCGGTGTGCTGCCCGGCGGCGTGCTGTAAGTGGTGGTAACCGCAGATTGCAGATCATGCAGACACCCCGTCGGGTTTTCTCTGGAGACGTGTTCCTTGTCGATCGCACAATCTACCTGCTGCACCATTTGGAAATACTGATGGATCGTGTCGCCGGTAAAGGCGTCGAACGGCATCATGGGCCCGGTCATTTGAAAGGGCCCGGGCGGCAAACCGTTGACATTCAAAATGCGCGTATCCGGACCCAGCGTAAAGCCAAGCCCAGTACCGCCTGTTCCGAAAAGAAATTGATCCTGCGGCGGCAATCCCGGGTTACCGCCCGGAAGGCTCAGGATGCCGACATACGGAGACACCGCGCCGACGCCGCCGACATCGGGCGGGGGCAACGTGGCGTAAAGCATCTTGCTATTTAAATCCGCACTGCTGAAGAATTTTCCGCCGTTCGGCGCGGAGGTAATTTGGAATTGGTGAGCCTTGGCAAATTGCGGACCCGGCGTACCGTCGGCATTGACGATCCGCTCGGATAGAAGATTGAGAATTTTTTCGTCGCGACGCTTGGGCACGTAGGTCGCGAACAAATGATCGAAGCTGCGATTTTCTCCGACAATGATGATGACGTGCTTGATGGGTGTGGCGGTCCTGTTGTCGGGTGAGGCGTTGGCGGCAGGCGCCGAAGCAGCCAAGCTAGATACAGAAAAAAGTGTGGCGGTTGCGCACGCGGCGATTCCTGTCCGCCAATTTCCCGTGGTATTTCGAGTCATATTCTTCCTCCAAGATTTATCAGGCGGAGGCAGGTTATCGATCCAACGTGACACTAGATCGTTCAAGAGGTTTTCCGCTTGATGAATTTTGCGTGACCACTGTCTGCTTCACGCGACATGCGTTCCCGTTTTGTCTCCGCTGCTGAAAGTTTTACAACGATTCTGCACGCAAGAAAAAATCTGCATTCAAAAAAAATCTGCATTCAAGAAATAATTGACTCGAGGATGCAAATGCAATTGGTGCCCCGTCACAATCCCGTAAGAATTCCCTGCGACACTTCGCGACTCCAAAAAAAGCCACAAGGCACGAGGATGAAATCTGCGTATCTCGCACATCAATCGTGCCCGATGTTCCATAGCCACG
>Ga0209006_10004989_pt1 | contig 12059 bp, 7 predicted proteins | sample JacPin_JW_Ref_O2_FD_188567 | JGI IMG/M metagenome (GOLD analysis project Ga0209006, IMG submission 188567) | Forest soil microbial communities from Algoma, Ontario, Canada - Jack Pine, Ontario site 1_JW_Ref_O2 (SPAdes) (version 2) | ecosystem: Environmental > Terrestrial > Soil > Boreal...
ATGTATGTTTGCTCGAATCGCAACTACGACATCCAGGCGCTGACCTCGCAGAACGTTCGCAGCCGCACGCGCAGGGGCCTCGCGCGATGCCGCATCGAGAAAATCGATTTCTCTTACCTGGCACAGCATGGCCATGCTTTGACGGCGGAAACCACTTTGCGCCAGATGGGCAAAATGCCCAGCACCACCGAGGCTGAATGGCAACTATTCTGTGAGAACGCCAGTCGTTCGCCGGACTTCGAGGCGTGGGGCGCCTTTGTCGAGGATCGATTGGCGACCTTTATCGTCGGGATGCTGGTTGAGAACTGCTACTACATACACTTACAGAAGAGTGCATCAGACTTGCTTAAGTACTATCCCAACAACGCTCTGTTGTTCACGGTAATGAAAACCAAGTTAGCGTGTCCGGAGGTCGGCTACATTTCGCATGGGCCTAAGGCACTCGCGGTCGGTAAGGGGCTCGACTACTTCAAGACCAGCATGGGCTTTGAAATGCAGCCGTACACGGACCACGTCGTGTTCAATCCGCTGGTGAAGCCGTTCCTGATGTGGAAGGGCGATGCGGTCGTGGACAGGTTAGTGCAACGTTATCCGGACAATCTGTTCTGGCAGCGGGCGTCACGAGCCTTGCGCGTCGCGAGGGGAGAAGAGCCTCGCGTCGAAGAAAGCATCGAGCTCGCTTCGCAATAAAGGGTAGTGGCTAAGGGCGAGGAACCTTAACCCCCCTTCCCTCGAGGGAAGGGGAACCGGATTTTTTAGGTGTGACCGGACTTGGGGACTAACTGCGGCGGCTCGGGTCGTTACAGGGATGTCCGGTAATAGTGGACGGCCTGGGTCATTCCGCCGGCGAGCCTGCTGCGTACGTAGTTCATGAAATCGCTGGTGAATACGTACTTTGGCTTCAGGTAGATGCCGCCATTGTTCAGGGAAAAAAGTATCCGGTGCATCTTCCAGTTTCGGAAATTCTGATGAAGTTTGAATCTGGCCGATACTCCTAGAGTCTGAATTCCGAATGGGAACTTGAATCCGAACCATAGCGGTTGAGAATTGATCGACAGGTCAGGCAGATAGGATTCTTGAGTCTCCGCTATTTGTCCACTGGCTAGCGAAAACTCAACAGTCTTATCAAGGTCCGGGATTCTTATGGTCACCGGGCGTAGTAGCAACAGCAGGGCGCGAGGATAGCGCTCACTTATCTGCTGCGACATGGCCCTGTAGGCATCGAAGATATCGCTCAGGGACTTTGTCTCGAGCGGGTCATAGGTTAGCTCATCCCAGCCGGGCAACGCCGCATAACGCTGTAGCGCTGGCGAGGAGTCATACTGTGCGCCGACCTCGTACGCATCACCAGGATAGAGAACCGCGGCGGCCTGAGCTCGCTTGTTCAGATAGTCATAGGCATCGCCGACGGTGTTGGCGAAGGGGTTGAGGTATTTGTTGTCCTCGCTCGAGAAGTAAATGAAGCTGGCGAACGGTATCGTGACCTTCGCATCGAGCGCGCGATGAACTTCGGACACGTTACGCAGGACTTGCAGGGCGCGCTCGGGCAGATAGCGTTCCGGCGGTTCGAAACCCGCATAGGCTGCCAGCGAAAACTGGTTCAGAAGGACGTCGACGTGTTCCAGGTCCTTGAGAATCAGCCGGCATTCGGAAGTGCTTATGCGGGCGTCATTCGCATTCAGGATAACTTTTTGATCGTCGATGACGGCGAGCGCCGAATCCATCAAGCCAGCGTGATAACAGTAAACCTTAGTGCCATGTGTCGAGGTTGGCTCACCAGTCAGCCGTACAATCTCGCGATGAGGTAGCAGTCGGAAGTGCTGATAGCCGAGTCCCTTGAACGCAGCCAGCATCTTGGAGGAATCGCGAGTCTGGAAAAGAATGGTTATGCGCTGTTTGAAGGAATCGGGAAAAGACCCCAGGGTTGGAAAATGGCAATGGTCAGGATGTTCGTGCGATATCCAGACGTAGTCGATACGATCCAGGAGCGCGGGATCTAGCACTGGTTCGGGACGAAGCGTCCACGAATTGTTGAAGATTTTCCCTGATAGCCACGGATCCATCAGGATCGACGTGTCAGAACATTCAGCGACTATGCACGCGTGCCCAATGAAATGGATTTTCATGTTTTCAGTTTTTCATTGATTCAGGCTATCCGCCGAGTCTCGCTGAACCACACGGCTGTCTTCAGATTTCCGAACCGGCCGCCAGGGAGCGTAAGGATCGTCGTTCGGATCGGGCTTGTAGGCCGCTAAGTAGCGATTAGAGTTACCGTCATATTGACGGATGTCGATCACGGCTCTCGCCGCAACATTACCAACTCCGGCTGGCGTCGAGGTGTCGGCGCTGTCCACGTCTTCGAGGTCGTAACCGAGTCTAGCCAGGGCCGCGTCAATGCTGGCGGCCATCGACGGGAGCATAGCGACGAGAGCTTTGTGCGCCGCAAAACTTATCGCCGCGATCTTGTTAGCGTCTGTAGTCTCTTCCGGCGGGCGCTTCAGGATGCCGTTGGCCCGCGACGGCACTGCTATCGCATCGTAGGCCGTCCACGCGTCGTACATGGCGACGTGCATAATTGCGAGCATGCGTGCTGTGGCGGTAGGTTCGGAGTTCGTCCGTTGAATGTAGTCGAGGGCGACGTTGTCCCAATAGACAGAAACTGTATCAGCACTAGACGCGGCTGCGGCTTGAAGCATCACCAACACCGCAGTTAAGGTCACAGCTACTCGACGAACGAACATCGGCCCCGCCCCTGACGGCCTCTGAGTGCCACCTACTGAGGTTCAGCGGCTGGCACCGGTGTGGATTGAAAGGCTCCGGGCGGGCGCGGGATCTGGCCTATCGTCGTGGTGGGGAGCTATTCGGTCAGCCGCTGCCCACCGGAGCCAAAAGTCCGAATTAATACTTGGTCGTCAGCAATCCTCTCGTCTGAGGTATGCAGATTGCGTGCCGCTTGGCGGCCAAACTGGGATGGTGAGCAATTAGAGTGTCTAGGTATGAATATAGATTGTTTCTTAAGTTCTCACGCGTCGGTGATCCGGGCGAGTTTGATCCCTCTAACCATGTATCCGTGAAAAAATTTCGTTCCACTCACGTGGTGCGCATGACCCGCGCAGGCATTCATCAACGACGAGAATGAAGTCATCCGATCAAGTGCCGTGGCATCTTCGTTGCTTTTCGAGCACGGGCCATGCTGCAAAAATTACAAACCTCTCCTCGAGATCGCACGGTTGAAGTGCAATGGTCGAAGCTTCTCACTGAGAATGGCGATCAGCCTGCGCGAAATTTCCTGCTGTCGATTCCGCATATCGAGTATGTGATTGCCGCGGGAGTGGGTCTGCTGATCCTGGGCTTGCTGACCCATCCAACTGGCGGCGGGATCGTTGCTCTCGTCATCGTCGCAGCCGTGATTCTACCCTGGAGCATTTACTGCACGAGCCGTCATGTGAGCTGGCTGCTGTTTGTCCTCGTGCTAATCGAGGCGGTGGCAGCGAGCGCCTTCGCTGCGGGCTCGGACGCAAAGTTAGGAGCCTTCGTCCGATATCCCTTGAGCTTTCTATTTGTCCTGCCGTTTGTTGCATCTTTGTGGAGGTCGGGAATTCTACGGCAGGGTGGATTTCGTGATTACGGCATTTATCTGATCTGGGCGCTGTTCAGCGTTTCCTATTCGATCCTGCCCGCCGTTTCGATCGCGCGAGCATTCGCGGCGATCCTTCCATTCCTGGCTTTCTGCGCGATAGCCTCGGAAGTCCGGAGTGGAGAAGATGCGCGTCGAATGATGGGAGTGCTGCTGGCGGCTTGCGGGGTCGTGGTCGCTGCTAACTATCTCGAAATTTTGATTTCGCCAGGCACGGCATGGCAGATCGATACTGAGCAGGGAATGCTGCGGTTCGTCGGATTTCTCACCGAGCCCAATGAAATCGGCAACTTGATGCTCGCGACTATCGGCGCGGGAGTCGGTTATTGGCCGATTGCGAGCAAAGGGAAGAAGGCCCTGACAGCGGCGGCGATGGTCGGCGCGCTGGTGCAGGGCGTGATGGCGGACTCGCGATCGCCGATAGTCGGGCTCGCTATCGGCACCGCGGTTTACCTGGTCTGGAAATATCGAGCCAAAGGTGTGATCGGCTTAGCCATTCTAGGCGCAATTTTTTATGTGGGTTCCCACGCGATTTCCGGCATGCACGAGTACGTCGATCGAGGCGACGTCGCGAGCTTCACCGGCCGGCAGGTCGCATGGGATTTCGCGGTTGCCAAAGTTAAAGAGCGACCGCTGGTGGGCTATGGCTACGAGGTCGAAGGGCAGATTCTCAGCAGTCAATACTTTCCCGGCTGGGATGCAGTATGGAGCCTGGGATATCAGTCGTCTTTGCACGAGGGCTATGTTTCCCGCGCAGTGAGTCTCGGGATACCGGCGCTACTGTTCTGGCTGTTTATCATGTTGCGGCCGACGGTCAGCTGCTTTTTACGTGATGGTGATCCCTGGAACTTGCGATCGATGGTGCCGCTGACGATTCTGCCGGTTTTGATCCTGGATTTCAGCGAATCGGTTGTGGATTTCCGCTCATTCGCCGGCATCCTGTTGGCTCTCGCCTGGGCGATGCTCGAGCGCGAGCGACTCTTCGCTCGCGAACAAGCCGGCAGGCGCGCGAACGTCGTCGAGGCAGCGAAAACGCCAGTCGTCCGAGCTCTGCAGGGGGTGCATGCCTCGTGAGGGTAAAATCAAGGCTGCGATCTGGCTGAGCGGAGCGGTACTCGTTCTCGTAATGCTCGCGTACGTGATTAGCACGCTGGCCGAATCGTCCAGCGAATCACCGCACGCATATTATATCGACTCGAGCACCGGCGATGATTCAAGTTCAGGCCGTAGCCCTTCCAGTGCGTGGCGCACGATCGGAAAAGTTAATTCGATTGCGCTCGCTCCCGGCGACACTGTCTATTTTCGGCGTGGTGCAGTCTTGCGCGAGACTCTCGAGCCGCGCAACGGCGGGGCACCCGGCCGTCCTGTCACCTTCACCGCCTATGGCAGTGGACCGGCCCCGATCATCAGCGGCAGCGATATCGTCAAGGGCTGGAGTTCCAGCAGCGCATCGATCTTTCAGGCTCAGTCCTCGAAGCCCAACAACGTTTACGTCGATGGAGGCCCGGGCTGGGGACTGACGCGCGCATGCTGTATGCCTGGCCAGTCGTGCACGCGGTCGGACTTGTGCGCGACGGGACCAATGACCGCCGGCAGTTGGTATTGGAATCCGGGGACGTCGGATTTGTACGTGTGGTTACAGGATGGCTCCAATCCCGCGAACCATCTCGTGGAAGCCGCAGTGCGGATCTACGGAATGAACGCGACTGCCGACGAGGGCGAGAAGGGTAACATCGTCGTCGATGGTCTCGCGTTCGAACGCACGGGAGGATACGGGATCTACTTTTACTCGAATGCGGAAGGTGGAAAGGGGCCCGCTGGAGTAGTCATCCGCAACAATACGGTGAGACAGACCGGGACCGGACAAATTGACGGAGGCGAGTACTACAACGCAATCCACTTCGATGAACACGTCGAACTGAATACGGCGCCCGAGTTCATAGACAATAGCATCGCGTATAGCGGCGGACACGGTAACGCGATCAATTCACAGATGGCTGACGGCGCTCGAATCATCGGCAACCGGGCGGAGCACTTCAATCACAACGGCTTCGACACCAAGCATTCGGCGTCGGTCCTGTACCGCGGCAACACCGCGCATGACGCGTCCGAAGCCAACGGCATTTACCAGGAATATTGCGCCAACGCGATGATCGAGAACAACGTGATTTACAACATCAGCGGCTCAGTGCCGGGGCGCGGCTCCGGCATTCAAATCGACGTGGGCACATCGGGTGCGACGATAGTTGGCAACTCGATCTCCAACGTACTGACAGGCATCTACCTGATCACGCCTGCGACCGCGAGAGACAATGTTGTCAGCCGTGCCGGTCACGCAGTGCTTGAGGCGAATGCTGGCGGCAACTTCGAGCACAACCAGTGGGGAGATTCACCGATCTTCTACGTAAATGGCCGGCGCGAGACCTTGGCGGAGGGGGGAGTACTTCTGCCGCGGTAATATACTACTTCTCTTTTAGTCAGTCCGACCGAAGTGACTACTCAGGATTACTAAACACAGTATCAACCGCGGTTGCCTGACAACTGTGCCGGTGGTCGAAAATAGCGCTTGGCGATGCCCGATAATTGTAAAATATACAAAATTGTAAACCGTACATACTATAGAAAATATACAAAAAAAGATTCTGCCTGCATCTGAAAAAGTTGAACCAAAACTATGCGCCTGATACTGTTTGCCGCGCGACGAGTCGTGGCGTCGCAGACATAGGTTCAGGCTCAAGGCACGCAGGTTCCGTCTTCTTGCTTTAGCACCGCATCCTCAGCCGGCGCGGTTTGGGCACGATTGTAAATTCACACGCGAGGGGAGTTTCAGACTCAAAGGCTGTGAGTCCAGGTTTATGGGGAGAGACCTGTCCAGATGGGGTTTCGTTTTTAGACCTGCCAAGGGCATCACGCCACTGAAATAGCCCGCGCCTAGCCGCGGAAGCGCGTCGGCGTTAGTCCGGCGACACGGTGCTGTGTACTCCTCCACCGCGATCGCCGAAGCCGGCCCGATGCTGCCCGCGAGACAGAATTGCGCACGCCTGGGGAGGGCGATGTTTCATGCGCGGATTCAAAGACGGCTATGGTTTCGTCGGCCTAATCGTGTTTTTTCTTTGCGGCTTCCTGGCGCTCCAGTTGGGTGAACCCGAAAACGCAGCTGCCTACAAGGTGAAAATTGCCGCGCCTCTTAACGACAGCGTTGTGAGCGGCACCGTTCCGATCGCTCTCCTGATGAGGTCCGGGACCTCATTCGCGAACGTATACGTAGATGGTGTGTATCTCGCTTCGTCACCAAGTGCGATTTCATGGCTATCGACCAATGCGGCCAATGGCGTTCACACTATTTCCGCGAAAGCCTACGACTCAGCCAACAAGATAATCGGAACTTCCTCGAGACTGGTTCGCGTCAAAAACGGACCGTCTGCGACGCCCACACCCTCACCGACCGGTCAACTGAGAATTACCTCACCCTCGAACGGTGCGACGGTTTCCGGCACGGTGTCGATAGCGGTGCAATACGCCGCGCCGGTCAATTGGCTCAACTTCTATGTCGATGGCAATTGGGTCGCATCTTCTCCGCCATATACCCTCAGTTGGACTTCGAGCAGCGTGGCAAATGGTACGCATACCGTCTCGGTCAACGGATACAACACCAGTAACGCCCTGGTCGCGAGCACCACGATCAGTGTGAGCGTTAAAAATGGAACCTCGCCGTCTCCGACTCCGACCGTAGCGCCCACTCCTCAGCCCACCGCCACACCGGCGCCAACTGCCACACCCGCGGGTGGAGTCACTATTTCCTCGCCGAAGTCAGGGGCGACCGTTTCGGGCACAGTATCTGTGGTCGTGCAGAACATCTCGCCTGTCAGTTGGGTCAATTTCTACATTGACGGAAACTATGTCGCGTCTTCTCCGCCGTACACGATGGCCTGGAATACGACCACTGTGGCGAACGGTCAGCACGCGATCGCCGTCAACGGATACAACAGCAGCAATGCGTTGGTCGCGACCACCGCGATGAACGTCAACGTCCAAAACGGATCGGGCCCCACTCCAACTCCGGCGCCCAGCGGCAGTGCGACGCCAAAGCCCACCGCCAGTCCGTCGTCAAGTGCGACTCCAGGCGGCTACTACTCGCTGGTGCCGAGTGGTTCCGCGCTCCCGTCTGATAGCCAGTGCGCGTCCGGATCCTCGGGCGATACGTTTGAGCCCGTGCCTCAAAACGCCCCGCAGAATAGCTACATGCCGACCGCGTCGGATCTCAGTACCTACGTTTCCGAGGCTTCCGGCGGCGAGAGTGGCGCTCCGGGGAGCTACCTGACACGCGCGGATGGCCAGTTTACCGGTACGACCGACGCGATTCTCAAGTGGGCGTCGTGCAAGTGGGGCTTTGACGAGAACGTCACGCGAGCCACTGCGGTCAACGAGACTCATTGGAGGCAGACTGAGCTCGGCGACGTCGGTAACGGGACCAGCCTGGGCATCCTGCAAATCAAGTCGCGCGACTACCCGTCGAGCTGCGAAGCGGTCGCCTCGAGCCAGAACACGTCGGAGGTTACCAATCCGAATTGCTTCTCGTACAACAGTACTGCGTTTGCGGCTGACTATAAGCTGGCTCAGCAACGCGCGTGTTTCGAAGGCAAGGTCAGTTACATGATAGGCGAAGCGCCATCAGGATATCCTTCATATCCGAATGGGACACCTGACCAAATGATGTGGGGATGTGTTGGATGGTGGTATTCGGGACATTGGTACGATTCGGGCGCAGTGAACTACATATCGCAAGTCAAGGGATACCTGGCTGCGCAGCCGTGGCTGTCCGGAGGAGTAGGATACTAGCGCTCTGAGTCAGACTATCACCCGATCTGATGTAGACGGGCCCACACCTGCGGATTGAAATTACTACAATCCAGTGTGGGCCCGTCCTTTTTCGAAACATGATCCCTTATTTCGAACATTTGCGACGGCCGTTTCGTCCAGAGAGTATAAGCTTGTTTTCATGAACTTTTTTTAGGCCAAGGCAGCAGTGCATCATGGCCTTGTAATCCTTTCACAGTACGCGCCCCCTCGACCGTAAGTAGCCCGAATTAGCGTCGTTTCAGTTGTCGCAGGCTATGGCACGCGAGTTGCCATTGCTAAGGCGAACGCGCAACGCGCGCGGGCAGTGTTTCAGGGGTGATCGACAGGAGCCGATCGCAAAAATTTATGAGGACGCATTTTGCCATGAGGCCGGATAAGGCAACCAGGGTTCGGATTTCTAACCGTGCATTGCGGGTAGCGTGCGCGATTACGATCGCGGCCGTCCTCGGTGGATGCTCCGCGGGAAGTAAGAATAAGGGTGACAGCGCAGCAAATAAAGAATTCGCCTCAAATCCGATGTCGCCTGAGGCGTGCGCGGCCAACGCCAGCATCCAGGAAGCCGCCACGCAGGATTCCAATTACCGGATCCAGCCCGGCGATCAACTCGCGCTCGACTTCTACATGAACTCTGAATTCAACGACACCGCTACGGTCGATCCCAACGGAAAGATCGTGCTGCGGATGGTTGGTCCTATACAGGCTGCCGGTCTGACACAGGATCAATTGGCCTCGTCAATCGACAAGGCTTACTCGAACGAGCTTCGAAATCCCGGCGCGGTGGTTCATCTCAACAACATGCCGAACCGACAAATCTATGTCGAAGGCGAAGTCGCGAAGCCAGGCGCTTTTCCACTTCAACCGGGAATGACTGCGGTGCAGGCTTTGGCGCTGGCCGGCGGCGTGACCGTCGACTCGGCCCCCGACAAGACAGTTCTCATCCGCCGCGACGCGTGCGGACAGTCGCAAGGAACCGACGTCGACCTAGCCTCCGCGATCAAGAAGCCGGGCTCGGGTGAAGACGTGGCATTGATGTCGCATGACGTAGTCGTCGTGCCGCGTAGCGGAATCGCGAACGCCGATCTGTGGGTCAAGCAACACATACGGGACGTTTTGCCGGTGGAACCATACATATCTCCGACCTTCTAGTTGGAATGAACCCTCTTCAGGAAACGATAAGACTATGTTGCCCATTAACTACAAAGACTGGATCGATATCGCCTGGCGACGACGCCGTATCGCAACTATCGCAGGCTTGACGGTCTTTGGCGTCGTAGCGGTCGGAACGCTGATATGGCCTCCGCTCTACTCATCCAGTTGCCAGGTCCTGGTGCAGGACAATCGCGCGCAGTTGCTGGTGTCGCCCGACTTACAGGGCAATGCGCCTCCGAATTCCTCGGCAGTTAACAATCCAGTCCAGGAGCAGGATCTCAATTCCGAGCGCGAATTGATTACCAGCTTGTACCTGGTCCGTCTTGCGCTGGAAGGTATCCCGGTTCCTCCTGCCTATGAGCGCGGATCGGGAATGGCGGTTGCCGCGGTGAAAGCAGCAATCAGGCTGCCGCTCGAGGGCTACCACGTGCTGCACAGTATTCCGCGGCTCAGTCCGCGCGACGCGTGGGCAATGGACATCGAGCGCAATCTCGACGCCTCGGTTATCAAGCGCTCGAACATCATCACGGTCGAGTTTAGTTCGCACGACCGCCCTTGGACCAAAGACTTTCTGGATCGGTTGATGAGCCGGTACCTGGAATTTCACGCCAGCCTGTCGCATGACCCGCAGGCGGAGAAGTTTTACGAAGAGCAGACCAACCTGCTGAAGACTCGGCTCGAAGCGTCAGAGGGACAGCTCCGCGATTTTCAGCTGAAGACCGGCATCGGCAATCTCGACGAGCAGAAGCGCGCACTCATTACGCGTATTTCGGATCTGCAAAGCACTGCCGCCAAAACCGACGCGCAGATTTCAGGAGACACGCAGCAGGTGACAGCGCTGCAGTCGCAACTAGGCAGTACTCCGGGCCGCATTGAGAAGGAAACCCACCAGGTGCAGAACCTCGCGCTGCAACAGTTGAAACCGCAGGTCATGCAGTTGCGCGCGGAAAGGGCCGAGTTGCTGACCCGCTATCAGCCGGGTAGCGAGCGCATCAAGCAGATCGACGCCAAGCTCGCATCCGAAGAGAAGATTCTCGATAACGAGAACCATCTCGAGGTTAACGAACAGTCGACCGACGTGAATCCGGTCTGGATCACTCTGCAGACCAACCTCAAGACGGCCAGCACCGCTGCGTCTTCGGGCAAGGCGACGCGCGACGAGCTCGGCAAGCAGATCGACGCCGCCAATCAGCAGTTGGCGTTGCTCGTGACCAACGGCGTCCAGATGGATCGCCTGCAGCGCCAGGTGACGTCGGACTCCGATGCTTACCAGGCTTACGTTCGAAAAACCGAAGAAGCGCGCGCGTCCGAGGCACTTAACAGCAACAAGATTCTCAACGTGAGTGTGGCGCAGCCGCCGATCGTACCCTTGCAGCCGGTATTTCCGAGCGTTCCGTTCAACCTGGCGGTTGGCCTGTTGCTTGCGGCACTGTTCGGCGCGGCGGCCGCTTACTGGGCGGAAGAAAGCGATTCGAAGATCTATTCGTCGGGTGTCGTGAACAATCTTACGGGGCTGCCGATTGTCGCAGTCCTGAGCGAGCGGATGTAACGGCTATGTATTACAGGCACTTCGCACTCGATGGACCGCCGTTTCGATTCACGTCGTCTCCGACGACCGTGTATCTCGGCGCGGCACATCGCGAATGTCTCGCGGCGCTGGAGTGGGGCCTGCTCTACGATCAGTGCGGATTCATGCTGCTGCTCGGCGAAACCGGAACCGGCAAGACCACCTTGGTGAACACGGTCCTCGCGCGCCGGCTTCCAAATCTTCAGCTCGCCTGCGTGCCGAACCCGAAGCTCAGCTTCCAGGAAATCATGCGCGTCGTACTGCCGCAGCTGGGCGTAGTTACCAACGAGCGCGGCAAGCTCGAATTGATTCAAGCACTCGAGCGCGTGGTTGCAAATCGACCCGATGGCAGCCGCACCGCAATCATAATCGATGAAGCGCAGGATCTGAGCGACGAAACCCTCGAGGATCTTCGCCTGCTGGCCAATACGGTTGGAGCGCGGGACCGCGAACTGCAGATCGTCCTGATGGGACATCCCGAGCTGCTGGATCGTCTGTCGGCCCATCATCTGCGGCAACTGCGCGAGCGGATCTCGACCAAGGTATCTCTGCCGGCTCTCAGCGCCGCCGAGAGCGCCGCATACATCGACTATCGTCTGCAGGCGCAAAACGGATCGGCGCGAATTTTCGAGCCTGGTGCACTCAAGTATCTCATCAAGGCAGCCGCCGGAATTCCGCGGCGCCTCAATGTTCTATGTCACAACGCATTGCTCCTGGCGTATTCGAAAAAGAAAAACATCGTGACGTTGGAAGTGGCACGCGAAGTCGTTGGCGACTACGAGGGCATTTTCCCACTTTCGAACGTTCCACTTTTGAAGGACGTACAGCGGCCCGCGCTTGACCGGG
>Ga0209006_10004990_pt1 | contig 12059 bp, 10 predicted proteins | sample JacPin_JW_Ref_O2_FD_188567 | JGI IMG/M metagenome (GOLD analysis project Ga0209006, IMG submission 188567) | Forest soil microbial communities from Algoma, Ontario, Canada - Jack Pine, Ontario site 1_JW_Ref_O2 (SPAdes) (version 2) | ecosystem: Environmental > Terrestrial > Soil > Boreal...
AGACGGACCAGGCCAGTTGTTTTTGCCAAATGCTCAAACTGGCCATGACCTGCAAGCGGTGGGGATTTCGTTGAGCTCGGGTGACATGGCCGGCGCGCGCCGCGCCTTCGCCATGTTTCAGCGGGATACGTTGACGCCCGTCCGATCCGTGCGCTACGAATTCGCCACGCACGCCGCCACCGAGAGTTTGTTTTAAAGCCGTTGCGCGGCTGGCGGTTCGGAATCCATTTGTAACTTGTTGACTTCAAGGTAATTATCCACGCTTTAAACAGCGGAGGCTGCATCCCTGATCCTTCAAACCTCAGCCGAGGTTAAGTATTTTCCCCTAGGCGTCGATAGGTAAGAACATTTGTCGCATGATGGGCGTGAAGAGTCGGTATAGCAAACCATCCACGGACGAAGTACGCCGTGGAGCTGTCGCCATTAGCTCTGTTGTTGCACCTAAGGCTAAGGGAGGGGTGCGCCTGTTGCGGATGGCGGAGCGCACGTCGCAACACCAGCCTTCGCCCTTCCTGCTCGAGTTTTCACGCAAGCGTCTTGCACCGAGTGAGATACCGCCCGTTCACGCTGCCACAACCCTGCGCCTTCGCGGCAAAAAGACCCACCCATGAACGCCTCGAATCACCTCCGCAACAATCGCATTCTGGTTATCGACGACAACCCGTGCATCCACGAAGACATCCGCAAAATCCTGCGCTGCCATAAAGGCGACACCGCCTTGGAGGCCGCCGCCGCCAGGATGTTCGACGAGGAATCGCCTTTAATGACGACAGAGAGCTTTCAAGTCGATGGGGCTTTGCAAGGCGAGGAGGGTTTGCGAAAGGTCAAGGCGGCCGCGCTCGCCGGCAATCCGTACGCGGTGGCGTTTGTGGATGTCCGCATGCCTCCGGGCTGGGACGGGGTGGAGACGATCGTCCACCTCTGGAAGCGATGCCCCGATTTGCAAGTCGTCATCTGCACGGCCTACTCCGACCATTGCTGGGAGGATATGATCCAGAAAGTCGGCCGGTCGGACAACCTGCTGATTCTCAAGAAGCCTTTCGACAGCATCGAAGTGCTGCAACTGGCCAATGCTTTGACACAGAAATGGAATCTGAGCCATCAAGTCTCTTGCCGCCTCGAGGATCTCGACCGCCTGGTCAGAGAGCGCACGACGGAACTGCAAAAGGCCAATGAGCAACTCAAGAAGGAGATCGCCGAGGAGGTCAAGCTGGAGAACCAATTGCGGCAGGCGCAGAAAATGGAGGCAGTGGGCCAATTGGCGGCTGGAGTCGCCCATGATTTCAACAAAATCCTGACCGTCGTGCAGGGCAATGCCAGTTTGCTGCTGGCCGGCAAACAGGTCGATTCCCCGGACTGGCAGCCGCTGCAAAAAATCAGCGCCGCCGCCCACCGAGCCGCGACCTTGGTGGGGCAATTGACGACTTTTTGCCGCAAGCAAGTGGTAGAACTGCGGCCCATCGATTTGCGGGAATCTTTCGCAGACTTTACCGAGATGCTGACTCCTATCCTTACTGCGAACATCAAGCTTGATGCGCGAGCACCCGACAGCCTGCCAATGGTGAGCGCAGACGGAACGATGATGGAGACTCTGCTCATGCACCTGACCCAGAATGCGCGCGATGCCATGCCCGATGGAGGCATCCTGAGTATCACCGCCACTCCCATAACCATCGGTCCCGAGGAGGTCTCGTCCCAGGCCGAGGCCCGCGAAGGCGAATTTGTCCGTCTCAGCGTGATCGATACGGGCAGCGGCATTCCGCCTGAAGTTCTGCCGCGCATCTTCGAACCATTCTTCACCACCAAGCCCGTTGGCAAAGGCACCGGTCTCGGCTTGGCTACTGTCTATGGCATCGTCAAACAGCATCAAGGCTGGATGGAAGTCCAAAGCCAGGTCAACCAGGGAACTGCCTTTCATGTTTTCCTTCCCGCTTTGCCCGAAAGCGAACCACGCCGGATTGCGCCTACGGAGTCACGCGCCACACCAAAGGCCGCCCACGAAACCATTCTGGTGGTAGATGATGAACCTGATTTGAGAGACCTTTTGGAACAAGTGCTGCAAAGCGGCGGCTATCATGTGCTTTCGGCTGGATCGAGCGCCGAGGCTCTCGAACAATGGGCCAATCGCCAAGGCAACATTCATCTCCTGCTGACGGATATGATCATGCCAGACGGGTTGAGTGGCCGGATGCTCGCAGACCGGCTGCGCACCGAAGATCCCAAGCTGCGAGTCATCTATACCAGCGGCTACAGCGCGGGCGTGCCCGGAACAGAACTAGCCAAGGTGGATGAACAGAACTTCCTGGCCAAGCCGTATCGGCCCGCCACGCTCTTGCAATTCGTTCGCAATTGTCTCGACCAGCCTTGCGCCTCCGCCCAGACAGCGCGAAAAGCGGCGTGAGCGCCACATCGGTTTCCCGGCGATAAATCGCTGGGCTATTGTCGATTGTTCCTAAGGAGCAGGCCCAGGAGTTCATTTCCATTATGTTCTTGTATTTGATAGATGGTGAATGCTAGGCTTGCCCTGCAACCGAAAGCCCGATCCCAGTCATTGAATTGTGCCTTTATGTGCCAAGTGCCAAGAGCATTCGGAAATACGAAGCGCCAACGAGCGCAAGCAGGCGCGCTCAAGACGGCGTTCACTTTGATTGAGTTGCTCGTTGTTATCGCGATCATCGCCATCCTGGCCTCGTTGCTTCTGCCCGCTTTGGCCAAAGCCAAACTTCAGGCTTTCAAGACCGAATGCACCAGCAATCTCCAGCAATGGGGCACAGCGTTGGTCATGTACGCGGGTGACAATCGCAATTATTTCCCGGACAATTCCGGGGGCGTGGACTTGAGCTGGATGTCTCCGTTGATCGCGAGCAACTTCTACCCCAGCTACTTGATGCGAGATCATCCGGGCACGGCCAAGACACCGCGCGCCCTGACTGATGTTCTCTTCTGTCCCACGGATCAGTGGCATCGGCTGGCCGAAGATGAGTCCACGACTTCATTTGATACCGCCGATCCCCAGTTGGTCGGTTACTTCTACCTGCCGGGACGCACGGATCCTGCCAGCGACAATTGGAGCTACTCCGAACCTTGGCCCCAGTTGTCGGGTTGGGCGACGCGCAAGAAATTGGGAGGGACTTACCACCTGGCACCGGTCATGAGTGATCGTTTGCAAGCCCAAGGGACATGGAGCGTCAGCGCCAACAAGGGTTCGGGCATGTTATGGACGGATAGCGACAACAACATCACGGTTGCCAGCGCCAACCATCCAAATACCAGCCGCGGCAACGTCCCGACAGGCGGCAATTTTCTCTTTGAAGACGGGCATGTTACATGGTTCCCCTTCAATGTGAACGACGCGCGGGACACCGTCGATGTGGGTTGCGCGGAAGGTGGTTGGGTCCTTTTCTACAAATTGCCGAACATCCCCATCGGCGACTAGTGTCAGCAGGAATGCCGCAGCTTTGGAGATGGTTCCGACCTGAACACTCCATCTTTAAATCCTGTTTAATTTTAGAGCTTTAGCTGCATCGCACTGATGCACAGGCCCGCGGGAGCTACTTCGGGTTACACCCCATATTCAATTGCGATCCAACCGTCGATACTAGTTTTATGAAACGAGCCTCCGGCAACCCGCACAGAATGCAACCGATCCTCATAAGCCTTTTCCTTGGGGTGGCTTGTTTGACGCCGACCCGAACATTGGAGGCAGCAGGTCCGGCGCCTGTTAATTTGGGAGTGGCGGCCCCTTTCACGATGCTTTCCGGAGCGGCCATCACTACCACGGGGGGCGGAATCATTACTGGAAATGTCGGGGCGAGCCCGATCGCCGGGTCTGCCATTCACGTGACCTCGGCTCAGGTGGTAGGGACAATTTATGCGGTCGATGCCAGCGGGCCTGCAGGTGCGCTGGTGGATCCTTCCCTGTTAACCACGGCCAAAGGCGATTTGACCACAGCCTACAACGACGCCGCCGGGCGAACACCCATACCCACGGGTCCATTCCTCAATCCTGGCGGCGGAAATATCGGCGGCCTGAACCTCGTCCCCGGGCTTTATAAATTCACGAGCACGGCTTTGATAACGGGAGCAAGTGTCACACTCACGGGCGGCGCAAACGATGTCTGGATCTTTCAAATAGCCAAGGATCTTGAAGTGGGCAGCGGGATTCACGTCATCCTGGCTGGCGGCGCACAGGCTGGAAATATTTTCTGGCAAGTAGGCACTTCCGCGACGATCGGAACGTCCGGCGCGTTCCAGGGAACCATACTCGCGAGTCAAGCCATCACCATGAAAACCAGCAGCACGATGACCGGCCGAGCTTTGGCCTTCACCGCCGGGATTACATTCGACGGCGCCAGCGCCACTTTACCGACACTCGTGGCCACCAGTGGGCAAGGTACTTTGCAAGTGAACATCGGGCCTGGCGATGTGGTCCTCGCGGGGGCTCAGTGGATGGTGGACGGCGGCCCAAGCCAAAATAATAGCGGAGCGATGGTGCCTAATCTAAGCACGGGGAGTCATACTGTGTCGTTTACGCCCGTTGCCGGATGGAATGCGCCCGCCGAACAAACTGTCACGATTGCAAACGGAGTCACTACAACAGCCAGCGGCCTTTACACACCCACCAACAAGCCAGGCAACGGTCTGGTTCTCCTGACCAATGGCGCCGGTTCCATCCAGCATGTGACCTGGCCTGGCACCTTGGTGGTCGGCAAGAGTTACACGGTGACGGCCATGCCTGCGGCCAATAACGCCTTCTCCGGTTGGGTAGGTGGAACGACTCAGCCCTATACGTTGCTGAGCGCATCCGCCAGCTACACGTTTACCATGCAGCCCAATCTGGTGTTGGAGGCTGACTTCGTGACCAACCCGTTCGTTTCCACCGGCGGCAATTACAACGGTCTTTTTGCCGCGGCGAGCGGCGTCACCGAACAAACGGCCGGCATGCTCAAAGGATTGACCGTTGGCACGAACGGAACTTACAGTGGAACGATTCTAATCAATGGCGGAAGCCAAGTTATCAGCGGCAAATTTGATTTAACGGGTCAGGCCGTCATTTACATATCGCGGGCGTCCGCCCAAGGAGGTCCCTTGAGCGTCGTCATGACCTTGAGCGGGAACAATCCGCTCCCGCAGGTGACAGGCACGGTTTCTGGCATCAATAATGGGGCGCCGTGGACGGCCGCACTGATGGCGGACCTCGCCACTAACAGTCTGCCTTCGGCTGAGTACACCATGCTGATTCCGCCCGACATCAATAATGCCCCACCCGACGCGTCGCCCGGCGGCGCTGGCTATGCCTTGATCACCAACTCCGCGGGCACGGCCGGTCATCCCTCCACAGGCAAAGTCACCATCACCGGAGCATTGGCCGATGGCACAGCTTTTAATCAAACGGTTCCCGTTTCTCAAGACGGTTATGTTCCCATCTACGCCAATCTCGCCGGTGGCAAAGGACTGCTCACTGGCTGGATTAATCTGGCCACGACCGACGCGGCCGACGTCAGCCTGACTTGGATTCATCCTCAGCACAGTTCAGGATTATACAAACGCGGATTCACCAACACGCTGGCGGCCAATCAAATTCCGCTCTCGCCCTGGACCCATCCCCTGGCAAATACGCTCATGGCGACGAATCTATCCTTTCTCGACACGATGAACGATCCGAACACTTCGATGGATTTCACCTTAACCATCAGCAAAAACTTTGCACTGAGTGAAGTGACCGATCTGAAACTCTTGAGCGGTTCCATCAACCCCAAAACGGGGCTCGTGACGGTGACCATTGGGAACGGTTCCTCTAAGTTGACCGGACACGGCGTGATGATGCTCAATAGCACCAGTGGCGGCGGTTACTTCCTGGCCCCGACCAATGCTCAAGCCATAAAATTGGAGCAGTAAGCAAGTGCCGGTGTCGGAGCGCGAGCAATTCGTCTACGCTTGCTTGCGCCACGAAAAGACAAAAACTTGCCTTGGACAAAAATAATTGGCGGCATATAACCACGGGATGAAATCCATCCTTTGCCTTTTTGCCGGCTGGAGTCTAGGGATTACCGCCGTGCTGGGACAGGACAACGCAGCCCCGCTCAACGCCACCTTGTTAGTCAAGACCCGCCAACCCGGCGCTGTCATCAACCGCAACATTTACGGGCAATTCTCCGAACATCTCGGGCACTGCATTTACGGAGGCGTGTGGGTGGGCGAAGACAGCGCGATTCCCAACACGCGCGGCATCCGCAATGATGTCGTAGCCGCACTGAAAGCGTTGAAAGTGCCGGTCCTGCGCTGGCCGGGCGGATGTTTTGCCGATGAGTATCATTGGAAGGATGGCATAGGCCCGCGCGACCAGCGACCGTCGATGATCAACACCCACTGGGGCAGCGTGACCGAGAACAACGCCTTCGGCACGCACGAATTCATGGACTTCTGCGAACAAATCGGCGCCCAACCTTACATCTGCGGCAATCTCGGCAGCGGCACAGTTCAGGAAATGATGGAATGGGTCGAGTATATGACCTCCGACGCCCAATCTCCCATGGCCAATCTTCGCCGCAAGAACGGTCGAGAGGCTCCGTGGAAGCTCGTTTATTTCGGCGTCGGCAACGAAAGCTGGGGTTGCGGCGGTGACATGCCTCCGGAATTTTACGCCGAGAATTTTCTTCGCTACAACACCTTCGTCAAAGATTATTCCGGCAACCGCGTTTACCGCATCGCCTGCGGCGCCAATGGCACGGATTACAAATGGACGGAAACGGTCATGGCCACGGCCGCCCGGCATCTCAACGGCCTCTCGCTGCATTATTATTGCGGCACTGGACGGGCCAGCCGTTCCGCCACTGATTTTGCCGAAGGCGATTGGATCTACCTGCTCAGCCGCGCCTCGCGCATGGAGGAAATCGTCAGCCGCCACTCGCAAATCATGGACCGCTACGACGCGGACAAAAGGGTTGGCCTCATTGTCGATGAATGGGGAACCTGGCACAGCGTCGAACCAGGCACCAATCCCGGTTTTCTTTACCAGCAAAACACGCTGCGCGACGCCTTGGTGGCGGGGCTGACGTTGAACATCTTCAACCACCATTGCGACCGCGTGAAGATGGCCAACATCGCCCAACTGGTCAATGTGCTTCAAGCCATGATTCTGACCGACAAGGAAAAAATGGTCTTGACGCCAACTTATCATGTCTTCCAGATGTACGCCGTCCACCAGAACGCCATCCTGCTGCCGGCCGAAGTCGCCTCGCCCGAATACTCGCTCGGCGATGAGTCAATCCCCGCCATCACGGTCTCCGCTTCGCGCGACAACGATGGCAAGGTGCATATTTCGCTCACCAACGCCGACCCTCATCATCCGGTCAACCTTGCCGGCGTCCTGGACGGAATGACGGCGACGTCGGTTACGGGACGTGTCATGACTGCGCCCGCGATCAATTCCTACAACTCGTTCACGGCGCCTAATACCGTGCAACCCTCGGCGCTGGAAGGCGCAAGGATTGAGGGCGGCAAACTCGCCGTCACGCTCCCGGCCAAATCGGTGGTGGTGCTGGAAATCCAGTGAGGTTTGTTTATTGGTGTTGAATTGCGGGCGGCAACGGTATTTAGTTCACGCGAAACTTTTCGAATAGGACACATGCCATGCGCTACGCCGCCGTCGTTGCCTTCCTGGCCTTTGGGCTGCTGGGGCTGCCCGCCCAAACCACGACGAATTTTCTGGTTCTGCACACTTTCACGGCGCCCTCCGGCAGTCCTTCGGCCAACAGTGACGGCGCTTCCCCGTTCGCCGGCTTGGTTTTGAACGGTCAGACGCTCTATGGCACCACGGCCGATGGCGGAAGCGCAGGCTTCGGCACCATCTTCCAGATGAACACCGACGGCTCGAATTTTCTCACCCTTTACAACTTTACCGATGCGAACGATGGCGCCACTTCCATGGCGCCGCTGGTTGCGGCGGGCGGGGTGCTCTATGGAACGACCAGCGCGGGAGGGTCCGACTCTTTCGGCACCGTCTTTGCGTATGACACGAGTGCTTCGAACTTCTCGACTCTTTACACTTTCACCAACGGCGTGGATGGCACCGGGCCGGTGGCCGGCCTGCTTTTGTCGGGCAGCAACCTTTACGGCACGACACCGGGAAAGTTTCTCGGCCCGAACTACGGCACGGTGTTTACGATAAACACCAACGGCTCCAATTTCAGCGTGCTGCACAATTTCAGTGCGCCCTCTTCCCTGCACTATACAAATAGCGATGGTTTCCTGCTCTCTGGACCTCTGTTTTTGTCAGGAAGCACCTTATATGGCGTGGCCACGGATGGCGGCGCAAACGGAGACGGCACTTTGTTCAGCATGGCCAGCGACGGGTCAACCTTCGGCCCCACTTACGATTTCGCTGCGGCCGCCGGTTTTCCCCTGTCCAATGGCGGCGGCGCCGACCCGCAGGGCGGAGTCGTTTTATCGGGCGCCACTTTATTCGGTACGGCTTATGACGGCGGCAGCAACGGTTGGGGAACGGTGTACCAATATGATATTGACAGCGCCGTTTTCAGCCCGCTCTACACTTTCACGGCCGGCCCAGATTACGAAAGTCCGCAAGGTCCGCTGGTAGTGTCGGGCAACATGCTCTATGGAACCACGCCGGCCACCATCTTCGGACTTAGCACCAATGGCACGGAGTTCACGAATCTTTTCTCGTTTCCGTCCACAACATCCGACGGGTCGGGCAATCCTACCAATGCCACCGGTTTTGACCCCAATGGCGGGCTGGTCCAGGCCGGCCAGACGCTCTACGGCACGACGCAGTCCGGCGGGAGCAATGGATTCGGGACGATCTTCGCCTTCAATCTCTCAACCGCCGCAATTATCGCAATTCCGTTGACGATTCAGCAAGCGCCGGGCGCCGTGATATTGACTTGGAACAGTACGGCATTTTCCCTCCAATCCGCGCCGATGTTGAGCGGGACCTTTACAAATGTCCCCGGCGCCACGAGTCCCTGCACCAATGCTCTGACCGCTTCGCAGATGTATTTCCGCTTGCAGGCCAATTGACGCAAAGGATTCTTGCAGCCCGGCAAGGTCGATGGCTCAATGGCGCGCGTGAATGCTGATGAGTTCATGCTCCGCACGCCGCTGCTTCCACCGCCCTTGGAACCGGGCTTTCGTCCGGCCGCGCTGGCCAGCCGTGCCTTCGCCGCCGAAGCTTCGGTGGCCGTTCGCATCGCTTTGGAACAGGCGGACGGCTCGGTTTTTCATTTCACCAAACGCATCCTTCCTGCCCAGCACATGGCGGCCGGATGCAACTTCTTGTACTTGGAACGATTGTTCAAATTTCTGCTTTGGTCTCGCGGCGGCTTCCGCGTTCATTTCGACGGCCCGCCTGATCTTGGCGCGCGGCTGGAGCGACATTACAAGGAAACGCCGACAGGCAGATTCGACGCCAATATCATGGGCGAGCGGATTTACGAGCGCCCGTTCGAGGTCGTCACGACCAAGGACCTCCCACCGCCCCGCGCCACAACCACGCCGCTGGGCCGGCATTGGAACGGCTGCCGCATTGGCTTTGACCTGGGGGCCAGTGACCGCAAAGCCGCCGCCGTGCAGGATGGCCAGGCCGTTTTTTCCGAGGAGATAATCTGGCATCCCGTGCCCCAGACCGACCCGCAATGGCACTTTGACCAGATTATGGATTCGCTCAAACGGGCGGCGGCGCACTTGCCGCGCGTCGATGCCATCGGCGGCAGCGCGGCGGGTGTTTATGTCAATAATCGCGTCCGCGTGGCCTCGCTTTTTCGAGGCGTTCCGGCCGATTTATTCAACACGCGCGTCAATACTCTTTTTCTCGAACTCAAGCGCGCCTGGGGCGGCATCCCCTTTGAAGTAGTCAACGACGGCGAAGTCACGGCCCTGGCCGGCGCGATGGCGCTGGGGCAGAACGCCGTGCTGGGCATCGCCATGGGTTCCAGTCTGGCAGCCGGCTTTGTCACACCCGAAGGCAATATCACTTCCTGGCTCAACGAATTGGCCTTCACACCTGTCGATTTCAACCCCTATGCGACCGTCGATGAATGGTCCGGCGATCGCGGTTGTGGCGCGCTCTATTTTTCGCAGCAATGCCTCGGGCGCTGGCTGCCCGCGGCCGGCATCGAGGCGCCGGCCGGCCTGCCGTTGCCGGAACAATTGAAGCTCGTGCAGGCGTTGATGGAGAAGGGCGATGAACGGGCGGAAAAGATTTATCAAACCATCGGCGTCTGTTTCGGCTATGGCGTCGCCCAATACGCCGAGTTTTACGATTTCAAACACATCCTGGTCCTGGGCCGAGTCACCACCGGCCGCGGCGGCGACGTGATGTTGCATCACGCCAAGGAAGTTCTGCGGGTGGAATTCCCCGAATTGGCCGGCCGCATTGCTTTCCAAGTCCCCGATGAAAAGGACAAACGCCATGGCCAAGCCGTCGCCGCCGCCAGTCTGCCAGCGACGTAGGTGTCTCGATTCCGCTTATTTCAAGCCGTAGCGCTTTTTGACAGCCATGTGAGTGAGACGCGGCTTGTCTTGGTCACGCACGCGGGCTTCAACCAAATCCAGGTAATCGTTCAAATCCTCCAATTCTTCGCGCAAAGTGGCGATTTGCTCACGCTTCAGAGAGATTGACCGATCAACAGTTTGTTGCAGGGCTTTAGTCATAAACGTCTTTTCGATTACCGATTCTGCGAATTGTAATAACATGGCCCTCGACATCGAACAAGATTCGGTCGCAGGAAAAGCTAGCCTCATCGCCGATGATATGGTAAAAGAAGTGTGTGAAAACGATCCACGCAGTCTATGAACGCGGCGTGTTCCGACCGCTGGAGACGGTCGAACTACCGGAGTGTACCGAAGTGGAATTTGAACCGCGCCCGGTTGCGCAACCGGAAAATCATGGCGACGGCCTGGATAGCATTTACGCCATCTTAAGCGAACGTTACCAATCCGGCGAAAATGATGTGGCTGCCCGACATAATGAACACCAGCCATGACCGTCTTTTTGGACACGGTCGGTTTATTGGCCGTCTGGGATGAAGGCGACCAATGGCATAGTGCGGCACAAGCGTGCTTTTCGGAATTGATCGGTTGTCGGGCAGACTTGGTCACGAGCAGTTTCGTCCTGCTCGAATGCGGAAACGCCGCCGCCCGCAGGCCATACCGGTCCGCAGTCGGCCGATTGCGCAAGCAGATGGACGTTGAGCGTCGTTTAATCGTTCCGACCGTTGAAGATTGGCAAACCTCCTGGCTGGCCTACGAACGGGGTGGGGCTGACAGCGCCGGCATTGTGGACCTTGTCTCGTTCACAATTATGCGGCGTTTACAAATATCCAAAGCGTTCACCAACGACGGGCACTTCCGCGCCGCTGGATTTGAAATGCTGTTTTGAAACTGTTTTTACGGCATTAATTCCGCCATGAACCCATATTCAAAATTGGTTTCAGACTTCACCCGCCTCGTCGCGGAGGGCAAGTCCCTGCCGCTGGGAGGATTTCCTCCAACTCAACACCCCGATCTCGCCGCAGACGCTCCGACGGCGCTGTTTTTCGCTCCGCATCCGGACGACGAAACCATCCTCGGCGGCCTAGCGCTGCGCCTGTTGCGCGAAGCGAAATGGAAAGTGATCGACGTCGCCATCACACTGGGCAGTCTCAAAGAACGCAAAGCCGCGCGCTGGCAGGAATTGCACAATGCCTGCCAATTCCTCGGGTTCGGCCTGGAATCGACCGCGCCCGATGGCCTCGATGCCGTTCGGCCCTCCACTCGCGCCAGCGATCCTGCAGCGTGGTCGGCAATGGTGAGCGTCATTTCCGGGTTGCTCGAGAAGCATCGTCCCAAAGTTATTTTTCTTCCGCACGAACTGGATTGGAACGGCACTCACATCGGCGTGCATTTTCTGGTGCTGGACGCTTTGAAAGCGGCGCACGGCGTCTCATGCCACCTGGTCGAATTCGAATTTTGGGGCCAAATGCAATCGCCCAATCTCATGGTTGAATACCGGGCTGAAGATGTGGCGGATATCATCGCGGCAACTTCCTTTCACGTCGGCG
>Ga0209006_10004991_pt1 | contig 12056 bp, 8 predicted proteins | sample JacPin_JW_Ref_O2_FD_188567 | JGI IMG/M metagenome (GOLD analysis project Ga0209006, IMG submission 188567) | Forest soil microbial communities from Algoma, Ontario, Canada - Jack Pine, Ontario site 1_JW_Ref_O2 (SPAdes) (version 2) | ecosystem: Environmental > Terrestrial > Soil > Boreal...
TGCAAGGAAAGTGCAACCTGGATCGGCGAGGCTTCCTTTAGACCAAATCCTGGGGGTGCGGTCCAGCCGGAAGGAGGGAGAGGTGGCATCGCTGGCGTCCAGAACGGGCCTGGTGGCTCGGATCGGGCGTTGCCGGCTGGACGGCCGCACCGCGGTTCTCGCAGTCGGAGGCGCCGTGGCGGGTGTGCTGTGCGGGCTACTGGGGGTGGCCGGCGGGGTAGTCATCGTCCCTGTGCTGACGTCGCGGAAGGTCGGGATGGCCCGCGCGGCCGCAACCGGAACCACGATCGCGGCGGTGCTTCCGATCTCCGTCGTGGCCGCGGTGACGTACGCCGGGCTCCATAACGTTGACGGCAGGGCAGCATCCGCGATCGTTCCGGGGGCCGCCGCAGGCGTGATCATCGGGTCCTTGCTGGCGAGCCGGGTGCGGGCGCCCGTGCTCCGCAGCCTGTTCAATCTGGTGTTGCTGGCGACCGCAATCCGCCTGCTCGTCGCGCTGCCTACGGGCAGCGTCCGCCAGATCGCCGCGGAGGTGCCCGCGCTGCTGACGCTGTGTACCCTCGGAACGTTCGCGGGTCTGGCCAGCGGGATGCTGGGCAGCGGTGGCGGCACCTTCCTGGTTCCCGCGCTCGTCGTGGGATTCGGGCTCGTGCAGCAGGTCGCTCAGGGGACTGCGCTGCTCGCCTTGATCCCCATCTGGGTTATCGGGGCGCTGACGCACCACAAGACGCACACGCTGAGGCTGCGTGAGGCGGCCACCGTGGGCTCCTGCGGAGCGCTGACCGTGCCCATCGGCGCCGAGATCGCCTCTCACGTCGGCGCCCTGCCCTTGCGCGTCATCTTCGCCGCCTTTCTGATCGCAACCGTGGCCCGGAGCCTGCTGCACACCCAACCGCGGAAACCAGCCGCAGCCGTTGGCGGCTGCCCGGAACCGGGGAGCCAGCCCGGAACGGGAACTCACGTCCAGGCCGTCCTGCACCGGCCCCCGCGCCCGGAGCAGCGGGGCCCAATGCGCCCGCTTCGGCCTCCCCTCCGCCTCCGTGCCGCTGGACAACCAGGCCTCGAGCGCGTCGACTCAGGAGTTCCCGGAGATCGCGGCCCAACCGCCCCGCACTGATCCCGGACCGCGAGCAAGTTGCTACTTCAAGTCGAACAGCCATCGGCTCGGCCGGCGCCGGGGCGAAGGAGACCATCACGAACGAGTCGTGCGAGCCCGGCCCGCTGATGGCTCCGATGGCGGTCAGCAGCAAACCCGTCACCGGACGCGAGCGCGACCACCAGGTGCTCCTGCCGCCGTCCAGGCAGGTCGTGGTCAGAGCACGACGATGATGCCCCAGGCCGGCTCACTCAGGGGCCCAATCCGGCCGGAAGAAACCGTTAGGCGGACCTGCCGTGCGCTCACCTGATCCACGTCGGGTACAGCCTGCCGTTCTGCCCTCCGAGGGAGTTTCCCGCCCTGTGGGCGCGGATCCGCCGGCAAGGAATGTGTCTTGACGCTCCGCCGCAGGTCTGGTGTCCGGTCAATCGCGGTGTCCGGACCGCTACTAGCAGCCGGCGACGATGAAGGCGTCAGCGTAATCGAACTCAGGTTTTAAGGTGTCCATTCACGGGTAACGCGCGGCCGGGCATCAGGTTATGGCGGACAGGCGCCCCGGGCCGGCAGGCCGTTCGACCGTCGTATCGGGCTCACTGCAACCGCTGAGCGGGCTGCGGCGTCTGATGTGGAGCGGAATATCCAGCGGCTGGGTGCTACCCATACGGCGTGATCCCAGCCGGTCACGAGGGAAAGCGCCGGTGCGCTATGACCATTCAGCCAGTCACCCGCGGTAAGAGTCATGGTTGCGCGCGGCACCGGGTACTCAGCCCGCCCGCTATCTCCCGGGGCCATCGCCTGGAGGGCGGCACCGCATGGCCGGACGTGAGGAAGGCCCATCCCGGGGGCCGGAGGCCGAGGGGCTGGGTGCGAGCCTGTGCGCTCGCTATCTTGACCACAGCGGCGTCGGCGCTGATGTGCGGCTGCGGCGCGGCCCAGGCGCCGGCCGGCGCCACGCCGGAATCCGGCCATGCGGTCACCCCCGCCGTGACGCTGCCGCCCGGCGTCATGCCGGCAACGCAGGCGTGCAGGCTGGTCACCGGGCGGGAACCACGGGGGTTCTTCACCCATATCGAGCAGGTACACCTGGTCCTGACCACCTACGGCAAGGGCGAGCCCATCGAGTCACAAGGCGACATCAGCACCGGGATGGCACCCCGCACCCTGGTCTGGGTCGTCGAAGTTCACGCCCGGGCGATTCACTGGAACCACAGTGCGCCCGCTTTGGCCCCCTCTACGGCCACCGCACAGGCACACGCCGGGCCGGCCTACACCGATTACTCAGTGGTGATCAATGCCCGCACCGGCTACGGATCCGACGCCGGGGAATGCAACTGCTGGCCACTCCCGCTCCGGCAGGCAGGAACCCTCATCAGCCTGTCCGCCGGCTGCTGAGCCCGCTCCATGCCATTCACGGGAGTCGCGTCTACGGCGGCGCGCCGTGGCTGCGGGGTGCTTGAAGCTGTAGTGCAGGTTGAGCAAGCTTGCGGCTTGTGTCCGATGAGCCAGGCGCGGCCGGTGAGCAGCAGCGTGAACTGCTGTCGCGGCTGCGTGCCGTGGTGGACGCGAAGGAATGCTGCGGCTTCCCCGGCGCGTGTGCGGGAGGGACGCGGTCGGGAGGGTCGCCTTCCTGCAGCTGATCGTCGTGTGTAATGGGCTTTCGGCGGCGAGTCGGTCAAGCTCAGTCCTGTGCCTGTGGTTCAGCCGTCCGCGGTGAGGTCGCGGAGGCGGCTCGTCACCTGGCGCGCCCGTACGACGTTTCCCTTCGAGTCGAACAACGATTGCGCCGCGGCCAGGTAATCTCGCTCTGCCGGGGTGTTGCCGAGTATCTTCTCGACGTCGGCGGCGACGAGGTAGGCCTCGCCGACGGAGTCGGGCTGCTCGTTTTTCTCCTCGCGCTGTACTGCATCTGTGACCGCTGCGCGGGCGCGATCCGCGTCGCCTGCCGCCGCCGCGAGCAAGCCCTCGGCCTGCCGCACCAGCGATTGCGTCGCGACGTCGTCCGGTGAGCCGTGGCGGCGGGCCAGCTCCAGCGCCGCCCGGGCCTCCGCGGGCTTCCCGCGCCGGGCGAGCAGCCGGGCATGCAGCCCGGCGACGGTCGAGAGATAGGAGCTCTCCCCCAGCGCTTCGAGATCGTCGCAGGACCGCTCGTACTCGCGTTCAGCGGCATCCAGATCACCGGCGAGCTCGGCGACGTGACCCGTGCTTTGCGCGAGGTTGGCCAGGAACAGCCCGAGCCCGACCTCGGCGAGGTGCTCGCGAGCCTCGGTGCAAATCGCCCGCGCCTGGCCGAACCTCCCGCACATCGCGTGCATGACGCAGGTCACCTGCTCGGCCTCGGCCCGGACCCGGGGATCGTTGCCGAAGGCGGCCACCATCTGGTCGAGTGAGGCGATCACCTCCTCGGCGGGCGTGGGACCGAAGAGCAAGGTTATCCCGAACAAACTGCGTGCCCGCGCGACACAGCCTGCGTCACCGGCCGCCTCACCATGTCTGAGGGCGAGTTCGAGCAGCTTCGCGCTGCGTGCCATATGCCCGCGCAGGTTGGCCAGATCACCCTGAACGAGATAGGCCTGCGCCAGGCCGCGATCATCGCCCCACTCCTGGAAGCGGCGTGCCGCTTCCAGGACGATCTGCTCGCTGTCTTCGGCACGGCCATCGGCGGTGATGGTCTTCAGCCGGCAAATCAGCACCTCAGCCAGGACGGCCTGCCGCGGATCGGCGGCGTCCGCGGCGATCCGCAGTGCCTGCCGCGCATCCTCGATCTCACCGAGCTCGATTCGCTGCGCGGCCAGGTCCAGCAGGCACTCCACACGGCGAGGATCATTCAGGTCGAGCATGCCAGCCGCCTGCTGTAGCAGTGCTGCCGCTGCGGCGACGTCGGACAGCTCGAGCCGGCGAGCCGCGGCGGCCAGCTTCCGCGCGGCCCGGGCAGCCAGCTCGCGGATCTGACCGGTGGCAGGGCCGAGTTGCGTCCGGTATTCCCACGCCGACGCGAGATGATGCCCCACGATCTCGTCCGGCACGACATCGCCGCCGAGCGCCGATAGCCAGTCGGCCAGCTGCTCGTGCCACACCGCCCGGCTGGCCTTGGCCAGCCCGGCATAGGCCGCGTCGCGGACCAGGACGTGCAGGAATCTGTAGGCTGACAGTCCCGGCAGGTCTGTCGCCGCCGTCCGCAGGAGCTCCTTGCGGACCAGCTGCCCGAGTGCCTGCTGCACCTCCGGCAGCGGAGTGCCGGTGAGGGCGACGATTGCCTCGGCGTAGAAGACCGTTCCGATTACCGCGGCACAGCCCACGATGGCGCGCTCGTCGTCGTGCAGCCGGTCGATGCGCGCCGCTAGCAGCGCGGACACCGAGGGCGGCATCGCCCATCTGACATCCTCGGCTGGGCCGCCGGTCCAGGTCGCGACGCCGTCGGCGAGGGCAACCTGGCCCTCGTCGGCGAGCATGGCGACCAGCTGTTCGGCGAACAGGGGGTTGCCGCCAGATGTGTCGACAATGCGGCGCTTAATGGCCTCGGGCAGGTCGTGCTTGTCTACGAGGCTGATGGTGGAGGCGTCGTCTAGCGGTGACAGCAGCATGGCCGTCGCGTTGAGCTTTCCGCCTCCCCACGTCGGCCGGCTGTCATAGAACTCCGGACGGGCCAGGCCAAGCAGCATGATCGGCGCGTCACGGCTCCAGTCAGCGACATGCTCCAGAACCTCCAGGAGCCCGGACCCGGCCCAGTGCAGATCATCGACCACGAGCAGCACCGGCCGCTGCGCGGCGAGCAGTTCGAGGAACAGCCGCACCGCCCACGGCACATCCTCCGGCACAGGCGCCTCGCGGTTGAACCCGGCGAGCGCCAGCAACCGGCTGACGATGTTGGCGGTATCGGGACCGTCGCAGAGCACCGCGGCGAACGCCGCCTCGGCCGCCTCAGCAGGCTCCTCGCCGGTCAGGCCGACGGCACCGAGCACGGCCTCGCGCAACGGCCAGTAGGTAGCACCCTGACCGTAGGAAAGACAACGTCCCGTCAGCACGAGTGCGTCAGAGATGGTCGCGGCAAATTCCTCGGCCAGCCGGGTCTTCCCGATGCCCGCAGCGCCAAGGACGGTGACCAGCTGACAGGTACGTTCGCCGATCGCCCGCCCGAAGGCATCTTCGAGCAGCCGCAGCTGCGGATCGCGGCCGACAAACAGATTCGTGGCCCGTTGCTTCGCGGCCCCCGCTGATCTGGCTACATCGAGCAGCCGCCAGGCAGCAACCGGCCCGGCCTTGCCCTTCAGCGTAAAGGGCTCAACCGGCTCGACCGTCACCCGGTCCCGGACCAGGCGGTACGTGCTGCCGCCAAGCAGCACCTCACCGGGGCCGGCTGCCTGCTCGAGCCGCGCGGCGACGTTGACCGCATCACCGGTCGCGGGCGAGCCGCCGGCGCGATGCTCCCCGACGATGACCTCGCCAGTGTTGACGCCGATGCGGATTTGCAGCGTGACGGCCAGGTCCCGCCGGAGCTCGCCGTTCAGCGCCGTTAGCGAGGCGCGCATGTCGGCGGCGGCGCGTACCGCGCGAAGCGCGTCGTCTTCCCGGACCCGCGGCACACCGAACAATGCCACGACGGCATCGCCGATGAACTTCTCCACCGTCCCCTCATGGCGCTCGACAGCCGCCCGCATCGTCTCGAAATAACGGCCGGTGACGTAGCGCAGGGCCTCGGCGTCCAGAGACTCGCCGAGCACGGTCGAGCCGACCAAGTCGGCGAAGATAATCGAGATACTCCGGCGCAGCTCCGGCACGACCGCGGGTTCGGCATCCAGCGGGTGCCCGCAACCGAGGCAGAAACGGGCCCGCGCCGGATTGCTCTCCCCGCACGCCGCACAGCCACGCATGCAAGCAACGATAAGACGCCGCGGTGAGGAGCGGATCAGATCGCTATCCGCCGATTCCAACTCCGGGCACTCCGAGGCCGAACCACTGGACGAGTTCATCAGCGTCCAGCCAAGCCACAGCCACGCCGCTCACGACCGCACAGCACGAGCGCTGCACTCGGAACGATCGCCGATATCGGCACGCGAAGAACCGCCCAGGTGCGGCCAGGGCGCGTTGCAGCGTGATCGTGGGTGCAGCGGAGAGCTGGGATTCTGCGCTGCAGGCAGGCGTTGATCACGGCGGCACCGGGTGACAACCGGACCTCGCGCTGACCAGCCAGTCCGGGAAAGGGACCGCGTCGCGTAACCAGCAGGGAACGATCAGTTCGTGTCGGGCCCGCGGGGCCGGCTCGGTCCGGGACGCCGGCCGGGCGGGTCAAGGGCCTAGCCGGGGCAGGGTTACCACGGACCGGGCGGTTTCACAGGCTCTGACGGATGATCTCTACCGCCGGATAGTCGAAAGCCTTGAATGGCGCGGTTGCCAGCTGGTACGGGACAGGACTGGCCGAGTCCCCGTCTGCTTCTACTGCGGCCTTCAGCGGGGCTGACAGCGGAGGGAGTTTTCCGTGCCTGCGGTGCGGCATGGGGTCGTGGACGCTAAGCAACCCGAACTTCTCAAGCTCGTGTATGGCTTGGTAGGCCTCACCACTTATGCCGTAGACGGCCCGGCGCGTAGACCGCGGCAGTGCCACACCATGCTCCTCCGTTGAGGCCGGGAAGGTGCGCTCAGCGTGGCGCACCATCAGTAGCACGGCGATTTCGGCTGGCGACAAGGCCAAGTGCCACCCGTTAGCGAAGAAATTGTAGGGCAGCATGATTACTGGCGTCCGCGGCTCACCTTTGGGCACGGTGTAGACCCTGTCGGTAGAGTCTTCGGCTAGGAGGCGGAAGTTCTCGTAGCGTGCCTGTGCCCTGGATGCCCCGATGGTGACAAGGTCGGCCCGGTGCAGTTCTTCGAGGTCGCGGGCCAGTCGTGCACGCCGGGCCCGCACTGTCGGGGCCCATCGGCCGCACAGTACTGCCCAGGACTCCGCGCCGCCCACCCTGGAAGCATTCGCGCGAGCCGCAGTGCCTGTTGTCCCTTCCGCGTGTGCGACGAAGATCATCGCCAGGTAAGACTGCAGAGCGTGCGTTTTATGCATTAGCAGTTTGGTACTTGGCGGGCGTGTTCGGTAGTCGTCCTGCAACTGCGTGCTGCGGTCGAGTGGCTGTTCGTCCTCTGGCCCACCGAGGGCTGGCGGCAACGCGCGCCGGGTCCGCAGCGCCACAAACTCTGCGCGCAGTGAAATTGTAAAATACCGACCGGGCAGGCCCCGATATGCCTGGAGCGCGCGATGAATGGACTCCTCGCGATCCTCAAGTTTCTCTAGCCGAACGGCTCGGCGCGTCAGCTTCTCGACGGAGCGGATCCGCGACTCGTACCGCCGCTCCGCATCAGCAGGCTCTTGCTCGCTGGGCATCTTGAACTCGACCATCGCGTCCTTCCGGCCCCGGACCAGCAGGCCACGGGATAGCGGCACGTTGACAAACCAGCATTAATAGTAAGTTGTGAGTTAGATTATGTCCCGCAATCCCGTGTCCGCTAAGCCGCTATCCCATGCCCTGCGTTCGAGTGGACACAAGGTTCGTGAGGACATGATCCTGGCTCTTGTGAAGCCGAAAGCCAGCGCAGCGTCCACACGGCCTCTGCTCGACACCCAGCGCAACCATCCCAGCGGGGGAACCGCAAGGTCCTTCCTGCAGATCACGATCCTTGGTGCCACCGCGATCGCTATCGCCGTGTTCGGGCGACCAACGCAAGCTCTCGCAGCTGCCGTAATCGTCGTAGCCCTGTGCGCGTTGGCTCAAGGCCGTCCAGTCACCCGCAGCACAGCGAGCGTAGTCCACACCCTGCTCAGGGCGCTCCAGGGAACTAATCCGGAGGCCAGCGCTTGGCCGACGCACTCAGCGGGCGACTCGCTCAGTGGCCGATCTGACCGGCGTCGGCTGCCAGACAAGCTGTCAGCCCGACAAAGCGCGCGGCAGCGGTCGAGCAGTCATCCAGGCCGGTCCAAATTAAACCATCCAACAAGTTAATGGACACCAATACAGAATGATTGATCTGGGTGGCCAGACCTACGCAAGCTTTTCAGCGCTTACGGTCACGGTGCTGGCGCCCTTGCTGCGGGGATCGGTGAACTCCTGGAAGGTGGTTCCCGCCCAGCTGGGACTCGTGCTCATCTATAGCTCTGTCAGCGTTGTCACGTCGGCGACGATGCAGCTGATGTTGTCGGGCGCGCCGCCGTCAATGGCCAGCGCGATGAGGTCGCTGGCGGCCTGCTCGGTGTCGGGGACTGTGAGCAGGACACGGGTGATGGCATCGGCATTCGCGACCTGGTGCAGGCCGTCGGAGCTGAGCAGGTAGCGGTCGCCCGGCTGGGCGTCACGGAGCTGCAGGTCGGGCTCGTGGCCGCCGTCGGCGTCGAGCGCCTTCAGCAGTAGCGAACGCTGCGGGTGCGATACGACCTCGTCAGCGGTGATCTTGCCGTCGTCCAGCAGTGACTGGACCACCGTGTGGTCGTGGGTGATCTGGAACACCTCGCCGTCGCGGACAAGATAGGCACGCGAGTCACCGATGTGGACCAGCCCGAGTCGGGAGCCTGACCACAGCATCGCGGTCAGTGTCGTGCCCATGCCGTGCTTGGACGGGTCACCGGTGGCGAGGTCTCGCAGCGCGCTGCTCGCCCGGCGCACCGCGTGATCGAGTGCATTCAGCAGCTCGCCCGCGGGCACCTGGGTGTCGAGCGGGCGGAGCGCGTCGATGACCGCGGCGCTGGCGACCTCGCCGGCGGCGTGGCCGCCCATCCCGTCAGCCACCGCGAGCAGCCGCGGCCCGGCGTACACCGCGTCTTCGTTGTCTTCCCGGCGCAGGCCGATGTCGGTGCGCACCGCGTACCGCACGGCCAGCTTCCCCTGGGTGTCAGGCATGGTGTCGTCCTTCCCGGACAGATAGCCGATGAGGAACCGGGCGAGCTCCCGCCGGGCGCTGGTCTCCATCTCGATCCGCTCCCAGTAGGCGGCGAGTTCCGCCGCCGCCCGGGCCCGTGGCAGCGTGCTCACCGCGCGCACCGCGGCGAGCGGCATGCCCAGCCGGCGCAGCCACGCCACCAGCCGGGCCTGCTCAAGCTGAGCCGGAGCGTAGAGCCGGTACTGCGACGCCTGGTCCACCTGGATCGGGCGCAGCAGGCCCAGCTCCTCATACAGCCGCAGTGCCTTGCGGGAAAGCCCGGACGCACGGGCGAACGCCCCACTGGTCATGAGCTCCATGCGTCCTCCTCGCGCCGGGCGGGCCGCCCGGCTGGGACAAGGCTCAGCCTGGCCCCAAGGGCGAAGTCAAATCCGGCGGGTGATGATCCCCCGTGCCGGCTCACCGGAGCTGATGTCGGCCCTCTGGGCCTAGGTCAGCCAGAATCCGCTGCCCGGGCGTAGTGCTCACGGGAGGCTTCCCTGATCAGGTACGGCGTGATCGGCGAGCCGGGAAGCCCAGGATAGGTGACCATCCCGGCGCGGATAACACGCCTGAGTTCAATGAGCCGGCCGCCGACGGCGGGCGGCGGGCCGCGACTGTGATCCGAGGAGCCTCCCCGTCCCCTTTTGCGGTTCGGCAAAGATCTCGACATCGGCAAACGCGACCGAGTCGGTCATCAGCATGCCAAGGGAGGCACGAACGCGGCAATGTCATCGTCATCCTCGTCCATGCCGGGTGGGCGAACATCCACGCGGAACCCGTGAACAACCAGGTCGCCGCCATTTCCGAACCTGATGGCAGCATCGACTGACGTACGGTATTCACTCACCCGGCTCCTCCGGCACAACGATAAAGGCCACGGGCGCTACCCGCCGTTATCCCGGAATTTCTCCGGCCACGACCGCCATCCCGTCCATCTCACTATTCCAGCCGCCCGGCGGCACGGGCGGTCAGCGCCGCGACGGTCCCGGACGACAGCAGGACGCCGGACAGCTCGGCCAGCGCCTGCGCGGTCCGCTGCTTGGACAGAAACTGCCCGGCGTACAGGTCGATGACCGCAGCGATCCGCGGCCCGTACTGCACCGGCCCTTCCGCGCCCGGCGGCCCTGGTCCTCTGCCCGCACCCGCATTCCCGCTCGATCAGCTGATGCTCAGTCACCGCGACCGCGGCTTCGGGCAGGTCGAAGACCTGGCGGCGCTTCACCCGGTGACCGGCCGCCCGGCCAGGCCCGCCCCGCACCATCCTCAGCGGCCGGGCTCGTGCCGCAGCTCCCGGTCCGGCCGGGCCACCTGGGCCAGCGTGCTGCCCTCATGCCCGTCCTGGCCGCCCGGCTTGCGGCCGGTTTTCGCTCCCGGGCCGCCTGGCGGGCAAGGACTCTGGCTGCGCATGGCCGCCGGAAAGCAGCCGCGCTACGCTTGACCTGCATTGTGCGAGCGGGGAGGTGCCGGTGATGACAGGACCGCAAGACCTGGCAGCGGCGGGCCGCGGCCGGCTCAGGGCGGGCCACGCCGACCGCGAGCAGGCGATCGACACGCTGAAAACCGCGTTCGTGCACGGCCAGCTGACCAAGGACGAACTCGACGCGCGAGCGGGCCAGGCGCTCGCCGCGCGGACCTGCGCCGACCTGGCCGCGCTCACCGCCGACATCCCGCCCCGCCCGCCCGCAGCCAGGCCGGCGCGCCCGCCCGCCCCGGTCCGCCGCCGGCCACTGGCCAGGGCGGCCGCCAAGTCGGGCGTCTGCCTGATCATCGCGGCCGCCGCCACGTGGGTCTTGGCTCTCCTCGTTTCGGCCGACGGCCACTACCACGGCATCCCGGGCGCCAATCCTTCCTATGAGTCCTGGGCTCCCCTGGCGCTTATCCTGGCCTTTGCCGCCGTATGCACGGCAATCGGCATCTCGGGGAGCGCGGTGGCCACCTCGCTGGTGCAGCGGCGCTCCCGAAGGCAGCTGCCGCCCCGGCCGGGCGGCCACGCCCAGGAAGCCGAGCGGCGCGGCGGCACCGGCCATGGCCCGGTTCCCCCCGGCACCCGCACCGACCAGGCCCAGGCCGACCTGCGGGCTTACAAGTCACCGCAGCGCCCCCGGCATATTCCCACCCGGGCGGGCCGGGCATCCCGTGGCGTGAGGCCGGCGCCAGGCACGACCTGACGCCGGCAAACCAGCGCCGGGTCCGGCGCCTCCCTGGTTGTCCGGGCCAGGCCTTACGTCTTAGCCCGCACCAGATTTCCGCGCGACCGTGCGCGAAACAGGCAACCAGAGAACACGCGGAACCCGTGCTCCGCATGCCTGAATCCAATGGCATTAAAGTGTGCACCAAGTTAGCCCAACTCAGGTCAAATGAACCTGACCAGTTACTTAATAATATCCTGCTGAGTCGGACCCTGCCGCGGTGCTTTCTTGCTATTGCTAACTCCGACAGAAGCTAGGTGAAGCCGCGTATGCACGGGTCCGATCTTCGGTCCGTGAATGTAGGCGCTAGCGCGAGGGTTAACAAGTGCTCTGAGTCTCATGTCCCTATCGTTTGTTGTGTGGAGCCTGACGCAATCACCATCGGCGGTATCGAAATCTGACCAGCTTCCGTCTAGCGTCAGGATGGTATTGCCGCCGCCGGCGAGGTTATGGTCCTCGCCCCACTGGCTGATGTCATTGGACAAGTACGGAGTAGCAGCCTCATTAATGGCCTGCCCAAGAAGTGCTTCTTTCTGACTTCCCCGTGTTGGTGATTGCCCCTCAACCTGCCCGGCGCGGGGGAGCGGGACCGGACCCGCGGGCCGTTGCCGGCCGGCAGCAGGGGCCGGCCGCTGATCCGGCCCCCCTTTCCCGGCGTGCCCGCCTCCGCCGGCCTCACCCTATTCCGGTGCTACCGGCCTGCAACGGTGCGGGCAACCCCCGCGCTACCCCCGCTTACGACACTGAACACGTAAGCAAGAAAACCCGGAAGCACATTCGAAAAGGACCAGCAATGAGCCGCAACAGCCTCACCGCCGCCGCAGCCGCAGCCACCGCCGCCATCGCGATCCTCACCGGATGCGCCACCACCCACC